>PPYF01602674.1_pt1 | contig 188811 bp, 190 predicted proteins | sample 1559871 | NCBI WGS metagenome assembly PPYF01 (sample SAMN08240021, study PRJNA423297) | Human gut metagenome, whole genome shotgun sequencing project.
TCATAACGATATTATATGCAAAAAAGGGAATTCAAATACGAATTCCCTTTTTTCAAATATTATTTTGATACAGCCCCTTATTTTTTTAGAAAGTGTTGACAATTAATGTAATGAGTATATACTGTATATATAGAATATATACAGTAATGACTTTAAATACAGTTGGAAAAGAGGTAATTATGAGAATAGTTATATCAAATAGTTCAGGGATTCCTATATATGAACAAATAAAGGAAGGAATTAAAAGTTCTATTCTTTCAGGTGAATTACAGGAAGGGGAAATGCTTCCTTCTATAAGGCAATTGGCTAAAGAATTAAAAGTTAGTGTAATAACCACCACTAGAGCATATAATGATTTGCAATATGAAGGATTTGTAACAAATGTTCAAGGAAAGGGATGCTATGTACTAGCTCAAGATAACGAGATGTTAAAAGAACAGCAACTTAGAGAAATAGAAGAATGCTTTGAAAAAGCTATTGTGGCAGCTAAAAGGGCGCAGCTTAGCAGAGAAGAATTAAAAAATATGTTGGATTTTATCTTAGAGGAGGAAAGTTATGAATAATGTATTAGAGATAAACAACATTACTAAGGATTATAAAAAGTTTAAAATAGATAATATATCTTTTAATTTGCCAAAGGGGTATATTATGGGCTTTATAGGTGCTAATGGAGCAGGAAAGACTACTACTATTAAGCTTATATTAAATATGATAAAGAGAGACTCTGGAGAAATAAAGGTTTTTGGCCTTGATAATATAAGAGAGGAAGAAAGGATTAAGGAGCAAATTGGTGTAGTATTTGATGAATGCTATTACTTAGAAGATTGGACTCTAAATGATGTTGAAAAAGCTGTAAGTATGTTTTATAAGAATTGGAACAGCAGCATATATGAAAAGTATTTAAAGGAATTTAACTTAGCTAGAGATAAGAAAGTTAAAGATTTGTCTAGAGGAATGAGAATGAAGCTGATGATAGCAGTGGCCTTTTCTCACGAAGCAAAGCTTTTAATCTTAGATGAACCTACTAGTGGTTTAGATCCAGTGGCCAGAGATGAATTTTTAGATATCTTAAGAGATTATATAGAAGATGAAGAAAAAAGCGTAATATTTTCTTCACATATAACTTCTGATATAGAAAAAATAGCTGATTATATAACTTATATAAATAATGGCAAGATTATTTTTACAGGAGAAAAGGATGAGTTTTTAGAGAAATATTGCATTATAAAGGGTGGAAAAGAAGATATCACAGAAAGCCAAAAGAAAGAAATCATTGGCTTAAGAATCCATAGCACAGGTTTTGAAGGGCTTATTGAGCTTAAGAAAGCTGTAGGGTTCTCCAGCAAGGTAATTATTGAAAAAGCATCTCTTGATGAAATTATGATTTATATGAATAAGGAGGCCATGTAATAATGGAAAAAGTTTGTAAGTTTGCAAAATTAGATTTATTTATGGTAAAGCCATATTTGAAGAAGTATATGCTATTATTATTTGCAGTATCTATTCCAGTAATAATAACCACTAAAAATATATATATGATGTCATTTATAGCTATGTTTTATGGTGTAATAATGGTAAGCTATCCTTTTGCCTTAAGTGAAAAAAATAATATAGAGAATTTTTATGGTACCTTGTCATTAAAGAAGCGAAATATTGTTAATGGAAGATATATCTTTACTTTAGGGACAATGATATTTTTTACTATACTTTCTTATATTATTATGATAGTTGGAAATGTGATTTTAAAACAAGGCTTGGAGTATAGTGAACTATTATTTGTTTTAGTAACAGGTTTCTTTATGTCACTTATATTAGTGTCATTACAGCTTCCAGCATATTTTAAATTAGGATATACTAAAGGAAAGATTTTCACTTATGTACCCTTTTTTGTCATAGCAATAGGAGTTCCTCTTCTTGGGAGTTTAATGGGAGAATCTACAGAAAAATTTAAAGCAATAGCAGCATATATAGAAAATAATCCAGTTATGGTCAGCATTTTCTTAATATTATGTGGCTTATTAATATTTGAAATATCTAATATAGTATCACAAAGGCTATATATAAATAGAACTGCATAAAAAAGTATATGGTGAAAACTACCTTGTAACTTTATAATTGAAGCAAGGCTATATCAAATTAGGGTATTGTATAAAGAAATATTGACATTAAAAAAATAGTGAGATATATTGAGGAATATAGAGAGAGTCTGTATTCCTTTTTTTATTTTATAAAAGGAATATATGATTAGTGGAGGATTTATATGGACGATAAATATGAAGTTAATTCAAGAATATTTAAAGCTTTAAGTGATGTGAATAGATTAAAGATCATTGACTTATTATCATATGAGGAGAAATGTGGATGCAAGATATTAGAACATTTTAATTTTACTCAACCTACATTATCACATCATATGAAAGTGTTAATAGAATGTGGATTGGTGGAAGCAAGAAAGTGTGGAACTTGGAATTATTATAAAATAAGCAATGAAAGTGCTAAGGAACTTATTAAATTTATCAAATCTATCACTAATAAAGACAATGATATTAATGGCAGTTAAATGGAGCAATAGCAGAAAACTTCAGTTATAGCTGGGGTTTTTATTATTTATTCATGAAAACTTATAGATTGACACTATATAGATAGTCATTTATATTAAATATAGATGAATATCTATATTTAGGAGTAGAGTTAAGATGAAAAAGATAGATTTAACTAAGGGAAAAGTAATAAATGTACTAACGGTGCTTGCACTACCAATAATGGCAACTTCACTTTTACAATTCACCTATAATCTTATTGATATGCTTTGGGTTGCTGCATTGGGAAGTGATGCAGTAGCTAGTGTGGGATCATCAAGTTTTTTTGTAGGTCTAGGCTATGCAATAAATTCAATGGTGGTAATAGGGACTACCATAAAACTTGCACAAGCTATTGGCAGGAAAGAAACTGAAAAAGAAAAGGAATACATTAATGCTGGGTTAGTTATAAATTTAATAATAGCATTAAGCTATGGCTTATTATTGATATTTTGTGGAAAAATATTTATAGACTTTTTAAATTTAAATAATACTATAGTAGAAAGAAATTCATTTTATTATTTAGCTATTAATGGACCAATTTTATTTTTTGGATTTTTTAATATGCTATATTCTAAGATTATAGGAAGTTATGGCAACAATAAAATAGCATTAATTATAAGTGCCATAGGAATTGTTTCAAATATAATATTAGATCCAATATTCATATATATATTTAATATGGGGGTATCAGGAGCTGCTTTGGCAACCTTGGTAGCTAATATTATCATGTTTTTATTATATAGAAGAAAATCTATGAGCTTTTTAAGATATTATAGAGGTGTTAAATTAGATTTTGTAAAAGTTAAAGAAATTTGTGTCTTAGGAATTCCAATGTCTTTCCAAAGAGTATTATTTACCTTGATAAATATAGTTTTGGCAAGAATAATTGGTGGTTTTGGTGCAAATGCCATAGCAGCTCAAAAAATTGGTCTGCAGATTGAATCCATAACATATATGGTGATAGGTGGGCTTCATGGAGCTATATCAAGTTTTGTAGGACAAAACTTTGGTGCAGGCAAATATAATAGGATTAAGGAAGGATATAAAACAGCATTAAAATTAGGTATACTTTATTCTTTAATAATGGTATTTGTATTCATATTTCTAAATAGGCCCATAATTAAACTTTTTATTAGTGAAAATGAAACTATAATAATTGCAGCTGATTATTTAAGAATAGTTGCTTTTTCACAAATATTTAGCACTATAGAAACTATATCCAATGGAACATTTACAGGTCTTGGATTACCTAAAATTCCATCAATTATAAGTATTGTATTTACAGCACTAAGAGTACCTATGGCTTTGATGTTGGTGGGGAGATTTGGTGTAAATGGAGTATGGATGAGTATTTCAATTTCAAGTATATTAAAAGGTATAACATCGTACATTATGTACTTTATTGTTGTTAAGATGAAGCTATAATTTTATAAGTATTTGACCAGATAAATCTAATAGATTATATTAAATATAATTATAGAGAATTTAAGGAAGGAATATAAAAATGTTAAAGAAAATTAAAGAGTTATTTATACCACAGCAACTTTTAAAAGGAAATTGTGGTATAGAGCGAGAAATGTTAAGAGTTGATAAAAATGGATATTTATCATTTACAGATCATCCAGGGATATTTGGAGATAAAGTTTTAAATCCTTATATAACTACAGATTTTTCAGAGAGTCAGGTGGAAATAATAACTCCTGCCTTAGATAAAATAGAAGAAACATATAGTTTTTTAAAGGCACTTTATGACATAGTAGCTTTGGAGATAGGTGATGAAATTTTATGGCCACAATCAATGCCATGTTTTATTCCAGAAGATGATGAAATACCTGTAGCTAAATATAGTGAAGAGGGAAGAGAAGCAGAAGAATATAGAAATAAGCTTTTAAAAAAATATGGTGGAAAGAAGCAACTTATATCAGGAATCCACTACAATTATTCTTTTAATGAAGAAATTATAAGAAAATTATATGAAAGTAGTGACAAGGAATTAACATACAAGGAGTATAAAAATTCTATATATTTAAAGGTTGCAAGAAATTATTTAAGATATAGATGGATTATAGTTTATCTTCTAGGTGCAGCACCTGTAATACATGAAAGTTTTTTAAATGGATGCAGTTGTAAGCTTAAACAGATAAACCAAGATGGGTATACTTTAGATGGTGCAGTTTCTCATAGAAATGGAGAATGTGGATATAGAAACAAAGAAGAACTTTATCCAAATTATGATACGGTGGAAGACTATGTTGAAAGCATCAATAAATATGTAAATGATGGAGTGATAGATAGCCATAAGGAATTATATAGCCAGGTAAGATTAAAGGCTAAAGAACCTAAGAATTTCTTAAATTCATTACTAGAGGATGGAATTAGCTATTTAGAATATAGAAGTATCGATATAAATCCCTTTGAAAAGGGTGGCATAAGCTTAAATGATTTATATTTCCTTCAATTATTAAATATATATATGCTTATTAAAGAAGAAAGCAGTTATGATAAGTGGCAGCAAGAAGCTGTAAGAAATCAACACTTAGTTGCAAAATATGGCATAGAAAATGTTGATTTAATTAAAGATGGAGAAATAATTGATAGAAGAAGCTGGGGCTTAGAAATACTAAATGAAATGAAAGCTATGAATTCAGAGCTGAATTTAGGAAAAGAAGATATAATCAATGAAGCAATAGCAAAAATGGCAGATAGCTCATTAACATATGCCTATAAGTATAGAAAACTGATAGAAGAAAAAGGATATATAAAGGCTAATGTAGATTTAGCTGAAGGTTATAAGGAAAGTGCTTATAATAATAGATTTAAGTTAGAGGGATTTGAGGATTTAGAACTTTCTACTCAGATATTAATGAAGGAAGCTATAAAAAGAGGAATTAAGACTGATATAGTAGATAGAAGCGAAAACTTTATTTCTTTAACAAAGGGAGAAAAGGTTGAATATGTAAAGCAAGCCACGAAGACATCAAAGGATAATTATGTAACAGTACTTATCATGGAAAATAAAACTGTTACTAAAAAGGTATTAGCTAAAGAAGGTATCAAGGTTCCAGTTGGTGAAGAGTTCGATAGTCTTGCAGAAGCAAAGATTTGTATAAATAATTATATAGGAAAGCCTATAGTTATAAAGCCTAAATCAACTAATTTTGGTACTGGAATAAATATATTTCCTGAAGGAGCAAATGCAGAAGATATAGAAAGAGCTTTTGAAATAGCATTTAAGTTTGATAAAACAGTGTTAATTGAAGAGTTTATCAAAGGAAAAGAATATAGGTTCTTGGTTATTGATGATAAAGTTGTAGGAATACTTCATAGAGTGCCAGCAAATGTTTTAGGTGATGGAGTAAAAACCATAAGAGAATTAGTTGAATTAAAAAATAAAAATCCTTTAAGAGGTAAGGGATATGTAACACCTCTTGAAAAAATAAACCTTGGTGAAAATGAAGCTATATTTTTAAAGCAACAAAATAAGGATTTTGACTATGTACCACTTGCAGGAGAAACAGTATATTTAAGAGAGAATTCCAATATCAGCACTGGAGGAGATAGTATAGATTATACAGATGATATACCACAAAAATTCAAGGATATTGCTGTAAAGGCAAGTAAAGCAGCTGGTGCTAAGATTTGCGGTGTGGATATGATGTTAGAGGATTATAGTGATGAAAATACTAATTATGCAATAATAGAAATCAACTTTAATCCAGCAATACATATACATTCATATCCATTTATAGGCACAGAAAGAAAAATTGCTGTAGAAGTGCTTAAGCTATTAGAACTTGTATAGAACTTTATTTAAATAAAATATAGATAAGGGAGCTTCAAATAAAGGAAATTCCTTTATTTGCATATGGAAAGGAAAGTAGATATGAAGTAGTATGAGTAGACTAAATTATTGAAGTATATTCATCATTCAAGTGTTTATTATATATAAAATATGTAGTATTATAAATTATGATATATATATAGAATGGAGAAGGTAAAATGAAGGTAAATGTAGAAAATATTAAAGTTTTAAAAGTTGAACATAATGGAGAAATTATAGTTTTTAAAAGTGATGATATAGTATCATTAGAATATAAATCAGTATCAATTAAAGGAAGAATTGCACAAATTGCAGATACTTCTATTACAGTTGACTGTAGTACTATGTATAATTCACAAATACATGAAGTTGCTATTAAGAATATAGAAATGATTATTAAAGAAACTGCATTTAATAAGCAAAGAGAAGATACGATAACTGTTGAGAGGACTCCAGTAATTCAATTAGAAGAAAATGAAAGTGAAGCTGAAGAATTAGAATTAAATAATAATATAATTAATGATGAAGAAGAGGACATAGCCTTAGAACCAATTTTAACAGCACAAGAAAAGAACTCATTGACAACTTTAGATGTAAAAGAACAAGAAAAGACTAAGGAGCAAGAAGAGCTAGATGAATCAGTAAGCCTTTTTGGAAATATAAAGAGAAATTATGCACAAGGAATAAGTCCAATATTTAATAAATAAATTTCATTTATTTTATATTAACAGTAGCAATATAAGCTAGTTTTGGCCAGATTCCATTAGTACCTTAAATTCTTCTACAATTTTTTGTATTTAATAAAAAATTCATATAAAGATAAAAATAACTTTATCCATAAAGGAAAGGATAGAGTTATTTTTATGTTTAAAAGTTTAGTAAAAAAATATAATGTTAATTTATATGGCATGTTTAAAAATGGGACGGTAGCAGTTATAACCATGTTTGGTGTATGGATATTATTTGGTGTTAAAAATATAATGATAGCTTTTCCTATTGCATTAACATCAACAGTATTAGGAAGACAGAATTTTTATGTTAAGACTTTCTATAAAGTTATGTGGTTAATTATTTTAGATATGCTTATAGTAGTTACTTCATTTATATCATCATTAAATCTTTATAGTGGAATAATAATAAATTTTATAGCAATATTTTTAATTATGTACAGCATAATTTCACAATATGATTTAACTTTTTATAAGCCATTTGTTATGCTCTATATATTTACTCAATATTCTACGGTATCTTTTAGTGAATTACCAGAAAGGCTTTATTCTGTGCTTTTTGGGGTAGCGGTTATTGTATCAGCAAGCTTTATAAAGAAAATAAATGAAAAATCTGTATTAGGTAATAGCATAGTTGTATATATAAGAATGTTAAAAGAGCAGGTGGAAAATATTAAAAGTAATGACTATTCAGATGAACTTAAAAATAAATGTACTGGAAAGATGAGAGAGTTAACTTATAAAGTATACATAAGCAGACATAGGAAATACCTAACTACCAATATAGGGATTATTCAATTTAATCTTTTGATAAATTTAGAATATTTTAATTTACTTTTAAAAGATATAGCTTTAGAAAAAAGCTTAAAGGAAAAGGAGCTTTGTGATATAGAGCAGCTTTTAGATGGATTAGAAAAATATGCCGCAGGAAATATAGAGGTAGATGACTTAGAAGAAAAAGTTCAATTATTTATTGATGATAATATTAATAAGAGTGAAGTATTCCAAATTGTTGGGGATATATTTATGGAGGTATATAAGAACATAATGCGTTTATCTGAAATGAATAAAAAAGAAATAAATAAAGTATACAAAGAATGGCAAAGGTCTCATTTAGATATCTTCAAAAATGTTTTTAAAGAATATTTTAATGTAAATAGTATAAGGTTTAAGTTTGCTATAAGAATGTCTATAACATTGACAATAGCACTTTTAGTAGGAGAGTTTTTAGGATTTTATAAAATAATATGGGCCATTATAACAATAATGTCTATTATGCAACCATATTATGAAGATACTATAACAAAAGCAAGAGATAGAATTAAAGGAAATATATTAGCTATATTGATTACTGGAATTATTATTAATATGGTTGATAATAAATTCATAACTATATTAATTCTAATTTGCTCACTATATCTTTTATATGGATTTAAAGAGTATTATAAGATTTCATTGTTTGCAGCTGTGGCATCAATTTGCGTATCTTCACTAACTGAAAATATAAATGTATTAATATTTTTAAGAATAATATATGTAATAGATGGAGTGATATTGGTCTTAGTAGCCAATAAGGTTATATTCCCATACAGGCTTAAAGATGGAGTAAGGCAGCTGGTGAAAAAAATCAAGCTATATAATAAATATGTAATAGAAGATAGTAGAGATTATTTAAATAATAATGAAAATATTAATAATATAAGGGATGTAATAATTCATTTGATGCTTCTTATGCAAAAGCTCAATCTCAGAAATATGCAATATGGTGATGATAAAATTAATCAATTCATAGATATGAATAATTATTATTTAATTAAAACATCCTATGATACACTTTTTAATTTTAATGTTAAAAAGAAAGGAAAAGATAATATCATAAAAGCATATGAAGAATTTAATAAAGCAAATATGGTTTTTAATGGATAGTGATAAAGAAAATAGATTTTTGCATATATAGTAGTGTAGTAATTAATATTGAAAGGAAATATAATGAAATACGAAAAAATATATCTTCCATATTTATTTAATGCATTGGAACCTTATATAGATAAGGAAACAGTAGAAATTCACTATACTAAGCATTTACAAGGTTATGTTGATAATTTGAATAAGGTACTTAAAGGATATGAGGATTTTATAAAGGGTAAAACATTAGAGGATATATTAATGAATCCTAAAAAAATACCTAAAGAAATACGAGAAAAAGTAATAAACAACGGTGGAGGGGTATATAATCATAATTTGTACTTTTCAATTTTATATCCTAAGCCTAAAAGGAAACCAGAAGGAAAACTAATGGATAGAATAAAGAAACAGTATGGTTCTTTTGAACAGTTAAGAGAACTTATAAATGAAAATGCATTAAATAGATTTGGATCAGGATATAGCTTTCTTGTGAAGGAAAAGTATGGCAGGCTTCATGTCATGAATACACTTAATCAAGATACACCACTTATATGTGGTTTTAAACCAATTTTATGTATAGATGTATGGGAACATGCTTATTATTTAAAATATAAGAATTTAAGAGGTAAATATTTAGAAAACATATGGCAGATAATAAATTGGGCCAAGGTAGAGGAACTATATAATGGAAAAGTCTAAAGGCGTATATAAGGAATTTATAACTTTATAAAGTAATAGTAAAAGGAGCCGTAAGGTTCCTTTAATTTATATATATTATTTTCTATAGAATATCTAGATAAAAGATAATATAAAGTGTTTTTTTATTTAAAATTATTTTATTTCCAGTATTATTTGTTAAAAAAGGAAAAATATTATATAATTTAATAAAATGAGGGGGGCATATGGACATAGAAGTAATTTCATTAATTGAAGGTATAAGTAATAATTTAAATAGGGTTGAAGAGAGTATAGTTTATAATAAGCAGATTAGAAATAATAAATATTACAGGATTGGTGACAAAAATATACAGATAAGCATTAGACAAAAAGACGATTTGCTTACATATAAAGCAAAAGCGAAAAGGACAGTTATTTTAGTAAAGAAAATTAATGAAACTAATGAAGAGTTACTTTTAAACTTTATTGATAATAATAGAATTGAAGTGTTAACGGAAGATTATAATTGTAGTGAAAAAAAATTAAAGTATGTAAATATCTTAAGAGATATAGAAAATAGTCTTATTATAGATTTTGAAGTACTTTTATTTTTTTTAGCAATTAATGATATTTTTAAATCTATACCTTGGAATAAAGGTGAAAATACAATAATTATCGGTAAAGCAAAGGAAGAAAACATTGTAGCGAAAGTAGTTATGTCTACATTGAAGGAGATAAAGCATATAGATAATAGTGAAATGATAGAATTGGATCTTTATGGCGATTATGAGTTAAGCTTAAAAGAATTGGCTTATATTGAAGATCCATTGAAGGAATATTTAAATTATAATAAGTTAAGAATAATACAAAGAAAAAGTACACATACTAATAATTATATTTATTTTATGTTAATATGTAGTGGTTGATAATTAATGAATGTAGTTATAATGCAGGTTTTAGTGATTATAGCATACATTTATTAATTATTTTTTTCACAAACGTTGTTAAAAAAATAACTTAAATAACTTAAATAACTATTTAATAATTTAAATAAATTGTAGAAATGAGTCGAAGCTTGTACAATTAATATTGTGATGAAGAGGAAACGAACATTACAAATGAAAAAATTTACAAGGAGAAAAAATATGTTAGAAATTATTAAAAGTACTTTAACTGATAATGCTATTTTAGGAGCAATATTTTCATCAGTATCAATTATATTACTAGGATTTTATCTAAGAAAAAAAGAAACATTAAGTTCAGCTGCATCTAAAATGTTAACTAAAGTTGTTCTTTCAGTTTCAATACCTGCTTTAGCATTTACATCATTTATGAAAGACATAAATAATGAACAATTAAAAGAGTTTATGGGAATATTAGTTTGGGGGTTTGCAATTTACATACTATTAATACCAATTACTAAAATTATGTTTGCAAAAGTAAAAGGTGATAATCAAGATGTTTATAGAATATTAACTATATTTGGTTCAACGACATTTTTCAGTACACCTATTGTTTCAGCAGCATATGCAATCAGTTACGATAGAGAAGCATTATTTACATCTAATTGTTCTTTATTATCAACAGTAGTTGCAGTAGCAGCAATGCCTGTATGGATAGTTGTATTAGAAGTAATTAAGAATATAGGATTATTTACATAAAATTAAAATGATATAGATTAAGGAATAATATCCCAATTCATAAGATATTATTCTTTAAATAATTTAAAAACACAAAGCAAAAGTTAGCACAAAGAGGAGATTTTTATTATGGTTAAATTAGTTTGTTATGGAGTAAGAGAAACAGAAGTACCTTTTTTTGAGGAAATAAATAAGAAATTTGGATATGATATTAAACTTGTTTTAAGTGGATTAAACGATGAAAATGTTAAAGAAGCTATGGGAGCAGAAGCAATAATGGTTAGAGGAGGTTGTAAGGCTGATAGACAAAACTTAGAGTTATTAAAAGCTCATGGATTACAATATGTTTTAACTAGAACAGTTGGAATAAATCACGTAGACTTAGAAGCAGTTAAAGATTTAGGATTAAAAGCTGCAAGAGTACCAGGATATTCACCAAATGCAATCAGTGAATTAGCACTTTCTTTAGCAATGATGCTTTTAAGACATACTGCTTATACAGTTAACAGAACAAAAGATAAAAACTTTACGATAGATTCATTTATGTTTAGTAAAGAAATTAGAAATTGTACAGTTGCTGTTTTAGGAGCAGGAAGAATAGGGTTAACTACTGCTAAGTTATTTAAAGGACTTGGTGCAAGAGTTATAGCTTATGATGTATTCCAAAATGATGCAGCAAAAGAAATTGTTGAATTTATGGAATTAGATCAAGTATTAGCAGAAGCTGATATTATATCAGTACATATGCCATATATTCAAGGTGTTAATGAAAGAATGATAAATGATGAATTTATAGCTAAAATGAAAGATAATGCTATCCTTGTAAATACTTCAAGAGGTGAGGTTCAAGATACTGAAGCTATTATAAGAGCCATTGAAAGTGGTAAATTAGGTGGATTTGGTACAGACGTTTTAGAAAATGAATATGATGTATTCTTCAAAGATTTAACAGGACAAGCATTAGAAGATAAGACAAAAGAAAAATTAATAAGCTTATATCCTAAAGTATTAGTTACACCTCATATTGGTTCATATACAGATGAAGCATTAACTAATATGATAGAATATTCTTATGAAAATTTAAGAGAATATTTAAATGATGGAACTTGCAAAAATAGTATAGCTTAGTTATAAAAAATAAGAGTATAAATTTAGGAGTATGTTATGAAAAAAAAGTTAAGCTTTGAAAATTCAATAATTATTGCAGCTGTTATTATTACATTAATACCTTTAATTTTATCATACTCAATATTTATATCATCTAAATTAGAAGATATAACTGTAAATATTAAAAACACATTAAAGGAAACAGGTTTTTCTATTACACATAAATACTTTCTGAAAATGTAAATATATTATTAATGAAAATATGGTATAATAAGTAAATAGGGAAAGGAAGATGAGGGTATTGAGATATGATAAGCATAAGTATATTGGATTTTTAGGCTTACTATCAATAATAGGACTTAAAGGGTTTATAACAGGAAATCATCTGTGGTTTTTATTATTTATTAATTATGGCTGGTTTACATTTTTTTATGAAAACAGCATTGTTTATAAAGAGAGATAGTATATGGCAAGATAAAATTATAGTTTTAATAAATTAATAAAGGAGTTTTTGATTAATGTTTAAATAAAAGGATATATTAGATGTTTATCTTAAGGGACACTGAAAGATGCATTTTAATATTTTCTTTTTTTTGTTATACTTAATTAATAAGGTAAATAGACATAATAAAAAAGAGGTGATAGCAATGTTTCAAATAGTAATGATGATAATAGATATAATAAATTTCTTTGCTATTTTTTATATGATTTTCAAAGAAAAGAGATCAGCCAATAGCATAATAGCATGGGTGCTTGTAATTTATATTGCTCCATTGGTGGGATTTATTGCATTTTTATTATTGGGAAGAAAAATTAATAATGCTAATATGTTTGGCATTAAAGAAATTGAATTAAAGTTATTCAAAGAGTATATAAGGAAGACACAGAAGGAAGGTTATCTTGAAAAAGACAATAAAAATTATGATATGATTAACTCCATAGAGAGAATGGGATATTCGCCATATAGAGAAAAAAATCAAGTGATGATGTATAGCGATGGAAAAGAATTTTTCAGTGTTTTACTAGATTCTTTAAGAAAAGCTGAAAAGAGTATAAATATAGAATTTTACATATTTAAAACAGATGGAATAGGAAGCGAGATACTATCAGTTTTAGAAGATAAAGCTTCAAAAGGTGTAGAAGTAAGGCTTTTATATGATTCTGTTGGTAGCAGGACGTTGAATAGAAGAGTACTTAAAAAATTAACTTCATTAGGGGGGAAAACTGGTGAATTTTTCCCATCTTGGCTAAAAATTGTAAATTTAAATATGAATTTTAGAAATCATCGTAAAATTGTTGTTATTGACAATAAAGTAGGCTTTGTTGGAGGTTTTAACGTTGGAGATGAATATTTAGGTAAGGATGAGAAATTTGGTTACTGGAGAGATACTCATGTAAAAATAGAAGGTGATGCTGTTAAGGATTTAAATTCGAGATTTTTAGCTGATTGGAGATATGCTACCAAAGAAGAAGTAGATATACAAGAGGTATTTGCAGAAAATAGTATAGAAAGTGCAGGTGATAAGGGGGTTCAAATATTATCAAGTGGCCCTAATCTTAGTGATAGATTTGAAATTAAGCTTGCTTATTTAAAAATGATTCAAAAAGCAAGAAATTATATTTATATACAATCGCCATATTTAATTATAGATAATAGTATATCTGATGCTTTGAAGCTTGCTGCATTATCTGGTGTGGATGTAAGAATAATGATTCCTGGAAAAGGAGATCATCCATTTGTTTATTGGGCTAATCTTTTCTATGCAGGTGATCTTTTAGATTTTGGTGTAAAGATATACCATTATGATAGAAATGCATTTTTACATGCCAAAACTCTTGTTATAGATGATGAAATTTGTTCTGTAGGTACGGCTAATATGGATACTAGAAGTTTTGAGCTAAACTTTGAAATAAATGCATACATATATTCTAGTGACATAGCATGCAAGCAGAAAAAACAATTTGAGAAAGATATCCTAAAAAGCAATCAGCTTACTTTGGAAATGTATAAAGGAAGAAATAATAAAACGAAAATTAAAGAAGGATTGTCAAAGCTATTTTCTTCAATATTATAGAATAAAAAACATGGATTGCATTAATCCATGTTTTTTATTAGCAGCTAGTTTTTTTTGAAAAATCATTTAGTTCATCGATAAAGACTTGAATTGTTTTTGACATGGTAATGTTTTTTGGTGTTATATAAGAGAAATATCTATAATACTTATCATTAAAGGTATTGATACAAATTTCTCTATTTGCAACGTCTGCTTCAGTAACTAAACTTGAGGTAAGAGTGATGCCAAGGTTATTTTTTACAGCTTCTTTAATAGCGTAGTTACTACCTAAAACTAATATTTTATTAGGAATTATCTTATTGCTTTCTAAGAACATATTGAAATATTCCCTAGTACCTGAACCATCCTCTCTTACAACCCATAAATGATTATTTAGCTCTTCAAAGGACTGGATATTTGTAAGTTCACTATTATTAGGATTAAAGGCTAAGACCAATTGATCCTTTAGGAAATATTCTTGATTAAAGCTTCCGGTGGAAGGAGTTCCTTCTATAAGTCCAATATCAAGAGTTAAGTCTTTTAAATGTGAACATATTAATGAAGTGTTTTCAATAATAATTTCCACATCTATGTCAGGGTATTTTTTTGAAAAAAGTGAAAGGAATTTAGGAAGAAAATATTCTCCTATGGTAAGACTTGCACCTACCTTTAAAGTGCCTTTTAATGAATTACTATTATCCTTAACTTCCATATATGTAATGTCAAGTAAATTTATTATTTCCTTTGCTCTTTCATATAATTTATATCCATTTTCTGTGATACATATGTTTTTTTGTTTAACAGAACGATTTATTAATGTAACATCAAAGGAACTTTCTAAGTTTTTTATATGGGTACTAACGCTTGGTTGTGATAAGTTTAAGTATTCACCAGCTCTAGTAAAATTTTTATGTTCTACTACGGCGATGAAAGTTTTTAATTCTTCTAACATAAGATTCTCCCTTCAAAGTGATAATGAAAGTAAAATATAAGTTTATTATTAAAAATATTAATGATAATTATTTTTAATATTTATTTTACTTATGAATATAATATATGAAGATTATACTATACAAGTAATATTTAAGGAAATAGTACTCTTTATTACTTGTGTATTATTTTCAATTAATATATCCTTATTTCAATATAAAAATGGTATAATTTTACATATAGAATATTATAGATGGATGGTGAGGATATATGAGAGTAGACATTAATAAGTTTATAGGATTTTGTGGATGTGGTAAGGAACATAAAATTATGGTGAAGGATATAATAATTGAAAGTGAAGCTATTAAAAAGCTTTCAATGATTATGGAAAAAGAGGGATTTAAAAACATAACAATAATATGTGATGAAAATACTTATGCTGCAGCAGGGGAAGAAATTAAAGAAATTATTCCAAAAGGAAAGTTTATAAATTTAAAGTCTGAAAATCTTCATGCCAATGAAATAGCAGTACAAAAGGTATATGAGTGCTTATCGGTAGAAAATGATGTTTTAATAGCATTAGGTTCAGGAACTATTCATGATATAACTAGATATGTGGCATATAATAAAGATATCCCTTTTATATCTGTTCCTACAGCAGCAAGTGTAGATGGATTTGTATCTACAGTAGCTGCTATGACTTGGAGAGGGGATAAAAAAACATTTACTGCAGTATCACCTATTTATGTAGTAGCAGATACAGATATATTTAAAGAAGCACCATATAGGCTTACTGCATCAGGGGTATCGGATTTAATAGGAAAATATACAGCTTTAGTAGACTGGAAAATTTCAAGTATAGTAATTGGAGAGTATATTTGTAATAAAGTATGCAATATGGAAATATATGCAGTAAATAAACTTTGTGAATGTGTAGATGATTTAGTTCTTGGTAAGTTGGAGGCTTATGAACAATTGATGTATGCTTTAATTTTATCAGGACTTGCAATGCAGATAATAGGAAATTCAAGACCAGCTTCAGGAGCAGAGCATCATATGTCTCACTTATGGGAAATGGAAGTTATTAATAAACATTTAGATGCATATCATGGTGAAAAAGTATCAGTAGGTTTAATATTGGTAATGGAAGAATATAAGAAAATACAAAAATCCATTGAAAATGGTAGATGTAGAGTCAAAAAATATTATGGTTTGGAAGAGGATATGCTAAAGGAAGTATTTAAGAGTAGAGAAATGTATGATTCTATTATGAAAGAAAATACACCAGATCCTTTATTAAATGTAAATAAAGTTATCTTACAAAATAGATTAGAAAGTATTGCTGAAATATTAGAAAAACTTCCTACCTTAGACTTTGTAAAGAATACATTAAAGAGAGCAAAAGCTGTTACAACATTAGAAGAGATAGGGTTGTCTAATGATGTAAAGCAAAATAGCATTAGAGTATCACCATATGTGAGAAATAGACTTACTCTTATGAGAATTTCAAAAATGTTAGAATATTAAAAATATTAGAAATGCTGTAGAAATATAGCATTTCTTATTTGCAATAAATTAATATAGTTATAATAAAATATTGTGTATTATTTAGGTCTATTATATAATATTAAGTAAAATAACGAAAAATAAGTTTAAGGAGAAGATAATGGTAATTATAGCGGTTTTTTGTGGGGTTTTATCTATTTTGATAAGCTGTATAGCTGTTTATCAATCAGAACACTTTAACAAGTTATCAAGAGAATTAAATAAAGATACAAAACTAATGATTGATTGCAATGAGAAATCCATAAATAATTTACATAGCACACTTGATGAAATAATAAATAAAGAAGAAACAAAATTAGAGACTAAAGAAGAACAAGTTACATTTATAAAAAATGAAATGGTATTAATAAAGATGAATAATTACAATGTAGAAAATAAATTTAATATATTACATAGCATAATGTATTTAAGTAATATATTAGCATCAAAATCAATATCTGATTTAGATATGTGGCTTGATAATGATGAACAAAAAGTTATTTTAAAATTGTCAAAGGATATTAACCGAGAGGACTATAAAAATATTGAGATAAGTTTAGAACAATTAGAAAGGTATGGAATATGGGTAAGTTTAAATGTAGATTTATATAGAGATATAAAAGAAAAAATAGAAATAAGTTAAAAACTAATGAGTGGGGGAATAAAATGGAGATTTTAACTATTGTATTTAGTAGTATATCAATAATCATAAGCTTATATGCTTTGTATCAATCAGAATTATTTAATATAGAAACTAAAGAGATAAACAGTGAAACTAGAAAAATGATTGCTTCAAATGAAAAATCAATAAGCAATTTACATATTTCCTTAAGAGAGGTTATGGAGAAGGATTCAGTGAGATTAAAAACTGATGGATTAAGTATTATTAAACTTCAAAGTTATAGTAGTTCATATAGTAAAATTGTTATGAGGGAAATTAGTAAATTATACAAGGTTTTAGAAACGGTTAAGATAAATGAAATAGATAGTTGGTTAAATTCAGAAAAGGAGTCTATAGAAGTAGCTCTAAATAAAGAATTAACAAGATCTGATTACAATGATATGGAAACTGTTTTTGAAAATGTAAGGAAGTATGGTATATGGATTACTGTGAATATTGCCGGTTATAATAATATGGAACGTGCTGGATAAATTGAATATAATTTATAAAAGGAGCTAGCTTAGCTCCTTTTATTTTTATGGTGTCAAATATTTCTTTGATAATTCAGTAAGAATTTGAATATGGACTTCTTCATCTAGAATTATCCTATCAATAATTGAAATTATGTTGGAATCATCTATTTTTTTCTGAGTACTAATATATTGTTTAATAGCTACCTTTTCATCTTTAATATCGTAATTTATCATTTCGGTTACATTTAAGCCATAATTAATAAAATGAGGACTCCAGTTTAATTTTTTATCTTTTTTGTTAATCCAGTAGCCAGGGTTTCCACCTAGTTTTATTATTAGCTTTCCTAATATTTCTAAATGATACATTTCTACTATTGCAATATGTTCTAATGTTTTTGAAATTTCAGGGTATTGATTTTCTGTTCTGAAGTGATGATTTATATATTGAGATATGGCAGAAAATTCAGATACAGCACCAGCAAAGTTAACTTGGATTATTTCGGCATAATGCTTATTTGGCTTTGCAACAACTATTGGAGGATAAGGAAGCTTTGCCTTGCATAAGTTAAGATTATTGTCCATAAAAAAACTCCTAAAAAACAATTATATATATAATATGTTTAAGGAGTGTTAATAATGTCTATACAAGAATAAGTTTTATTTTTAGTAAATGTATTGCTAGAATCTGGTTATATGGTTATTTCAGAAATATTTAAAGTTCCAATAAACAAGGTTTGACTTATTTATAAGTGTTGATTATTATAATAAATAGGAAAATTAAAATTATGTAAAAAAAGGGGTAATATTATGGAAAGAAAAGAAATATTAAAACATATAGATCATACATTATTAAAGGCTGTGGCTACTTGGGAAGATATAAAAGTATTATGTGATGAAGCTATTGAGTATGGAACAGCTTCAGTATGTGTTCCAGCTTGCTATATTTCACGTATTCATAAAACATATGGCAATAAAATTAATATTTGTACAGTAGTAGGCTTTCCTCTAGGATACTCAGTAACAGAAGCAAAAGTTTTAGAAACTAAAAAAGCAATTGAAGATGGTGCCAATGAAATTGATATGGTTATCAACATTAGCGATGTTAAAAATGGAGACTTAGAAAAAGTAACTAAAGAAATAGCTGCTTTAAAGGAAGCTTGTGGAGATAAAATATTAAAGGTAATAATTGAAACTTGCTATTTAACTGAAGAGGAAAAAATAGCTATGTGTAAAGCTGTTACAGAAGCTGGTGCTGATTACATTAAAACTTCAACTGGGTTTGGTACAGCAGGTGCAACTATAGAAGATATAAGATTATTTAAGAAACATATAGGACCAAATGTAAAGATGAAGGCAGCAGGTGGCGTTAAGACTATAGCTGATTTAGAAATGTTTATAAATGAAGGATGTGACAGAATAGGAACAAGTTCTGCTGTTAACATGCTTAAAGGTGAAGAAGTAACAGGATACTAGAAGAATTGAAATTTGAAAATGGATAATTAATTCATCAGGATACAGAATATATAGAAAAAAGATAGATAAATAAAAGAAGATGCTCTCTTTAAGTAAGAGGGCATCTTTTTGAATTTAATTAAGGTTATTTTTATTTAGATGAGATATTGTTCTTTTTTAAAAAATTAGTCATGGTATTATAGCCAGAATTAAAAAGTTTTTCTTTATTGCTATAAGAGATATAAAAATCTGTAACAGCAATATCAAAGGTAGGAATATCTATGGTGTGGATATTCTTTAGTGAACTAAAGTAAATAGATTCATTTGTAGTCATACAGGCATCTAGAATATCCATTAAATACTTACTTAAAGGGCATTTTTCTGCATAAGTTATATTTTTATCTTGATTACTTACAAGCTTCAAAGCAAAGGTGGGGTACTTTGTAGTAGTATTATTAAAAAGCCAGATAGGGAGATTACTTATGAGTCCACCATCTACTATGTAGCAGGAACCTTTAGGAGTCTTTAGTTTTTCAGGAATAAATATAAAAGGTAGGCTTATACTCATTTTTACAGCTTTAGATATTTCAAAATTCATTGGATTAATATTATATTTTTTTAAATCTTCAGGAAGAATTAATATTTGTTTTTGTGTTATATCAGTAGCAATAAATCTTAAAAAATTGCTGTTATTAGAAATATCTTTAAAATATTTTTTTCCCTTTGCACTATAAAGCTCTGTAAGCAATTCTTCAATGGCAGAGGTAGAAAAGATGCCTTTAGATTTAAATATGCTTAGGTTTCTTCCTATAAATGGGATAGATGCCAATATGGTTTTATTAATATATAAATTAAAATCTATATCAAATAAGATTTTTTTTACTTCGTAAGCAGAGTAACCTACAGCCATAAGTGAAGTTATTAAGGCACCTACTGAAGTTCCAGCAAAAGAATTAAAGGTAAATCCGTAATCTTCTAATGCGCATAAAGCACCTATATGAGCAATTCCTCGCACTCCTCCTCCTTCACATACCAAGTTAATTTTCATAAATATCACCTAAAAAAATATTTCTATAAATAGTTTAGCAAGATAAATTAATATTGTGAAATTTTAATTCTACAAAAAGCTTTATGATAATAAGTCAATAATGTTATATTTAAAAGTTATTGTTTAAGAAGTGAATATGATGAAGAATATTGACAAAAAATGTTTGGTATGATAACCTTAAAACAAGTAGTTTTAAAAACTACGTTATTAGGTTTTATATGAATTAAGTAAAATATAGAGGAATGGGGAAATAAGCATGATTAGAATAATATCAGATTCATCATCACTTTATTCAGAAAAAAAAGGTCAAGAAAAGAACATAACAATTGCCTCACTAACAGTACATATAAATGGAAAAAATTATAGAGAATATGAAGACATAGAAACGGAAGAATTTATAAAGATAATAAATGAAGGACATATGCCAACTTCATCTCAACCGTCAATTGGACATGTTGTTGATATATATAATCAGTATAAAGAAGATGAAATAATAAATATTTCAATGGCTGATGGTTTATCTGGTACATATAATTCAGCTTGTGTAGCTAGAGGAATGGTTGAAAATCCAGAGCGTATACATGTAATCAATTCACAAACTTTATGTGGTCCACAAAAATATTTAGTAGATTTAGCAATGGAACTTGTGAAACAAGGAAGACAATGTAAAGAAATAGTTGATGAAATTAATAAGGCATTAAAAGAATCTAAATCATATTTAATTCCACATGATTTTGATTATTTAGTGCGAGGTGGAAGAATATCTTCAATAGTTGGTAAGATAGGAAGTGTAATAAAGCTAGTTCCTGTAATGACAATGTCTGATGATAAGAAATCCTTAGTTAAGTTTACCACAAAGCGAACTTATAAAAAAGCTGTTCAAAAGATAATAGAACAGATGACAGAGGATGGTATAAATTCTGAACATAAGCTGTATATTTATCATGCATTTAATGAAGATGGAGCAGAAGAAGTTAAGAAAATAATATTATCAGCTATACCAGATGTTGATATTGAAGTGGGGTTATTAGGACCAGCTTTTACTACTCAAGGTGGACCAGGATGTATTTCAATACAATATATTAAGAAGCATGATGCTTTAAAATACTCTCTAGTTTAAATAATATAGATATAAATTGCATATAGTATCAAATTGAGATACTTAAAATAGTGTTAAACCCTACAAAGTCACTTAAAATTATTTTGTAGGGTTTAACACTATTCTATGATAAATTGATCTAATATCTTACCTTTAATATTTATGGATGTAATTTTAATATAATCATTGTATGAATCAGCAATTAAATAATGATATTCTGCAATAGGCGCCACTATCACACCTTTTTTACTTTTATATTTATCTCTAAGTTTTTCACCACCACCGCCTGTTATAATTTGATATAGGTCTTTCAAATTATTAGTTTTATTTATAAGACGTCTAGAGTAATTATGCTCATGACCACAAAAAACAGCATCAATATTACATTCTTCTATGGTAAGTAATAAATTATCACGGTCAGCTGCATATAAATCTAAGCAATCTCCTAAATGAGCTCCAGTTGGAAATAGTGGAGAATGTATGAAAAGAAGCTTTTTCTTATTACAATCAGTTGTTATTTCCTTTAGCCAATGAAGAACTCTTTCACTAACTTTCTGAATTTCACCATAGTGAAAGGAGTTTAGAACAATAATTCGTATATTAGAAAAGTCTAAGAAATATATTGTTTTATTATATTCCTTAAGATAATTACTTTCAGGAATCATATTGTCATAAATTGAGGCAAATATCTTTTCAAAGCGATTATCTGTAGGGTTTGTATTAACTTCGTTATCACCAATTACAGGTAAAAGTTGAGTGTTTGGATAATGTTTATTTATTGTGCTGTTAAAATCCTCAAGTTGGAGTTTTAAAATATTAGTGTCTTTTGAACCAGCAATTGAATCACCACAAATTACTATAAAATCAGGCGATGGAGCATATTTTTTAGATGATTTTAATAAGTTGTTTAAAACCTTTTTATTTATACCATTGTCTTTTCCTTTAGTATCACCAAAAATAATAAATTTCATATAAATCTCTCCAAGAATAAGCAGTAAATATTTCAGATATTTATTATATAGTTTTAATTATTTTTACATAATGCAAAGTTAATATTTAAATTCAATAATAATATATGATGTATTTAATTTATTTGTCATAAATATAAATGGCATATGAAAAATTCATATGCCAAATAAAACTAATTGATAAAAAATTAGAAGAATAAGAATAATAGTGGAAGCCAGTATAGGTTATTATTAAATCCCCAATTTCCATAACCATAATTTCCATAACGTCCATTATTGCATTGACAAGGATTATAGCAACAATTGTTATTATTATACATAATTATTACCTCCTAAATATTTATATACTACAGTATATTCAACATATTTTTAAAAGTGTATAGTATTATATTTTTATTTTTTGTGAATAGAATTACTAAACTCTGATTTTAGAAATTTAGGTTATGATGCAAGTCAAACATTGGATAAATAGTAGGTGATTGATAAAGAAGTTTATCTATAAATTAGAAATAAATAGATTAATTTATTTATTCATAGGTATAGAGGGATTTTGAATAAGAATTTCAAATAAAGTATAATTAAAATATAAAAATAAGTACATTTAAAATAGTAGGTGAAAAAAGATGAAGATAGGATTAGTTTTATCAGGTGGAGGCGGAAAAGGAGCATATGAGCTTGGCGTATGGAAAGCATTAAAAGAGCTTAACTTAAATAAGTATATATCAGTTTTTTCAGGAACATCTATCGGAGCTTTTAATGCAGCTTTATTTGCAATGGATGATTTGGAAAAAGCAGAAAATTTATGGGATGAAGTTACTATGGATAAGCTAGTACCAATAAGTAAGAAGGAATTAATAAAAAGAGGAATAGGATTATATTTAGGAAGCAAAAATCCACAGCTTGTAATTAAATTACTCAGTGATAAGTTAGACCATGGTTCAATAAGTAATGAAGGTGCTATTGAAGTATTAAATAAGTACATTGATTGTAATAAAGTTAATGAAAATAACAAAATATGTTATGCTGCATGTACCAAGATTCCAGAGTGTTCTGTTAAGTATTTCAGAATAAATGATTATGAAGAAAATGAAGCAAGAAAAATGATTTTAGCATCGGCATCACTTCCGTTAATTTATGATAGTACAGAAGTGTTAGGAGATAAATATATTGATGGTGGTATGGTGGATAATACGCCTATACAGCCAGTTTATGATGAGGGATGTGACATAATAATTGTTGTACTGCTTTCCAAGGAAGTAACAATAGATAGGAGTCTTTATCCAGAGGCAAAATTAATAATAATTTCTCCTGAAAGACTTGTGGAAAATACTTTAAATGGAACTTTGAATTTAGATGCAGATGCTAAAAGAATACGGATAAATGAAGGATATAATGATACTATGAACAAGCTTATGCCTATAGTGGAAATGGTAAAGTTTATTAAAGAAAAAGAAGAGGAGAAAGCTAATCCTAGATTATATAAAGCTTATAATTATTCTAAAAAGATAGTGGATAAATTTATATCTAGGTAAATAGATTTTTATAGAAATACATTAATTGATAAATATATTATATAAATTTGTTAAAAATATTAATAAAATATAGGAATAGAAATATGGAGATAAGAAATGAAGGAACTTGTTTGTGAATTATGTAAAAGGTCTGGTGTCCCTAAACTTACAGAACATCACCTTATTCCAAGGGAAGAGGGAGGAAGAGATAAGGAAACTGCATTGCTATGTGAAGACTGTCATAAACAAATTCATGCCTTATATACTAATAAGGAACTTGCCATGAGACTCAATACTTTAGAAAAACTTAAATGTGATTATAAGATTGAAAAATATCTTAAGTATGTAAAAAAGCAATGTCCATCAAAGAAGCTATCCATAAAAAAGTCTAGGGAAGTAAGAAAGAAAAGCAAGAGGTAAAGAATAAATAAAATACTTACAACTTAATTAGTTTAATACACCCATAAATAAGATAATATATCTTATTTATGGGTATATTTAGCTATTATATTTTTGGAAGAGATTCAAAATAACTAAACAACATAATATAGATAAAAATTATGATTTATTAATACTTAAAATAAGAAAAGTCTTGAAAGGGATATATGTAAGTGGTAAAATAAAGAAAGTAACCGGTTGCGTAACCGGTAAAATATAAAATTAGTTAAGTTAACTAGTTTTATAATGTATTAATAATATTAAAACCTGTTGACTCCCTATAGTCTATTGAGGTTTTTACATGAACAGTTTTAAATGGCGTAGAATTATCTTTGATACGTGAAATAATTAATTCAGCTGCTAAATTGCCCATATCATAACTAGGAATAGTAATAGTAGTAAGTTGAGATACTATAATTTTTGCCTCCAATGAACCATCAAATCCACATACTAAAGTATCTTCAGGAATAGAAATATTAATTGATTTTAAAGCATTTACCAATGATACAGCAATAAAATCATTTGCACAGATAAATGCATCAGGAAGTTTATCTAGTTTCTTAATATTATCTCTAAGCCATGAAGAATCTGAATATGGATTTGAATCATTATCTAATATACATGTGCTTTTGTCAAGTTGAATATTATAATCAAGTAATGCTGAGCAGTATCCTTGCCAACGTTCATAAAAGCTTTGGCAATGATTAGGATCACCTACGAAACTTATATTTTTACAACCATTATTTATTAGGTTTTTAGTTACAGTATAAACACTATTATAATTTTCCATCAGTAGAATATCTGATTTAAGATTAGGACATTCTTTAGTAGTAGGGCAATCGATGAACAGTGTAGGAATTCCTAGCTTACAAATAAAGTTGCTATAATTAGCATCAAACATTTCTATGCAAATAATTGCATCTATTAATTCAGTTTGAAAGTTGCTTGGTAGCTTTCTAGAGAGTAAATCATCTTCTCTAATTATATATATTGATAACTTTATCCCCAAACTACTTATCTTTTTTTCAAATCCAGATAAAAATTTAGAACCAAAGTGTGAAGAGTTTGGCATATTAGTGGTAAAAAGTGCAATTTCTTTATTTTTAAAAGTAATATTTTTATTTTCTTGAGAAAAATTCTTATAGCCCATCTCAAATGCAGTTTGGATTACTTTCATCTTAGTATCTTCAGATATATTTCCACTATTATTTAGCGCTTTGGAAACAGTGTTTCTTGATATATTTAATTTATCAGCTATATCTTGTGCTGTAATTTTCTTGTTTTGCATTATTTATAACTCCTCATTTTTACAAATTTATAAATTTTTAAAATATTTATAATAAGTATAGCAAACTAACTATAAAAATAAAAGATAAATACATAATTATTGTTACAAAAGTAAAAGAGTATAGTTTACAATATAAAAAGTATATAGTTTACAATGTAAAAATAAAATATTGATAAATATAACAAAAATAGTTGACGCTGTAAAATAATGGTGATAATATTAGTTTATAGAGAAATGAAAATGTTTGCAATGGTATAAAGGTAAGCGGAATTGTTTCTAAAATTATAAGAAGGGATGAGATTATATTGAGAGAGCTAAAAAGTGATGTTTTAGTTACAAATGAAAAAATACAGGGAGAATTTTTCAGAAGTAAAAAGCAAGATTTAAAAGTAAGTATTTATAAAAAATTAGATTATATGAAAAAAAACTACCAGTTATATTTGTTTTTTACATTACCTCCATTACTGTTGTTAATAATTTTTAAGTATATTCCTATAGGTGGAATACTAATTGCTTTTGAAGACTATAACCCTATCAGTGGAATACTAGGAAGTGAGTGGGTTGGATTAAAACATTTCCAAAGATTTATGTCCTCACCAGATTTTATGACCTTACTGATGAATACTTTAAAATTAAGCGTTTATGGATTGTTATGGGGATTTCCAGTACCAATTATTTTAGCTTTACTTTTAACTAGGGTAAAAAGTGAAAGAATAAAGAAAATAGTGCAATTAATAATTTATGCACCAAACTTTATTTCTGTAATAGTAATATCAGGTATGATTATATTATTTTTATCTCCTGTTGGACCTGTAAATCAATTTTTGGGAACATCAATTAATTTTATGACTAAGCCAGAAGCATTCCGTACTATATATATTGCCAGTGGAATTTGGCAAGGGGCAGGTTGGGCGTCTATTATTTACACCGCAGCTCTTTCTAATTCAAGTAAGGAACTAACAGAAGCTGCTGTCATTGATGGAGCTAATATTTTTCAACAGATTTGGAATGTTGATATTCCAGCTATAAAGCCAATTATGATTATTCAATTTATTTTATCAGTAGGTGGAATAATGAGTATAGGATTTGAAAAAGCACTTGCTTTACAAACAAGTTTAAATATGCCTACATCTGATATATTAGCTACTTATACTTACAGAATGGGGTTACAGTTAGGTGATTATAGTTTCTCTACAGCAGTTGGATTATTTAACTCAGTAATAAATATAATACTACTTATTATGGTGAATGTAACTATAAAGAAAATGAACGAAGATGAAGAAGTAGGCTTATAGGAGGGTAAAATGGTAAAGAAAAGAAAAAGAAATCTTTCAATGTCAGATAAAATTATTTTAAATAGTGGATATATATTGCTAGGAATTTTTCTACTTGCTATTATAATTCCACTTGCATATATAGTTATTGCTTCATTTACAGATCCTACTGTGCTAAGCAGTGAAGGAATAACATTCGATTTTAGCAAATGGTCATTAGATGGATATAAGAGAGTTCTGCAAGATGATATGATTTTAAGAGGATTTTTAAATTCTATTTTTTATTCAATTTCATATGCAGTAATTTCAGTTGCAGTTACACTTATGGCAGCATATCCGTTATCAAAAGATAAGTTTGTGGGTAAGACATTTATAAACACTTTATATGTAATAACTATGTTTTTAGGTGGAGGATTAATCCCAACATATTTATTGATGGATAAATTAAATCTTTTAAACACTATATGGGCTATGTTATTACCAGGAGCCATAAATGTATGGAATATAATGCTTGCAAAAACATATTTTAAGTCACTACCTAAAGAATTAAGAGAAGCTTCATCTATAGATGGAGCAAGTGAAATAAAGCATTTCTTTAAAATAGTGTTACCAGTATGCAAACCAATTATAGCGGTATTGATGTTATACCAATTTGTAGCTCAATGGAATGGATATTTTGATGCAATGATTTATTTAGATGATTCTAAGCTACAGCCACTACAACTAGTAATAAGATCAATATTAATTCAAAATTCACCATCTACAGGAATGATAGCTGATATACAAAATATGGCTGAAATGTCTAAGATGGCCGAATTATTAAAGTATTCAACAATAGTAATTTCAAGTTTACCATTGTTAATTATGTATCCATTTTTCCAAAAATATTTTGATAAAGGTATAATGATGGGCTCAGTAAAAGGCTGATATTATATAAAAGGGAGAGAGTAAAATGAGAAAAAATAAGATAAAAAGAATTTTAAGTATTGTAATGTTAACTGTAGTAACTACATCTTTAAGTGCTTGTGGAAGTAAGAAGGAGGAAAATGTAACTGTACATTCTGATGTATCATTTCCACTAGAGGAAACTGCCACTTTAACTATGCTTACAAGTGCACCAGCAGTATCAGAACAAAATCCTAATAATAGACTTATATTTAAAAGATTACAAGAAAAAACTAATGTAGAAGTAGATTGGACATGCTATCCAGATGATCAATATGGCGATAAAAAAAGTTTAGCATTATCTAAAAAAGATACACTACCTGATGTAGTTTTTAATGCTGGAATGAGTAATTATGATTTACTTCGTTACTCTAAACAAGGCGTAATTATTGCTGTTGAAGATTTGATAGATGAATATATGCCTAATTTAAGCAAGATATTAAATGAAAATCCTGAGTATAGAAAGATGATAACAGCTCCTGATGGACATATATATTCATTCCCTTGGATTGAGGAATTAGGTACTGGAAAAGAAGCTATACAGGCTGTAGGAGATATGCCTTTTATAAATAAAAAATGGCTAGACGAATTAGGGTTAGAAGTACCAACTACAACTGATGAATTAGTTGAAGTGCTAAAAGCTTTTAGGGATAAGAAACCAGAAGGTAGAACAGATGTAATACCTATGACGTTCATTATAAATAATGGAGACCAAGATCCAGGAATATTATTAGGAGCTTTTGGAGAAGGGGACAATAGTGATCATTTTATTGTAACAAATGATAAAAAGGTTATTTATTCAACTGTACAAGAGGGATATAAAGAAGGTATAAGCTGGCTTCATTCACTTCAAGAAGAAGGACTTATAGATTCAGAAGCATTTACACAAGATTGGGCAACTTATGTATCTAAAGGTAATAATGGAAGATATGGAATGTTCTTTACTTGGGATGCAGCAAATATAGTTACAAATCCAGAAGATTATATTGCATTACCAGCACTAGCAGGACCAAATGGGAACGTTAATGTACCAAGATCAAATGGAGCAGGTATAGACATTGGAAGATGTGTAATAACTACTGCTAATAAGAATTTAGAATTAACAGCAAAATGGATAGATGAATTATATGATCCATTACAATCAGTACAAGATAACTGGGGAACTTACGGAGATGAAGAACATCAAAATGTATTTGAACTAAAAGAAGATGGTTCATTAGCACATTTACCTTTAGGAGATACTTCACCTTGGGAAGTTAGAGTAAATCAAAATGTAGGTGGTCCTTTAGCAGTTCTTAATGAATACTATGGAAATTATACAACATGTCCAGATGATGCCCAAGAAAGGTTAAATATACTCCATGAAACTTATGTAAAAGATATGAAGGCAGAGTATAACTATCCTGTATTACTTATGACTCAAGAAGATATAGAATTGTTTACTCAATATGAAACAGCAGTACGACAATATACTGAAAGAAAAAAAGCTGAATGGATTTTAAATGGAGGCATAGAAAAGGAATGGGATTCTTATCTTGATGAGATGGAAAAATTAGGGCTATCAAAAATGTTGGAAATAAAGCAAAAATATTTAGATGAATATTTTAAATAATAAACATACGCAAGTGGCAGATTGTCACTTGTGTTTACTGAAAAATATTAGAGGAGTGGATTAGGGTAATTATGAGTAGTTCAGTTTTAGAGAAAGCAAGAGATTATGAGAATAGATTTATTGAGAGTATAAAAAGCGAAGAAAGACCAGCTTTTCATATATCAGCACCAATTGGTTGGATTAATGATCCAAATGGATTTTCAATTTTTAATGAAGAATATCATTTGTTTTATCAATATAATCCATATGGTACAGTGTGGGGGCCAATGCATTGGGGGCATAGTAAATCAAAAGATATGATAAAGTGGCAACAGCTACCAGTAGCTATGGCACCAGATAGTAAATATGATATAGATGGATGTTTTTCAGGGAGTGCTATAGAAGATAATAATAAACATATACTTATGTATACTGGAGTAGTTGATAAGAAAAATGAAAATGGTGAGCATTATGTAAGACAAGTTCAATGTATAGCTATTGGTGATGGAGAAAATTATTTTAAGCTAGATAGTAATCCAGTTATAACTGATGAATTATTACCAGAAGGAAGCAGTTTTGAAGATTTTAGGGATCCTAAGATATGGAAAGAAGACGGAGATTTTTATTCAGTTGTTGCTAGTAGAAGTAAAGATGGTAGTGGACAGATATTAATGTTTAAGTCAGAGAATTTAAAAACTTGGGAGTTAGTTACTATCTTAGACAAGAGTGAAAATAAATTAGGTCGTATGTGGGAGTGTCCAGATTTCTTTAATATAGATGGAAAAAATGTACTTGTAATTTCACCACAAGAGGTTAGAGCTACCAAAGATGGATTCCATAATGGGAATAATACTGCATTTTTAATTGGAGAGTATGATAAAGAAAATAAAAAATTTAATAGAGAAAAAACAAAGGTAATAGATTTTGGATTAGATTTTTATGCACCTCAAACATTTGAAGATAAAGATGGTAGACGTATAATGATTGGATGGATGCATTCTTGGGAAAATAGAATTATTCCTAATGAGTTTAAATGGTGTGGAATGATGACAATACCAAGAGAAATTAGAATAAAAGATAATAATGTAATTCAAACGCCAATTAAGGAAATTGAAAATTACTATGGTGATACAGTAAAATATGAAAAAATAACTATAGATAAAGAAGTTTCGCTAGAAGGAATTAACGGAAGAGTACTTGATATGACTTTAGATATCGACGCTTCAAAAGCTGAAGAATTTGAAATCAAATTTGCAAAAAATAATGAGTATGAAACGATAATAAGATATTATTCAAAAAGAAATACAATAGAGTTTGATAGAAGTTATTCAGGAAAATATGGAGATATTCTTCATAAAAGAGAGATGAAGGTTAAAGATAATGATGGTAAGTTAAGAATGAGATTAGTTTTAGATAAATATTCTGCTGAAATATTTGCAAATGATGGAGAACAAGTAATGACTTCAACATTTTATACACCATTGGATGCACAAGATATAACACTTTCATCAAAAGGAAAATCAATACTTAGCATTGAAAAACATAAAATCGACATATAAATTATAAAAATTAATCAAAATATTTAAAGTTATAAAATAGAGTACTAGGAAATGGAGATTAAACTATTATGAAAAAAGTAATTTGTCCTGGAGAGGCGTTAATAGATTTTGTATCAACAGATGTAGGTAAATCATTAGAGAATACAAATGGATTTGTAAAAAAAGCTGGTGGGGCTCCAGCAAATGTAGCATCAGCTATATCTAAATTAGGAGCAGAAGCTTATTTTGCAGGAACTGTAGGAAAGGATGCTTTTGGAGCATTTATAGAAACTACTTTAAAAGCTAATAATATTAATACAAGTTTATTGTTTAAGCTAGAAAATCATAGTACTACATTAGCATTTGTTTCGTTAATGGAAGATGGAGAGAGAGATTTTGAATTCGCAAGGGATGCTGATTCGCTTTTATCAATTGATATGTTTAAGGATAAATTAGAGTGTTTTGATTTATTTCATTTTGGAAGTGCCACAGCATTTCTTGAAGGAGAATTGAAAAAAACATATTATAAATTAAAAGAGTATGCAGTTGAAAATAACAAGTTAATAACATTTGATGCTAATTATAGAGAAAATTTATTTGCTGATAAAAAAGAAGAATTTATTAAATGCTCTGTTGATTTTATAAAGGATAGTTTTATTGTAAAACTAAGTGAGGAAGAAACATTGTTAATTAGTGGTAAAAATGAAGTTAAAGAAGCTGCCCAGTATATTGTAAAATTAGGTTGTGAAAATTTGATTATAACATTAGGTAAAAAAGGCTCTTTAGTAACAACGAAGAAAACACAAGTATTAGTGCCAACAAAAGAAATGGTAATGATAGATGCTACAGGAGCAGGAGATGCTTTTATGGGAGCTGTCATTGCTCAGATTATAAATAAACCAGATAAAGATATTGTTGAAATTGTTAAACTAGCTAATTTAGTAGGAGGAATAACCACAACTAAAATAGGTGCACTTGAATCAATACCTACTTGGGAAGAAGTTGAAAAGTATAAATAAGGAAATACTGAGATTTAGTTAACTAAATCTCAGTATTTTTTATACGTATAAATATTAAGAAGTTGTCTCTCTTTGAATTAATTCAGTGTCTATATTAATATGTTCAATAGTTATAGGCATATTTTTATTTTTAGCATTAATTTGTCTAAGAATTAATTTCATTGAGTCCTCAGCAATTTTAACAATATCTTGCTTAACAGTGGTAATTGGAAGGATAGACTCCATAGAAATTGGTGAATTATCAAATCCTATTATTTCATATTCATCAGGTATATTTTTTTTATTTTTTATTAAAATATTCAATAAAATATTGGCATGAGTGTCATTGCTTAAAAATATACCTTTTTTTCCATTAGGATATTTTTTTTCAATGTCTTCATATATATTATAAATATTATGATAAGCTGTATCAAATGTACTTCCTATTTTAGAAAGATAACATTTATAATTAATGTTATTAGTCTCACAAGCAGTTTTAAACGCTTCAATACGTTTATAAGAAGGAGTGTCTTCCTTTACATCTCCGTTTATATGAATTAACATATCACAATTATTGTTAATTAGTAAATTAGTTGCTTGCAAAGAGCCATAATAATTATCACTATTAACACTTGAAATATACTTGTTTTCTCTTTCAATAGAGACTATAGGAATATTTAATTCACTTAGGGTTTTAGAATCTATAGAATGGCTTAGTATAATTAATCCTTCGATTTGATAAGCTAATAATTCGTTTATATAATTCATTTCTTCATCTCTATTGTTATTTCCAACAAATACTAAAAATTTATACTTGTATTTTGGATAAGTATTAATAAGAGAATCTAAAATTTGAGAATAGTAATGTAAAAATAAATCAGGAATAATAATACCAATCATTTCTGTTTTACCATTAGCTAAACTTCTAGCAACTTTATTTTCTTTGTAGTCTAATTCAACTAAAGCATTTTCAATTTTTTTCTTAGATTCTTCAGTTAAAGAATCAGGATTATTGAAATATCTAGAGATAGTTGTTTTAGAAAAGTTTGTTTTTTTTGCTATATCGTTAAATGTAATTTTTTTCTTCATATGCACCTCACCTAAGTATATTATATCAAAAAAGGATTTCAAATGAAAATAAAATGCTTATAGAACATTGACATGTAATCGATAACATGATAATATTACCTTAAAATAACCGGTTATGTTACCGATTACTAAAACTAGGAGGGAATTATATAGGGAGACCTAAGATACATTTAACAGCACCGAGAAATTGGATTAATGATCCAAATGGATTTATTTATTATAAGGGAGAATATCATTTGTTTTATCAATATTTCCCATATGACAATGAGTCTTTTGAGTCATCACAAGTAAAAATATTTTCTGAAGATGGATATACATTTAATAATTTAGAAGATAAGAAAATAATTATAGAACCGATTATGGATGAAAAGTTAGGACATAGAACTCATACAAGAGATCCAAAAGTATGGAAATATAAAGATAGATATACGTTAATACTTGGGAGTAAGTTTATAGAAAGTGGTAGTGATAAGTTTACTGGAGAAGTTCTATTTTACACTAGTGAGGACGGCGAAAACTGGAGTTATAAAAATAGGTATTATGATAAAAAAATAGGAGATATGTGGGAATGTCCAGATTTATTTGAAGTCGATAATGAATATATATTAATTATGTCTCCGGAACATTTAATAAGTGATGGAAATAATTACACTAATAATACTGTTTACTCAATAGTTGGCTTTGATGAAGAATCCTGTGATATGAAGATTGATGATGAAGTAATGATCTTAGATGAGGGATTAGATTTATATGCAGCACAAACAAATATTGATAAATACGGAAATAGGATATTAGTTGGATGGATGCGTATGCCTAGTAAGCCTTCTAATGAAGAGTGGATAGGAATGATGACACTACCAAGAAAAATAACAGTTAGGAAAAATCAAGTGTATTTTAGTATACCTGACTATATCGATGATAAGTTTAATAAAAAAATAGATATAGGCAAATTTGATATAAATAATCCATGTAAAATAAATGTTACGTTAAAATCAGGAATTTCAGCTCTATTAGGAATTACTGAGCCAGCCGTATTTGGGGTAAATTTAAAATTAAAGTATCAATTTGTAGGTGCATTAATAGGTTCTGCCGTAGGTTCAGCATATGCTACATTTATGAAAGTATTATCATTATCTCAAGGACCAGCTGGGTTACCTGGAGTTATAGTGATTAGACCAAAGTCTATGGTACAATATATGGTAACAATGGTTATTACATTTGTTACAGCAACTGTAGCAACAATTTTGCTATCCACGGTTTTTCAAAAGAAAGAGAATAGCACTAACTAGATAATTTAATAAATATATAAGGCTGTATCAAAAAGTTTATTATTTTTGGTATAGCTTTATTGTTTTGAATAGATAGTTTTAAATATATGTAAGATTGATAAACTAATAATTATATTATACTTGAAATATGTTTTATTAATATATATAATATTGAAGGAATTAGTATGGTGCTTTTAGTTTATAAATATAAATAGGCAAAAGTTAAAAGGGAATGTGATGAAATTTCACAACAGCCCCCACTACTGTGATAGAGGATGAAAGCTAAAATTATAAATTCCATTGAGATATTTTCTTGAGAAGGAGTTTAGTGAGTAAAGAGATTCTTAAGTCAGGAAACCTGCCATAACTTTAATAGTGTTTTTCTTTGGGAGGGAGAGAACAAAAAAGGAGAAAAAAATGAATAAATTATTTAAAAGGTTTGCAGCAATATCTTTATCCACTATGATTGCTTTTGGCTTAATTAGCTGTGGAAATAATGCAGAAAAAAAAGATAATACTGCAAATCAATCATCTCAAGTTGGAGAAGTAGTATATCCAGTAACTATAACAGATTCTTTTGGTAAAGAGGTAACTTTAGATAAGGAACCTAAAAAGATTATTTCTGTAGCACCTAACATAACAGAAATGATATATGAACTTGGAGCAGAAGGCAAACTTGTAGGAAGAACTGATTATTGTGATTATCCAAAAGAAGTAACAAATATTGAATCAATTGGTAATTTAATGACGCCAGATATTGAAAAAATAATAAGCTTAGAACCAGATTTAGTAATTACTTCAACTCATTTTGATAAGGAAAATACAGCTAAACTTGAAGCAGCTGGTATTAAGATTATAGGATTATATGAAGAACATGATGTTGATGGTGTTTACACTATGATGGAAACATTAGGAAAAGCTTTAAATAAACAAGATGAAGCAACTAAGGATGTAGCTGCAATGAAATCTACTATTAAAGAAGTAACTGATGCTGTTAAAGATTTAGAAGAACCTACAGTTTATTATGTAGTAGGATATGGAGAATATGGTGATTTCTCTGCACCAGAAAATACTTTTGCAGGAGAAATTATTAAATTAGCTGGTGGAGATAATATAGTACCAGCACAAGACAATTGGTCATATAGTTTAGAGGCACTTTTAGAAGCCGATCCTGAAATAATCATTATAGGTAATGGTATGAAGGATGGATTTGAGACAGCTGAAGGATATAAGGAGTTAACTGCTGTTAAAGAAGGAAAAGTATACGAAATAGATAATAACTTAATAGACCGTCAAGGCTATAGAAATGCAGAAGGAGTAATGACTTTAGCAAAGATATTCCATCCAGAAGCCTTTCAACAATAGGAGGAGCATATTTTGGAATCAAAGAAAGCAAGAAACTATATTTATATTAGCTTATTGTGCGTTTTTTTATTCCTATGTATAGTGGTTTCTGCATCAGTAGGATCATCATCTATTAATCCAATGGAAAGTTTAAAGCTTGTGCTTAATAAAATTCCTTTGATAAATAGAGTTATTGATACTACTGATATAAAGGAAATATATGAAGTAATTATTTGGAAGGTGCGCTTACCAAGAATTTTGCAAGCATCTCTTGTTGGAGGGGGGCTTGCAGTGGTAGGTTGCACCTTTCAAGCAGTATTTAGAAACTCTTTAGCAGATCCACATATATTAGGTATTTCATCAGGAGCATCATTAGGAGCAACAATTGCAATATTGTCAGGTTTAACACTTAATTTTTTAGGAATAGGTATTATTAGTGTATTTGCTTTTATTGGAGCAATAGCAACTGTAATGTTGGTATATAAAGTAGGTGGCTTAGGTGGAAAAATAATAACTACAAATCTTTTATTAACTGGTACAGCTATAGGAACAATGTTAAGTTCTGTTATTTCACTACTTATGATTTACAATAGAGATAATTTAGAAAAAGTTTATTTATGGACACTAGGCAGTTTTTCTTCTGCCAATTGGAGCAAAGTATTATTTATGTTTATAGTATCTTTAATATCCGTAGTAATATTATTTGTTTTCAGTAGGGATTTAAATGTAATTCTTACAGGTGATGAGGTGGCAGCAAGTTTAGGAATAGATACTGTAAAATTAAAAAATCTACTTATAATTTTTTGTGCTATATTAGTTGCAGCAAGTGTATCAGTAAGTGGAACTATTGGATTTGTAGGGCTTATTATTCCTCATTGCATGAGATTACTAGTAGGTTCAGATCATAGATTACTTTTACCATTTTCATATTTTGGTGGAGCTGCATTTATGATAATATGTGATACTATAGCTAGAACAATAGCTGCTCCTACAGAAATACCTGTAGGAGTAATAACAGCTGTTTTTGGAGCACCATATTTTATATATTTACTTTATCGTAATTCAAAGAATGGAAGAGTTTGAGGTGAAGTGAGATGACGGAAAATATTTTGTCAATTAGCAATTTAAGCTGGCAACCAAATAATGAAGAAAAATATATATTAAATGACATATCCAGTGATTTTAAAGAAGGTGGTTTTTATGGTATATTGGGACCTAATGGTTCAGGAAAGACTTCTTTAATAAAACATATTTTAAGATTTTTAGAAGTAAAAGAAGGAAATATTTCTTTAGATGAAAGAAACATAAATAAGTATTCAAGAAAAGAATTGGCAACAAATATTTCTTTTGTACCTCAAAATGTTAATATGGATGTAAATTTTTCTGTATATGATATTATTGCCATGGGGAGAACACCATATTTAAAAAGATTTCAAGATTTAACTATTGAAGATAAGGCAATTATACAACATGCTATGGAAATTACAAATTGTGCTTATTTAAAAGATAAGATATTTGCTAATTTAAGTGGAGGGGAATCACAAAGAGTATTAGTAGCTAGAGCTATAGTACAGGATACTAAATATTTAATATTAGATGAGCCTATTTCACATCTTGATATACGATATCAGATAGAATTGATGGAGACATTAAAAAGGCTTAATAATGAGGAAAATAAAACAATTATTGCAATCTTGCATGATTTAAATTTAAGTTCAGCATATTGCAAGGAGATAGTACTTATGAAAAATGGAAAAATTTTTTCTAAAGGAAAAGTAGAATCAGTACTTACTAAAGAAAATTTGAAGGCTGTATATGAAATGGATTTTGAAATTCAACATTTAACTAAAAGTAATCAATTATTTTTTGTACCCTTAGTATCTGGATTATTGAATAAATATAAATAAAGCATATGCTGTTAAAGTATATGTTTTTTTGTTATTTAGGGTATTTTGATTATAAAAAAATAGATATTAAGGCAAGATAATAATAAAGGAGGAATATATAATGGAAAATAATATGGCTATGGAATATCCAATGTTTTGTTATCAATGTGAACAAACATCAGGGGGAAAGGGATGCACTAAGATGGGTGTATGTGGGAAAACCCCTGAAGTAGCAAATCTACAAGATTTATTAATATTTCAATTAAAAGGAATAAGTTGTTATGCAAATGAACTTATAAAAAAGGGAGAAAATGTTGATAAATCAACAATAGCTTTTATTGAAGATTGTTTATTTACAACATTAACAAATGTTAATTTTGATGCAGATAATCATGTTAAGTTATTAAGAGAATCTCAAAAAATAAAAGATGATTTAAAAAAGAAGGTTGGTAAAATTAAAAATGATACAGCTCATGTAACTTATATATTAAGAGAAAGCAAAGCAGAAATGCTTGAAGATTCAAAAATTGCAGGAATTATGTATGATCAAGATTTAGATCCTGATATACGTTCATTAAGACAAACAATTGTATATGGATTAAAAGGTATAAGTGCTTATGGACATCAAGCAAGATATTTAGGTTATTACGATGATCAAGTAGATAATTTTTATGTAAGAGCTTTAGAAGCAACAACAGATGATAGTTTATCAGTAGAAGAGTTAATAAGATGGACTATGAGAACTGGTGATATGAGTATTGCTATAATGAAAAAGTTAGATGAAGCAAATAATAAAGTATATGAACAGCCTTCACCACATAAAGTAAATGTAAAGATTAAAAAGGGACCTTTTATTATAGTTTCTGGTCATGATTTAAGAGATTTAGAACAGCTATTAGAACAAACAGAAGGAAAAGGTATAAATATATATACCCATGGAGAAATGTTACCTTCACATGGTTATCCAGGATTAAAGAAATATAAACATTTAATTGGAAATTATGGAGGTGCATGGCAAGATCAACAAAAAGAATTTGATGGTATTCCTGGATGTATACTAATGACTACCAATTGTCTTATGAGACCAAGAGAAACATATAAAGATAGAATATTTACAACTAATGTTGTTGGATGGGATGGAGTTATAAATATACCAAAAGGAAAAGATGGTAAAAAAGATTTTACACCAATAATTGAAAAAGCATTAGAATTAGGTGGCTTTGAAGAAGACCAAGAACCACATGAAATTATTGTAGGTTTTGGTCATCATGCAACTTTAAGCAATGCAGAAGCTATTGTAGGAGCTGTAAAGGATGGAAAAATAAGACACTTCTTTTTAATAGGAGGTTGTGATGGGGCAAGACCAGGTAGAAATTATTATACTGAATTTGCAAAAAAGATACCAGATGATTGTATAATTCTTACTTTAGCATGTGGAAAATATAGATTCAATAAATTAGATTTTGGTGAAGTAGCAGGTTTACCTAGATTATTAGATGTAGGACAATGTAATGATGTTTATTCAGCAATTAGAATAGCTACAGCATTAGCAGATGCTTTTGGAACAGATGTAAATGGATTACCATTATCTTTAATAGTTTCATGGTATGAACAAAAAGCTGTAGCAGATCTTTTAGCATTGCTATCATTAGGAATTAAAGATATATATTTAGGACCAACACTTCCTGCTTTCTTTAGTCCTAATGTTCTTCAATATCTTATAGATACTTTTAATTTGCATTTAATAAGTACACCTGAAGATGATTTAAAAACTTGTTTGAAACAAGAGATATAAAAGAAATATAAGTTAGTTTGAAAATAATGTGTATTTTATATGAATATTATTTATATTTGTAACAAATGTTACTTAAAATAATTTAAAGTTGATGTATATTAATATTATAGTTTGAAGTAAAAAGTATTATGTAAGTTGATAGGAGAAGAGAAAATGAGTTTATTTTTAGGTAAAATACATTTTTGGTTATTTAATAAGGTATTATGGTTTGAAGGGTTAGAGGATGAAATTATAAAGTTAGCACAAGAAGAAGGATTAAATGTAAAAAAATTAAGTGTTGAAATTAATAATAAGTATGGACAAAAAACTGAAAATAAAAATTTAGAAGAAATAATAGATACAAGTAATATTCATGGATGGTTACAAAATAAAATTCATAGTGCAGAAGGAAGAATGGCAGCATGGACAAAAGCTATCTTAGAAAATAATGAAACTGCAATTGGAAAATTAGAAAATATATATGCTAATCAAGGAATAAAAGCAGCTAAAGAAGTAAAAGAAGAAAAAAATATTATAAGTGCTAAAGAAATATATGATAGCATTAATGATTATATTCTTGATGGTATGCCTTGTGACAGAGTTAATGAAGTTATAATATCTGAAGAAGATAAAGTGCAATGGAAGAGAAGAATATGTGTACATAACGATATCTGGCAAAAAGAATCAATGGATGTATCTATATTTTATCAATTAAGAAATATATGGATAAAGGCATTTGTTCAAGAAGTAAATAGTCAATATGAGTATGTTAAAATAGATGAAACTACAATGGAAATAAAGAAAAAGCAATGAGGAAAAAACTATGAATGCTATAGAATTAATGAATGAAGAACATAAAAATATACTAAGAATGATTAAGGTTATAAGAAAGGTATGCTTCAATATAATGAATGGTACAGAAATTAATTATAAAGATTTAGAAGATATAATTGAATTCATTAGAAATTATGCCGATAGTCATCATCATAAAAAAGAAGAAGACATATTATTTAATAGAATTACTGAAAATTTAGGGCAATTAGGAGAAAAACTTGTGAAGCATGGAATGCTTGTAGAACATGATTATGGAAGACTTTATATAAGTAATTTAGTTGAATCTATTGAAAAGGTAAAAGGTGGCGATGAAGAAGCTAAGCTTGATATAATTGCTAATGCAATATCATATACCCATCTAATGGAAAGACATATTGATAAGGAAGATAGAGTAGTATATACTTTTGCAGAAAGAAATTTAAGCAAAGAAATATTAGAGAAAGTTAATAATGAGTGTTATAAATTTGAAGATGCTAATGAAGCTGTAAAAGATAAATATTTAAATATTTTAGGTAAATTAGAAGAAAAATATACTAAATAAATACAGTATAATAACTTAAAGCAACGGATAAGTATAAGTACTATCCGTTGTTTTTTAAACATTGAAAATTTATAGTAATTAAATTAAAACCTGAAATCTCTTTTACCATTATTTAATTTACTTAAATATTCAAGTACTATTTGCCTAACTTTTTCATTAGGTATCTTTTTTATTTCAGTAGCAATTACTTTTTCTCCATTTTCTTTTGTAAGAGGAGAAGCATAATCTTCTAAATATTCCTTTAAAGTAATAAGAGCATTTGGTAAACAGCAATTGGCTATTTGTCCATTTTTAACAAGGGTCATAAATCTATCACCAGTTCTTCCTTCTCTATAGCAGGCAGTGCAGAAGCTAGGGATATGTCCTATTTCTAATAGCCAATTGACAATTTCATCTAAAGTTCTGTCATCACTTATATCAAATTGAGCAGAACTTTCATATTTTTTTTCTTTAATGACATATCCTCCAACGCTTGTAGAAGAGCCACCACTTAATTGAGATACTCCAAGCTCTAAGACTTTTTCCCTAGTTTTTTGTGATTCTCTAGTGGAAACGATTAATCCAGTATAAGGTACTGCAATTCTCAAGACAGCAACTATCTTAGCAAATATTTCATCGGAAATTGCATTGGTAAATTCATGGGGATTTATATCATCAGCTGGTCTTATTCTTGGTACACTTATGGTATGTGGACCTATGCCTTTAACTGCTTCTAGGTGTTCAGCATGCATTAAAAGACCTACAAAATCATATCTATAAAGATTTAAGCCGAACAATACTCCACAGCCAACATCATCAATACCACCATCCATGGCTCTATCCATTGCTTCAGTATGATAATTATAATCATGTTTAGGACCAGTGGGATGTAATGCCTCATAAGCTTCTTTATTATAAGTTTCCTGGAATAATATATATGTTCCTATGCCAGCTTTTTTTAATTTTTTATAGTTTTCTACGGTGGTAGCAGCTATATTGACATTAACTCTTCTAATGGCTCCATTTTTATGTTTTATGCTATAAATTGTATTTATGCTTTCAAGTACATATTCTATAGGATTATTTATAGGATCTTCACCAGTTTCTAAGGCAAGTCTTTTATGGCCCATATCTTGTAGTGCAATTACTTCTTTTTCTATTTCCTTTTGAGTAAGTTTTTTTCTAGGAATATGTTTATTTTTGAAATGATATGGACAATATGTGCAGCCATTTACACAATAATTTGATAAATATAGAGGAGCAAACATTACAATTCTATTACCATAAAATTTTTCTTTAATTTCTTTGGCTAAACTATAAATTTTATTATTTTCCTCTTCTAAATTACATTCAAGAAGTACAGCAGCTTCTCTATGAGTAAGGCCAGTACAGTTTCTAGCTTTTTCAATGAGTTTATTAATTAATTGCTTATTGTTTTTATTTTTTTCTGCATATTTAAGTGTTTCAAGTATTTCATCATCATTTATGAATTCGGTAGCTTTATTTGATTTTACATTATACATATTCAAACATCTTCTTTCCTTAATAGTTTATTTAAAATCGTATCCTTTAATGTAGATTAATTTACTATATATTACATATAAGTAAATTTTAACATAAATAAATTCTTTTATCAAAATTTATAATTAATGATAAATTATTGAAGAAAATCTACCACATATATTTCATAAGGCTAATAATAAAGTTAAGCAGAAAGAAGAAGTAACATCACATTATGATATAGGAAATGATTTTTATAGCTTATGGGTATCAATGAAATTAAAGGCTTAAAATTATAAACTTTACTTTTGTATAAGTTAGCTAAGAATAAATTAAGTCATAGCATAAAGAAGAGTTGAATAATAATAAATATATAGGAGTAGAGCTGTAATTATGCGGTTCTTTAGCATTTTGGAGGGAATTATGGAATTTAAAGAGGATATTAGAAGGTTTAATGAAAAGCATAAGATGAATACAGTAAAGATTGGAGGAGGGGATTTTAATTATGTACTTTCAGGCAGCGGAGAGAAAAAGATTGTACTATTTACAGCAGGAAGTGGATTATATGAAGGGTTTTATCGACATATACAATTATTGGAAGAGAAGTATACTGTGGTAGCTTTTGATTATCCTGATGGGAAAAAGGATATTTACCATTTAGTTGATAGTATTGCAGAATTTTTAAAAAGTATAAATTTTAATAAATCTTATTTCATTGGGGAATCATTAGGTGGTTTAGTAGTAGAACTATTTATGAAAAAGTATCCCAAAATGATAGAGGGAGTAGTGCTTACTAATACAGGAACTATCACTAAAAATATTCCTAATACAATGAGAAAAGAAGTTGTTGATGGAATAAAATCTGCCATTAAGACTGTACAGATGACACCAGCATATATCTTAAAATCAGCATTGATAAAAAAATCATTGAAAAAGATTAAAGAAGATTTTGATGGAAGTATTGATAGCATATATGCCAAGGAATACGTAGGATACCTTATGGAAAGGGTAAGTAAGGAGAAAGCTATATATCTATGCAGTATTGCATTAGATTTTGCTGAAAATATCACTTTTGATAAGAATGACTTTAAGGATTTTGATGGAAGCATATGTATAATAAATACAAATGATGATGAGGTTTTTGATGAAAGAATTAAGGCTGAATTAAAGAAACTATTTGAAAATAACATTAGTAAAACAATAAAAAGTGGTGGACATGCATCATTTTTATTTAGGCCAGTAGAGTATGTAAAGATGCTAGAAGATATGATTATTTAAAAATTCATAATTAGTAAAAAGATATTAATAATTAGCAATAAGTTAGTTATTAATATCTTTTTTTATCACATTTTAAATAAAAAAATAATAGTATAATATGCGAACTCATTTTTGTTTACGAATATATATAGAATCATAATGTTTAATTATGAGAAAAAGATTGGATAATAATTTAAAAGCAAGGGCATAATAAAAAATAAAATTCCATTAAATTAATAATAACTTTCTATTATTATTGGGGGAAGGTTTTATGATTATAAATAACGGAATCAATGAGGAAACGATTCTTCATGTGTGGAATTGGTCATTTAAAACAATAAAAGAAAATATAAAGGAAATAGTCAATGCAGGATATACTTGGATACAGATATCGCCAGTTCAAGGGACTAAAGATAAAAGTCTAGTAGTAAAGGATTGGTGGATGTTATATCAACCAATTAATTTTAAGATAGGAAATTTTCAATTAGGAAGTAGAGAAGAGTTTATTGGAATGTGTGCAGAAGCTCATAGGTATGGATTAAAAGTAATGGTAGATGTAATATTAAACCATATGGCCAATAGAGGTGGAGGTAATGATAGCAATTTTCCACATGAAACAGTTGAATCATTTATAAGAGATGATATTAATTTTTGGCATGAAAGAAAAAAAGTAGAAGATTGGGATGATAGGTGGCAAGTTACTCACTGGTGTATAGGTCTTCCAGATTTAAACACATCTAACCATATGCTTCAAGACATAATTATTGATTTTTTAAATGATGTTATTGAATGTGGTGCAGATGGATTAAGATTTGATGCAGCTAAGCATATTGAACTACCTGAGGATCCAGGTGGAAGTGATTTTTGGCCAAGAGTAATAGGAGCATTAAAAAATAAAGAAAGATTACTTTTATATGGAGAAGTATTACAGTGTGGAGCATCAAATTATGAAAAATATATAAAATATATGAGATTATCAGCAGAAGGTTATAGTTATGCCATAAGGAAAACTGTTGGATATAAGTCAGAAAAAAATATTAATAACGCTAAAGAATATCAAGTACCTTATGGAGTTAATGGCTCAAATTTAGTGACGTGGATAGAATCTCATGATGATTATGCCAGTGATATTGAAAAAAGCTTTGAGTTAAGTCAGTGGCAGATAAAGATGGGATGGGCAATAATTGCTTCAAGAAGTGAATCAATACCATTATTTTTTAATAGGCCTAAAGGGAAAATATGGCTTGAAGGAACTATTGGAGAAGCAGGAAACGATTTCTGGAAGAGTAGTGAAATTGTTGCAATAAACAAGTTTAGGTTAAAGATGAAAGGAGAAAAGGAAAATATTATTACTTTAGGTAATAATCTGATGATTGTTGAAAGAGGTAATAAAGGTGTGATAATGATTAATATTGGTGGACATTATGATATAAATATATATACTAACTTAAAAGATGGCATATATAAGGATAAAATTTCCGATAAATTATTTTATGTAAGAGATGGGCGGTTAAATGGAACTGTTGAAGAAGGGAGAATATCAATAATATATCATGAATTAGAAGAAGATTTTATAGAAAAAGATATATATTATCTTCGTGATAATAAGGTATTTTTCACAAATCCTTTAAGATGGGATAAAGCAAGGGTATATATATATAAAGAAGGAAACTATAAATCTACAGAATTATCACCATGGCCAGGAAGAGAAATGTATAGAGAAGGAGAAAATTTATATAGCTATCCAATAGAAGATTATTGGATTAGTGGACGAGTGATATTTACTAATGGAAATACTCAGATACCAGAGTTTGCTAAAGAAGGGTTACCTATTTTAAAAAATAAATAAAATTTTATTTTAAGATATAACTTTATCTAAGTATATGGTCAGTGAAAAGATATGTACCTAGATAAAGTTATTTTTATATATACAGATTTAATAAAATGAAAAAGTTAAATTAAGTTGACATTGGTATTATGTTACTATAGAATTAATAAGTAAAATTTAATAAGTTTTTGTGGTTACATTTGTAATAATAGGGAATATGGTTAGAATCCATAGCAGCCCCCGCTACTGTAAAAGATACGAAACTCTACTTAATATATTATTTTATTAAGTAATGTCACTGAGGAATACTTGGGAAGGCAAGAGGAATAGATTTGAAGCTTTAAGTCAGGATACCTGCCACAAAAATATAAGTGAATAATTTCGGTGGGAAATGAAAGCATATACTTTTTAATAACATATTGCAGATAAATAATTCATTAAATTAATGAATTATTTAATTTGTCTATGATTTAATTTATTTATTTAATATGTATTGCTTAAAAATCTCATATTTTATGGGATTTTTTTATTTGTAATACTTTAAAGATGATTAAAAAAAGAATACTAGCATTTCATAAGGATAATGAAATTATTTGCCATCAATTGAAAGGGGTAAAAGTATGAAAAAAATTAATGTAGGCAAAAAAGTATTGTCTATGCTACTAGTAGCTTTTTTATTAGTTACTAACTCTTTGGTTGTAGGTGCTACTCCAAGAAAAGAATCGGCATGGCCACAGTTTAGAGGAGAAACTTTAAATCCAGGAGTGACAGATAGTAAAACTCCAAGAAGTTCAGAAGAAATAGAGGAATCATGGGCTAAGAAAATGGGGACAGGCTGGAGCTTTAGTGATCCAATAGTTGTTGGTAGTTATGTTTACATAACAGATAGTTCAAATGTCAAAAAATTAGATAAGGAAACTGGAGATATTGTATTAGAAAAACCTTTAGCAGAAAGAATAGGATTTTTCTCAAGAATGGCTTATGGAGAAGGAAAGTTATTTGTTCCAGTTGGAGAAGGAAGAATACAATGTATTGATGCAAATACATTAGAGTCTCTTTGGATAACAAAAGTAAATCCATCAGACATGTCTTTACAAGCTATATCACCTGTTACTTATTATAATGGTTATGTTTATATGGGAGCAACAAGTGGTTCTGCTGATAAGGGAATTTTTTATGCAGTATCAGCTGAAGATGAAGATCCATCAGTTGGTGATGAAATAAAAGAGTATACTTGGACATATTCACCAAGTGAAGGGAAAAAAGGATACTACTGGAGTGGTGCTTCTATAATTGGAAACAGTATAGTTTTTGGTGGTGAAAGTGGACAAGTTGTAAGTCATAGCTTAACTACAGATGCTGTAATAGATACTTTAGAAATAAATGAAGCCATAAGAACATCAATTCATTATGATATAAAAACAGGTAGAATTTATATAGCAACTAAGGCAGGAAATATACATTCAGTGAAAGTTAATTCAGATGGTACTTTTGATAAATCATCTTTAATAACTAAAAAAATAGGTTCTGATATAACATCAAGTCCTGTTTCATATAATGGAAGAATATACGTAGCTGGTGGTGGTGCATTATCTGGAGCTGGATTCTCTGTATTAGATGCCAATACACTAGAAATAATATATCAAATTAATGATATAGCGTCACAATCATCACCAATATTAACAACTGCATATGCTACAGCAGAAAATAACTATACAGTGTATTTATATTTATTTAATTATAAAAATCCAGATGATATATATGTGATTAAGGATTTCCAAGGTAATACAGAACCATCTTATGAAAAAGTAGCAACACCATCAAAACCACAATATAATTCATCATCTGCAGCAATAGATGAAGAGGGAAGTATATATTTTAAGAATGATTCAGGTTATTTATTTAAATTTATAAATAAAGTAAATGGTGCATTTGGTGTGGAAGATGTTATAGATATTATAAATAGATTACCTAATATTGAGAATATAACTTTAAATGATGAAATATCAATTAATGATGTAATGGAAAGATATAAAGATTTATCTGATGAAGATAAACTTATGGTTACTAATATTGATAAATTAAATTCAGCATTAGAAAAGATAAATGACTTAAAGGATGCTGATAAAGAAGTAGAAAGATTATTAGTTGAAATAAAAGAATTACCAGATGAAATAACATTAGAAGATAAAGCTAAAGTTAAAGAGTTATTTGATAGTTATGATAAATTATCAGAAGAGCATAAATTAAAGGTAACTAATGCAGATAAGTTAATTAATTCATATAAAACTATTATAAAATTAGAAGAAGCTGAAGCTATTAAAGATATGGAAGCTAAGATAGCTAAACTACCAGAGCTAAAAGATATTGTTTTAGATGAAGAAGAAAAAATAAATAATTTATATAAAGAGTTTACAAATTTATCAGAAGATGTACAAAATCAAGTTACAAATAAGGATAAGCTTATTGAAGCTAAGGAAAAGATAGATTATGTTAGAGGAGAAGTAACTTCAATAGAAAAAGATATTTGGGAAAAAATAAATCCTGAAAATATCACTTTAGAAAATAAAGATATAGTTTATGGATTAATATCAAGATATAATGCATTAGATGAAAGAGATAGAAAGTATGTAAATCACTTTGATGAAGTGTTAGATGCTAAAAAAGTAATTGATACATTAGAGAAAGCTGAAGAAAAAGTAGATGTAAAGCCTGAGGTTAAACCAGAAACAAAACCTGAAGTTAAATCAGAAGTTAATACTCAAACAAATTTACCAAAAACAGGTGGAGTAAATTCAGTAATATTAATATTTATTTCTGCAATAATATTAACTACTGGAACTATATTATTTTTAAAAAATAATAATTTAAGAAAAGAAATTAAAAAGTAATTTAAAATAAAATAGCTTGCACAATTGAATGTTTATTTAGAAAAGCTTAGTTGTGCAAGCATTTTTTTATTTAAGTAAATAAAATCTTAATAAAGATAATTTAATACTTTAATAAATATATTGGAGGCAATTATGAAAAATAAAAATGTTAAAATAGGAGCTATTATAATAGTTCTTATATTAGCAATTATAGTTTCAGGTGGATTTATGATAAAAAGTTATGAAAGTTCATTAACAACAAAACCTGAAGTTAATAAAAATAATGATTTAATAACTGATAAAACTATGGAAGATAATAGTTCTAATGGGGAAAGTAATGATGAAAATAATAAGTCAAAAGAAGAAGAAACGTCTATTAGTGATGGTGAACAATTAAAAAATGAAGAAAATATTAGTGAAGATAAAAAAGATAATTTATTAAGTGATGATAATATCAATGAAGTTAAGTTAGGAAGTAGTAATCCAGTAACAAATGAAGAGGAATCAAAAGTTACAGTAGAAAAAAAGCAAGAAGCAAATGGTAGTGCTGGTAGTACAAATGTTTCTCAAGAAAGTAAGCCAGAAATTAAACCAGAAAGTAATCAAGAACCAGTAAGTAAATATGTAACTATATCAATAACTTGTCATACTATTTTAAATAACTTAGATAAAGTTTCAGATAACAAAAAAGGAATAATACCGTCAAATGGTGTTATACTATCACAAAAGCAAGTTGAAATAAATGATGGTGATACAGTATTTGATGTGCTTTTAAGGGAAACAAGAAAACAAAGAATTCATATGGATTTTGTGGAATCTCCTGTATATGGAAGTGCATATATAAAGGGAATAAACAATATTTATGAATTTGATGCTGGGGAACTTAGTGGATGGATGTATAGTGTAAATGGTGTTTTCCCTAATTATGGATGTAGCATTTACAATTTAAATGATGGCGATGTTATTCAGTGGATGTATACTTGTGATTTAGGTAAAGATTTATAAAAATAATAAGGGAGTCAATAGAAACATGGATATAAAATCATATAATTCGTTTAGTGAATATCATCCATTAGTAAACTTTTTATATTTTACTGTAGTTATAATGTTTTCCATGATATTTCAACATCCAGTATTATTAGTAATATCTATTATATCTTCATTTAGTTATACAATAATACTTAATGGAATTAAAGCATTAAAATTTAATTTATATTTTTTATTGCCAATGCTTTTTATGGTAATAGCATTAAATCCATTATTTAGTCATCAAGGTATGACTATATTATTTTATATTGACAATAAACCTATAACATTTGAATCATTTATATATGGGATAGTTACAGCTATGGTGCTTGTAACAATGGTTATGTGGTTTAGTTCTTATAATAAGGTAATAACTTCAGATAAGATAATATATCTTTTTAGCAAAACAATTCCATCAATAGCATTATTAATTTCTATGACATTAAGTTTTGTTCCAAAGTTTAAAGTGCAATTAAAGAAAATAAGAATGTCTCAAAGAAATATAGGGCGTGATATTAATAATGGAAATTTTTATGAAAAGGCTAAACATGGATGTAGGATTATATCTATACTTATAATGTGGGCATTAGAAAATGGTGTTCAAACAGCTGATTCAATGAGGAGTAGGGGATATGGATTAAGAGGAAGAACTCACTTTTCGTTATACAAGATGGATAAAAGAGATAAATTAACTTTATCTATAATGGGAGTATTAATTGCAATTTGTATGTTGGGATATTTAGGTGGTAAAAATACAATGCAGTTTTATCCATATATACAAATGAAAAAAATAGAGGTAATAGATTATATTATATATTTAACATATATCATATTAGTTTTTTTCCCAATTATAATTGAAGTAGTGGAGGCATTAAGATGGAGATTATTAAAATCAAAGATTTAAGTTTTAGTTATCCAGATACTGAAAAGAAAGTATTAGATAAAATAAATATTAATATAAATGAAGGGGAATTTATTCTTTTAATTGGAGAATCAGGGTGTGGTAAAAGCACTCTTTTGAGACAATTAAAAAATGAAATACAACCATATGGCAAAGTGTTTGGGGAGATATTATATAAAGGGAAAAATATAAGAGAATTAGACCAAAGAAAATCTGCATCAGAAATAGGATTTGTTATGCAAAATCCAGATTATCAAATAGTTACAGATAAAGTGTGGCATGAGCTTGCTTTTGGGTTAGAAAGCTTAGGCATTGATTCACAAACAATAAGAAGAAGAGTTTCGGAAATGGCTAGTTTTTTTGGAATACAGACATGGTTTAGAAAAGATGTATCTGAATTAAGTGGTGGACAGAAACAATTATTGAATTTAGCAGCAATAATGTGTATGCAACCTGATATATTAATATTAGATGAACCTACATCTCAATTAGATCCTATAGTTGCAACAGAGTTTTTAGAAACTGTATATAAGATAAATAGAGAACTAGGTGTAACAGTTATACTTACAGAACATAGATTAGAGGAAGTATTTTCTATGGCTGATAAAGTGATTTTAATGGATGATGGCAAGGTTATAGGAAGTAAAAATGCAAATGAAATAGGTGATATAATATATAATAATGGTAATAAGCATTCTATGTTTTATTCTCTTCCTACACCAATTAAAGTTTATAAAGAATGTGATGGTGTTGGACAATCTCCTTTAACAATAAAAGAAGGAAGGGAATGGGTTAAAAAAACATTTAATAAAAAAAATACAATACTTAAAGCAGTATCAAGTGATTTAAAAGAGAATAATAAAAAAGAATCTGTTATTAAATTAAACAATGTATGGTTTAGGTATGATAAAACATCTCCAGATATATTAAGAGGTTTAAATTTAGAAGTTTATAAAAATGAAGTATTATGTATTCTTGGAGGAAATGGTACAGGGAAAAGCACTACTTTAGGTGTTATTTCAGGTAGTAATAGAGCATATAGAGGAAATGTTTATATTAATAAAAAAAAGATAGAAAAGTATAAATTATCAGAGTTATTTAATAATAATTTAGCAGTACTTCCTCAAGATCCACAAAGCTTGTTCGTAAAAAGTGTTTTGCAAGATGATTTAGAAGAGGTTTTAGATGGTACGAAACTATCTAAAAGTGAAAAGACTGAAAGAGTTAAGAATATTAGTGAACTACTAGGTATAGTTAATTTATTAAAAATGCATCCATATGATTTAAGTGGTGGAGAACAACAAAAAGCAGCATTAGCAAAGATATTATTACTAGAACCTAAAATATTAATATTAGATGAGCCTACGAAAGGGATAGATGGAAATTTTAAAAGAGAACTAGGAAATTTATTTAAAAGTTTAAAGAAAAGAGGCATGACCATTGTTATTGTAACTCATGATATTGAATTTGCTGCAGATAATTCGGATAGATGTTTAATGTTTTTTGATGGAGATATTTCATCAGAAGGTACACCAAGGGAGTTTTTCTGTGGCAATACATTTTATACAACCAGTGCTAATAAGATGTCGAGAGGTATTTTGCAAGATATATTAAAAGTTGAGGATATGGTAGATATATGGAATTATCAAAATTAAAGTCAGTAAAAGCATCAATTATAAGCATTTTATTAAGTTTTATAATTTTATTATTTGGGGTAAAGATAGGTGATAGGAATTATTGGTTTGTAAGCATGTCTTTAATTATTTTAGCTATATGGTTATTTTTTTCTTTATTTGAAAGTAGAAAACCAAGAGCTAGAGAGATAGTTCCAATTGCTGTAATGTCAGCAATTGCAGCAATTGGAAGGTTTGCTTTTGCAATGTTGCCACAGTTTAAACCAGTTGCAGCAATAGTTATAATAACAGGAATGTCCTTTGGACCAGAAGCAGGTTTTTTAACAGGAGCAGTATCGGCACTAGTATCAAATTTCTTTTTTGGGCAAGGTCCTTGGACTCCTTGGCAAATGTTTGCTTTTGGTGTACTAGGATTTCTTGCAGGGCTTTTATATAAATATAAAATTATAAAAAATAAATTATCAATTTGTATATTTGGAGGTATAGCAGGTTATTTATATGGATTTATAGTGAATTTATGGATTGTTTCTACACAATTAAATGATATTACTAAAGAAAGATTAATGACAATTTATATTTCAAGTATACCATTTGACACTATACATGCAGTTTCAACTATTTTATTTTTATTTATATTAGCAATGCCTATGAAAGAAAAAATGGAAAGATTAAAGATTAAATATGGATTGTTTAGATAGATGATAGAAGAGGAATTAATAATGAGTAAAATTTATATATCGCAACTTTTTAATGATAATGAAATAATTGATTTTCTTAAGGATAGGGATATAGGCCTGGAAATTATTGAATTTGGAATAGGAAGTGTATTAGATCAAGAGGAGAATGGATTAAGTGATTATTGTAATAGAATGGGAGATACCATTAAAAAACGTTCTTTATCAATACATGGACCATTTTTAGATTTAAATCCTGCTAGTTATGATAGTTTGGTAAGAAACATTACAATGCTTAGATATAATCAAGTATATTCAGTTGCCAAGAAACTTGGAGCTGACAGAATAATTTACCATTCATGCTTTAATGAAAATATTTATTTTAAGGAATCATATGTTAATAACTCTATTGAGTTTTGGAAGGAATTTTTGAAAGATAAGGATGATACTATTAAGATACATATTGAAAATGTGTTAGAATCTAAAATGGATCATTTAATAGAACTTATTGATGCAGTAAATAATAAAAATTTAACATTATGCTTAGATATTGGACATGTAAATTGTTATGGAAAAGATAGTATAGAAACATGGATAAAAAGATGTGGGCATCGTATAGGTCATGTTCATTTACATAATAATGATGGAGTTAAGGATACTCATAATGGATTAAGTTGTGGAAATATTGATATTGATACTGTGCTTAATAGTATAAATAAGTATTGTAAAGATTCATCAATTACTATTGAGATTAATAATTATAATGAATTACATAATTCAATTAATATAGTAGAAAAGTTTTTCAATAACAATAAATAAAATCACTTACATAATTATATAAAATATTTTTAAAAAGGTATCTGAAATATTACTTTCAGATACCTTTTTATTTGGTAAAATAGGCTACGCCTATACTACCAGGACCAACATGTAGGCCAATTATAGGACCAATAGTGTCAATTTGTACCTCAACACCTAGTTTTTCTTTGATTTTTTCTGCTAAGTTAAGACCTTCATCGGGACAATTTATATGATGAACAATGACACCACCTAACTTTTTACCTTGTAAATCACTAATTAATGTATTAATAATAGTATCTATGGCTTTTTTCTTAGTTCTAACTTTAGTAAATACAGTGGTTTTTCCTTGACATACTGTTAGTATAGGTTTGATTTGAAAAAGCGTTCCTAAAAGAGCAGCGGCTCCACCGATTCTTCCACCTTTTTTTAGGTAGTCTAAGGTATCAGGTGTAAATAAAAATCTACTATTATTAATAACAGTATTACATACATTTAATACTTCTGCCATAGAATTTCCAGCAATGGCTGATTTAGCTGCTTCAATGGCTATGTATCCCATCTGCATACAGTTACTTCGGGAATCAACTATTTCTATTTGTGCATTTGGATATTTTTCTAAGAGCATATTTTTTATTAGGTTAGCACTAGATACAGTACCACTCATATCTGAAGAGATAAAAATACCAACTATAGAATTACCTTCTTTAATTATCTTTTCAAAAGTATTATATATTTCATCAGGAGATGGCTGAGAAGATGAAGGAATTTCAGTGCTTGATTTCATCTTTTGATAAAATGTTTCATTATCTAAATCTATTTCTCGTGTAGATACTCCGTTCATAATTATGTTAAGTGATACTACAGATATATCATATTTATCTATGAATTCCTTTGGTATATATGATGTACTGTCTGTAACAATTTTTATTGCCATATATAGTCCTCCTTATTATTCTTCTTTGATTATAATATTATAGCTCAAAAATTATTGGAAAAATTATTAATTATAAATAATTATCAGAAATTTAACATTAATCTTTCATAAGAATTATTAACAAATTTTCATATAATTATATTACATAAATGTTAAAAAATAAGTGGGAAATCGAATAAATAATAAAATAATGTTTAATAAACGAACATTATTTTATTTTTAGGAATATTATAAAATGTAATGCATATTCAAGGAGGCTAATATAAATGAATGGCTATGAACTTATAAGAAAGCTACAGAACAAGATGCAAGATTCTAATTTTGCTCAAAAGTTTAATAGATTAGCTCAAGAATTAAATAGTATTCCAGGATTACAACAAGAGATAATAAAAATAGCTCAAATGACTAATGAAAGAGAAAGGCAAAAAGCTATAAAAAAATTACCTGATAATGTAAAAAAATCTGTTGCTGAACTAATTCAGTTATTAAATAATTAAATATATATATATAAGCTCCCAAATATAGAGGAGCTTTTATTTTACTTAATACTTAATAAATATATATATATTTGTTAAGTAAAATACAAAGAGTAATTGAGTTACTTAGTGTAATAATATATAATAAGAATATATTTTTTATTTATATTAAATATACATATGATTTAAGGAGATATACAGATGAATATAGTTATAGTAGGAGCAGGAAAAGTAGGATATGCCTTGGCCAAATATCTTTCTATAGAAGGTGACAATGTTACTATAATAGATAATAATATTGTAGCTTTAGAGAGAATTAACAATAGTCTAGATGTAATGTGTGTTAAAGGAAATTGTACAAGTTTGAAAGTGCTTAATGAAGCAGAGGTTAAAGATGCTGATTTATTAATTTCTGTAACAAATAGTGATGAATTAAATATGCTTTGTTCTTTAGCTGCTAAAAAATTAGGTACTAAGTATACTATATCAAGAGTACGAAATCCAGAATATGATGAGGATATAACTTTATTATCAGAAGCTGTAGGTATTGATTTAGTAATTAATCCGGAAAAAGCTGCTGCTAATGAAATAGCAAAACTAATAAAGTTCCCATCAGTATGTAGTATAGATGATTTTTCCGAAGGAAAAGTAAATTTAATTGGATTTAAGATTGCTCATAATACAGACTTAGTAGGAAAGAGAATTTCCGAAATAGGTTCTATCAGAGGAAATGTATTATTTTGTGGAATTGAAAGAAATGATACAGTAATAATACCTAAAGGAGATTATGTTTTTCAAGTAGATGACAGAATATATGTTATTGGTGAGCATAAAGAAATTCAAGATTTCTTTAAGAGGTTGGGAAAATACGAAAAAAGAGTTAGGAACTCAATGATTATTGGCGGAGGTAAAATAAGTTACTACTTAGCTAAGAAAATCAATGAAGTAGGAGTAAGTTGTAAAATAATAGAAAAAAATATTAAGAAATGCGAAGAATTAACTGAATTGTTGCCAGATTCTATAATAATTAATGGAGATGGAATGGATCAGCAATTATTAATGTCTGAAAATTTAAGTGAGGTTAATAATTTTATTGCCTTAACCGATAGAGATGAAGATAATATAGTGGCTGCGTTGTTTGCGGCAAATAAGAGTGTTAATAACATTATTACTAAGGTTACAAGAGAAAATCATATTACTATAGCTGAAAGTGTAGGAATTAATTCAATAGTTAGTCCTAAACTTGCCACTGCTAATAAGATAATTAAATATGTCAGATCTCTTAAAGGTCAAAGAAAATATTTAATTGAAAATATGTATATGATTTGTAATGAAAAGGTTGAAGCAATAGAATTTATAGTTGATGAAAATACTAAAAATTTAAATAAAAAATTCAAGGATATAACATTATCTGATGATGTAATTTATGCAACAATAGTTAGGGATGATAAGATAATTATACCTACAGGAGATGATTGCTTAAAAATTAATGATAAAGTAATAGTTGTGTCACAAAATAAGAAATTTGAAGAGATAATCTTCGGAGGTGACAAATAGCATGAATTATAGAGTAGTATTAAAACTACTGGGTAATGTATTGAAATATGAAATATTTCTTTTAATTATTCCATTATTGGTAGCTCTATATTATGGCGATGGAGATGCCTTATCGTTTTTAATAACAATTGGTCTTATGGTACCTTTAATGATTTACTTATGTAAGATTAGAATTGATAAGAAAGAGATATATGCAAAAGAGGGATTTTTAACAGTAGGATTAGCATGGATATTGATTTCAGTGGTAGGTGCCCTTCCTTTTGTAATCAGTGGAGCAATACCTTCGTTTATTGATGCTTTCTTTGAAACATCATCAGGTTTTACTACAACAGGAGCTTCCATATTAACAGAAATTGAATCACTTCCAAGAGGAATATTGTTTTGGCGAAGCTTTACACATTGGATTGGAGGAATGGGATTTTTAATATTCATATTAGCAGTAATACCTTCATTATCAACTAATACAATATTTTTATTAAAAGCAGAAAGTCCAGGACCTAACCCAGGAAAAATTGTTCCAAAGATACGAGAAACAGCAAAAATATTATATATGATTTATTTTGTAATGACAGTGATAGAAACTATCCTACTTATGGTGGCAGGATTATCATTATATGATGCTTTGATTCATGCATTAGGAACTGCAGGGACAGGTGGGTTTTCTAATATGAATAGAAGTGTTGCATCATTTAATAATCCAGCAGTGGAATGGATCATAACAATATTTATGTTGCTATTTGGAGTTAACTTTGCACTTTATTTCCAAATGTTTAAAGGGGATTTTAAAAGTGTATTTAAATCTGAAGAACTTAGATATTATATTTTAATGATAGTGGTATCAATTGTCCTTATTACAATAAACATACTTGATTTTAATGGAGGTAATATTGGACTTTCTATTAGAGATTCATCATTCCAAGTTGCTTCAGTAATAACTACTACTGGATATGCCACAACAGATTTTAATTTATGGCCTACCTTTAGTAAAATAATATTAACGTTATTAATGTTTGCAGGTGCTATGGCAGGGTCAACAGGTGGAGGAATTAAAACCGTAAGAATAGTCTTAATTCTTAAAGCTATTAAAAGAGAAATAGATAAAATACTACATCCAAAGAGAATACAAAGAGTAAAAATGGATGGTAAAGTAGTTGAAGAAGAAGTGGTTTTAGGTGTACTATTATTTATTGGAGCGTATATAGTCATATCATTAATTGCTATTTTTATAGTAGCTTTAGATGGATTTGATTTAGTAACAACTACAACATCAGTTATTGCGACTATAAGTAACATAGGTCCAGGATTTGAAATGGTAGGAGCTACAGGTAATTTTGCAGCTTTTTCACCTTTAAGTAAGATTGTTTTATCGTTCTGTATGCTAGCAGGAAGGTTAGAAATATATCCAATGTTAATTTTATTTAGCCCATCAATTTGGAGAAAAAAATACTAATGTAATAAAGAATCACACAGTTTTTTGGCTGTGTGATTTTTTATGTGTAAAGGGCTGTTTCTCTATATTCCAGTGGGGTCATATTGGTATATTTCTTGAAGATAGTACTGTAGTAACTTTGATTATTGAAACCTACTTCTAAAGATATATCCAGTAAAGTCATATTAGTATTTTCTAATAAGTTCTTACTTTTTTCTATCTTGTAATTATTTAAATAGTTAATAAAGGTTTGACCTGTTTCCTTTTTAAACATATAGCAGAAATAACATTTGTTTATTTTGAATTTATCACAAATATCATCAATTGTAATTTGCTTGTAGTAGTTTTTATGTATATAATCCAGTGATTCTTTGATTATTGGTGATACATCAGAAATTTTTTCACAGGAGCATGTATTCTTATATGATAAAAATAACTTAAGGAGCTTAATAAAGTAAGTAAGGCCTTTTTCACAATTAATATAATAAAAAGTATTATCTTCCTCTAATTGGATAGTGTAAGGACCAAGTAAAAGAAAAGTAGCAGAGTTCTTATTGTTGTTGGCAAAAGGAATTGCTACTATTTTTAAATGTTCAGAGATAATTTCTTGTGGTGAATTTAAATCATTTTTAATAATCTTATCTACAATATTTAAATTAAGTAATGTAAACTTTGATAATTTATTTAAATTACGCTCATAAAGAAAATTTGAATTTAAATCTATAATTGAAAGAGGAACATTACAGCAATTAAAAAAATTATCTAATTTAGTATATAAAGCAGTCATTTTATACCTCCATAGTTAAAAATATATAAAATAAAATATAAATATCCTTAAAAACATTCATAAAAAGATATGTTATTATATTAAGGGTGAATGAGAATCAATTTCAATTATCGCAGAAAATAATAAAATGTCAATATTTAATAAAAAATAAATATACTACTAGGACATAGGGGGATAAGGAATGTTAAGGAAGAAAATATGTAAGCTATTATCAGTAATAATGATTGCTACATCAGTATTTGGAGCTGTTACTCCAGTGGTAAAGGCTGATGTAATAAATGAAACAATTTTAAAAAATGAAAAACAATTGCAAAGTGGAAGATATACTGTAAAAAATACTACTAAGTATGTAGAAGAAGGTAATACTACAGGCGAAGGTATGGCTAGAAAAGTACTAAAGGAAGATTCAAAAATAGTAGTTAAAGATGATAAAGTATTATTAACGATGTATTTTGATGAAGAAATGTTTAAAATGCTAAGTGATATAAAAGCATCTATGGATGAAGGAGAATTAATATCTGAGGTTAATAATGATGAAAAATCAGTTACCATGGAAGTACCATCTGTGAATTCAAAGGTGAAGGTTGATGTTACAGTTAGTGTAATGGGAAGAAAGGTATCTTTTTATGTAGAAAATAATATTGATACCTTAACATTAGAAGAAGCTTTTAAGGAAGAAACAGGTGCTGTTGTTTTAGAAGATGGTAAATATAAAGCAAGTAATATTACAAGATACTATACAGATAGTGAACATGGAAATTCATCTGCAAGAAGAGCTATTGAAAGCGAAACTTTAATAAAGGTTGAAAATGGAAAAACTTACTTAACAATTACTTTTTCATCTATGTATTCTATGTTAGAAAATATTTCTGTTTCTTTAGATGGAAAAAAACTAGATATAGTTGAAGATTCAAATGCAAGAACAGTTACTTTTGAAGTTCCATCAGTAGATACAGAAGTGTTATTAGGAATGAATATAAAAGGAATGAATCATGCAGTTGATTTCTATGTGATTAATGATATGGATACATTGGCAAAGATAAGTGAGGAGACAGATAATCCAGCAGAAGATGACAAGAATGACACAGTACCAGAAGTGCCTGAAACTCCAGAAGTTAAACCAGAAACTACACCAGACTCAGGAAATAATGGGGAAGGTTCAGAGACAATACCAGGAACTAAGGTATACACAATAGAAAATCAGGTATATCATGAAAATGCTACTGGTATGACAATGGCAAGACAATATTTAAATACTACTTCCAAGGTGGAGGATGTTAATGGTAAGCGTTATGTAACAATGACTTTTACAGGTGTTGAATACATGAATAATCATCAAATATATGTAAATGGCAACAAAGTTGAAGCTGAGGTTGTTGAAAGTACTTCAAGTAAGATAGCTTTAAGATTTGCTGTAGAAAGCCTAAGTGATTCAATTAAAGTTGGAACTTATGTAATTCCAATGGGTAGAAATATTGAATTTGATGTAAAGTTATTGGAAGATACTCTTACATTAGTTAATGGAAATATTGAAGAAGATAAAAACAAAGATAATACAAATAATCAATCTAATAATAATTCATCTTTAGTAAATAATGGGACAAGCAGTTCTAATAATAATGCTACTAATAAAGTAGAAGAAGAGAAAAATGTTAAAGAAAATGTAAAAGTTAAAGTTTATAATGTGCAAAATAATGTTACTCATGATAATGCAACAGGAGTAGCTATGGCAAGAAAATATTTAAACAGTGATACAGAAATAAAAGAGATAAATGGTAAGTATTATGTAACATTAACATTTACAGGAACTGAATTCATGCAAAATCATGAAGTTTATGTAAATGGTAGCAAAGTAAGTCACAGTATAGTATCAAGTACTAGTGATTCAGTATCAATTAGATTTAACATTGCAAGCTTAAATGATGCAATATCAGTTAAAACTTATGTTGTACCAATGGCAAGAAATGTTGAATTTGGTGTGGAATTATTATTAGATACTATGACTTTAGTTAATGAGTATACTATAGAAGCTGATTCACTTCCAGAAACAGGAGCAGCAACATCATCAGCATTAGCATTATCTATAGGATTAATGGCCATTGGTTCAGGAGCGGCTTTAAGAAAAAAAGTTAAATAGAAAAAGATTAAAATGGGCTGTAAAGGCCCATTTTCAGCGTAAAGGATAAGGTGGGAAAAAAATGAAAATAATTAATAAGATAAAGATTTTAATAATGATTATTCTATCAATAGTAGTTATGGGAAATATCAATATTTATACGGTATTTGCAGAAGAAAAGATAGCAAGTGGAATATATGAAGTTTCTAATGAAGTGTATCATGATAATGAAATTGGTATGTCTATGGCTAGAAGTTATTTAAAAGATACCATGACTATAAAAATTACAAAAAATGAAGTTTTATATACTATTGGTTTTACAGGAACTGATTATATGGAAAATTATAGAGTGAAGGTCAATGATGTTGAAGTGCCAGTAGAAAGAGTTGATGGAGATGGAATAGTAACATTGAAAGTATCTGCAACTTCATTAAGTGATGAATTAAAAGCATGTATATATGTAGGTCCAATGGGAAGAGACGTAGAGTTTGGAATAATACCAAAATTAGAAACAATGTCATTAATTGAATCTATTGAAGAAGAAAGTACAGAAGAAACTACTGAAAATAGTGCTATTGAAGAAATACAAGATAATGAAATAATGCCTATAAGTGAAAATAATAATACAGAAGAAAATAATAGTAATAAAGTAATTTTATTTGGTGGAGTAGCAATATTAGTGATTGGTATAGTTTGTACTATAATGTTAAAAAGAAAAAAGTAAGACTGGAGAATTAATATGAAATTTAAGAATATATTAAGAATGTTAATGGTAACAATGCTTTCTGCAACAATGATAGGTTGTAGTAATGACAAAAAAGATGTTGTTGTTAACAATGATGAAGATGTTGTAGTAGCTACTTCCGTAGCAGTAACAGAAATTTTAGATGCTTTAGGAGTAAAAGTATCAGGAGTTCCTACCACTTCATATGAACTACCAGAAAGTACAAAGGAGGCAGTAGAAGTTGGTAATCCAATGAGTCCTGATTTAGAAATAATAAAGTCATTAAATCCGTCGGTGGTAGTGTCTGTTGATACATTAGGAGCAGATTATGAAAAGCTATTTACAGATAACAATATACCAAGTGAATTTGTTTCATTATCAAGCTTGGAAGGATTAAAAGAGACAGTTAGTAATTTAGGAAATAAATTTAATAAGCAGGCTGAGGCAGAAGCTATACTTAAAGAACTAAATACTAAGGAAGAAGAAATGGCTTCAATAAGTGAAAAAGAAAAACCTAATATACTTATTTTATTTGCAGCACCAGGTTCAACAATGATTGCCACTGAAAAATCTTATATAGGAAATTTAGTTAAAATTGTGGGAGGAAAGAACATTATTGAGGATACTTCTTTAGCGTATGTAACATATAGTAAGGAAGAAATAGCAAAGTTAAATCCAGATAAAATCCTTGTAATGATGCATGCACTTCCAGAGCAAACTAAGGCAGCTTTAGAAACTGAAATGGCTACTGATTCATCATGGCAAAATATTGAGGCTGTAAGAAATGGTAAAGTTGAATATCTAGATAATACTTATTTTGGTATGAGTGCTAATTTAAAAGTAATTGAAGGTTTAGACATGCTATATGATATAGTGCATAATAAAGGTGAATAGAAAATGAAGATGTTGAATAAAAAAACGAAAATAGTTTTTACAGTTTCTTTGCTTTTAGTATTATTGGCTACTATATTAATATCTTTAAAATTAGGAAGTATTGATATAAGCTTTACGGAGTTAATTAAGGGAATATTCACCGGTGATAGCACTGGTAATATAGGAATTATAAAGGATTTAAGAATGCCAAGAGTAATCATTGCAGTACTTATTGGGGCAAATTTAGCTATTTCAGGTGTGCTTTTGCAAGCAGTTATTAGAAACCCTTTAGCTGATCCCTATATTACAGGTATTTCATCTGGAGCTTGTGCTGTAACAGTTTTCTTTATGGTATTTGTACCAAGTGTAACAACATTAAGGCCTGTATTTGGTTTTTTTGGAGGCCTTATCTGTTGTGCCATAGTTTATTTAATGGCTTATAAAAAAGGACTTTTACCTATAAGAATAGTTCTAGCAGGAGCAGCTTGTAATGCTCTACTAGGTGGACTATCATCAATGTTTACCATAAGTGCAGGACTTGGAGCTAGCAATATACAAAAGTGGATTATGGGAAGTTTAGCCACAGTTACATGGGATAATGTATATATGTTATTGCCATATTCAATTATAGGAATAATCTTATCAATATGTGTAAGCAAAATATGTAATGTACTTGTACTAGGAAGTAAGAATGCTAAGAGCTTAGGATTTAATAGTGATTTATATATGATTATAGTAACTTTAATTGCCGTATTTTTGGCAAGTATCTCAACGGCTATTGGAGGAGTGATTTCTTTTGTAGGATTAGTTGTACCTCATATATGTAGGATAATAGTAGGATCTAATCATAAGTATCTAATACCATGCAGTGGAATATTAGGAGCATTTTTGGTGCTTTTTGCTGATACTATAGGAAGAGTTGTTATGAAACCTTATGAAATACCTGTGGGAGTAGTTACCTGTATAATAGGGGCACCATTTTTCTTATATCTTTTAAGAAGGAGTGACTTAAAATGATAAAAGTAAATAAATTATCGTTTAGTTATGATAAGAAGAAAAAATTTATTAAAGATTTAAGCTTTAATATTGAAAAAGGAAAAATTACTACTATACTTGGTCCAAATGGTAGTGGAAAGTCTACAGTATTAAGTTTATTATGTGGTTTAAATAAGATTTCATCTGGAGAGATTATCATTAATGATAAAGATATTAAGAGTATGAAATATAAAGATATAGCTAAGGAAATTGCTACTGTACACCAGCAAAATACTGTGCCAGATGACATAACAGTAAAAGAGCTTATCGCATATGGTAGAATGCCACATAAGAAATATTTTGCAAAAAATTCTCATGATGATGAAGAAATAGTAAAGTGGGCAATTGAGAGAACAGGATTAGAACCATTAAAAGATAAGGAAGTCATGAGTATGTCAGGTGGAGAAAGACAAAGAGTTTTTATAGCCATGGCTTTAGCTCAAAAAAGTAAGATATTATTTTTAGATGAGCCTACTACATATTTAGATATTTATCATCAAATAGAATTGTTGGAGCTTATAAAGGAATTAAAGGAAGAAGAGGGATTGACTATAGTAATGGTATTGCATGATATAAATCAAGCTTTAATATATAGTGATAACATTATAGTTATGAAAAATGGGAAGCTTATTAAAAGTGGAAAAGCAAGTGCAGTAATAAGTATGAATTTGTTAAATGATGTTTATAATATAGGTGGATTCTTAAGTACTCAAAAAAATAATCTGTACTTTGTACCAATGAAAAAGGAACTTCAAAAATAAATTTAATACTATTTTGGTTTTGTACGATAATTAAGATGAATAATATAATAGGAGGAATAATATGGATATAGCAGCATTATCAATTGGTATGAGTCAAAGTGCAGTAAATACTGCAACATCAATGGCTTTGCTTAAGATGCAGATGAATACAGATCAAGAAGTTTCTAATAATTTATTAGAAATTGCTCAAACTATGGCTGTTGAACCAGGAAAAGGAATAAGTTTAGACCAATATGTTTAGGAAAACTGTGGCATTTTATGTCACAGTTTTTAATTTTATTTGGTAAATTTTATTGCATAAAATATAAAAATAAAGTATACTTTGTATTAATACTAATAATACAAAGAGGTGGTAAAATGATTTTGAAATTAGATATGTCCAGTAATATACCTATTTATGTTCAATTAAGGAATGAAATAGTTATGGGAATAGGTCGTGGTGAATTAAAGAGTGGAGAAAAACTTCCAACTGTAAGGCAAATGGCAGAAGATATAGGTGTTAATATGATGACTGTAACTAAAGCATATAACATTTTAAAAAATGAGGGCTTTATTGAAATTGATAGAAGACATGGTGCTAAAATCAAGCCTGTATTAGATAAATCATTAGAGTTTAGAGAGAAAATAGAAAGTGAGCTGGAGATACTTATAGCTGAATCAGGAGTAAAGGGAATTAGTAAAGAAGAGTTTATGAAGTTATGCGAAACTGTATATAATACAATGAATGGACTTCAGCTGGAAAGAGGTAGGAGGTAGTTATGAATTTAGTAATGCTAATTACATCATTAGTAATTATAGTAGTATATTACTGGCAGGCACAAAGTGCAGTAAAGCCCAATAAAAACATTATATTAGGTGTAACGATTCCTCCATTAGAATTAAGCAACATTGAAATAACAGATGTTACAAAAGAGTTTATGTATAATATGAAAATATTATCGGTATTATCAATTGTTATTTATTTTCCTCTGATGTTTATGAAAACAGTATGGCTGTTAATTGGATGGTTTTTATGGTTTTCATTATTTTGCTATATTTATTATAAGCTGATTTGTAAGTTTAATGGTAAATTAAAAGAAGTCAAAAGAAAAAATGATTGGCTTTTACCTAATAAGCATATTTTAAATATAGATACAGAGCTTACTAAAGCAAAGAGCAAGATGCCTATATCTAAATGGTGGTTCCTTATAGCTTTATTTATAGGAATAAGTCCTTTTATATTAAATATAATTAATAAAAATGAATATTTTAGTACAGCAGTTATATGTACAGGTAGTTCAATAGTTGGAACTCTTATTCTTTTCATAATATATATGATCTATGTAAAAGGCAGAACTATTGTTTATTGTGATGAAAGTAAAATAAATATTGCTTGCAATAAGGTTTATAAGAGAACTTGGAGTATTATTTATACATCATTAGCAATATTACAAAGTATTACCAATACAACTCTATATGTTTTTATGTTATTGCCAAGAGTAAATGAAAATGTCTTTTTAATTGCCATAACTTTACCAGTTATTATAGTTGTTTTAGGAATAGTTTATGGTAATAGACGAATTATTAATATGCAAAATCAGCTTATTTCAGTTGCTGAAAATCCTATCTATGTAGATAGTGATGAATATTGGATTAATGGAATGAGTTATAAAAATCCATATGATAATAGAGTTGTTGTAGAGCCTAGAATTGGAACAAAGCCAGTTTATAATTTAGCAACTAAAAAGGGAAGGTTAATAACTTATGGTACTAATATTTTTGTAGCAGTAAGTGTATTAACTATTATATTAATGATGTTATATTTTGGATTATATGGATTTAATATGAAAATTATTGATAACAGTGTGAAGATAAATGCACCACTATATGGTATTGAATTTAATGTGGAAGACATTGAAAAAGTTGAAATAGTAGATAAGCTTAAAGTGAAATTAAGGATAAATGGAATAGGAATGGATGAGTATTCTGTTGGTAATTTCAACGTAGAAGGTTATGGAAAGTGTAAGCTTTATATTTATAATGATGTTAAACCTTATATATTAATTAAAAGTAATGATGAAATAATTTTTATTAATGGTGAAAATGAGGAAGAAACATTAAGATATTATAATGAATTTATTGCAGTGATAAATAAGAAGTATTGATTTTCTAAGATAAAAAAATAGAAATTCAAAGGAGATTTTTTATTTTAATGCACAAAAGTATGGTAATACTATAAATAGTAAATATTAAAAAGGAGACTAGTTCTAATGAGTTTTGAAGATGAGTTAAGAGATATTGGAGTTAAATATAACATTGATTCAATTGGGATTTTTGGTAGCAGAGCCAGAGGTGATTTTAGAGAAGATTCTGATTATGATATTTTTATCATTGGAGAAATTTCTTTGAGTGATGAGTTGAAGTTAGAAGAAGAAATATCTGATATTTTAAAACAAGATGTAGATGTAATTAAATTAGATAAAGATACAGATAGAATATTAGCGAAAAATATTATAAATGAAGCTCATGTGATATATAGTAAAAATAATTCTTTTGAAAAATTTTTTAAAGAAATTGAAAATTTTTTTATAGAAAATAGTGATTTTATTTATTTAAGGAAGAGGGATTTATTTGATTAATAGAGATAGAGTTTTAAAGCTATTAAGGGATTTTAAAGAGTGGGAAGAGGATTTTAAATTAGCCAGTATCAAATTGGAAGAATGTGAAGATGCAGATATAAAGAAACTTTTATATCATAGTATTAGGGCATATTTTTTAGATTTTCATATATTATGTGAAGATTATATATCAATTAGCTTAAAGACACTAAAAAAGTTTAAGGTTGACATATCGGCAATTGAAGGAATGGAGGTAATAGTATCTTCAGAAAAAATTAGTAAGGAATTATTAGATTTTTATAGTACTTCAAGAAGGTTAAGAAATAGATTGGCACATAGATATAAGGTTCCTAAAGATGAAGTAATCTATTTAAATTTAAAAGAAAATATAAAATTTATTAGAGAGCTTGAGGAAGCAATTAAAGAATTAGATAAAGAATAAAGTTAAAATCAGTAACAGTGTAAGTTGCTGATTTTTTTCTGTAAAATACCATGATGATATGTTAATATATAACATAAAAGACATATAAAGTAATATGAAGAAGTGAAATATAATTTGACTATAGAAAAGGGGAAGAGAAATGAGAGAAAATATTTTTGTAAAAACACATGGATTGGGAAATGAATATATAGTTTTAGATAGTGATAGTATAAATTTTCAATTAACAGAAAAGGCTATAAAAAGGATTTGTAATGTTAATTTTGGAATAGGTTCTGATGGAATTCTTTTAAAAGTTCCATCAGATAAAGCAGATTTTGGTCTTAAAATATATAATCCAGATGGCTCAGAAGCTGAAAAGAGTGGTAATGGATTAAGAATATTTTGCAAGTATATTTATGATTATAACTTTACAGAAAATAGACAGTTTACTGTTGAAACTAAAGGTGGATTAGTTAATGCTGATATTGTGGAAGTTACTGAAGCTGGAAAAGCTAAACTTATTACAGTAGATATGGGGCAAGCAATATTTAATTCAAAGAAAATTCCAACAAGATTTAATTCTGAAGATTCCATAGGTAAAAAACTTATGGCAAATGGAAAAGAATTTGAAGTTAATTGTGTATCTATGGGAAATCCTCATTGTGTAGTCTTAAAGGAGCAATTAAGTATAGATGAAATTAAAGAATATGGTAAATACTTAGAACGTCATCAAATGTTTCCTAACAGAATTAATGTTCAATTTGCTAAGATTATTTCAAGAAGTGAAGCAGAAATTCTTATTTGGGAAAGAGGAGCTGAATTTACTTTAGCATCTGGGACTTCTTGTTGTGCAGTAGCTTGTATTTTAAGAAAAAGAAATCTTATTGATAATAAGGTGAAAATTAAAATGCTTGGAGGAGCAACTATTTAGTTGTTAAAAATATATACAAATATGTTTAGTTGTGAACAAATGTGTTTAATATATTTTTAATATAAAAAGCTCCCCATGTTTATAAAGAGCATGGAGTGATAGGAAATACCTATCCAAAACTACTTGAATTGCTGGAAGTTCCTAAAGCTAACTAAACCACAACGTAAACATGAAATAAAGTTAAGCGTGAAGGTTACGAAAGTAGAAAAAATTAGTTAGATGGCATAAGGTTAAATCCTAAGTGCTTATACAATGGATAATCAGCAGGTAAGCCTCCAATAGAGGAAACTTCAACGACTATTCCGTAAAGGAAGTACATCTAAGTGGATGGAAGTGGGTAGCACCTTTTAAAAAGGTGGTGATATAGTCTGTGCTTATGTGAAAGCATAAGAAGTTCATAAGAGAACTGGTATGGAGTAACGAACCATATTGAACATGCTAAAAATATGCTAACTGTATATATTTTTATTTATTCAAATAACGATGATGAAAATTTCTAAGAATGAATAATTTATATATTTTTAATTAAAAAATACTATTTATTAAAATACAATGTCACCTCTTAAAAGGGAATATATCATAAGAATAAAGAAGTTATAACAGTGGTATAACTAAAATATGGAGATATGGAAGGAGGTGAAAAAGTGAAAAAGTCAATAAAAATAAGATTATTACCAACAGAAGAACAAGAAGTATTAATGTTAAAAAGTAGTGGTTGTAGCAGATTTGCTTATAATTGGGCTTTGAATAAGTGTAATGAAAAATATAATAATAATGAAAAATATTCAATAGCAAATATAAGAAAAGAATTTACTAAGCTAAAGAAAGAAGAAAAGTTTAAATGGCTAAATGAAGTTTCTAGTAAGGTAACACAAGAATCTATTAGAAATTTAGATAAAGCATTTAAAAGTTTCTTTAATAAACAATCTAAGTATCCTAAATTTAAAACTAAAAGAAAATCAAAACAATCTTTTTATGTTAGATGTGATAGTTTATATTTCACAGATGATATGTGCAACATTGAAAAGATAGGAAAAGTAAGATTTAAAACTAATTATAGTATTCCTAAAAACTGTAAGTATAGTAACCCTTACTGTAGTTATAATGGAAGGTGTTGGGTTTTAAGTTTTAGTGTTGAAGTAGAAGAAAACCAAACTGCTTTAAATGAAGATTTATCAATAGGAATAGATTTAGGGGTAAAAGATTTAGCTACTTGTTCTAATGGTGATGTATTTAAAAATATAAACAAAACAAAAAGAATTAAAAATTTAAAAAGTAAATTAAAACACTTGCAACGTAGTATTAGCAGAAAATATGAAGATAATAAACAAGGAAGTAAATTTGTTAAAACTAATAATATTATTAAATTAGAAAAACAAGTGAAGCAAATTTATAGAAAGTTATCTAATATAAGAAATAATTATATACATCAAACTACTAATAAAATAATAAAGCATTACCCATATAGAATTGTAATAGAAGATTTAAATGTTAGTGGAATGATGAAGAATAAGCATTTATCTAAGGCAATAGCAGAACAAGGATTTTATGAGTTTATGAGACAAATTAAATATAAATGTGAATTTAATGGAATTGAATTTATTCAAGTAGATAGATTTTATCCATCAAGTAAAACTTGTTCATGTTGTGGATTTATAAAAAAAGATTTAAAACTTAATGATAGAAATTATAAATGTGATAAATGTGGTTTAGAAATAGATAGAGATTATAATGCAAGTATTAATTTAAGTAATTATTCTAGAGCCTAAAATGTTGAGAGGCTTTGGTCTTAGGGATTTTGGTGTATCCTTAAATGCTATGGAGTGTTATACAAACTAAAGTAGCTTAGGCAAAATAGGACACAACGAAGTAGTGAATAAATAAAAATATACACATTTAAGTATATTTTTAGCACCAGAGCTTACAATTGAGATTGATGATGACTTTAATGTAAGAATGACTGGAGAAGTTAGACAAATAGCTGAAGGAATTTTAAATGGAGAACTTATTGAAGACCTTAAGTAAATGAAAAATGAAGAATTAAGAATTAAAAATGAAGGAGGAAACTCCTTGAGGGGAGTTTCTGTAAAGCATAATAGAATGTTTTGTTTATTGAAAGAGTAATATAATTTTGTGAGGTGAAAGGGATGGTGGATAATAGTAAGAGAAATAGTGCAGTGAAAAGTGGAATTTCATTTGGGACATGCTTAGCTATGGTAATATCTTATACTGCATGGAAATCAATTGGATGGGCAATTATACATGGTTTGCTTAGCTGGGTATATGTAATTTATTATTTTGCAAAATATTATTAGTTTGAAAGTAAGGGTAGTGTTTAAATGGAATTTAAGGTTACTGATAAAATTAATGCAAAAGATAAAGAAATTATTTTCCAAGGATTATTAGAATATAATTTGGCAAGACTAGAAGATAAAAATCCTCAAGACTTAGGTGTTTATTTAAAAGATGACAATGATGAACTTTTAGCAAGCACCAGAATTTTATAAAAAACATGGATATAAAGAAAAGTTTGTTTTAGAAGAATATCCATTAGAAGGAAAGCGTCATTATTTTACTAAAAGACTGTAAACAAGTATATGAGAGAAAAAGGATAATAGTGATGAAATATTATGATATAAGAGAATGTAGTAATGAAGAAGCAGATTTTGTTATTGATAAATTAGTAGAATACAATTTATCCAAAGTAGCAAGTACACAAGAAATTGACTTTTTAAATATAGATAGAGTTGTAGAAGATGTTAAAGGTAATATCATTGCTGGAATACTTGCCAAAATGTATTGTTGGAACTGCTTATATATAGATGTTTTATGGGTTGAAGAAGGTTATAGAAAAGATGGATTAGGATCAAAGTTATTAAAAGAAATTGAAAATATTGCAATAGAAAAAGGATGTCATTTGATTCATTTGGATACTTTTGATTTTCAAGCAAAGGATTTTTATATTAAGCATGGATATGAAGTATTTGGTGTTTTAGATGAATGTCCAAAGAAGCATAAAAGATATTATCTTAAAAAGTTAATTAAATAAATATATATAGGAGGAATTAGTAATATGAATAAAAAATTAGCAATCTTAGTAATAGTCTTTAGTGGTATAGCTGCATTGTTATCTGGAGGAATAAAGATGATGGTGGCGTATGCTGCTAATATAGCTTTGATTTCATTAGGTTATTTATATATGGTAAATAACAAAAAGAATGAGATATTACCATAAATAATAAAGGGTAAAGAGTGATGAGTAAGGAAAAGAAGTTTATAAAACGAGTTATTATTGGAGCAGGTAATACTTCATATGAAGGGTGGATAGCAACACAAGAAGAAGAATTAAATCTGCTAAATATTGAGGATTATTATAAATTATTTGGTAAGGAAGAGTCAGCTGATGCCTTTTTAGCTGAACATGTTTTTGAACATTTAAGTTATGAAGAAGGAGCAGAGGCAGGAAAAAATATATATAAATTTTTGAAGCAAGGTGGGTATATTAGAGTAGCTGTTCCAGACATTAATTTTAAAAATGAATGGTATCATAATATGTGCAAACCAGGAGGGACAGGAGATATAAATCATCCTGCCTATAGCCATAAAGTTTTTTACGACTATAGAACTTTAATTGAAATTTTTGAAAGAATAGGGTTTAAAGTGGATTTGCTTGAGTATTGTGATGAAAATGGTAGATTTCATTTTAATTATTGGAGTCCAGACGATGGTATAATTGGCAGATCATTAAGATTTGATACTAGAAATAATAATGGTAGTTTAGGAATGGTTTCAATTATTATTGATGCATATAAAGAGTAGATATATAAAATATTTTAAGGAGAAGATTATGAAGAATGTTTTTCTGGTATATGATGATTGTTGCTTTTATGAAATAGTGATATTAAATTACTTTATGAAATTTACAGGTCAAGATGTAGTTATTTGTTCACTAAATGGCAGTGCTATAACTTGTATGGAAGGTTATTCAGTTAATGTAGATATGGCATTAAAAGATGTAGAAATAGATAATATAAAGAGTTTGATTATTCCAGGTGGAGATATAAAGATTATATGTAATGAAGAGGTATATGAACTTATCAAAGATTTAGTGAAAAAAGAAATAATTGTAGCAGCTATTTGTGCAGGGGTGGACGTACTAGAAAATACAGGAGTATTAAAAGATACTAAATCAACTCATTCAGAGGATACTGATATTTATAATGATAAAAAAGTAATTACAGCAAGAGCTAATGCATATGTGGATTTTGCCATTGAAGTTGCTAAGGAATTAAATTTATTTAAAGATGAAGCGGATTTAAAGGAAACCCTAGATTTTTGGAAATTTCATAAAAGAGTTCAATGAGAATTAATGAAAAACTTAATTAGGGGGAATGAATATGGTTTTATTAGTTATAGATACGCAAAAATTAATAACAAATGAAAATTTATATAATTTTGATTTATTTGTTTCAAATGTAGAAAAGATAATTCATACAGCTAGGCAAAATAATATTGAAGTAATATATGTTAGACATGATGATGGACCAAATGAGGAATTAACTAAAGGAACTGAAGGTTTTGAGATATATGAAAAGTTTCAGCCAAAAGGTCAAGAAAAAATATTTGATAAACATGTAAATAGTGCTTTTAAAGAAAGTGGATTATTGCAGTATTTAAAAGATAAAGGAGAAAAAGACATTATTGTGGTGGGCTTGCAAACAGATTATTGTATTGATGCTACCATAAAAACTGGCTATGAACATGGCTTTGATATTATAGTACCAGCTTATGCTAATACCACTGTTGATAATGAATTTATGTCTGGTGAAAAATCATATAAATATTATAATGAATTTATTTGGCCAGATAGATATGCACAATGTATTTCTTTAGATGAGGTTTTAAAATTAATTAGTAGGTCCATTGAAAAATAATTATTCATAAGATATAAAATACTGAATACATTATATAAAAAATGTATAGAGGTATTTTTATGAAATTATTTGAAATTTATTTTAGTCCAACAGGTGGAACAAAAAAAGTTGTTAAGATAATAAGTAATTCTTGGAATTGTGAAAAGACAGAAATAGATTTATGTGATAGAGCAGTTGATTTAACAAGTTATGAAATTAATAGAGATGATATATGTATAGTAGCAGTACCAGCTTTTGGTGGACGTATGCCAGCAGTTGCAGTAGATAGAATAAAGAAGTTAAAGGGAAATAACTCAAATGCTATTTTAGTGGCGGTGTATGGAAATAGAGAGTATGATGATACTTTAATTGAACTTGAAGATACATTAAAGCAAGTTCAATTTCATTTTGTAGCTGCTGTGGCGGCTATTGCGGAGCACTCAATTATGCATCAATATGCAACTGGTAGGCCTAATGAGGATGATGAAAGACAGTTAATGACTTTTAGTAGTGAAATAAAAGCTAAATTAGCTAGCAGAAGTAACCAAGAGGTAATTGTTCCAGGTAGAAAAATATATAGAAAATATAGAGAATTACCTTTGAAAGTAAAAACAAGCAATCAATGCAATAAGTGTGGGATTTGCGCTAAAAGATGTCCTGTTGGTGCAATTTCAAAAGAAGATCCTATGATAGTGAATCATAATAAATGTATAACTTGTATGAGATGCATATCAATATGCCCTAAAAAAGCAAAATCAGTAAATAATGTTGTAATAAAAATAGCAGCAAATGTAATGAAAAAATCTTTTAGTCAATATAAAGAAAATGTATTGTTTTTATAAAAAGTTATAGTTTTATATTTATAAGGAAGAAGTGATATTAAATATGATAATAGAAACTGAAAGACTTATTATTCGTAACTTTCAACTAAGTGATGAAAAAGATTTAAGTGAGTATATGTTACAGAGAGTTAATGCTGAGTTTGAAGCATATCCAGATTTTACAGTGGAAAAAGCTAAGAAAGAAATAGCATATAGAGCTGAAAGTGATGAATTTTTCGCCATTGAATTAAAGGAAAATCATAAAGTTATTGGAAATATATATTTAGGCAAAAGAGATTTTAATGGAAGAGAATTAGGCTATGTATTAAATGAAAATTTCCAAGGTAAAGGTTATGGTACTGAAGCAAGTAAAGCAGTGATTAGCTATTTCTTGAAAGAAGGCGTGCATAGGATCTATGCAGAGTGTGCTCCGCAAAACATTCCATCATGGAAGGTTATGGAGAAAATTGGTATGGAAAGAGAAGCTCATTTGAGGAAAAATATATCTTTTCATAATGATGATAAAGGAAATCCTATTTATTGGGATACATATGTTTATGCAGTATTAAATCCTAATGAAGCTAAAGGTAATTAAGGAGTATGTAAAAAATAATAAAGAAATAAAAGAAAAAATTGATAGTTATAAATAAATTTATTAATAGCGTAAGTTTTCATATGTTTAAATATAATATTGGAAATAATAAATTATATAAGAATAAAAATAAAAAAAATATGTTAAATTAATAACGGCTTTATGTTATAATTGTGAAAAATTCAATCTTAGGAAATTAAGGTGTAGAAAAAATGATTAAAGTAACAAAAGATATGAAGGCATTAGAGATTTTTAATAATGTCTGTGATGAAACTATAGAAATAATTTTAGAGCAAGGAGAAATACGCAAGTATAGTAAAGATACCATTGTTTTTTATGATAAAGAAGAAGTAACAGATATTTATATAGTTATTAGTGGAACTGTATCTCTTTATAAACTAAATGAAAATGGGCAAAAAAAAGTGATATTTATTTTAGGTGAAGGAAAAGTAGTAAATGAAGTTATTATAAAAGAACTTCCTGCATCAATAAATTGTAGGGCTTTTGAGAATGCTGAGCTTTTGAAGATTAATAAAAATAAACTTCTTGAGATAATGAAGTATGACTTTGAGCTATGTAAGAATATAATAATTTCACTTTCTATGAAAACTAGAAGGATGTATAGACAACTGAAGAATACTCCGCCATCTATAAAAATAGAAAAAAAATTAGCAGCAAAAATTTATAAATTAGGTCGTGATTATGGCGTTAAAACTAAGGAAGGCATATTAATAAAGATGAATTTAACAGTAACTTATTTAGCAGATTTATTAGGAAGCCAAAGGGAAACAGTGTCAAGGGCATTAAAATTATTACAGGATAAAAAGCTTATTTTTTATAAAGACAAAAATATTTTAATTTATGATTTGAATAAAATTTCAGAATTTTTTAAAACATCGTGATAAATATCACGGTGTTTATTTTTATATTAACATATAATTAATTCATGGAATAGTTGTTTAATTTTTAACAAAATTGTTAAAAAAACATTTATCAACAAGAAATTGATGTTAATAAAGAAAAAGGAGTGTTAAGATGGGCTACAAGGTTATAACGGAAAATGTAAATAATATTTTAAGACAGTTATCTAAAGATTATTTAATATATGCCCCAAAAGTATTTGAAGGTGATGGAAGATTTTCAGATACTGATACTATAAGATATGGAGAAATATCTGAAATAGAGGAAATAGTGTTTGATAAAAAATCAGAATATTCATTTAAGGAAATTCTTTTACCTATTTCAGAAACTTTATTCTATTTTACAGAAGATAATGCAGTTGTTCCAGAAGGACCAAAAAAAGGAGCTATAATCTTTTTAAGAAGCTGTGATTTACATGGGTTAAAACGTATGGATCAAATATATTTAAATAATGGACCGGAAGATTTCTACTATAAGAGATTAAGAGAAAATACAAGATTTATACTTATGGGATGTAGCCACACATTTGATAATTGCTTCTGTGTAGATATGCATAGTAATAAAAGCGATAATTATGATGCATACATAGATGTTGATGGAGATTATACATATTTTGATTGTAAGTGGGATGAGCTTGCAGCTTTAATTGAAAAAGAAGGAAATGTTACTTGTGAAGTTACACCAAAATATGTAGAAAGTAATAAAGTTAATGTAAATATACCTGAGAATTTATCTGGTAAAGTGTTCAATTCAAAGGTTTGGGACGAATATACAAGCAGATGTATAGCTTGTGGACGTTGTAACTTTGTATGTCCAACATGTACATGCTTCACTATGCAGGATATAGCATATAAAGAAAATAAGAATTCAGGTGAAAGACGTAGAGTATGGGCGTCATGTATGGTTGATGGATATACTGATATGGCCGGAGGAATTACTTTTAGAAAACCTAATGGAGAACGTATGAGATTTAAAGTAATGCATAAGGTTTATGATTATAAGAAAAGATTTGGGTACAATATGTGTGTAGGATGCGGACGTTGTGATGATGTATGTCCAGAATACATATCTTTCTCAAATTGCATAAATAAGCTTGAAGATGCTGTAAAAGAGGTGGAATAAGATGAATAATGAATATATGCCATTTATTTCTGAAATAAAGGAAATAATTAAACATACAGATATTGAATATACGTTCCGTATGACTTATGATGGAGATGTTAAGCCAGGACAATTTTTTGAAGTATCAATACCTACTTTTGGAGAAGCTCCTATATCTGTAAGTGGTATTGGTGAAGGAACAGTTGATCTTACAATTCGTAAAGTTGGAAAGGTTACTAACGAAATATTCACTAATTATGTAGGAAATAAACTGTTTTTAAGAGGACCTTACGGAAATGGATTTGATGTTAACGATTATAAGGGTAAGGAAGTTACTATAGTGGCAGGAGGAACTGGACTTTCACCTGTAAAAGCAGTTGTTGATTACTTTGCTAAAAATACTTCTGAAGCAGTACACACTAATTTAATATGTGGATTTAAATCAATTGATGATATTTTATTTAAAGATGATATTAAGGAATGGGAAAAAAGTATAAATGTAACTTTAACAGTAGATAAGGCTGAAGAAGGATATAAAGGAAATACTGGATTAGTTACTAAATATATACCAGAGCTAGAGATAAAAGATATAAAAAATACAGCGTTTGTAGTTGTTGGACCTCCAATAATGATGAAATTTACAGTGGCAGAAATTCTTAAAAGAGGGGTAGCAGAAGAAAATATTTGGGTATCTTATGAAAGAAAAATGTGCTGTGGCTTAGGAAAGTGTGGTCACTGTAAGATGGATGATACTTATATCTGCCTTGATGGACCAGTATTTAACTATACTAAGGCTAAAAATTTAGTTGATTAGGAGGAGCAAATCTGTGGATATAAATACTAAAAAGCTTAAAAAAAATGCATTTAGAATAACTAAGGAAAGAGGAATTACAGCATCAAGAGTAAGAGTTCCAGGGGGACATTTAGATGCTGAACTTTTAGGAAAAATTCAAGAAATATCTGAAAAATACGGTAATGGAAAAGTTCATATCACTTCAAGACAAGGTTTTGAAATATTAGGAATTAAATTTGAGCATATTGATGCAGTAAATGAAATGCTTCAACCTATAATTGATAAATTGGAAATAAATCAAGAAGATCCAGGTACTGGGTATTCAGCAGCTGGTACTAGAAATGTTTCTGCTTGTATAGGAAATGCAGTATGTCCATTTGCTAATTATAAAACATCTGATTTTGCTAAGAAAATAGAAAAGGTAATATTCCCAAATGACCTTCATGTAAAAATAGCATTAACAGGATGTCCTAATGATTGTGCAAAGGTAAGAATGCATGATTTTGGTATTATAGGTATGACAGAACCGCAATATGACGAAAGTAGATGTATAAATTGTCAAGCGTGTTTAAAAGCTTGTAAGAAGTTATCTGTTGGTGCTTTAAGTTCTGAAAATTATAAAATTGTAAGAAATACTGAAAAATGTATAGGTTGTGGTGTGTGTGTGGAAAAATGTCCTACAAGAGCATTTACAAGAAGTAAAGAAAAGTATTATAAACTTACTATAATGGGTAGAACAGGAAAGAAAAATCCAAGATTAGGGCAAGATTTTATTATTTGGGCTGATGAAGAAAGCATTATAAAAATAATATCAAATACTTATAAATTCACAAAAGAATATATAGCAAAAGATGCACCAGGAGGAAAAGAACACGTAGGTTACATAGTTGATAGAGTTGGCTTCCATGAGTTTAAAAAGTGGGCTTTAGATGGTGTAAAATTAGGAGAAAAGGCTATAGTTAAAGAAAATGTTTATTGGGGGGGGATTCATTATAATTCTATAGATAACCAATAATATATATAAATTTACTTTAACAAAGGAGAAAGCTATAATGGAGAAAAATTTTAAAAACAAACTTAAAAATATGCCAATAGCAATAGTACCTACAATGGTAGGGGCAGCAACACTTTCTAATGTATATCAAGGATTAGGATTTACTTGGATAAAACATGTTACTATGTGGTCAGCTATATTAATATTATTATCATATTTAGGAAAAATAGTATTTCATTTTGATACTGTTAAATCTGAGTATAGAAATACTGTTCCAGCTAGTCTTTATGCAGGATTAACAATGATAACTATGATAATAGGAAGTTATATATTTACTTATAATCAAAGCATAGGTAAAGGATTATGGTTATTAGGGCTTATATTACATGCAATACACATATGTATATTTACATTTATGAATGTATTTAAAGGCATAAATAGAGATACTTTTATACCAAGTTGGTTCGTTACTTATAACGGAATAATGGTTGCAACTGTAGTTGGTGGAGTTATGAATGAGCCAGCTATAGGTAAGGTAATAGTATATTATGGTATAATTATATTATGTATAATAATGCCATTTATGGTTTACAGATTAGCAAAGCATTCAATAAAAGATGCTATGTATCATACACAAGCTATATTACTTGCACCTTCAAGCCTTTGCTTAGTTAGTTATTTAAACTTTATTGAAAAACCAAATAAGATAGTTGTCTATGCTTTATATGCATTAGTATTTTGTTCTTTCTTATTTATTTTATATAAAATGCCAAAATTCTTTGGATTTACTTTTAATCCAGGATTTGCAGGACTTACATTCCCTATGGCAATAGGAATTGTTGCTTCAACAAAAATGTCAGCATTTTTAATAGCACAAGGAAATGAAAGTTTTGGTAGTATAGTAAAAGAAATATCTGGAATACAAATCTATATAACAACAGCTATTATTGGTTTTGTACTTTATAACTTTGCAAGAATGCTAGTTAAAAGCTATAAAAATAATGGTTAATGATAATTTCAATGTAGAAACTCCTTAGGGAGTTTCTTTCACTAGAAATACTTTTTTGTAAAATTATACTTAATTTTAACATTAATTATCAATTATCCATTACAAATTATCAATTATAAATTTAAAAAGTGAGGATGGTATTAATGAAAAAGATTCAATCTACTTGTAATTTATGTGCACTTGCATGTAACTTAGATTTTTATGTTGAAAATGGAAAAATTGAAAAAGTTTCTCCAACGGTAGATTACCCAGTAAATCAAGGATTCTGCTGTATAAAAGGATTAAACTTAGACAAGCAACAAACTAAGATAAAAGCAAGAAAAACTCCATTATTAAAAGATGAAAATGGAAATATGAAAGAAATTTCATGGGAAGAAGGGTTTAAAACTTTTGCAGAAAAAATGACTGCAATTCAAGAAAAGTACGGAAAAGAAAGTGTTGCTTTCATAAGTACAGGTCAAATTCCAACTGAAGATATGGCACTTTTAGGTCATGTAGGTAGAAACTATATGAAAATAAATGGAGATGGTAATACAAGACTTTGTATGGCTACATCAGTTGTTGCTCATAAGCAAAGCTTTGGTTTTGATGCGCCTCCATACACATTAAATGATGCTGAACTTTCAGATACAATAATATTTATTGGAGCAAATCCAGTTATAGCTCACCCTGTATTCTGGGGAAGAGTAAGAAAAAATACAACTGCTAAGATAATTACAATAGACCCAAGAAAATCTGAAACAGCAATAAATTCAGATATATGGGTAGACATTAAACCAAAAGCAGATTTAGTACTTTTATATACATTAGCAAATGTATTAATTGAAAAGAAATGGATAGATGTAGATTATATTGAAAAGCATTCAGAAGGATTTGAAGAGTTTAAAGGTCATGTTGCTAAATTTACTTTAGAAAATGTTGAAGAAGAAACAGGAATTTCAGCAGAAAGAGTACTTGAATTAGCAGAAATAATACATAATGGTAAAAAGGTATCATTCTGGTGGACAATGGGTGTTAATCAAGGTTATCAAGCAGTAAGAACAGCTCAAGCAATAATTAACTTAGCTGTAATGACTGGAAATATTGGAAGACCAGGAACAGGAGCAAACTCTTTAACTGGACAAAGCAATGCTATGGGATCAAGAGTATTTAGTAATACAGCTGGACTTTATGGTGGTGGAGATTTCGATAATCCAGTAAGAAGAAAAGCAGTAGCAGAAGCTTTAGGTGTTGATGAAAGTGTATTAGCCACAAAACCAACAATTCCATACAATCAAATAATAGAAAGAGCTATTTCAGGTGAAATAAAAGGATTATGGGTAGTATGTACAAATCCAAGACATTCATGGGCTAATAATGAAGAATTTAGAAAAGCTGCTGAGAACTTAGATTTCTTAGTTGTACAAGATATATATGAAGATACACATACTGCAGAACTAGCAGATTTATTTTTACCATCAGTTCCAGGTATAAAGAAAGAAGGAGTATTCATAAATACTGAACGTAGATTATCTAAGATGAATCCTATTATACCTAAAGAAGAAGGAGAAAAATCTGATTTTGAAATATTATACGGAATAGGACAAGCATTGGGAATGGGAAGTCTTTTAGATAATTGGAAGACTCCAAGAGATGTATTTGAGTTATTAAAAAAATGTTCAAAAGGAATGCCTTGTGATATAACTGGTGTTACATATGAAATGTTAGAAGGAGCAGAAATGTCTGGTTCAAGAGGCGTTCAATGGCCATTTAGAGAAGGGGATGTTTTAGTAGAAGACCAAAGAAGACTTTATGAAGATGGAAATTACTACACACCATCTAAGAAAGTTAAATTTATTTTTGAAGATATAGCTGAAAATCCAATAGTGACATCTGAAAAATTCCCTTATATATTGAATTCAGGTAGAGGAACAGTTGGACAATGGCATACTCAAGTTAGATCAAGAGAAATAGAAGCTAACAAAATATATAGCAAAGAATCATATGTTTTAATGAACCCTCAATTAGCCAAAGAATTAAATATATCGGAACATGAAAGAGTTAAGATAGTATCACAAAATGGTGTTACAAGTGAGTTTAATGTTGTGTATTCAGATACAGTTAAAAAAGAACATTTATATGCTCCAATGCACTATATTGAAACAAATAGCTTAACACCTTCATTATATGATCCATATTCAAAAGAACCATCATACAAAACAGTTGCAGTAAACATTATTAAGTAGTTATGAAGTATAAATAATTAAGGAGTTCTAAAGATGAAGAGAATTAAAATTGATAGATCAAAATGTGTTGGATGCCTTACATGTACAACTGCATGTATAGTTTCACATAGTTCAGAAGATACAAGAAGCAGAATAACAATAGATAGTAATAAAAAATATGCCCCTATATTTTGTAGACATTGTGATAAACCAGAATGTGTATTTACATGTATGTCAGGTGCTATGAGTAAAGATAAGGAAACTGGAGAAGTAACATATGATAAAACTAAATGTGCAAGTTGTTATATGTGCATAATGGCATGTCCTTATGGAGTATTAAAAGCAGACAGTAGAACTAATAAACAAATAATGAAATGTGACCATTGTAAACATGCAGGTTCACCACAATGTGTTGAAAAATGTCCAATGGGAGCAATTACTTTTGAGGAGGTTAATAAGTAATGAGATATGTAGTTATAGGAGCCTCAGCAGCTGGTATAAGTGGAGCAAAGACTTTAAGAGAATTAGATAATGATGCAGAAGTAGTATTAGTTTCTAAGGATGAACATGTATATTCAAGATGTATACTTCATCACTATATTTCAAATCATAGAGATGTTGAAGCATTAAACTTCACAGGAAAAGATTTCTTTGAAAAGTATAATATAAACTGGAAAAAAGGCATAGAAATAACTTCAGTTAATGATGTAGAGCAAACATTATCATTAAGTAATGGTGAAATATTAGCTTATGATAAACTTATGATATGTAGTGGTGCTTCTGCTTTCATACCACCAGTAGAGGGCTTAAGAACATCAAACAACGTTGTTGGCTTAAGAAATCTTGAAGATGCAGTACTTATAAAAGAGCAAGCTGCAAAAGTTAAAAATGTTGTAGTGCTTGGAGCTGGACTTGTAGGTATAGATGCCTTAAGTGGACTTTTAGATTCAGGTGTTAATATTTCATTAGTGGAAATGAGCAATAAAGTACTTCCACTACAATTAGATGAATATACTTCAAATGTTTATAAAAATAAGTTTGAAGAAAAAGGTGTAAACTTAAAATTAGGTGTAAGCGCAGTAAAACTTAATGTAGATGAAAATAACAATCCAGTATCATTATCATTAAATAATGGTGAAGATGTTCCATGTGAACTTGTTATAGTTGCTACAGGAGTACGATCTAATATAGCATTTTTAGAAAATAGCAATGTAGAATGTGATAGATTTGGATTACTTATAGATGAAAAGGGTAAAACTAATATAGATAATATTTATGGTGCTGGTGATGTAACTGGAAGAAATCCTATATGGCCAACAGCTGTAAAAGAAGGTATAATAGCTGCTAACAACATGTTAGGAAAAGAAATGATAATGACAGATTTCTTTGGAAGTAAAAATACAATGAACTTTGTAGGAATTGCTACAATGTCTTTAGGAGCAGTTGAACCAGAGGATGAAACTTATATAGTAGAAGTTAAAAATGATGAAAAAGGATATAAGAAGATAATACATAAAGATGGAAAGATTTATGGAGCTTTGATTCAAGGTGATCTTGATTATGCAGGAGTACTTACTCAGCTTATAAAAGAAAAGATAGATGTATCAAAGGTTACTAAGAGTTTATTTGATATAGATTATGCTGATTTCTTTAATATTGAGAAAAATTTTGAATTTAGTTATAAATAATAGTATAATTAATTAAAGATGAAAAATTGATTTGTTGATATTTGTCTAAATAAAGCATTGACATGAGGGAACATATATTGTAATCTCATGTTAATGCAAATATATTTTTCATTTTAAAGTTTAAATTTTTATGAGGGTGTTATGGCTAAAGTGATAAACATAATAGGTTATGGAAGTAATGTAGGAAAAACTTATATTATGGAAGGACTTATAAAAGAATTAAAAAGTCGTGGATTAAGCATTGCAACTATAAAGCATGATATTCATGGATTTGATATAGACAAAAAAGGAAAAGATACATACAAGCATAGGAAAGCTGGTTCTGAAACTGTAATAATTTCTTCAAAAAACAGGATTGCAATTATAAAAGAACTGAATAAAGAAACAGAGTTACAAGAGATTATAGAAATGGCCAGTGACAAAGATATTATTTTAGTAGAAGGCTATAAGAAAAGTAATCTTAGAAAGATAGAAGTGTATAGAGATGGCTTAAGTGAAAAAATAATAACACCAAAAGAAAAATTGATTGCTATAGCCAGTGATATAGATATACACATGGATGATGTCAAAGTAATTCCTAAGGAAGATTTTAAAGCTTTGGCTGATTTAATTGAAAAAGAGAAAGAATTTAAAATATAATTGATATTTTCTAGAGTATAAAAGTCCTAAGTATTTATATATATGGATTTTATACCTGAATTTAATTCACAGGGTAGTCTTTGAAAAGAGGCTGTCTCCACATTTTGGGAAGGAAAATAAGCTTAGGTAATTATGAATGACGAGTGATGAATTATGAATTATGGAATAAACTCCTTAATTCATCATTGGTAATTCATAATTCATAATTTTAATTGTGTGCTTATTGTCATTCTTAATTTGTTTGATAATAAGTTTTTTTTATATAGAAATATAACTTTGAAATAAATGTTAGAAAAGAGGTTAAAATGAAATCATTTATAAGCCTAGAAGAAGCAATAGAAATATTGAATGAAAATGTGAAAACAATGGAAGTGGAAGAAGTTCAGCTTATTGATGCCTTAGATAAAGTCCTTGCCGAAGATGTATATTCAGTGATAAATAATCCACCATTCAATAAGTCTGCAATGGATGGTTATGCAGTAATGTATGAAGATACAAATGAAAGGGGAAAAGTGCTTCAGATAATTGATGAAGTATTTGCTGGAGAATCTTCAAATAAGGAAGTTACAGTAGGAGTAGCTATTAAAATAATGACAGGGGCACCTATTCCTAAAGGTGCAAATGCTGTAATAAAAAAAGAAGATGTAGAAGTAAAAGAAAATAGCATAATTTTAAAGAAACAATTAAAGAAAAATGAAAATATCTGTTTTAAAGGAGAAGATATAAAGGAAGGTCAAATCCTTGTAGGAAAAGGAAAGAAGTTGAATTACGCTGATATTGGAATTATTGCTAGTTCAGGTATAAGTATGATTAAAGTTTATAAAAAGCCTAAAGTAGCTTTTATAAGTACTGGTGATGAAGTAGTAGACGTTGGTCAAAACCTTAGCTATGGAAAGATTTTTAATAGTAATAAGTATACAATTTTAGCAAGAATCAAGGAATTAGGATATGAAGTAATTAATATAAAGCATGTTAATGATCAGTATGCAGACATAGGAAATACCATAAAAGAAATATGTAATATGGCTGACTTTGTCATAACTACAGGTGGTGCATCTGTAGGAGATAAAGATTTAATAAATGAAGCCATTGATGAAATTGATGGTGAGAAACTTTTTTGGAAAATTAAAATTAAACCAGGATCATCAGTATTATGCAGCAAATACAATAATACAGTAATTATAAGTCTTTCAGGTAATCCTACAGCAGCACTAACTACTTTTGAACTTTTAGCAAGAACATCTCTGGAAAGAATGAGTGGAGGCAGCAAAATAGAAATAAAAAGAGAAAAAGCTGTACTTCTTAATGATTTTAATAAGAAAAGTCCACAGAGAAGATTTTTAAGAGGCCAGCTTCAATATATGGATGGCAAACAATGTGTATATATAACGCAAGTAAAAAGTGGTAATGGCATTTTAAGTTCAACTTTAAATTCAAATTGTATCATAGAGTTAGAGGCTGGGAATGCAGGAGTTTCGCAAGGAACAATGGTAGACATAATAAAATTTTAGAGGTGCATAATCATTGAAGATAAATAAGACACTGGCAATTATGGCAGGTGGGAAAAGTAGCAGAATGAATTATAATAATAAGGCTCTTTTAAGCTACAAGGAAAAAACATTTATTGAGAATATTATTGAAGCAGGGAAGAATTTTAAAAAAGTTGTTATTGTGGCAAATAATAAGGAGATCTATAGGGATTTTAATGTTGATGTGATAAGTGACATTTATGTAGGAAATGGCCCTTTAAGTGGAATTCATTCAGCACTTAGTTATTCAGATACTGATAAAGTCTTATGTGTGGCATGTGATATGCCATTGATAAGTAAAGATACACTAGAATTTTTAGCAAATGTAAAAGATGAGTATGAAGTTTTAGTACCAAGAGTAAATGATAGATTACAGCCTTTATGTTCAATTTATTCTAAGAAGATACTAGGGAAAATAGAAAAGGCTTTAGAAAATGATGATAATAAGCTACAAAAGCTTATATATAGTTTAGATTATAAAGAAGTACATGAGAAAAGTTTAACAGAAGGAGAATTTTTTAATATAAATACACCTGATGATTATAAAAGATTGGAGGAAATAGATAATATGTATACAGTAGCAATTATAACAAGCAGTGATAAGGGATATGCAGGAGAAAGAGAAGACAAAAGTGGAGCTACAGTAAAGGAAATAGTTGAGGCTAATGGATTTACTGTTGTTAAACAGGTAATTCTTCCTGATGAAAGAGAAATGTTAAGAGACGAAATGATAAAGATGTGCGATGAATTAAAGGTTAATTTAATATTAAGTACAGGGGGAACTGGTTTCTCTAAAAGAGATATAACTCCAGAAGCAACAAAGGATGTTATAGAAAGAGAAGCACCAGGAATTGTTGAAGCAATAAGATATTTTAGTTTACAAATAACTAAGAGAGCAATGCTTTCAAGAGCAGTGTCAGGAATAAGAAAAGATACACTTATAGTTAATTTACCAGGAAGTCCTAAGGCATGCAAAGAGGCTTTAGATTTTGTTTTAGATGATGTTAAGCATGGAATAGATATATTATTAGGTGAAGCGAGAGAATGTGCTAGAAAATAATATTTAAGAAGAGGGAGAGTGAAAAACGTTATGATGAAAATGATAAAAGTACAAGATGCAGTAGGATCAGTATTATCTCATGATGTAACACAAATTATACCAGGAGAGTTTAAAGGCAGAGCTTTTAAGAAAGGTCATATAATAAAGGAAGAAGATATAGAAAAACTACTATCTATAGGAAAAGATCATGTTTATGTATGGGAACCAGAGGAAGGTCAACTTCATGAAAATGATGCAGCCATAAGATTATCAAATCTTGTGGTAGGTGATGGAGTAGCTACATCAGAAGAAATAAAAGAAGGAAAAGTAGACTTCTTTGCTGACAGAAATGGAGTATTAAAGATAGATAAGGAGAAATTATTTAAATTAAATTCTCTAGGTGAAATAATAGTTTCTACATTACATAACAATACTCCAATAAGAAAAGGTGAAAAGATTGGAGCTACAAGAGTAATTCCATTAATTATAGATGAAAATAAGATAATAGAAGCTGAAGAGTTAATAAAAGAAAAGATAATCAGAGTTGATGAAATCAAAACAAAAAGATGTGCAGTTATAACTACTGGTAATGAAGTTTATTATGGAAGAATCAAAGATGCATTCTTGCCAGTAATAAAACAAAAACTAGGGTATTATGGTAGTGAAGTAATAAAACAAGTAATACTTCCTGATGATAAGGAAAGAATAACGGAAGAGATATTAAAAGCTGTTAATGAAGATAAAGCAGATATGATTATTTGTACAGGAGGAATGTCTGTAGATCCAGATGATGTTACTCCAACAGCAATAAAGGATTGTGGAGGAGAACTTGTTACATATGGTTCACCGATACTTCCAGGGGCAATGTTCCTTCTTGCATATTATAATGACATTCCAATACTTGGAGTACCAAGTTGTGCAATGTATTCTAAGAGAACAGTGCTGGATTTAGTACTACCAAGAGTTTTAGCAGATGAAAGACTTACTATGGAAGATATTGCGGAGTATGGTCATGGAGGATTGTGTTTAGACTGCAAAGTATGTACTTTCCCACACTGCTCATTTGGTAAATAAGTTAAAGTTTTAGGAGGAATTATGGATAATAAATTAACTCATTTTGATAATAGTGGAAATGCAAGAATGGTGGATGTAGGAAGTAAAGTTCCTACAGAAAGAGTGGCTATTGCTGTTTCTAGAATAAAAGTAAGTGAAGAAACTTTAGAACTTATTGAAAAAGGTCAGATAGGTAAAGGTGATGTATTAGGTGTAGCAAGAGTTGCTGGAATAATGGCTAATAAGCAAACTTCTAATTTAATTCCTATGTGCCATCCACTGATGATTTCAAGCTGTAATATAGATTTTGATATAAATAAGGAAGAAAGTTATATAGGAATAAAGGCTACTGTAAAAATAGTTGATAAGACTGGTGTTGAAATGGAGGCATTAACAGCAGCTATGGTAACAGCATTAACTATTTATGATATGTGTAAAGCTGTTGATAAGAGAATGGTAATTGAAGGCACACATTTACTTAAAAAGACAGGAGGAAAGAGCGGAGAATTTAATTTTTAAGGAAGAAGTCTCCTAAAAGCATAATGAAAGATAAGTTTGGAAGAGAAATAGATTATTTAAGAGTATCTGTAACTGACAACTGTAATTTAAGATGTGTATATTGCATGGAAGAAAAGGATAATATTTTTTTAAAAAAGGAAAATAAGCTTACAGATGATGAAATATATATAATAGTAAAAGAAAGTGCTAGCCTTGGAATAAAGAAAATAAGGATTACAGGTGGAGAGCCTTTAGTGAGACCGGGAATAGTAGAGCTTATAGGAAGAATAAATAGTATTCCAGGTATTGAAGAAATATATATGACTACTAATGGAATTTTGCTATATGATAAAGTAGAAGCTTTAGCGAAGAATGGTCTTAAGGGAGTAAATATAAGTTTAGATTCACTAAAGGAAGAAAGATTTAAGACTTTAACAAGAAGAGGCGAGCTTAGCAGTGTTTTAAAGGCTATAGATAAATGCTTAGAGTATAATTTAAAGGTTAAAATAAACACTGTAATGGTAAATGACATAAATAAAGATGAAATTATTGATTTTGTAGATATGACTAAAAATAAAGCTGTAGATGTGAGATTTATAGAGTTAATGCCAATAGGTATTGCTGTAAACTATAAAGGTGTAACTAATGAAGAAATATTAGCTACAATAAAAGAGCATTATAAAGAAGTTATTGAAGTAAAAAGAAGTAAGATGGGTGGACCTGCTACTTATGTAAAACTTAATGAAGCAAAAGGGAAAATAGGGTTTATAAGTGCAATGAGTAATTGCTTCTGTGAAGATTGTAATAGAATAAGGCTTACACCAGAAGGATTTTTAAAGCAGTGTCTACATTTTGATTATGGTGTTGATCTAAGAAAACTTATGAGAGATGGCATAAGTGATGAAGAACTTAAAAAGGTTATATACCATAATATATATGACAAACCAGAAAAACATTTATTTTTAGAAAAATGTGAACATAAAGAAATTAAATTTATGAATCAAATTGGAGGATAAACATAAGATGAGTAAAGTATTAGCAATATGTATAAGCAAACATAAAGGAACATTAAAAAATGAAGTAAGTGAAGCAAATTTCATTGAAGAATTTGGTATTGAAGGAGATGCTCACGCAGGAAAATGGCATAGACAAGTAAGTCTTTTAGCTTTTGAAAAAATTGATGACTTTAGAAATAAAGGTGGAAATGTTGATTTTGGAGCTTTTGGAGAAAATTTAGTTGTAGATGGAATTGAGCTACATAAACTACCAGTAGGACAACAGTTACAAGTGGGAGAAGTATTATTAGAAGTTACACAAATTGGTAAAGAGTGCCATGACAAATGTGCAATATACTATCAAGTAGGAGAATGTATAATGCCAAAGAACGGTATATTTACAAGAGTTCTTAAAGGTGGAAAAGTTAAAGTTGGAGATCAGTGTACTTTAATAGATAGTGGTAAAAAGATATTATCTTTATAATTGATTAATGAAAATGGGGATGTCGTATTAAGAATAAATAATACAATATATTGTATATAAAATTTTTAGTGCCATATCCTCATTTTTTTATATAATAAGGATAAATTATAAGGTTATTAGATATTAAGAAGAATTTATCTTTTTTTGTTATAGAAAAATACTTGATTTTATTACTTTAGTATGATAAAGTGGTAAATAGATAAAGTAATAGGGGGATAATTCAACGTGAGCATAAAAGGAATTAGAAAAAATATTTTATTAGGAATAATTATGGGGAGTATAAGTTTTACGCTTTTAGCATGTAATAAGAAGGAAATTAAAAGTGTTATGGATAAGAATGAAGTAATTGTTGGGTTAGATGATGCTTTTGCACCTATGGGATTTAAAGATGAAAGTGGTGAAATTGTAGGATTTGATGTGGATTTGGCAAAAGAAGTAGGAGATAGATTAGGTAAGAAAGTTGTTTTTCAACCTATTGATTGGTCAATGAAGGAATCAGAATTAAATAATGGGAATATAGATTTTATATGGAATGGATATACAATTACAGAAGAAAGAAAGGAAAAGGTGAACTTTTCAGAAGCTTATCTAAATAATAAGCAAGTTATAGTAACTTTAGCAAATTCTGATATTAACGCTAAAAGTGATTTATCAGGTAAAAAAGTTGGAGCACAAAGTGAGTCTTCAGCTATTGAAGCTATGGAGAAAGATACGGAGCTATATGAAAGCCTTAGTGGTGGTGAAGCAATAACCTTTGAAGATAATAATCAGGCTCTCATGGATTTAGAAGCAGGAAGGATAGATGCAGTGGTAGCTGATGAGATTTTAGTGAAATATTATATAAAGTTAAAAGGTGAAGATAAATTTAAAGTTTTAACTGAAGATTTTGGTAGTGAAGAATATGGAGTAGGCATTAGAAAAGGAGATGCTGAAACTGTTGAAGCAATTAATAATGCTTTTGAAGAAATTAAGAAAGATGGCAAAATGGCAGAGATTTCACAAAAGTGGTTTGGGGAAGATATAACAGATAATTAAAGAAAGAGAGTGGAGAGCATAATGGAGTTTTTAAGGAACTTAGGAAGCAATATAGTAATGTTAATGCCTCAAGTTATAAGTGGACTTAAAGTTACTTTAGAGATATTTGCCATAACTTTGATTTTATCTATACCATTAGGAATAGTAACTGCTATGGGAAGGCGATCAAAGATAAAGATAATAAATAAGATAACATCAATTTACGTTTTAATAATGAGAGGAACACCTTTATTATTACAGATAGTTTTTATTTTCTTTGGCTTATCCATCCCAAGTATAGGAATAGTAATTGAGAGATTTCCAGCAGCTATATTAGCATTTACATTAAACTATGGAGCTTACTTTGGTGAGATATTTAGAGCAGGAATTGATTCTATAGATGAGGGTCAGTATGAAGCAGGACAGGTTTTAGGTATGTCTAATACAGATATATTTTTTAGAATAGTATTACCTCAAGCTTTTAAGAGAGTTCTTCCACCAATAACAAATGAAATAGTAACTTTAATAAAAGATACTGCTCTTGTATATGTTATTGGATTAAGTGATTTATTAAAAGTTGGCAAGGTTGCAGCCAATAGGGATTCATCACTAATGCCCTTACTAGTAATTGGTATAGTATATTTAATCTTGATAGGAGTATTATCTAAGATTATGGAAAAAATAGAGAAAAGATATGAATATTATAATTAGGGGGAAGGATAGATGTTAAAGCTCAGGAAGATAAAAAAGAGTTTTGGTAATCTTGATGTATTGAAGTCAATAGATTTAGATATTGATGAAAAAGAAATAGTTGTGTTGGTTGGACCTTCAGGAGGAGGAAAAACAACGCTTCTTAGAATAATAAATATGCTAGAAAGATGTCATAGTGGATATATTGAAGTAAATGGGAGAGTATTATGTAATGATGGCAGATACATAGATAAAAAATCTATGATGGAGATAAGTAAAGATGTAGGAATGGTATTTCAAAATTTTAATCTATTTCCTCATAAATCTGTCATTGAAAATATAATTGAAGGACCTATGAGGGTGCTTAAAAAAAGCAAGGAACAATCTAAAAGTGAAGCTCGAGAAATATTGAGTTTTTTAGGCTTAAGTGAAAAGGAGGATAGTTATCCTCATCAGTTATCAGGTGGTCAAAAGCAAAGAGTAGCTATAGGTCGTGCTTTAGCTATGGAACCTAAGTTAATGTGTTTTGATGAACCTACTTCAGCACTAGATCCTGAGCTTACTGAGGAAGTAGCTAATGTAATCAAGATGTTACGTAAAAAAGGAATGACTATGCTGATAATAACTCATGATATGACCTTTGCAGAAAAAGTGGCCAGTAGAATAATTTCTATGGATAATGGAGAGATTGTTGAGAGGCATATATATAGAAGTAGTAAAGAGACTATTATAACATAGTTATTGTAACTGTAAGGTTGTAATGATATAATTAAGTGGTGACAATGAAGTTTTTAGAAACTCATTGTCTTTTTTTGTAAGAATCTAATAAGGGGGAGTTTTGTATGGATTTAAATACATACAAAAAATATATTCAAATTTTGAATGAAGAATTGGTTCCAGCTATGGGATGCACTGAACCAATAGCAATAGCATATGCAGCAGCAAAGGCAAGAGATGTGCTTGGCACTTTCCCAGAGAGTGTTATAGTTAAATGTAGTGGAAATATGATAAAAAATGCTAGATGTGTTACAGTGCCAAATACAGGAGATTTAGTTGGTATTGAAGCAAGTGCAATTATTGGAATTTTAGCAGGAAAATCTCATAGAAAACTGGAAGTAATTAATGAAGTAAGTGAAGAAGCAATCATAAAAACACATGAACTTATACAATCAGATTATTGTAAAGTTGAGTTTTTAGATTCAGAGATAGAATTACATATAATAGTAGATGTTTTTAATAAAGAAGAAAGTGCATCGATAGAAATAAAACATGCCCATGATAATATTTCAAGTATTATAAAAGATGGAGAAGCAATCTTTAAATTAGAAGAGGATTCCAATAAATATCTAGGAGTTTTTATAGATAGAAGTATTTTAAGTGTGGAGAAGATTTATGAATTTGCCAATACAATGAATATTGATGATGTTAAAGAACTATTAGATAATCAAATGAAGTATAATATTGATATAGCAGAAGAAGGATTAAAAGGTTCCTATGGAGTAGGGATTGGAAAAGTTATTTTAGAAGCTGGAAACTCATTAACAAACAAAGTAAAAGCTTATACAGCAGCAGCTTCTGAAGCGAGAATGAGTGGATGCTCTTTACCTGTAATGACTAATTCAGGCAGTGGAAATTCCGGTATGACAATTTCAGTACCATTGATTATATATGCTAGAGAAAAAAATATTTCTAAAGAATTATTATATAGAGCTTTAGTGTTTGCGAATTTAATTAATATACATCAAAAAGCTGGAATTGGAAGACTTTCTGCATTTTGTGGAGCAGTAACATCAGGATGTGCTAGTGGAGCAGGAATAACTTATTTAGAAGGTGGAAGTCTAGAACAAATAAATAAAACCATTAACAACACTTTAGCCAATATTTCAGGAATTGTTTGTGATGGAGCAAAAGCTTCATGTGCAGCAAAGATTGCTACAAGTTTAGATGCTGCCATGATGTCGCATTCATTGGCTATGATAAATAGAGGTTATAGTGCTAATACTGGAATACTAAAAGAAGATATAGAAGAAACCATTAGCGCCATAGGGAGACTTGGAAAAATTGGTATGAGAGAAACTGATAAAGAAATATTAGATATTATGCTTGAAGCATAATATTAAAAGTTAATTAAGTTAAATTTATTAAAAAAAAAGAAAAAATTTTATGTATCTGCACATACATAAGATTTTTTCTTTTATATTGGCACTTCATTTCTTTCAGGGTATCTTAAAAGAGTACCAGAGAAATCAGCTTCGTTTTTACTTATGTATGGCAATACATTAAGTATGCTAGATTCGAAGTTTTCTTTAAACATAGGATTTTTTTGAGATTTCTCTCTTAGTTTAATTTCATCACCAACTGAAACATTGAAAGATGGAATATCTACTTTTTTACCATTAACTAAAATATGGCCATGCACTACCATTTGACGTGCTTGTCTTATTGAGTTAGCAAATCCTAATCTATATACTAAGTTGTCTAATCTGCATTCTAGAAGTTTAATTAATGCAAAACCAGTTAACTCTTTAGATTTAGAAGCTTTTTCAAAGTAATTAGCAAATTGTTTTTCCATTACTCCATAATATGCTCTAAGTCTTTGTTTTTCTAAAAGTTGTGTACCATAGTCTGAAAGTTTTTTATCATTTCTTGCAGAACCTTTCGCTGCTCTTTTCATTGCTTTTGGATGACCACAAACATTTAATCCAAGTCTACGACATTGTTTAAATCTAGGTCCCATCATTTTTGCCATAAAATCATCTCCTTAAATCATTTGCCGCGATAATTTAAGCCTCACATATAATATAGCATAGTTAAGGATGAATGTAAATGAAAATCATTATCATTTATAAAGATATTATAAATTTTCACTTTTGTATTATTTAATTCAGAAATTATTTTGTAAAAAAAGGTGAAATTATTATATAATTTATTATATAAATGAATTTATAGAAGGTTAAAGGTGATATATACAAATTAGCAGTAGGTGAAAGTTTTAAAGTTGCATATTTAGTAATAGTAGAATAAATAATTAAAGTATAAGGGGAGAATGGTATGAAGATAGATAGTATTATTTTTGATTTAGATGGGACTTTATGGGACTCTACAGAAGGAGTGTCAAAAACATGGAGTCTTGTTTTAAATAAATATGATTATGAGAGAAAAGAGGTTACTGTTGAGGATTTACACAGTTGTATGGGTAAGCAGCTTGATGAAATAGGTAAAATTCTTTTTCCTAAGTTAAGCAGTGAAGTAAGAAAAAATTTAATGAATGAATGTTGTACTTTAGAAAATGAATATCTAGGGGAGCATGGAGGAGTGCTTTATGCTAAGGTTGAAGAAACACTAAAAGAACTTTCTAAAAAATACAAATTGTTTGTTGTAAGCAATTGTCAAGATGGATATATAGAATGTTTTTTTAAAGCTCATAAATTAGATAAGTATTTTACTGATTATGAATGTCCAGGAAGAACAGGACTTTCTAAAGGAGAGAATAATAAGTTAGTTATTGAAAGAAATAATTTAAAAAAACCAGTATATGTAGGAGATACTGAAGGAGATGCTGAATCAGCAAGAGTAGCAGGTATTCCTTTTGTTTTTGCTAAATATGGTTTTGGATCTGTAGAAAAATATCAATATGAAATTGATAGCTTTCAAGATTTATTAACTATAAAGTGGTAATTTTATTAATTAATATAAAATATATAAATATGTTCAATTTAACAATTATTTAAGATATAGGTTATTGTTTAAAATGAAAAAATAACAGTAGATAATATTAATCTTAGGCTACTGTTATTTTTTTATCTTTATAATCTTTGATTTTTAAAAATTAATTTTTTATGTAGTATATTGCAATGAGGTTATTAATACTATTATAGCAGTAGTGAAAATAGGTATTAATACAGATGTTACAAAAATATCTTTGTAGCTTTCTTTGTGAGTAAGACTGCATATTGCTAAAGTAGTAATAACTGCACCGTTATGGGGCAGTGTATCTAATCCACCAGATGATAGAGAAGCTATTCTATGAAGAATTTCTGGAGAGATAGATAATGCATCACTCATTTGAATAAAGGTTGGTGCTAGAGCATTTAAGCTTATGCCAAGTCCACCAGAAGCAGAAGCAGTAAGCCCGCAAATTACATTAACAGAAATAGCTTCAGAAATAATTGGATTACTAGATACATTCATGATGGTATTTTGTATAGTTAGAAAAATCGGTAGAGATTTAATTATACTTCCATAGCCAACAATAGCACTGGAGTTAAGCAGTGGTAAAAAGGAATTTTTAACACCAATATTTAATATATCATTTAAATTAGGTAGTTTCTTAAAGTTTAGAGCTAAAATAAATATAATGGCAATAACTATGGATATTATAACACTCCAAGTACCAGAAACATTATCTAAAGAAACTCCATATTTTTCTAAGTAACTTCCATCTATATTAGGATAATAAATTTTGGATAAAGTAAAGTTTGAAATAAAAATTATTAAAATAGGAAGTACAGAAATAAATATACAAGGAAGACTTTCATTTTCTATTTCTTCTAATTTAAATTTATGTTTTCCATATCCTTCACCAAAACTTCTAGCTTTTTTTAATCGGTAGTTAAGCCATAATAAACCTAAGGAAAGCATTGTGATGCTAGCTATAATTCCAATAAATGGCGCAGCAAATGTGTCAGTTCCAAAATAGCTCATAGGAATTACATTTTGTATTTCAGGGGAACCAGGCATTGCAGTCATGGTAAAGGTAAAGGCACCTAATGCGATAGTTCCTGGAATAAGCCTTTTAGGAATATCTGCTTCCTTAAATAATATATTGGCTAGAGGGTATAGAATAAATGCAACAACAAATAAAGAAACTCCTCCATAAGTAAGAAATGCACCAGATAAGACTACAGCAAGTATTGCTTTATCTTTTCCAAGCTTATTGGTAATGAATGATGCAATAGATTTACCGTAATTAGCTTCTTCCATAAGCTTAGCAAAGATTGCACCTGTAAGAAATAGAGGGAAGTAGTTTTTAACGAATCCTGCAAATCCACTCATATATATTTCTGTATAATTAACCATTAAGTGGCTATTAAGTCCAAAAGTTAAAAGTAGGGTAAGTAGCCCGATAATTGGTGCCGTAATAATTGTTGAATATCCCTTATAAGCTAAATACATGATTAGAGATAGAGAAATTATCAATGCTATTATATTAACCATAAAAAAATTTCCTTTCTTAAATGTAGTAATTAATGTTACTCTTTAATAACATTAATAGTTTAACCAATTCTTATAATTATGTGTGTAATAAAGTCACAATAAAAAAACTAAAGCAAAAATGCTTCAGTTTTTAAGAGAAGTTGATATTAGTTTAGAAAATAAAGGCAACATTTTATTATTATTTATAAGCATCATTTCTGGATGCCATTGAACACCTATACCGAATGTATAGTTATTAAGTTCTATAGCTTCAATAATATTATCAGGAGCAATAGCAGAAATGCTTAAATTATCACCTAGTTGGTTAATGCATTGATGATGAAAGCTATTAACATAGAGACTTTCACCAAATAAATTATAAAGTAGTGAATCAGTTTTAATATTAATTAGATGGATAAATTCATATTTTGCAGATTTCTGGTAGTGCTGTATTGTATTGTTAGGGACTTCGCTAAAATCTTGATATAAAGTTCCTCCACAAGCTACATTAAGAATTTGAATTCCTCGACAGATTGCCAAGAAAGGTTTTTTAGAGCTAATAATATTTTGCATTAGTGAAAGCTGAAATAAATCAAGCTTACTATTAAATTCGCCAAGCTCCTTATGAGGATTTTTTTTATAAAAATATGGATTAATATCAATACCACCAGTAAATAAGAATCCATCGCACAAATCTATATATGAATCTATATTTTCTAAGTTTGAAGTGATTGGGATTATCAGTGGAAGTCCAGCAGCTTTTTCTATAGCATTTACATAATCAGAACTTATACTGATTTTGCTTATCTTATTATCTAAAAATAAAGTTGAAACTATACCAATTTTACTTTTCTTAACTGTATATCAATCCTTTCATCTAATAATGGAATAGAATATAGCATGATACATAATATGATGATATTAGATAAAAATACACTTGTAATTTTAAATTTATCTAAATTAAAAAAGAAAGTACTATATAAATGTTGTATAATAATTAATATTATTGAACAAGGAGGTAAATCGTGAGAGATATAAGTAATTCAAAAGGAAAAATTTTTAGACATTTTAAGGGAGATTTATATTTAGTTGAAGACTTTGTAACTCATTCAGAAACACAAGAAAAGATGGTTCTCTATAGAGCGCTTTATGGAAGTTGTGGATTATTTGTAAGACCATATGATATGTTCTTAGAAGAAGTACCAGCAGAAAAAGAAAATCCTACAGGTCAAAAATATAGATTTGAAGAATACGTAGTTAAAAGCGTAAAATAGTTATGTTAAATAATAAATAGAGTAACTTCTTTTGAAGTTCCTCTATTCATTATTTTTAAGAAAGTATTCAAATACTTTCCAACATAATTATTCATTAAAGAACGTAGTTCTTAATGGCTTGTACTACACCATTTTCATCATTGCTTTTAGCAATAAATCTGGCTACTTTTTTTAGAGTATCATGAGCATTAGCCATGGCATAGCTGTAGTAAGCACTTTCCATCATTTCAAGGTCATTTAAATAATCACCAAAAACCATGGTTTCTTTATAATCAATATTTAAAAGTTCTTGTATTTCATTTATAGCCATACCTTTATTTATACCTTTAGCAACCATATCAAGCCAAATTTTACCTGAAACAGTTACTTGAACTTTATCTCTATAGTCATTAAAATATTTATTACTATTATTTTCAGCACCATCAAAATCACAAATTGTTACTTTTAAAATATCATCATCAACTACTGTTAAGTCCTCTACTATTTTATATCGTTCATAATATTTAGCAGTTTGCTTTACTAGCCTTTCATCATGGCTTTCAATATAAGCTGAAGTTTTCCCACATAATATAACATAAGAATTAGGAATTGTTCTACCGATTTTAATTAATTCTTTAGCAATACTTTTTTTAAGGGAATTAACAATAATCTCTTTACCTTTATATACCACAAATGTTCCATTTTCAGCAATAAACATCATATCATCTTTTATATCTTTGAATCTTTCTAGAAGATTATAATATTGTCTTCCACTGGCTGCAGCAAAAATAATATCCTTTTCTTTTAGTGATTGAAACATTGGATAGAAATCTGCATGTATTTCATTATTAGAATTTAATAAAGTACCATCCATATCTGTTGCAATAAATTTAATCATAAAAATCACCCTCTGTAAATATTGTTTATTATCAGTTATTGTTATTTAGTTTTATTTGTTATCATTTTATCATAAAATTAAGCATTAATCAATTTGTTGATTTGAGAATATAGTAAAATATAGAGTATTGCTAAAGGAAATAAAACATGTTGATAAAAGGGGATTTTCATATGCATTCAACTTGTTCAGATGGGAATTTGAGTCCAGCTGAGTTGGTGAGATATGCTAAGAAGAGAAAGGTTGATATAATAGCGCTTACAGACCATAACAGCTGTGATGGTTTATATGAGGCAATAAGTGAAGGGAAAAGAAGTGGTATAGTAGTTATTCCAGCAGTAGAATTGTCTACGAAATATAAAGAAAATAGAGTTCATATATTAGGATATTTTAAAGATGATAGTTATAATAATGAGCTTTTTAAAGAGGTATTAAGGAAGATAAAAGGAGATAAGATAGGTGATTTAAGGAGTATATTTGGTAGTAAGATAAATTTTAATGGATACAAAAAGAAGTTATACGTAGAAAGTGGAATCCAGTTATTGAGATTTTTTGGTGCAACAGTTGTACTTGCCCATCCAGTATTATTAAGTAGGGAATGCTTTTTTAATATAGAAAATATGGATTTTGATGGCATTGAAGCACGTTACTTTTTAAATAATGAGCAGGATACAGAGTTTTATATTAAATTTGCCAAAGAAAAAGGATTATATTATACAGCAGGATCAGATTTTCATACAAGAATTGAGGAATACAGAATTCATGGACTTATAGGTGATGTTTTTTTAAATGCAGAAGAAATTGAAGATTTTCTAGCACAGTCAGGACTTGATATTTGGGTTGAAGAATTTTTTCTGTAGATAATTAAAAAATTCAAGTTATGGTACATTATATAATTAATTGAATATAATATTGAGATTCTTCGGTAAAAGAAGTGCCTATTTATGTAGGTGCTTCCTTTATAAATGTGTAAAGCATAGGCAACAACTTAGATGATGTAAATTACTCAATACCCATAAAGAATACTGGAGAATAGAAAATAGTATAATAATGGAAATAAAATTCGCAAATTAATTCTTTAACGGTATAATTGACACAATGTGATATTTAATGTTATCTTAAGGTAAACTAAAAGAAGAAATATTTTTTAGGGGGAGTTTGAGTGAAGAAAAAAACAAAAGAAACTATTTTAATTGGTACAGGCCTTGTGACATTATCTTTAATTTTACATTATGTACATTATTTAATATTTAAAGATGCTCATCATACTATGATTTTTTTAGTTGCAGATATTGCTTTTATACCAATGGATGTGTTTTTTACTAGCTTAATATTGGATAGATTCCTAGAAAAAAGAGAAAAAGATCACTTACTAGGAAAGTTAAATATGCTGATAGGAGTATTTTATACTGAAGTAGGTACAAAACTTTTGCTTAATATAGCAGAAGGGGATAATGATAGGGGGTTTTTAAGTGGAGCGTCAATAACCAATGATACATGGAAGAAAAAACCATTTGAAAAACTTCATAATAGGATTTTAAAACATGATTATAATGTAGATATTAATAAAGTATCTTTAGAAAATATTAAAAATAATTTAGATGAAAATAAGGAATTACTTATTTCATTAATAGCTAATGAAAATCTTATAGAACATGAAACATTTACAGAAATGCTTATGTCTATTATTCATTTAAGAGAGGAGCTTAACACAAGATTAAGTGTAGATATGCAAGAATATGAGATTAAGCATATAGAAAAAGATATTATGTTGGCATATAAATATCTGACAATAGAATGGGCAGAATATATGAAATATTTAAGTGAAGAATATCCAGCATTATATTGTAAAGCCCTTATAAATAATCCATTTGATACAAGAAGTAAAAGTGAAAAAGATAAGTGTTATTTAAAAGAATATAAAAAACAGTATAGAGATAATTTATAAGAAGAATATAAAGATTTATTTTCATGATATTTTTCTTTAAAAAATAAAATAGTAAGAAAGAAGTAGGACAAATGAAAAAAGCTATTTTAGTGGTAAGCTTTGGTACAAGTTATTTGGAACCATTGAAGAATTCAATTGAAAATGTTGAAAATAAAATTAGAAATCAATTTAAAGATTATGATGTATATAGAGCATTTACATCTCATATGATAATTAAAAAGCTTGAAATAGTACATGGACTTATAGTTGAAAAACCAGAAGAATTACTTGAAAGATTATATATTGAGGGATATGAAGAAGTTATAATTCAGCCTCTTCATATAATACCAGGAGAAGAATTTAGTTATATAAAGAATATTGAAGTATATTTTAAAGATAAGTTTAAATCAATAAAGGTTGGACGTCCAATATTTTATTATCAAGGAATAGAAGGACTTCCAGAAGATTATTCATTATTTATAAAATCTATTAAAGGAATTATAGAAGGAGAAGAAGCAGTAGTTATGATGGGGCATGGAACAGTTCATCCATCTAATGCAGTATATGGAGCTCTTCAAAGTGTTTTAAATGATGAAGGATATAAAAATGTTTTTGTAGGAACAGTAAAAGGCTATCCAAATTTTACAAGTGTATTAAATAAAATAAAGAAACGAGGTATTAAGAAAGTATTATTAATGCCACTTATGCTTGTAGCTGGAAATCATGCTATCAATGATATGACTTCGGAAAAAGATAATTCATGGAAATCTATGCTGGAAGCTGAAGGGATAGAAGTAAAGCTATGGACCAAAGGACTAGGGGAAGTAGATGAATTTGCACAGTTATATATAGATAGAGTAGATGATTTAATAAATAATAGATATATTGGAACAGGAGAAATAAAAAAACATAAAATAATATATATTGACAAATAATAATTATTCTATGATAATATACTTAAATAATATAAAAACTTAGGAGGAAATTCAAATGAAAGCATTTGTAGATGAAAATGTATGTATAAGCTGTGGAATGTGTGAAGGAATCTGTGGAGATGTATTTTCACTTGATACTGGAGTAGCAGTAGCTATAGAAGGAGATGTGGCTGCAGATTTAGAAGATGCGGTTAACGAAGCGTGTGATAGTTGTCCAGTAGCGGCAATATCAGTAGAATAATTATTTAATCCCTTTAAATCACCTATAAATTATATGAGAGTTGCATTTATGCAACTCTTTTTTTAATGAAATTATAAAAAAAATGTTCAGATAAATAATGCCAAAATGATAATTAATTAACATAAAAGTTAGTTGTTATAAAAAATACATATAATTATTTAAATCCTTAAAAAATCAAGGAAATGTATAAAAAAATTTTTTAATAAAAAACTAAAAATAGGTATTTACAAAATGAAAGAAAAAGAGTAATCTGTATCTAAAGAATAATTATTGTTAATTAATAAACATAATCTATTAAAATTTTTTATTTGGAGGAAGAATTAAATGAAAATAGTAGTAGTTGGATGTACTCATGCAGGAACAGCATCAGTAGTTAATTTAAAAGAACTTTATCCAGAAAGTGATATTACAATATATGAAAAGAATGATAATATATCATTTTTATCATGTGGTATTGCATTAAATGTTGGTAAGGTAATAGAAGATACAGAGAGTCTTTTTTATAACTCTCCTGAAAACTTAGCTAAATTAGGTGTTGTAACTAATATGAAGCATGAGGTATTAGATATAGACTTTGAAAATAAAACTTTAAAAGTTAAAAATTTAATCACAGAAGAAGTTTTTGAAGACAATTACGATAAATTAGTATTGACTTTAGGGTCATGGCCAATAGTACCAAGATTTGAAGGTGGAGAATTAGAAAATATAGTTTTATGTAAAAATCATGATCATGCACTAAATATAATAGAAAAATCAAAAGATGCAAAAAATGTTGTTATTATTGGTGCTGGATACATTGGTGTTGAACTTGTTGAAGCATTTGAAATGCAAGGTAAAAACGTAACACTAATAGATGCTGAAAAGAGAATAATGGCAAAATATTTAGATAAGGACTTTACAGATGTAGCTGAAAAGGAATTCTCAGATAGAGGAGTAAAATTAGTACTTGGAGAAAAAGTTCAAAAGTTTAATGGTGAAAATGGTAAAGTAACAGAAGTTATTACTGAAAATGGAACATATCAAGGTGATTTAGTAGTATTATGTATAGGATTTGCTCCTAATACTAAGTTGGTTCAAGGTAAATTAGATACATTACCAAATGGAGCTATTATAATAGATGAATATATGAGAACAAGCAAAGAAGATGTATTTGCAGCTGGAGATTGCTGTGTTGTAACATATAACCCTGCTAAGGATACAAGATATATTCCACTTGCTACCAATGCGGTAAGAATGGGAACGTTAGTTGCTAGAAATATAGTTAAACCAACACTTAAGTATATGGGAACTCAAGGAACTTCAGGAATAAAGATATATGAGCAAAATATAGCTTCAACAGGAATGACTGAAGAAGTAGCTAAGGCGACAACAAAGATGAATATTGCTACAGTTTCATTAACTGATAATTATAGACCAGAGTTTATGCCAACTTATGAACCAGCAACAATAAAGATTGTTTATGATGCAGATACAAGAAGAGTTTTAGGTGGACAGATAATTTCTAAAGTAGATTTAACTCAATTTATGAATACTTTATCAGTTGTTATACAAAATGATATGACAATAGAAGAATTAGCAATGACAGATTTCTTCTTCCAACCACACTACAATAAACCATGGAGCTTATTAAATGCAGTAGCACTTAAGGCTTTATAAAAAAAGGACTCGGATAGCGAGTCCTTTTTTAGTTAAAGGCTATGTACTTTTTAACTAAAATTGATTTTTAAATTTTAAAGGTGGACTAAAATTATTTTACAATATATAATATATTTTAAAGTTAATATATTTTTTAGGGATAATGGGAACGTTCCCTTAACTGTATAAATGTTAAAAAGAATTAACATTTATAAATGATTATTGAGGAGGATTAATAATATGAAAAAGGTAATAGCTATAGGTGAAGCATTAATTGATTTTATACCACATGAAAAAGGAAGAGCATTAAATGATGTAGAAAACTTTTTAAGAGTACCTGGCGGAGCTCCATTAAATGTTGCGGCAGCAGTAGCTAAGTTAGGTGGAAAATCACAAATGCTTACAAAGCTTGGACAAGATGGATTTGGTGATGCAATATTAAATGAAGTAAAACCTTTAGGTGTAGATGTTTCAAGAATATCAAGAACAAATGAAGCTAATACAGCTCTGGCATTTGTATCATTAAGAGAAGATGGAGAAAGAGATTTTTCATTCTATAGAAATCCAAGTGCAGATATGTTATTAAGTGCTGAAGAAATATGTGTAGAAGACTTTAATGAAAAAGATATATTGCATTTTTGTTCAGTAAGTTTAATAGATGCACCTATTAAAGAAGCACATAGAAGAGCTATAGAAATAGCTAAAGAAAAGGGGTGTTTAATAAGCTTTGATCCTAATGTAAGATTACCATTATGGAAAAATCCTGAAGATTGCAGAAAGGCAATACTAGAATTCCTTCCATTATCAAATATAGTTAAGATAAGTGATGAAGAATTAGAATTTATAACTGGTATAAAAGATGAGAAGGAAGCTTTAGATTTTTTATTAACTGGTGATGTAAAGGTGATAATATATACAAAAGGAACTAATGGTGCAGAATTTATAACTAAGGAAAGAGTTATTTTCTCACCTTCATTTAAAGTTTCAGCACAAGATACAACAGGAGCAGGAGATTCATTTATTGGCTCATTATTATATCAAGTGGCAGAAGGGGAATATTCATTAGAGCAATTAGTAGATTTATCAGAAGAAAAAGTACAAGAAATATTAACTTTTTCTAATGCTACAGCAGCTTTAACTGTATGTAAAAAAGGTGCTATAGGTGCATTACCATTAAAAGAAGAAGTTTTAGCAAAAATCAGTGAGAGGTAAGTATATGATTACTAGAGCGGAATATGAGCAAAAAATTAAAGAGCATATAGATAATAATATGCCAAAGATTCTTTCAGATAAGTGGAGAAGTAAATATCATATAATGGCACCAATTGGTTGGATAAATGATCCTAATGGACTTTGTCAATTTAATGATGAATATCATGTCTTTTATCAATATTCACCTTTAGAAGCTAAAGGTGGTATGAAATTTTGGGGACATTTTGTATCTAAGGATTTAGTGCATTTTCAGGAAAGAGATATTGCCATATATCCAGATGTGAAGGAGGATAAGGATGGAGTATACTCTGGATCAGCATTTGTAAAAGATGATACAATGTATTTCTTCTATACAGGGAATGTTAAACATGATGGTGAGCATGATTATATACTTACAGGAAGAGAGCAAAATGTAATGTTAGTTACAAGTAAAGATGGAATAGAGTTTTCAGAAAAGAAGATTCTTTTAAGGAATTCAGACTTTCCAGAAAATATGTCACTTCATGTGAGAGATCCAAAAGTTTGGGAAGAAGATGGAACTTACTATATGGTTCTTGGAGCAAGAGGTAAGGATGATAAAGGATATGTATTATTATATAAATCATCAGATCTTTATAATTGGACGTTACATTCAGTACCAGCTGGTGGAGAAGAAAATATGGGATATATGTGGGAATGCCCTGATTTATTCTATGTAGATGGCAAGACTGTCTTTATGTTTTCACCACAAGGATTAAAAGCTGATGGATTTAAATATAATAATGTTTATCAAAGTGGATATGCCTTTGGAAACTTTGTAAATGATAAAAAAGAACTAAAGTTAGGAAACTTTGTAGAACTAGACAGAGGTTTTGACTTCTATGCACCTCAAACTTTTGAAGATGCAAAAGGAAGAAGAATAATGATTGGTTGGATGGGTGTTCCTGATGCAATAGAACATAAAAATCCAACAGTGGAAAACTATTGGCAACATCAACTGACTTTGCCAAGAGAATTAAAGATAATAAATAATAAACTGTATCAATTACCATTAAAGGAATTAGAAACTTTAAGAAAAGATTTAATTGAAAGTAAAGTAGACTTAGATAATAACAATGTTTTAAATATCATAGATAGAAATACCTTTGAGTTAAGAATTGATTTAGAGCAATGTAGCAAGTTTAGTATGAAGCTTAGAGAAGATTGTGTAGTATCTTTCACAGAAGGTGTATTTAAACTTATACAAGGAGACAGTGGATATGGTAGAGATGAAAGAGCTGCTTATATAAGTAATCTTAGAAGCATAGATATATTTAGTGACAATTCATCTATGGAAATATTCATTAATGATGGTGAAGAAGTGTTCACTACTAGAGTTTATAATGAGAGCTTAGATAGTGATATTATTCTTTCAGGTAAAGGTACAGCTGTAATAAAAAGATGGAATATTTAGTATAGTAATAAAGAGTTGATATTAAATCAACTCTTTATTACTATAAAAAAAATAAGGAAATAAGTGGCTCAGGTGTAGAAATAGTAATGTGGGGATTCGTCTTGATGCTTGCAGGGATTCCGTTTTATATTTATAATCATCATAAAAATAATCAATAATAAAAAGATAAAAAAATGTCTATAGCAGTTTTTTTATGATATACTGGAAATAATACTAAAGACTATATGGAGGGGCAAAATGAAAGTAGAATGGAATAAAAAATATACGACCATAGCTATTTATGCATTTTTAGTAATATCATCAAGCATAATAGTATATCTTATGGCATCTCAAGCAGAAGACTTAAAAATTAAGTTTAGTGGAATGATTGCAACAATGCAGCCATTTATAATAGGTTCAGCAATAGCATATATAATTAATTTTATATTGAATTTTTATGAAAAAGTAGTTTTTGAATTAAAATATCTAAATAAACTAAATAGAAAATATAGAAGGGGAATAGGGTTATTACTTTCTTATTTAACAGCTATTATAGTGATATCTTTATTCATGCAGTTTGTATTGCCGCAATTAGTAGACAGTATAGTAGGGTTAGCTAATAACATTCCTCAATATGTTAATGATGCAAGCCATGTTATTACAGAAATCAGTGAAAAATTTAATTTAGAAAGCAAATATATGAATATGATAGTTGAAAAATGGAATGAACTATTAAACTATATCATTACTTTACTGACAAACCTTATACCTGTTATAGGTAATTTCATTATGACGCTAGGTTCAAGTATTTTAAATGTAATAATTGGAATAATAGTATCAATTTATATATTGATAGATAAGGAAAAGTTTATAGCTTTATCAAGAAAGGTCACTTTCAGTATTTTTTCAGCAGAAAGATCAAAGAGAATAGTAGAATTAGCTCAAAGAAGTAATGAGACTTTTGGTAAGTTTTTAAGTGGTAAAATTTTAGATTCATTAATAATAGGTATACTGACTTTTATAATATTAACAATATTTAAGATGCCATATATACTTCTTATATCAGTTGTTATTGGTATAACTAATATAATACCATTCTTTGGACCGTTCTTTGGAGCGATTCCATCAGCTATTATAATCTTATGTGTATCTCCAATTAAAGCATTATGGTTTATTGGAATAATATTAGTTATACAACAAATTGATGGTAATATAATAGGACCTAAAATATTAGGAGATTCCATTGGAATATCAGCATTTTGGATATTATTTTCACTACTTATATTTGCAAAATTTCTAGGACTTATAGGAATGATAATAGGTGTACCTATATTTGCAATAATTTATTCAATAATTAAAGAAAACGTAGAGAGAAGACTAAAGGCAAAAGGATTGCCAGTTGAAACAGAAAAATATAAATAGATATAAATAAAAAGATAGTGAATGAACTATCTTTTTATTTATATAGAAGTAATTAAGTTTTTAATTTTTTCACAGTTTACAAGTGATACTAATGAATCGTTAAATAAGGTAGCCTTTTTTAATATTTCTAAGGCAGCATCATTTTCATTATTATTAAGTAGAATTAATCCTAAATAATAATAAGGTTCCATAAAGGATACATTACTATCAACAAGCTCTTTAAACTTTACTTCAGCCACATTATAGTTTCCTAATAAATAATTAGCTTCAGCAAAATTTGATTTAAGAACATTACTAGTATCGTTATAATTTAGGCCTTTATCTATAATAGTTAAGGCATCATCTAATTTATTATTTACAATAAGTAGAGAAGTAAGTGTTTCATAAAGATAAGTTGTTTCACTTTCTTCTAAAAGTTCTTTAAGATAATTTATAGCTTCATCTGATTTGTTATTTTTCCAAGCAACTAATGATTTAGATATCTTAATAGATAGTAAATCAGCAGATTTAATTTTAGAATTATTCAAAGATAGAGAGTTAATATAGTTTTGGGCTATAGTGCAATCTCCATATTTAAGTTCCATAATTAAATAATTGTTAACAATAAAGCCAGGAATATTTTTTCTATTTACAGTTTGGCGGTAAAGCTTTAAAGCTTCTGAGTAATTTTTGCCAGAATATAATTTGTTTGCTTTTATAATTTTTCGTAAATAGATGTTTTTACCAAGAAGTATGCATAGAGCTACTAATAACAAGGTTATGGCTAGAATCTTATTAATAGACAATGTTACTAAAAATATTATAATAAAAAATAAGATATAAATTGTAGATTGTTTTATATTTCCCATTTTAACCACCTATATATTTAATAATTATTAAAGAATATTATACAATAAATTACAAAAATACTAAAGAAAATATTTTTTAGATTATTTTTGATAAATGTAGCGGAATAATTTTCAAATAAAAAAACAATATTTTTTTATGCTGATTTTATGAAGTTTTATAGATAATATTACGATAATTAATTATAAAATATATTATGTGAGGTGAAAAATAGATAAATTTTATCTATATATTTATGATTAATAATTTAGAACATAAGTTTAAAGTATATTATTGTATCAAAAAGAAGAAGAGTAATCCAGTAGGTGATATTATAAATGATTTTTACTTTCAAGATGAATTAGGTTATGTTTATGCTAAGGATAAACATGAAGCAGTAGAAAAGTTCTTTAAAAACTTTGGTTTTATGAATGTAATATCTAAGATTGAGCAGATGAATTAATAAGTTAATCCATAAAGTTATAGAAAATATTTATTGATTAACTTATTTGAAATATAAATATTAAAAAGTACTTGCTAAAAAATATTTACTATCATAAAAAAAATTGATAGACTATAGTAAAAGTTACATTTTTAGAAGGGACATAGGAAGATGAGCAAAATATTTGTTAATTACCCTAAGTGCAGCACATGCAAAAGGGCAGAAAAGTTTTTAAAAGAAAACAAGGTAGAATTTGTTAATAGAAATATAGTAGAAGAAAATCCAACAGCGGAAGAATTATCTTTATGGATGGATAAAAGTGGTTTAGAACCAAGAAAGTTTTTTAATACATCTGGTGTTTTATACAGAGAAATGAATTTAAAAGATAAGATAAAGACTATGTCAAAGGAAGAGATGATTGAAATATTATCCACTAATGGAATGCTAGTAAAGAGACCGCTATTAGTTACAGAAGATATAGTGCTTGTAGGATTTAAAGAAGAAAATTATAAAGAAATTATATAAAAGAAGTAGTAGAACTGTATATATGGCAGTTCTATTTTAAATTAAAGGTAAGATAAGATTAGCATTAATATACAATATTTCAGTAATATGTTAAAATACTAAGTGGAAGGAGACATTTATATGGAAAACTACATCATAAGAAGTAAAGCTAGAAGACAGCTTAAGGATAGAATGGGACTAGCGGTTGGAACAATATTACTTTCGACAATTTTACTTAATATAGTAAATTTAATGTTGGATATTACAGATGATAATATATTACTGTTTTCTTTACTATTTGCAATAGGGTACTTATTTATTTCTGCCCCAATACAAGCAGGAAGATGTAAGTTCTTGTTAAATATGGTTCAAGGAAAAGAAGAACCAAAGATATCAGATTTATTTTCACAATTTAATATATTTTTAAAAGTATTTACCATGAGCTTAATAATATTTATTTTTCAATCTTTAATCATGTTAATATCAATTTTAATTATAAAAGGCTTATTATCAGCAGATGTAATGAGCACAAAGTTATCAGTTAGTAGTATTACTTTAATATTTATGATTTTATTAGCAATATCAATTTTTTTATTTTTTATTGATATAATTTATTCACAAGTTAACTATATAATGGTTGAAGAACAAGAAATAAAAGTAATTGAATGCATGAAGAAAAGTAGAAAGATGATGAAGGGATTTAAATTTAAGTATTTTAAATTACAAATCTCTTTTATTGGTTGGTGGATATTTTCAATATTTACTTTAGGTATAGCTACTTTATGGGTAAATCCTTATTCAATGCTTGCAAATGCAAACTTCTATGAAGAAGTAAAAAATATTAATGTGGAGGTGTAGCATGAGAAAAATATATTATGAAGATCAGTATAAGAAGGAATTTGTAGCTGAAGTAGAAGCAATTGAAGAAATAGATGATAAATATCATGTTAAGCTTAATGAAACTGCTTTTTTTCCTGGCGGAGGTGGGCAGCAAAATGATTTAGGATTTATTGAAAAAATACCAGTAGTAGATGTATATGAAAAAAATGGGGAAGTATATCATGTTTTAGAGAAAAAACTTATTAAAATACATAGAGTAAAATGTTCCATAGATTGGGCAAGAAGATTAGATGGAATGCAGCATCATTTAGGACAGCATGTTTTATCAGGATGTTTTTATCAGCTATTTAATGCTAATACTGTCAGTGTTCATGTTGGAAAAGAAATTGCAACGGTAGATATTCAAGGAATACTGACAGAAGAACAAATAAGGCAGGCAGAAATTAAAGCAAATGACTGCATTAGAGAAAATATTAAAGTAGAAATGCTTACGCCTACAAAGTCAGAATTGAAAAAAATTAAAATTAGAAGAGATTTACCAAATACTAATGAAGAGATAAGGATAGTTAAAATTGGTCATTTAGATATTAATGCTTGTTGTGGAGTACATCCTTCTTCAACATTAGATTTAGGAATAATAAAAATAAAAAAATGGCAAAAGCATAAAGGAAATACAAGAATTGAATACCTAGTAGGAAATAGAGCTTTTAATGATTATTTGAAAGTTGATAATTTTAGCAATGATATTTGTAAATATCTAAGCTGTGGAAAAGATGATGTTATTAATACTATTAACAATTTATCAAACCATATAAAAGAGTTAAGTGATGAAAATAAGAGTTTAAACATTAAGTTATCGGATTATCAGATTGTTGAAATGCTAGAAAGTTCAGAAAAAATAAAGGATATTTCAATTATAAAAAATATATATAAAGATACAGATATGAAAAATCTTATTAAATTAGCAGATAGAATTACAGAAAGAAGTAAAGCTATTGTATTATTTGCTTTAGTACAAGATGATAAAGCTAATATGATATTTAAATCTTCTGCCCAAGTTAAAGATGTTTCTATGAATGACCTTTTAAAAGACGCTATAAGTTTAATTGATGGTAGAGGCGGTGGAAGTCACAATCAAGCCCAAGGTGGTGGAAAGAATAATAGCAATCTTAAATCTGCAATGGAATATGCAGTGATGAAAATAAATAAACAATTAAAATAATTAAATTTAATACTTAGATTTATTACTTTGAATATCAGTATGAATAGATAGCACTAATATATTTTAGTACTGTCTATTTTATTTTCATAATGAAACAAATAATAACATTTATTTTTAACTTTCATATAATAAAATATAAAAAATATATCACAAAGGAGATATAATTATGTACTATGAGAAACCAAGAGAATATGAAGAGTTTGAAGATATATGTGATGTAAGAGGTTTTGAACAGGCTGAAGACAATGGGAAATTTGATTGCAGAATTGGTGAAGATGATATACAATGTTGTAGTACCAATGATAATGTTGATTGTGTAGATATAGATCAAACTTCATATTCTAAAGGATGTTGTAATAATCATGCAGAATTCATTATAAGCAGTTTTCAAGAGTGTTATGAAGAAGAGCCTTGTATTGAGCAGTGTAAATGTAATGTAGAAGAAAAATGTAATGCAGAAGAAAGATATAATATAGAAGAAAAATGTAATGCAGAAGAAAAATATAATATAGAAGAGAAATGTAATGTAGAAGAAAATTATAATTATTATAATAAAGAAAATTGCTTAGAGAATTATGAATGTAAGCCAAAGAAGCACCATAAAAAACCAAGGAAGAGGCCTTGTATGGAATATCAAAAAGGCATGCAGGTAGGATATAGGATGGGGTATATGAAAGCACAGCAAGAATTTAGAAGAAGGATAATGTATATGTATAATATGTTTCAATGCAGATAGTCATATATTCTTTTAAATAGAAAAGTTGAATTTTTCAACTTTTCTGTTTAGTTTATAATTATAGTATACTTTCAGCATATTTGGTAAAAATATATATGTATATTTATCAGGAGAGTATAAATGAAAGATTTAATTTATAAGATAGATGCTTTTGGCGAAAAAATCATAGGATTTATCTATAATAAGAACAAATTTCTAGATAAATTAATGATAGCAATTACTTTAAGTGGCGATTTAGGTATTATATGGATTATAATTTCTTTTTTCTTGTTTAGTAGAAAGAAGTATACTAATGTAGCCATTATGTTATTATTGGCCATAGTATTAGCGTCTATATTAGGTGAAGGAATAATTAAACATATAGTAAAGAGAAGAAGACCATTTATAAAAAATAAAATAGCAAAATTATTGATTCCTCATCCAGGAACATACTCTTTTCCTTCAGGTCATACAGCATCTTCTTTTGCAGCAGCTACTGTATTTATAAGAACTGATATGAGACTTACATCTTTAATAGTAGCTATAGCTGTTTTAATATCTTTTTCAAGATTATATTTACGAGTTCATTATTTATCTGATGTTATAGGTGGAATAATACTGGGAGTTTTTTCAGGAACAATAATAGTCACTATGTTGAGTTAAATAGGAATATATTAAGGTTTACCTTAATATGTTCCTATTTTTTTAACTTATATATTTAACAAGCTTATTGGGGAAAAGATCATTAAATTCATTTGAATTTCACAAAAAAAAGAAATAGATGTGATAAGATAAAAATATAGGCTGTAATAGGTTTAGGAGGTATTATAATGAATTCAAGAATATTGGTAGTTGAAGATGATACTCAGATACAGAAAGTGGAATAAGTAGTATTATATAGTTCAGAAAGACAAGATTCGAAACAAGTAAAACCAATAGATGAAGCAACAACAATAGTATCTTTATTTTTACCATTTGCAATATTGGTGGGACTTGTGATGGCATTGGTAATATCTACATATTATTCAAGAGCTATCAGTAAGCCGCTTATAAAAATAAATGAAGCAGCTAAAAAAATGGCAAAACTTGATTTTGATAATTATATCGAAGTTGACGGTCAAGATGAAATTGCTCAGTTATCTACAAGTTTAAATTATATGAGTAAGAATTTGAAGGAAACTTTAGAGAAACTTGAAAAAGTTAATTTGAAGGTTAAGGAAGATATTGAAATAGAGCGAAATATTGAAAAAGAAAATAGTATGATAAAATGCAAGAAAGAATCTGTAAATTTAACAAATATTATTAGAGAAATTACTTGTGAATTAAAATTCTTTATTGAAGAAGCTGAACTTAAAAAAGTATTTAATGCTTTTTATAGAGTTGATAAATCGAGAAATAGAAAGACTGGTGGAACAGGGCTTGGTTTATATATAGTAAAAACTATTTTTGATAAAAATAAAAATATTAAATATAATATGAATTCAAAAGAAAATTCTGTAGAATTTTCGATAGAATTCTAAAAAGCAGCCGTTATTAGAAAAAAATGGTTGTTTTTTTATGTTTTTGTAAAAATAATGTTGACAAAAATACTAGGACATTGTATCATACTGAAGTAGATGATAATGAATATCAATATATATAAATAAAATGCGGAGGATGAAATGAAAAAAAGATATTTAGCAATAGCTTTAGTAATATTATCGTTTATTTCGTTGTTTATAGGAGTAAGCAATATAAGTATTAAAGACATATTAGCTGGTGACAGCAGTAAGGTGCAGATAATTTTAATAAGCAGATTGCCAAGGCTTATCAGTATAATAATTGCTGGTATGGGACTAAGTATAAGTGGTCTTATAATGCAGCAGATAAGTAGAAATAAGTTTACATCACCTACAACGGCAGGGACTATGGATTCAGCTAAAATGGGTTTGATGTTTGCTATGTTATTTATGCCAAAGGCAGGAGTAATATCAAAAGCTATTTTTTCATTTGTCTTTGCATTATTAGGATCTTTAATATTTATGACCATATTAAAAAAGTTAAAAGTAAAGAATATAATCTTTGTACCTTTAGTAGGTATGATGTTTGGAAATCTTGTTAGCTCCATAACATCATTCATATCTTACTATAAAGATATGAATCAATCATTAAATGCATGGTTTCAAGGAAGCTTTTCTACTGTAATGAAGGGAAATTATGAGTTGCTTTATTTATGTATACCAGCAATTATATTAGCTTTTGTATATGCAAACAAGTTTACAATTGCAGGAATGGGAGAGAGTTTTTCTACCAATTTAGGCTTAAATCATGAAAGAATAGTAAATATAGGATTGATATTAGTTTCAGCAGTATCAGCACTGACGTTAGTTATGGTTGGTAATATTCCTTTCTTAGGACTTATTATTCCTAATCTAGTAAGTATATCTAAAGGAGACAATCTAAAAAATTCGCTAGTTGAGACATGCCTTTTTGGAGGAAGTTTTGTACTTCTATGTGACATAATTGGAAGAGTTATTATTGCTCCATATGAAGTTTCGATTGGACTTACTGTAGGTGTTATAGGTAGTGCGATGTTCTTATACTTAGTTATGAGGAGGAAAAAATAATGCAAATTAGCAGGGACAAAAAAGCAAAAAATCAGATAATTGTATTATTAACACTTACAATAATAGCATATATAGTTTTTGTTGTTATTGGCATGAATAAAAATAATATGGATTATCTTTTATCAAAAAGAATTCCAAAGCTCATAGCAATATCTTTAAGTGGTGGAGCAATTGCATTTTCATCAATCATATTTCAGACAATATGCAATAATAGAATTTTGACACCTAGTGTATTGGGGTTAGACTCAGTATATAGCTTTATACAAACCATAGTTGTTTTTGCATTTGGTAGTACAAGCATTGTAATGACCAATAAAAATTTAAATTTTATTTTATCGTTAATAGGAATGTTGATTATTTCAACTTTACTATATAAGTTTGTTTTTGGAAGAGATAATAATGGAATAATGCATTTATTATTAGTGGGATTAATATTGGGAACATTTTTTAGCAGTCTTACATCATTTATGCAAGTGATTATAGATCCTAATGAGTATTTAACATTACAAAGTAAGCTTATAGCAAGCTTTAATAATGTAAATACTGATATAATTATTTTATGTATTCTGATAATTTTATGTATACTTCCTTTTATATATGATGAATTAAAACTACTTGATGTGATGGCATTGGGAAAAGAACAAGCTATAAATTTAGGAGTAAACTATGATAAAGTTATGAAAAAGCTTTTAATAGTAGTTGCTGTTATGACAGCAATGTCTACAGCATTAGTAGGACCATTAACATTCTTAGGACTTATAGTTGTAAATGTAACATATCAAATAGTGAAAAGTTTTAAACATAAATATTTAATTATTACTTCAATATTAATAAGTGTTTGTAGCATAATAGTGGGACTTATATTTGTTGAAAGAATATTTAAATTCACTACAACATTAGGAGTAATAATAAACTTTATAGGAGGATTATATTTCTTATATCTATTGCTTAAAGAATCAAAACTTTAGAGAATAAGAAAAATTTTTAAAGTAAGGGAGAATCGCTATGATAGAAGTAAGAAATTTAACTAAAAAATATGGCAATACAAAAGTAGTTGATAATGTATCTTTAAACATAGAAAAGGGAAAGATGATTTCGTTAATTGGACCCAATGGTGCAGGTAAAAGTACGGTTTTATCAATGATAACAAGATTAATGGATATGGATGAAGGACAAGTTATTATAGATGATATTGAATTATCTAAATGGGATAATAGAGAACTTTCAAAAAGAATTTCAATATTAAAACAAGCAAATGATGTTAATTTACGTTTAACAATAAGAGAACTTGTTGAGTTTGGAAGATTTCCACATTCTCAAGGTAATATAACAGAAGTAGATAATGAGTTTATAGATAAAGCCATTAAATATATGCAGCTTGAAGATATTGAGCATAGATATTTAGATGAGTTAAGTGGTGGACAAAAACAAAGGGCGTATATAGCAATGGTAATTGCACAAGACACAGAATATATATTTCTAGATGAACCATTAAATAATTTAGATATGAAGCATTGTGTGCAAATGATGAAGGTTATTAGAGGGCTTGTAGATGATTTAGGAAAAACAGTAGTTACTGTGTTACATGATATTAATTTTGCATCATGCTATTCAGATATAATTGTAGCTTTAAAAAATGGAAAAATGTATAAGCAAGGTGAAACTTTATCCATCATTAATAATGAAGTATTAGAAGATTTATATAATACAGAATTTAAAATACAAGATATTGAAGATAAAAAAATATGTATTTATTTCTAAAAAATAAGCCTTGCTTATTTTTTAAAAGAATTTATTGATAATGAAATTCATTATAAAATATTAAAGTTAATTTTAGGAGGAATAATAATGAATAAAAAAGTTTTAGCAATAGTTGCAGCAGCGGCTGTAGTAGTAGCTGGAGGAGCATATTTACTTAAGGGGAATAAAGTAGAAAGTAAATATAGTGAAGGAGCTATAGAGGTTACACATAAATTAGGAACTACTGTTTTAAATGAAGCACCTAAAAATGTAGTAGTATTAGACTTTGGAGCATTAGACGTACTTAGTGAAATGGATGTAAATATAGTTGGTTTACCTAAATCAGGAACTTTACCTGAATATTTAGAAGAGTTTTCAGGAGAACAATATACTAATGTTGGTAGTGTAAAAGAACCAGATTTAGAGGCCATTAATGAATTAAATCCAGACTTAATTGTAATGGCTGGAAGAATGTCTGATTATTATGAGGAATTTTCTGAAATAGCACCAACTGTATATGTAGAAAGTGATGGTGCAGATTATATAAATAGTTTTAATAAAACGGCAACAATGTTTGGTGATATATTTGATAAAGAAGAAAAAGCTACAGAAATAATTGAAGAAGTAGCACAAAAAGTTAAAGAAGCTAATGCTGAAATAGCAAAGAAAGATATTAATGCATCAATAATAATGGTTAATGGAAGAAATATCAGTGCTTATGGTGCAAAATCAAGATTTGCACTTATTCACAATGAATTAGGAATTAAAGCAGCAGATGAAAATATTGATGACTCTACACATGGACAAGAAGTTACATTTGAATATTTAGTTGAAAAAAATCCAGGATATATATTTGTAATTGACAGAAATTCAATTACAGGTTCTAAAGACATAACAGCTCAGTCAATTATTGAAAATGAATTAACAAAACAAACAGATGCTTATAAAAATGGAAATATAGTGTATTTAAATTCAGTTAACTGGTATACAGTATCAGGTGGATATACTTCAACTTTAAACATGATAGAAGAAGTTTTATCAGCAGTAAAAGCATAATATAAATACAAAAAGTCTTTGCAATTAATAGCAAAGACTTTTTATAATATAAAGATATATATGTAAAAATTACATTTGTTGAGTTATAGATTTATTTAAATATTTATGAGATAATGAATAGAAAAATATTATATAAAAGGTGATGTAATGTATAAGGTAGCAATTTTTGATTTAGATGGGACTTTATTAAACACTTTGAAAGATTTGGCTGATGCTTGTAATTTTGCCTTAAGGTCGCATGGCTTTTCAGAACATCAAATTGATGAATATAAATATTTTCTTGGAAATGGAGCATATAAGCTAGTGGAAAGAGCATTGCCAATGGATAAAAAAGATGGTGAAACGGTAGATAAAGTTTTAACAGAATTTAAAAAATACTATGAAAAGCATAAGAGTGATTTTACTAAGCCATATGATGGTATAGAAGAATTATTAATAGCTTTAAAAGAAACAGGAATAAAAACAGCAGTTGTTTCCAATAAACCACATGAATTTGCAGTTGAAATAGTAGAAAGATATTTTGGTAAATCTTTTGATATAGTTTTTGGAAAGAGAGAAGGATACTTGGCAAAGCCAGATCCAACAACTGTAATAGAGACATTAAATTATTTTAAATGCAAAAAAGAAGAAGCAGTTTATATTGGAGATTCCGATGTTGATATGTTTACAGGAAAAAATGCTGGTCTTTTTTCCATTGGTGTTGCGTGGGGATTTAGAGGTGCTAGAGAATTATCTGCTGCTGGAGCAAATAAAATAGTATATACTTCAGAAGAATTATTAAGTGAAATTATTAAATAGTATTAAAGTTAAGGTAATTACATTAATATAACAGTAGCAAATAAAAATGTAGATTATAAACAATTTTTATTTAAAATAAAGGGTAAACAATAATGTATAATTTTTTATTAATATTATAGAGGTAGAAGAATGAATAAATTAAGAAAGAAAAAAAGGAAAAAAATAAAGCCTTTTGAGTTAAAAAAAATCAATGAACAGTCCATTGATAGATTAATACTTGTAGGCATATCTATAGGTGTAGTAATAGTAGTTTTGCTTTTAAGAATGTTATATCTTACTATTATAAAGGGTTCAGAGTTAGCAGAGGAAGCTGAAACACAATGGAAATCAGAAATGAATTTAACGGCTATGAGAGGTAATATAGTAGATAGAAATGGTTCTATTCTAGTTACTTCAACTAATGTTTATAGAATTGAAGTAGATATGGAGACATTAAGAGCATATGTTGATGATGAAAAAACTACTATAGAGAAAGTATCTGCCAAGATAGCTGAAGCGATAGGTACTTCCTATGATAATATTTATAAAAAGCTTAATGATAAAGAAAATAAATTTATAATTTTATCTAAAGGACTTGAAAAAGATGCTATAGATAAGGTAAAAGCTTTAGAAATTGCTGGGTTAGTTTATTATGATGAAATAGAAAGATATTATCCTAATGGCAATTATTTATCTCAAGTTTTAGGTACAATCAATTCAGAAGGTGTAGGATTAACAGGATTAGAGCTTCAATATGATGATTATTTAAGTGGATTATCAGGAATACGTATAGGAGGTATTGATGCTTATTCTAATGATCTTCCATTTGTAAGTGGAAAGCAAACTAATGCAATAAATGGGAAGGACATTGTTACTACCATTGATGAAAATCTTCAATATTATGCAGAACTTGTAGCTAAAGAAGGCCTTGAAACACATAAAGCAAAGCGAGTATCCATAACAATAATGAATCCTAATAATGGAGAAATATTAGCTATGGCAAATGCACCAGGATATGATCCCAATAGCCCATATGAAGAATATGAAAATTTTGAAGGAGAGACTGAAAATGATAAAATTCAAAATATGTGGAGAAATTCTATTGTAAGTGATACTTATGAACCAGGATCTACATTTAAAATAATTACCATGGCTGCTGCTATGGAAGAAGGATTAATTCATGATGATGATGTGTTTGTTTGTAATGGAAGTAAGACCTTTGGAGATGTTCATGTTCATTGTTGGAACTTGTCAGGGCATGGTGCACAAACAGCAGCAGAAATACTTAAAAATTCATGTAATGTTGGATTTATGGAATTAGGTGCAAGATTAGGTGCTGAAAAGTTAAATGAGTATATTAAAAAATTAGGTTTTGGGAGTATTACAGGAATAGATTTACCAGGTGAAGCAGAAGGTATTGTGAAAAGTACCAATAGTATCAGTGATATTGATTTAGCAACAATAGCATTTGGACAAACTAATACATTAAATGCTCTTCAGCTTTTAACAGCAGTTAATGCAGTTGCTAATGGTGGAACTTTAATACAGCCTCATATTGTAAAAGAAATAACTCATAAAGATTCTAATGGAAATACTATTGTTGATAAGACAATAGAAGGAAAGAGTACAGAAAATGTGCTTTCAGAGAAAACATGCGCAACTTTAAGAGAGTATCTTGAAAGGACTGCTACACAAGATGCTGGAGCAGGGACTTTTGTCCAAGGATACGATATTGGAGGAAAAACAGGAACAGCTCAAAAGGTTGATCCAACTACAGGAGCATATTCAGCTGATAAATATATTGCATCAATGGTTGCAATGACACCAGTAGATGATCCTCAATTAACGGTATATATATCAGTTGATGAGCCAAGTACAGGTGTGTATTATGGTGGACAAGTAGCATCACCACTGATGAAAAAATTATTTTCTTATATATTCTCATATATTGAGTCTCCAACAGGTAAAGCTAGTTACTCAATTTCAAAAGATGTAGTTATACCTGAAATAAGAGGAAAATCAGTAGAAGAGGCTAAAACTATTTTAGAAGAAAATGATTTAGGATGTGAAGTTGAGGGAGAGGGAAATACTATTGTTTCTATAAACCCATATCCAGGAACTACTGTAAAAGCTGGTTCAAAGATAAAATTAACAGCATCTGCTAAATCTTCAATAGACAATAAAATAATTATGCCAGATCTTGCTGGAACAACAGTGGAATTTGCCATTAACCTTTTAGATAATTTAGGACTTCAATATGAATATGAAGGAAGTGGAAAAGTTGTTGAGCAGAGTATTTCTAGCGGAGAATTAATAAGTAGTGGTACAAAAGTGAAATTAGTATTTAAGGAAGAATCTGAATATTAGTGGAGGAAATAAGTGAAGGAGAAGAAAGCTAAAAAAAGAAGTAAGAAAATAAGTAGAAAAAAAAGTAAGAAGGGTATTGGTGATTTAGTAATATTCTGGACAATAGTTGTTTTAGTGGCAATTGGTTTTATAATGATATTTTCATCAAGTTCCTATTCAGCATATTTTGAATATAATGGCGATAGATATAAAATTGTTAAAAAGCAAATTTTATGGACAATTATAGGATTTGTTTCAATGTATATCACTATGAATTTTAATTATCATTATTATAAAAAATTAGCCACACCAATATATATAAGTGTTTTTCTACTTTTGTTAGGTGTTATGGTAGGAGCAAAGCTAGGATTTACTAGCTTAGTTCCTAATATAAAAGGAGCTACAAGATGGATACATTTAGGACCACTATCAATACAACCTTCAGAGTTATCTAAATATGCTATTGTTATAACATTAGCAACATTAATGGATAAGAGAAAAAGTAAAATAGTAGACTTTAAATCTGGAGTATTAGTCTATTTGGGTGTAGGAGCATCTATGGCTATATTAGTATTGTTACAAAATAGTTTAAGTGTTACCATAATAATAATGGCAGTGACACTTATAATGATTTATGTGGCAGGAGGAAAGTTTAGTCATGTATTTACTGTTGGTGTAATGGGAGTAATAGGGGCTATAGGTTATATATTTAGTACATCATTTAGAAGAGCTAGATTTTTAAACTTTCTTGACCCTTGGCAAGATGCAACTGATGTTGGGTACCAACTTATACACTCTTTATATGCCATAGGATCAGGTGGTTTTTTTGGTGTTGGGTTAGGTCAATCTAAGCAAAAAGCACTATATATTCCAGAACCATATAATGATTTTATTTTTTCAATTATAGTTGAGGAGACAGGATTTTTAGGTGGTATGCTAATAATAGCATTATTTATTGTATTAATTGCTGCTGGCATTAATGTAGCAATTAAAGCAAAAGATATGTATGGTAGACTTTTATCCACCGGGATAATATCAGTTGTGGCAATACAGCTTATAATAAATGTTGCGGTTGTAACTGGTAGTATGCCAGTTACAGGAATTCCAATGCCTTTCATAAGCTATGGAGGTACTTCTATGGTGTTTATTATGGCAGCAATGGGTATACTACTTAATATATCGAAAGTAAGTAAGAGTTTAGAAAAAAATGAATTGGCATAAAAAACTGTAGTAAGGCAAATAATATTGCCGTACTACAGTTTTTTTATATTGACAATAATATAACCATAATATATTATATAAAATATACTAAAACGGTAGGAATACTAAGAAATGATGGAGGAGAATATGGAAAGTACGTTTTTAAGTGAATTTTTATTTATAACTGATATAAAAACCATAGCATTTATTGCGATTTTAGTGGCAATATTTATTTTAGTTAGGAAAATGGAGAAGAAGAAGATTAAATTCTCTACAAGGATGATTTCTGCTATGGGTATAGGTCTTGTGTTAGGATTTATTATTCAGTTAGTAGCAGGATTTCCAGAAAAGCCGTCTTCAGTAAGATGGATTGAGGAAGTTAGCAAATGGTATGGACTAGTTGGTAATGGATTTATGGATCTTTTAAAGATGCTAGTTGTACCTTTAATATTTGTATCTATAATAAGAGTTATTATAAACATGAAAGATGGTGTAAATTTAGGGAAGCTTACATCAAAATCATTATTAGTTTTATTAGGAACAACAACCCTTGCTACAATAGTAGGATTAGTTGTAGGAAATTTATTTAACTTAGGAGTGGGAGAAGTAGTAGCAACATCTAATACAGATATTAGAGAAATAACTTCTATAGTGGATACCATAAGAGGATTATTGCCTTCTAATCCAGTACAAGCAATGGCTGAAGGGAATATAGTTGCAGTTGTTATCTTTGCAGCATTTATAGGAACTTCTATGAAGAGATTAAATAAAAAATATAGTGATGTTATTAAACCAGCTTGGGATTTAGTTGAAGCATCTTATAAAATAATAACAAGTGTGGCAATGACAGTAATTAAATTTATGCCATATGCTGTAGTAGCTTTATTAGCAAATACAATAGCAGCTAGAGGTGTAAGTGCAATTTTAGGAGTAGTTGATTTCATTATTGCCTTATATGTAAGTGTGGCTATAATGTTTATAATTCATTTAATTATTATAGCTTTAAATGGATTAAATCCAATTAAATATGTAAAAAATGTTATGGAGCCTTTAATATTAGCTTTTACGTCAAGATCAAGTTTAGGTACTCTTCCAGTAACAATTGAAACTTTAACAGAAAAAGCAGGAGTTGATAATGGTGTTGCTAGCTTTGTAGGAAGTTTGGGATCAAATGCAGGAATGAATGGTTGTGCCGCAATATATCCAGCTCTAATGGCAATTACCGTAGCTAATATGTCAGGAACACCAATGGATTTTAGTTTCTATGGAATGTTATTAGTTATTATAGTAATAAGTTCTTTAGGAATAGCTGGACTTCCAGGAACAGCTACTATGGCAGTATCAGTAGTTATATCTGGTATGGGAATGGGATCATACTTCCCTTTATTAGGAGGAATAATAGCAATTGATCCTATATTAGATATGGGAAGAACAATGCTTAATGTAAATGGTACTATGGTTACAGCTGTAACTGTAGCAAATTCATTTGGTGATATAGATAAAGATAAATTTAATGAATAATTAGAATCAAAAGTCTTTGTAATTTATATTACAAGGGCTTTTACTATAGGAATGGTGATTTTAAATGATAATTTCAAGTAAAGGAAAATACGGATTAGTAGCTTTAATGGATATTTGTTTGTATTCAGGAAGTGAAGCTGTTACGCTAAAAAGTGTTTCGAAAAGGCAGAATATTTCTGAAAGGTATTTAGAACAAATTTTTTCTATACTTAGAAAAGGTGGTATAATAACATCTAAAAAAGGAGCACAAGGTGGATATTTTTTAGCTAGAACTGCAGCAGATATAACTGTAGGTGAAATTTTAAATATTTTAGAAGGAGATTTGAAAATAGTATCTCCCAGTGAAGAGAGAAATGATATAGAATGTTTTATGCAGAAGAATATTTGGAATAATATTAATAGGCAAATAGAGGAATACTTCGATTCAGTAACTTTAGAGGCGCTAGTAAAAGACTATATAGAAGGAAAAATTGCCATAATGTATTATATTTAAGCTTTCTATAAAAAATATAAAAAAATATTGACATATATGTTTAAATAATTTATCATTTAAGCATAAAGTTTTATGAAAATTAAATATCGAATCTTATCAAGAGTGGTGGAGGGACTGGCCCTGTGAAACCCAGCAACCTATTTTTAATTGAGAATTAAAAGTTTATGATTATGTATAAAAGTCTTAAGGGACTTTTTTACAATCGTATTTTATAGAAACTTAAGAGAATTTTTATAATTAAGTATCAATTGAATTTGTGGTGCTAATTCCTGCAGCTTTTAGCTGATAGATGAGAGAATGAATGAGTAATGTTTTTAACGTGCTGGATTTATTCTCCAGTACGTTTTTTTGTTTTACAGTAAGTAAAGTAGACGATAGGTGGGGATAACTATGATTAAATTAACGAGCGTAAAGAAGAATTTTGGTCATGTAGAGGTGTTAAAGGATATTTCAATTGAGATAAATGAAGGTGAAATTTATGGGCTTATAGGGCACAGTGGAGCTGGTAAATCAACCTTGCTTAGATGTATAAATGGTTTAGAGAGCTATGATGATGGCTCAGTAAATGTTATGGGCAAGGAAATTAAAAATTTAAATAAAAATGAATTAAGAGCCTTTAGAAAAGACTTAGGAATGATCTTTCAAAACTTTAATTTGCTAAATCGAAAGACTGTCTATAAAAATATAGCATTACCTTTAGAAGTATGGAACTATGATAAAGATAAGATTAAAGACAGAGTGTTGGAGCTATTAAAATTAGTTGATTTAGAAGATAAGGTAAATAGTAAACCAGGGCAATTAAGTGGTGGACAAAAGCAGAGAGTAGCTATAGCTAGAGCCCTTGCTTTAAATCCTAAAATTCTTTTATGTGATGAAGCTACATCAGCTTTAGACCCTAAAACAACAAAAGATATTTTAGCTTTATTAAACAAGATAAATAAAGAGTTAGGAATAACCATTGTAGTGGTTACTCATCAAATGGAAGTTGTAAAAGAGATATGTGAAAAGGTAGCGTTACTTGAAGATGGAATATTGGTTGCTAAAGGTGCTGTGGAAGAAGTATTCTTAAAACCAGGAATATCCATAAAGAAATTTTTAGGTGAAGAAGAAAATGATACATTACCAACAAGTGGAGTAAATATAAGAATTTTATTTCCAAGCAAATGTTCTGAAAGTGCAATTATAACTAGGATGGCAAGAGAACTAGAAATAGATTTTTCTATAGTTGGAGGAAAACTTGAAAAATTCAGGGAGGATGTATTAGGAAGTTTGGTAATTAATATTGATAAAAGTCAAAAAGATATGGTTTTATCATACTTAGAAGATAAAGATATTATTTTGGAGGTGCTAAAGTAATGGCTGATATAATATTAAAAGCATTTAATGAAACAGTATTTATGACATTTTATTCAACAATATTCTCAGTGATTTTTGGTTTTATCTTAGCTGTAATATTGACAATTTCAGCAGAAGATGGTTTAAGGCCTAATAAGGTTGTCTATAAAATCCTTGATGTGATAATAAACATATTAAGAAGTTTTCCATTTATTATTTTGATGGTATTTATAATTCCGTTAACTAGAGCTATAGTGGGAACTTCCATTGGCAAAGAAGCAGCCATTGTTCCATTAACCTTTGCTGCAGCACCTTTTGTAGCAAGAATTATCGAATCATCACTTAGAGAAGTAGATAAAGGAGTTATTGAAGCAGCAAAATCTTTTGGAGCATCAGATTTTCAAATTGTTTTTAAGGTTATGTTAAAAGAAGCAGTGCCTTCTATAGTGTCAGGACTTACTCTTACAATTATTAGTATTATAGGGTATTCAGCAATGGCAGGAACAGTTGGTGGTGGAGGACTTGGTTATTTAGCGGTTAGCTATGGTTATCAAAGATTCCAAAAAGATGTGATGATTATAACAGTAATAATATTGATAATAATAGTACAAGCGTTACAAATGCTAGGTAATTATTTATATAAAAAGTTAAACAAATAATTTAGGGGGAATTAATATGAAGAAAAAATCAATTTTATCACTAGCACTAGCAGGTGTTTTAACAATGGGGCTAATTGGATGTGGCAGCAAAAATACAGCAGATGATAAGACTATAAAAATAGGAGTAACACCAGTACCGCATAGGGAAATTGTTGAGCATGTAATACCAGCATTAGAGGAAAAGGGATACACAGTAGAAATTGTGGAATTTTCAGATTATGTTCAACCAAATACATCATTAGAAGATGGTGCATTAGATGCTAACTATTTTCAAACTTTAGCTTATTTAGAAGAATTTAATAAAAAAAATGGTACTCATCTAGTAAGTGCATCAGAAATACATGTGGAGCCAATGGGTGCATATTCATATAAATATAAAAGTATTGATGATATAGAAGATGGTGCAACAGTAGCGATACCTAATGATCCAAGTAATGAGGCTAGAGCACTTAATGTATTAGTTTCAGCAGGACTTATAAAGGTTAAAGATGGAGAACTTATTACGGTGGCAGATATAACTGAAAATCCAAAGAATTTACAATTTAAAGAATTAGAAGCAGCTCAGTTACCTAGAGCACTTGATGATATTGATATAGCAGTTATTAATGGAAACTATGCTTTAGATGCTGATTTAGATGTAACAAAGGATGCTTTATTTGTTGAAGATGAAAATTCACAAGAAATGAAAGCTAGAAGAAATGTATTAGCTGTTAAAGAAGGAAATGAAAGTAGTGAAAAAATTAAAGATTTAATAGAAGTGTTAACTTCAGATGATGTTAGAACATTTATAGAAAAGCAATATAAAGGTGCAGTAGTACCAGTATTCTAAATAAGAAATTTTATATTTCCTCCTAAAGGGGCTAAAATTAAGGAGGATTAATAAGAAATCTGCTAATCATCAATTAAAAAAAGATGGTTTAGAAAAATAAAAAACAGTAATAAATATAAGCAATAAATATAGGGAAACGTATATGTAAACAGCATGCAAAGCATGCTGTTTTAATTTGTGTTTAAATATTTACATCAGTATATTTTCTTAGCTAAAATGACACAAGATTATATAAAATAAAATATAGTATAATGAGATTTTTTTGTATAAGGAGATAAAGTTATGTCATTATGGGGATTATATCCATTTGGTGAAGGAGCTGAAATAGGACACATAGGAGCATATGGCGAAAGGGAGAGTACTATTGCATTAGAAGCAGTATTAGAGGCTAAAAGGCATTTGGAGAGAAATGGGGAAAAAACTATAATTACAAGGGAAATGGATGAGTATATAAGTGCCAGTAAGAGAAAGGGTATAATAAAAGATAGTGAAATAGAAATATTAGTTATTTTTCGCATGAACAGTAGTGATGATATAAACATAAAAGGTGTAAAAGTAGCTTATGTAAATAGAACAGGTGATATGGAATATTTAGCACAACTTATAAAGTGTGAAATACAAAGTGAGTTAAATACAGCAGATTGTGGAGTAATAAATGAAAGTAATTTATATAAGGATATTAATTGCAATGCAGTAATTGTTTATGGTGAGTACATTAGCAATATTAAAGTTATGGAGAATTTTGATAGTAAAAAATATGGTTATATGGTGGCTAAAGCATGCTTAGCATATAAGGATAAGGTGCTTTTAAGCAGTGAAAGAATGGTTCCTAAAAAAATGCAGAAAAGAGCCTATAGAGTATGTGTAGGATATTATAAGGATTATGATTCAGCAATGGATAAAGTTTTACAACTTAATGAAGATGGTGTAAAAGATGCTTATGTAGTACCCTATGAAGGAAATTAAATAATAGAAAATTAAGGAATTCCTGGAGGAATTCCTTTTAAATAGTATTCTTAAAGTTTTCAATTTCTTCTTCATGAAGAGTTTCATTTTCTAAAAGTAGAAGAGCTAGCTTATCAAGAGATGATTTATTATTATTTAATAAATCTATAGTCTCCTTATATAAATTATTTATAAGAAGTTTTGCTTCTTCCACAATTATATTACCATAGCCTGATGTAAGATTACCTAGGTTGGATATTTTTAATAGCCCTAAACTTTCACCCATACCATATTCAGCAATCATAGCAATGGCAATATCAGTTACTTGCCCTAAATCTCCTTGAGCACCAGTTGAAATCTGACTTTTATTAAAAATAAGTTCCTCAGAAGCTCTACCACCTAAAAGAACCATGATTTTTGATTTTAAATAATTAATTCGTTGATAGCTGCTATCTTGAGGAATGGTGATTGTATAGCCACCAGCACCTTTAGTAGTAGGGATTATACTTATCTTTGAGATAGTTTCTTCAGGTAGTACAATTAACGATACTAGTGCATGACCTGCTTCATGATATGCTGTTAATAATAAATCTTCTTTCTTCAAATGTGAACGTTCTTTCTTGTTAGCTCCAGCTAGTACAAGGGAAAAAGCATCATTTATTTCATTAGAAGTAATGGAGCCTTTATTTCGTTTAGCAGCTAGAATGGCAGCTTCGTTTATTAAACTTTCTAGTTTGGCACCAGAAAAATAAGCTGTTTTCTTAGCTAGGCTTTCTATATTTATTGTTTCATGAGGTTTATTTTTTAGGTAAAGCTTTAATATTTGTTCACGTGCTTTCAAATCAGGAAGTGATACCTCCACATGCCTATCAAAACGTCCAGGTCTTAATAAAGCAGAATCTAAAGTGTCTAACCTATTGGTAGCAGCTATTACAATTATTCCATCAGAATCATTAAAACCTGACATTTCAGTAAGTAGTGCATTTAAAGTCTGATCACGTTCATCATTACCTGTAGAAGAAGCATTTCCACCAGATCTTGTTTTGCCTATAGCATCGATTTCGTCGATAAAAATAACAGCTTTTCCATGAGATTTAGCTTTTTTAAATAGGCTTCTTATTCTACTGGCTCCTACACCAGCATAAACTTGTATAAAGTCTGAGCCGCTTAAAGCATAAAATGGTACACCAGCTTCACCAGCTACAGCTTTTGCTAAAAGTGTTTTCCCTGTACCAGGAGGGCCATAGAGAATAATTCCTTTAGGCATTTTTGCTCCATAAGAGCTATATTTTTCAGGTGTTTTCAAAAAGTCTACGATATCATTTAAACTTTCTTTAGCTTCAGCATTTCCTGCTACTTTACTAAAGTCATAGCTATTTAAATCTTTATTACTAAAATCTTGTACATTTAACTCACCAAAGGATGATTTTGACGTAAAGCCTTTGTTGACTTTAAGAAACACTATGGCAAAAATTGATATTATCAAAATAGTTGCTGGTATAGTTTTGCTAAGAGGAGCACCAGGTTCTTCTACAACATCTATATTATTAAGTAGTAAATTTTCTTTAAAATTTTCAGAATTAGGATTATCTGTTAGGTAAGTATATCCATCTTTTAAAGTAACTAAAATCTTTGATGATGAATTAAAGGATACCTGTGAAATTTCCTCGTTATTTAAATCTTTAAGAAAATTAGAATAAGTTTTACTATTTTTAGTTTTGGGATATAAAGAGGAAAAGCCCAACACTATTAAAGAGAGTACAGCGGTGATTATTGGGATTAAAATTATCTTAAATTTATTATTTTTCAATGATAGTCCTCCTTTGTAAATAACCTTAAATTAATTTTATTATAGACTTAAGAAATAAAAAGTCTAATAAAAGACATATTATTTACCAATGAAATTACTGGAAAAGGTTTAGAGGTTAGAAGTAACTTTAAAAATTTATTTAAATGAAGTATACTTTTTATATATGTTTCGATAAGTGGAAAATTATAACTATATTCGGGGGATTGAAGGAATGAATATTACAAAAATAAAAGTGAATTTAACAGGAGAAGATTTATTAAGTATTTATAGTGAATTTGTATCTGTTGAAGGGCTTGAAGTAAAAAATATTGAAATAAGTGATGGAATAAATATTACAGGAAGGCTTAATAAAGGATTTAATATTGATTTTTTAGTAAATTTAAAATTTGAATCGTATGAAAATAACATAATAAAAATAGAGATAACAAAAATAAAAGTATTAAATATTGGAATTTTAAAATTTATTAAAAATATGGCTATAAAGTATCTTTTAAAATCTTTTAAGGAGAAGGGCATCACTTATAATAAAGGGAAAGTTGAAATAGAGTATAAGTATGTATTAAAAGATGTGTCATATGTGGATTTTGATATAGAAAATATTTTTTGCTATTTAGGATGTGTAAATGTGGAAGTAAGTAATGTACAAGTTTCTACAGCAGGATTGATTAAGAAAGATGTACAGCTTATAGATAGAAGTGTAAAAAATGATGTTTACCAAGAAGAAGAAATTAAAAAAGTAGAAGATTGCTATACTGTAGGAAGGGAAAAAGTTAAGGAAAAAATGCCTATAAAGATTAAGAAATATAGTGATTATATACTTATAATACCTGATATTATAGCATTGATTTATAGGCTTTTGAAGGATAAGAGAGTGCCTATTAAGACAAAGGTAATTATATCTTCAGTGATATGCTATATGGCAGTACCAAGTGATATAATACCGGATAAGATTCCTTTCATTGGAAAGATTGATGATATTGCTATGGCTTTTTTTGCCTTAAATAAGATAATTGAAGATGTTCCAGCAAAAGTAATCTTGGAAAATTGGGGTGGAAAAAATAATATAGTGATAGTATTAAAAACTGCTGCACAATATGTTACAGATTTTACTGGTGCGAAAAATGTAGAAACTATCTATGGTATAATAGATGAAATAGTTTCAATATAAAGATGATAATTAAGGGAGCAGATGTTGATGGCAAAAAAAGTATATGCAATAAAAGAAGGTTTTGATTCAACAAATAATAAAAAAGTAGAAAATATTGTAGTTAATACATGGGCTGAATGTTTAAAGTATGTTAAAGGTGTTAAAGGAGCAAAATATAAAAGTTTTGAAAGTATGGTAGATGCCAATGAATTCCTATATAATTCCAATGATGTATTAAAGAAAGAAGATAATAACTATCCTATGGACTGTTTGCATATATATGTGGATGGAAGTTATAATATAGCTACGAAGCAATACTCATATGGTCTTGTTGCCATGAAGAATAATATCATAGAATATATTGATGGAGGCATTGGAATTAATGATTCTAGTAGAAATATAAGGCAGATAGCAGGAGAATTAGATGCTACTGTTAGAGGTATAGAGTATGCCAAGAAAAATCATGAGAAAAAAGTTGTTATTTTCCATGATTATATAGGCATATGCTATCATGCAACAGGGTTCTGGGAAAGGAAAGAAGAATCATCAAAAATATATTATGAAAAGATGCAAAACTTCATAAATAGCGGTATGGAAATCATATTTGTAAAGGTAGATAGCCATACTGGAGATTTGTTTAATGAACTAGCAGATGAGATATGTAAGGAAAAGTTGAGAATAGCTTCTGATAAAATTGTAGAAAAATGGCTAAGTAGTAATGAAATTAAAGTGGTAAGTGAAGAAGTAAAAGAAAAGCTTTCTAAATTAATTACTAAATATAGTGAAAATATTATAGTGGTTGGTGATGAAAGAAAAGAAGAAGCTGAAGAAGAAAGTTTTGAAGTTCTAATGAAAGAATATGCTGAAAATAAAGATAGAATTATGAATGAAATATCTAAATTAAGTGAAGAAAAGAAAGAAGATTTTATTGAATATCTTCTTCAATATACATTAAAGAAATAGAAAAAATTACATTTTAACTTGCTGATTAGATCTTATTTATTTTACATATAATATTTATGGTGAAATAAGTGAGGTGTTAATAATGAAAATAGTTAAATCAATGATGTTGGGATTAGCCATTGGAACTGTTATGGGAATTGTGATGTTTCCAGAATTCGATAGAAAAACACAAAGAAACATAAAGAGAGCTAAGAAAAGAGCTAGATGTATGGCTAATGATACATATGACAATATTATGTGTTATATGAAGTGAGTTTTATAACTATATTTATTTTAATAAAAAACTGCTATAAAAATAGAGGGCACTGAAAAGTTTAATGTTTTTCAGTGCCCTCAAAAAATGTAGCAGTTTTTTTTATTAATATCGTATTTATATTAGAATAAGTAAAAAAAAATATATATTTGGATAAATTTATGATATAATTAATATATATAGGGAAAATTGGTATATATTTATATAAATTTACTGTAAAGGATGAATAATTACATGGAAATTCTATCATTAGGCGAAAAAATCAAAAGAATAAGAAAAGAATTAAATATGACATTGAAAGACTTAGCAGGTGATAGAATAACACCTGGGCAAATAAGTTTAGTTGAGTCTGGAAGATCTAATCCATCAATGGATTTATTGGAGTACTTAGCTGGAGCTCTTAATACATCTGTGGAATATCTAATGGAGTCAGAGGAAACACAAGCTGAAAAAATAAGTATTTATTACGAACAGATTGCAGAATCATATATATTAAATGGTGGATATATAACAGCAGAAAAATATATAGAAAATGCTTTGTATTATGATGAAAAGTTTCATTTAGAATATAGAAAAGCTAAGAAATTATTCTTGAGAGCTAATATATGTATGAGTAAAAATGAATTAGTTCTAGCTCAACAATTTTACCTATCAGCTAATGTTATATTTATAAAGAATAATAATTATGAAGAGGTTATTAAGACATTCTTGAATTTAGGAAAGATAACATTGAAGCTAAAAGCATTCCATTCAGCAACTAGCTATTTACTTCAAGCTGAAAAAGTATATATTGATAATAATATAGGAAATGATTTTTTACTTGGAGAAATATATTATCAAATGGCAGATGCCTATTATAAGGTAGAAAATATTTCGCAATCAATAAATTATTCTTTCCTAGCTAAGCAGAAGTTCCAACAGATACATAATAGAGAAGAGTATGCAAAAGCATTATTATTATTATCAGAAGACTATAATAAGAAAGGCGATTTAGTTAATGCCATAAAATATTCTCAAAAGACACTGGAAGTTTACAAGGAATTACAGCAAGAAAAGAGTATATCAAATATAGAAAATAATTTAGGGAAGTTATTCTATGAATTTGATAATTTAGAAGAATCATTTAAACATTTTGAAATAGCTAAGGAAATAAGATTAAAGAGTAAAGATGGAAGCATTATTGAAACGCTTATTAATATTTGCGAAAATTATATTAAGCTTAAAAACTTAGACAAATGTGAAGAGGTTTTAGATGAAATACGTAGCTTAATGAATGAAAGTAGTATTCCTCAATTAGTTGAATATAATCTTTTATGGTATAGAATTTATATGATTAGAGAAATGTACAAGCAAGCAGAGAATATACTAATAGATACATTTAATCTAGCAAAAAACAATGGACTAGAGAAGAGAGCAGCACAAGTTGCTATAATTATTGGTAAATTATATATATATCTAAAAAAAGATGGCGAAGCAGCTGAATATTTAAATCAAGGAGTTACAATATTTAAGGAGTTAGGTATTCTAAATAATTAAGTTATTTGGGGGTAGGAATGGAAATATTATCAACTGGAGAAAAAATAAAAAGAGCCAGAGTTTATAAAGGGATAACACTTAAGGAACTATGTAGTGATGAAATATCTATCTCTAAAATGAGCTGTATTGAAAATGGAAAAATAAAGGCAGATAGTGAAGTATTACAGTATATTTCTAAAAAAATTGATATAGATTATAACTATCTAGTTCAAGATGTTTATGAACAAATAGAAGAAAATCTTAATTTATTAAGAAATAATAAAGTACCACTTAATAAAATAGATGAATTTATAAATTATAATTTAGAGTATGCTATGGATTATTCATACTTAGACTTAGCATTTGAGTTAATTCATAGATTATTAAATTTTTATGTTGAAAATAATAAAATTGAAAATATACAGCTTCTTATTTCGCAATATTATGATTTATATCAAAAAAGTAGCAGTGATAAAAATACTTTGATTTATTATAATGATATGGCTTCATTTTTTATGAAGATGAAAGAGTATAATGAAGCAATTAATTATTTCTCAAAGATAAGGGAAGTAATTGAAGAAAATGGAATAAGAGATAAGAAGAGGTATGTATATACTTGTTTCAGAGAGGGGCTTTGCTACAAAGAAACTAATGAAATACAAGAGGGATATAATAAACTTATGAATGCCGTAAAATATATAGATTATATTGAAGATAATAAGGATAAAGGAAAAATATATCAAGAGTTTGCTAATTTAAATATATTGTTAAATAAAGTTGAGGCAGATAGATATATAAATCTTGCAAGAAGATATCAAGGTAATGATTTAGTTGAAGTTGCAAATTCAAAAGCAGAAAATGGAAAATATTACTTTGCCATAATGGATAATGTTAAGGCAATAAATGAAATAAAAGAATCCATAGATATTTTCCCAAAGGAAAATGAAAGAGAATATGTGAAATTTCTTATAAAATGTATTTGTACTTTATATTATAATAATGAACTTGATTTAGCTGTTTCTATTTGTGATACTGCTTTGAATTTAGCTATATGCTTTAATGACTTACATCTTATTGAAAGAGCATATTATTTTAAAGGAATGCTTTTACAAAAAAATAATAAATATAGAGAAGCAGAAATGTATATGAATTTATCTACAGATTCTTTATTTAGATTTGCCAATAAAGAAGAGAGATATAAGAGATGTCTGGAAATGGCTGATTTATATTATAATTTAAATGAACCAAAAGAATGTATAAAATATTTTACTTTAGCTATGAATTTAGAGAAGAAGCTATAAAAGATAAGCAAAACTGCTTATCTTTTTATAAATAATTGTTATTTTATGTTTCGTAAAATTATTAGTTTTGCACCGTATCCATTTAATTCAGTAATTATATTTAAGACAGAATTTTTTTTGCTGTATTTAAATTCAATTTTAGGATAAGAAGCTTTATGGAGTATTTCTTTTTCTTCTTTGTTAAGTCTTTTAGGAGAGCCCATAGAAAGCCAATAGTTGTAGGAAGAACCAGTGCTTTCATCGATGGTATAAGTGATTATCCTTGTTGCACTTTTTAAATTAGCTATATTTAAAGAGTATTTCTTTTTAAAGGATTTTTTTAATATACCATTTTTATAGATAGTTTCATATTTAGCTAAAGAGTCCATATCGTTATTATGACAATATAGAAGTATAGCACATAGGTCATCAGATTTAGTTACGATACAACCATCATCAATGGATACTATTTCATCAGCCAGCTTGCTTAAAAGATAAAAAGCATAATAAGATGGTTTACGTATCCCCATATCATTAACAATTCCAGAGGCTCCAATAAATACTTCGTTAGTGATGTTGGTAGCTTTTTCTAACACATCAAAATTTCTTAAAAATGAAAGGTTATCCTTTTTAAAGATAGTACTGTGTATTATATAAGGAAGCATGTAAGAAGTGTCATATATTTGATTTAAAGTGTTTTCAATTATAAAATCATTATCCAAAATTTCGAAATTAAATTCACTATTTAGAAAATCTAAAAGATTATTTTTAATTTCTTTGTTTATGGTAGAAGAAAATTGAAATTTTAAGTGTTCTATAGGTGAAAAATCTAATGCTGAAAAATATTCAATAAAGCTTTTTAAAACATTTCTATATTTTTCGGTGGTAAAGGTTAAATTATCAATAACTATTAATGGTTTTATGTCAATATCATAAAGAAATTCTAATACAGATTTAGCTCTATTCCAATTATAAAAGTCAGAATCTATGAAGACCCCCATATCGTTATGGAACATTTTTTCCAGTCTACCATAAGTAAAGTGTATTTCTTCTTGCACCTCTTCTAAAATATCTTTATTATCTTCAATTAACAGGTCGAAAGCTTCACCGAGATTTAAAATATCTTTGAAATTATTATCAAATATATTTAATGATTCATTCATGTTTATATGTATATTCCAAAGTTTATTTTCAAAATTAAACCTATCATAGTTTTCTAAATTATATGATAATAAATTAAGAGCATTATTTAAATCTAAGGAAGTAACATTTTTGGAATTATCAAAATCCTTTTCGTTTAAATAATATTTCTTTCTGTATTGAAGGGGGGTACAACCAAAATATAATTTAAAGTTTTTATTATAATAACGTACATGGGAAAAACCTATTTCTTCAGATATTTCAGTTATACTCATAGAAGTATCTAAAAGAAGTTTAATTGATTCCTCTATACGAGTAAGATTTATTAAATGAGTAAAACTGTGGCCAGTAGCATATTTAATTTCATGAGATAAATAATGTGGACTAAGAAATTCCTTTTTAGCTATTTCCTGTAAGGTTATATTATTGTTATAATTATTAAAGATATACTTAGAGATTCGATGATATCTATCTAGTTGTTCTGATTTTTCTTTAAGCTCCTCTTTATCGGTAGTAAGGTAGTGAAAATTATTTATTAAATGATAAAGCAAGTTGATTAGAATATCTTCTATTTGTTCGTCAAAATCATCTAGAGTCTGAACAAATTCACATAATATTTTGCAAAGAAGAGATTTAAGCTCATCATATTTTTCGCCACTTTGATCCTCTTCATCGTTAGAATTAGTATAAAAGAAAACATTTCTAATATCCTTATAATATTTTTCGAAGAAATCAGGATCGATTTGAAATATCAACACTTTATTATCACTTTCGCTGGAGAATGAATGACATTCATCAGGGTTAATTATTTCAACTTCATTTTCTTTTAAAATAAAACTATCTGTATCTATGGAAATATTTATAGTTCCCTCCAGTACATAAATGATCTCGGTGGAACTATGCCAGTGAGTGGGATAATTATGAATATTATAATACGAAATATTCACTGGTAGATTTAAAGAATAGTTTATATATTGCTTTCTCAAAATTTCACCTCTTTTATTTAAAATTATCTTTTTTACTATCTTAAGCTTATGGTAAATATTATATCAATTAATTTATTATAAAACAAAAATACTGGTAATAATATAAAAAGAAAAAAGATAAAAATATACTTTGACTTTCTTTGACTTTTATATTACTATAATAATATAGTAAGAAAAAAATAAACGAGGTGAAATAAATGAACGTTGAAAAAATGACATTAAGAGTACAACAAGCATTAAATGACGCCAATTTAACAGCAGTAAAATATAGTCATCAACAAATTGATATAATTCACTTATTTTCTGCTTTATTAGAACAAGAAGATGGATTGGTACCTAATATTTTCACAAAGATGGGCATTAATATAAAAATGATGAAATTAGATGTTGCATCAGCTTTAGAAAGAATGCCAAAGGTATCAGGCAGTGGTTCTGAAGGTGCAGGACCATATATAACAAGGGATATTGATAGGGTGCTTATTGCAGCAGATGAAATAGCAAAAGAATTTAAAGATTCATATATAAGTGTAGAACATCTTATGCTTGCTATATTAGATGTAGATAAAAAAGGATCAACTAAAGAGATTTTAAATAAATATGGTGTTAATAAGAAGAGCTTTATGAAAGTACTTCAGGAAGTAAGAGGAAGCCAAAGAGTTGATACACAAGATCCAGAAGGAACATATGATGCTCTTGCTAAATACGGTACGAATCTTGTGGAGCTAGCTAAGAAGCATAAGCTTGATCCAGTTATAGGAAGAGATGATGAAATAAGAAGAACAGTAAGAATACTTTCTAGAAGAACTAAGAATAATCCAGTGCTTATTGGTGAGCCAGGTGTAGGTAAAACTGCTATTGTAGAAGGGCTTGCTGAAAGAATTGTTCGAGGAGATGTACCAGAAGGTCTAAAGGATAAGATTATCTTTTCATTAGATATGGGTTCATTGATTGCTGGAGCAAAGTATAGAGGTGAGTTTGAAGAAAGATTAAAAGCTGTATTGAAAGAAGTTCAAAATAGTGAAGGAAGAATTATTTTATTTATTGACGAGATCCATACTATTGTTGGTGCTGGTAAAACAGATGGGGCAATGGATGCTGGTAATTTAATTAAGCCACTTTTAGCTAGAGGAGAACTTCACTGTATAGGTGCAACAACCTTTGATGAATATAGACAATATATAGAAAAGGATAAGGCTCTAGAGAGAAGGTTCCAACCAGTAATTGTTGATGAACCATCAGTAGAAGATGCAATTTCTATTTTAAGAGGGTTAAAAGAAAGATTTGAAATTCATCATGGTGTTAGAATTCATGACTCAGCATTAGTTGCAGCAGCAAAATTATCAGATAGGTATATATCAGATAGATATTTACCAGATAAGGCTATAGATCTTATTGATGAAGCAGGTGCTATGATAAGAACAGAAATAGATTCTCTACCATCAGAGCTTGATGTTGTAAGAAGAAAGCTTATGCAACTTGAAATTGAAAAAGAAGCATTGACTAAGGAAAAGGATGAAGGTTCTAAAAAGAAGTTAGAAGCTCTTGAAAAGGAATATGCAGAGCTTAAGGGTAAAAATGATGAAATGACTGCCAAATTTGAAAGAGAAAAAGGTGCCATAGATAAACTTAAAGAGTTGAAGAGTAGGCTTGATGATGCTAGAGGAAACTTAGAGCAAGCTCAAAGAAATTATGACTATAATAAGGCAGCTGAAATACAATATAGTGAAATTCCATCATTAGAAGAAGCTATTAAGCAGATGGAAGTAGAGGTAAAGGAGAATTATGAAGGTGCACTTCTTAAGGAAGAAGTAACTGAGGAAGAAGTTTCTCAAATACTTTCAAAATGGACAGGAATTCCAGTATCTAATCTTCTAGAAGGTGAAAGAGAAAAATTATTAAGACTAGAAGATGAAATGGAAAAGAGGGTTATTGGTCAAAGTGAAGCAGTTACCGCAGTTACATCAGCTATTTTAAGAGCTAGAGCAGGATTAAAGGACATAAATAGACCAATAGGATCATTCATCTTTTTAGGTCCAACAGGTGTAGGTAAAACAGAACTTGCTAAAACACTTGCTAGAAATCTTTTTGATTCAGAGGAAAATATCATCAGAATTGATATGTCTGAATATATGGAAAAGCATACAGTATCTAGATTAGTTGGAGCTCCTCCAGGATATGTTGGCTATGAAGAAGGTGGGCAGCTTACTGAGGCAGTTAGAAGAAAACCATATAGTGTAATTCTTTTTGATGAAATTGAAAAGGCCCATGAAGATGTCTTTAATATCTTCCTACAAATATTAGATGATGGAAGACTTACTGATAATAAAGGTAAGACTGTAGATTTTAAAAATACAATAATTATTATGACATCTAATATAGGAAGTAACTATTTGCTTGAAAATACTTCTGAAGAAAGTATAGATCCTAGCATAAGAGCTTCCGTTATGGATGAATTAAAGATGAGATTTAAGCCGGAATTCTTAAATAGGGTTGACGATATAATTATGTTTAAACCATTATCTGAATCAGGTATCACAAAGATTATTGATATATTTGTTGGTGAAGTTGCCAATAGATTAAAAGATAGAAATATAACTTTAGAAATTACACCAGCAGCTAAGCATATCTTGGCTGTTGAAGGTTACGATCCAGTTTATGGAGCAAGGCCACTTAAGAGATTTATTCAAAATACTCTAGAAAATAACCTTGCTAGAAAGATAATCTCTGGAGATGTACATTATGGTTCACATGTAATTGTTGATGGCCATGATGATGAAATAGTAATAAAAAGTGAATAATAAATATCAAGGATATGGAATAAGTCATATCCTTGTTTTTGTAATTAATATGATTTAATTTTATTTGACAAACTTTTTTTTTGTTGATAAAGCTAATATAATAAGTCCAGTGGCAATAATTATAGCTGAAATAAAGAAAGGTAATTTATTTCCAAGTTCAAATATAAATCCTGCAGAAAGTGAACCAGCAACCATACCTATAGCTTTACAAGAATTAAGAATACCCATCAATGAGCCATAGTTTCCATTAGATAGTTTGGTTATTAAAGTTTGTTGAAGAGGAATATGCATACTTGCTAATGAAGCAAAAAGTATTGCTGCACAAAAGAATATTGTTAAATTATTGCAATAAACCATAAGTAATAATGTTAAGCTTAAAAGTAAAGTAATTATTTTAAAAACATTAATTTCTTTAAAGTATTTTGTAAGTAGTGGTGTGAAAAATAAGTTCACTGTAAATCCAACTATACCAGCTATAGCTAAGAAAGCACCTATAAATGTTGATGATAAATTTAATACATCTTCTATATAATAATTTATTGTCGAATTATAACTTGTGGAAGCAAAGAAAAATAATATTATTACGATAAAAACTGATATTAAGTTTTTATTAGTAAAAGTTGAATTAGTATTAGATTTATTTTTCTTAAAGTATATTTTTTCACTTGAAGGTGTTATAGTTTCATTCAATAAAAAGTATACAGATATAGCTAATATCATACAGAAAATAAATTGTACAATAAATGTAATTTTATAGTTATTACGTCCAATAGTACCACCCAAAAGAGAACCAAGAGCAGAACCAATTGTACTAGTTGCTGAATAGTAAGTTATATACTTAACTCTTGTTTCTTTAGTGGTTATATCAGTAATATAAGCCATAGAAGTAGTTAGATAGCTTACTACAAAAAAACCACCTGTAAATCTAAAAAGAAGAATTATTAACGGGTTAGTTACATATCCAAATCCCAATTGACTAAAACCATATCCTAAAGCACCTAATATTAAAAATTTAATTCTTCCCTTATTATCGGATAATGTTCCCCATAGTGGAGAACCAATAAAGTTTCCAATAGCCATTACTGCAAATAAAATACCAAACATAAAAGATGGTAAACTTAATGATTTCATAAGCATAGGTGTTACTGGATGTGCCATGCTGAAAGTTAATGAACTAAATAGGGTAAGTAATAATATAAATATTAAAGATTTGTTTTTCATTTTTTCCTCCTGTGTAATGAATATATTTTATGGAGATATATTACCATAATGGAGAGGCAATTGAAAATGCTAATTAGTTAAGTCGCCTTCGGCTAGTTAAAAAATTAAGAATGAAAAATTAAAAATGAAAAATGAAGAATTGAGGATGAAACTCCTAAGGGAATTCCTTTTTACAATTATGAATTATGAATTATGAATTAAGGATGAGATTCCTTAGGGAATTTCTAAAATATATATTTAAAAGAATTTCGTAGAAATTCTCCAGTTTGTCCTTAATTTTTTATATACTTGTATATAAAAATTTAATTAGCTTATGAGCGTAGCAATATAAGCGTTTCACTAGTCACTTGTGATGAGTTAATTAAGTGAATTAGCGGAGTGATATTCACTGTTTAACTAAATTAACGCTTCGCTAATTAATGTATTTTTATCGAAAAACAATAAAAATATATTGAAATAAACAAAAAAACAATATATTATATAATTAAGAAAAATTTGGGAGGGAAAGTATGGAAAAGGCAAAATGGACAAATTTATTTATTAATATGGCTTTATTTTTTGTTTTAGGAGCATTTGCAGCATCTATTATTGTAGGAATAGGAATTTATAGTGGGAAAATAGAAGCAAGTATTATTAAACTTTTATTAGGTGTTGTAGGAACTATTTTATTAACTATTATTTTGTATGAACTTAAAAAAATTGTTCAATTAGTAATAAAAAAACAAGTTTTTATCATGGAAAATGTAAAAAGGTTTAATATTATTTCGTATATACTATATGTATTAGCCATAGGCTTTTGTTTTGTTAACAATGAACAAGGTGGTATGCATATTATTGATATAAGTAGTATTTTTTCCATAAAATTTGAAACAGTGATTTTATTAGTATTAGGATCATTTTCAGCAGTAGTAGCTTATGTATTTCATGAAGCTATAAAAATAAGAGAAGAATCAGAAGAGTTAAAAGAAGAAAGTAAATACATAATATAGGAGGGAAATATGCCTATAATAGTAAATCTAGATGTGATGATGGCTAAGAGGAAGATGTCATTAAATGAATTGTCGGAAAAGGTGGGGGTGACTCCTGCTAATTTATCTATATTGAAAACAGGAAAGGCCAAAGCTGTAAGATTTTCTACTCTAGAAGCTATTTGCAAAGTTTTAGAATGCCAACCAGGAGACATTCTTGAGTATAGATAAACATTAGGTTAATTAAGTGCATTAGTGAAACGACATGTACTGGTTAACTTTTTAAAACTTTGAAAAAAGTTTTAAAAAATTGTTGACATGTGTCGAACTTGTCTATATAATATTAAAAGTAGTCGACAGACACATGCGTGTTTAGCTCAGCTGGATAGAGCAACGCCCTTCTAAGGCGTGGGCCAGGAGTTCGAATCTCTTAACACGCACCATAGTGTAATATTATGAATATAAATAAAGAAAATGCTTAAAAATTGGAGATATAAGCAAGCTATTTTAACATAAGTGAGGGTTATAACATGAAAGTTACAATTAAAGATGTTGCTAAAGAGGCTAATGTTGCTACTTCTACCGTCTCGAGAGTTTTATCTAATAGTCCGAGAATAAGTGAAGAAACTAAGAAGAAAGTAAACGCTGCTATAAAAAAATTAAATTATACTCCCAATGTGGTGGCTAGAGGTTTGGCTAATAATAGAACAAGGATACTAGCGGTAGTACTGCCAGATGGAGCTGAAAAGATGTTTTCTAATCCATTTTTTGCACAAGCTTTAAAGGGGATAAGCGTTTGTGCACAAAAGGAAAATTATTATATCATGTATGGCTTTAAAGAAGATTGTAGTGGTGATGGGTGGATAAAAAAATTTACTGAAAGTAATTTAGTAGATGGATTATGTCTTTTTAATGCAAAAGATAATGATGAAGATATAGAGTATTTAAAAAAAATAAACTTTCCTTTTGTTATAATAGGGCGTCCTGAAGAAGTGAAGGGAGTTTTATGGGCTGATAATGATAATTTTCAAGCTATGTATTTGCTGACACAAAAATTAATAGAGATGGGTCACGAAACAATTGGCTTTATAGGTGCAAAAGGAAATTTAAATATGTCCAAGGATAGATTAGAGGGATATAAGCAAGCACTTAGGAGTAGAGGTGTTGAAGCTAGGGAAGAATTGATAATAGAATGCGCTGATTTTACTGAAAAATGTGGTTATATTGCTATGGAGGATATTATAAAAAATGATGATGTGACAGCAATACTAACAACTGATGATTTGCTAGCATTTGGTGCACAAGATAAGATGAAGGACAGCGGTAAGGAACAAATAGCAGTGGTAGGATTTAATAATACTCCTCTAGCAGAATATAGAAGTACTCCTTTGGCATCAGTGGATGTAAAGGCGGAAGAGTTAGGTTATTACGGGGCAAAACTTTTAATAGATAAGCTTGAAAGAAAAAATATAGGAAAGAACTTCTATATAATTGATACAGAACTAGTGGAGAGAAAATCATTATTTGTAGATTTGTGAAATGTTAGTGCAAACGGTTGCCAAATGATAAAAATTAAAGAAAAATAGAGGAAAATGAGAATAGATTTTAAAAATCAGCGAATTGGGTACTTGTAAACAATTTCAAATAATGTTACATTATTAATGTAATATAAAATCTTAAATATATACAGTTGAAAAACTGTATATATATTTTAAAGAAAAAGCAAACGGTTGCACAGAAGGGGAGATATAAATGGAGAGAGTATGGTGGAAAGAAGCTGTAGGTTATCAGATTTATCCAAGAAGTTTTAAAGATTCAAATAATGATGGTATAGGAGATATAATAGGTATTATTTCTAAGCTAGATTATTTAAAGGAATTAGGTATAGATGTAATATGGGTTTGTCCTATGTATAAATCACCTAATGATGATAATGGATATGATATAAGTGACTATCAAGATATTATGGATGACTTTGGAAATATGGAAGATTTTGATTTGTTGCTTGATGAAGTACATAAAAGAGGGATGAAACTTATCATTGACTTAGTTATTAATCATACAAGCGATGAACATCCTTGGTTTATGGAGTCAAAATTTTCAAAAGATAGCAAAAAGAGAGATTGGTATATTTGGAGAGATGGAAAAGATGGTGTTGAACCTAATAATTGGGAAAGTATATTTAAAGGATCAGCATGGCAGTATGATGAAAATACAGAACAATATTTTTTACATTTATTTAGTAAAAGACAACCAGATTTAAATTGGGATAATGAAGAAGTAAGACAAGAGATATATAAGATGATAAACTGGTGGCTTGATAAAGGCATTGATGGGTTTAGAGTAGATGCCATTAGTCATATAAAAAAGGAACCAGGATTAATAGATATGGAAAATCCTCATAATTTAAATTATGTATCATCCTTTGAAAAACATATGAATGTTGATGGAATACATGAGTATCTTGAAGAATTAAATAAAAATACTTTTGCTAAATATGATATTATGACTGTTGGTGAAGCAAATGGTGTAGATGCCAGTGAGTCAGAAATGTGGGTTGGTGAAGAAAATGGTAAATTCAATATGATTTTTCAATTTGAACATTTGAATTTATGGGGAGAAGTAGGAGAAAATAAATTTAATGTTAAAGAATATAAGAATGTCCTTACAAAATGGCAAAATGCTCTAGAAGGAAAAGGATGGAATGCATTATTTATTGAAAATCATGATATTCCAAGAGTGGTTTCTTCATGGGGAAATGATAACGAATACTTACAAGCATCAGCTAAGGCATTTGCATTAATGTATTTCATGCAAAAAGGTACTCCATTTATTTATCAAGGACAAGAAATTGGAATGACAAATGTTAGATTTGATTCTATTGAAAAATATAATGATGTGAAGAGTATAAATATTTATGAAGAAAAGATTAATGAAGGAGCTAGTGTCCATGAAGCTTTAAAAGCAGTTTCAAGTATTTCAAGAGATAATGCACGTACGCCTATGCAATGAGATGCATCAGATTATGCAGGGTTTAGTGAAAATACACCATGGATTGATGTAAATGAAAACTATAAAACAATAAATGTTGAGAAACAACTGGCTAATAAAGATTCAGTATTAAATTTCTATAAAGATTTAATAAAGATTAGAAAGGAAAATCTTTCTTTAGTATATGGAAAATATGATATGATTCTTGATGAAGATGAAAATATTTATGCATATACAAGGACTTTAAATAATGATAAATATGTTGTGATAGTAAATTTATCAGATGAAAAAGCATTATATAAGTATGATGATTTAAATCTTAATTATGAAAACTTAATGCTTGCAAATTATAAGATAAGAGAGCATGGAATGTTAAATGAGTTGGTATTAAAGCCTTATGAGGCTAGATTATACAAGGTATAAAAGAATTATTGAGGGGGAATATAAAATGGGAAGAGAGAACAACAAGGGTAAGTTATTTTCATTTGATTTTTGGCAAAAATTTGGTAAAACTTTAATGGTGGTTATTGCAGTAATGCCTGCTGCAGGTTTAATGATTTCTTTAGGGAAATTAATTGGGATGTATTCACATCACTTTTTGGTAGCACGTTAGTAGTTTCAGATTATTTTATTGATATTTTAGGAGCTCCAGCACTTAATATGGGTGTATTTGTTGGTATAATTTCAGGGTTTTTAGGAGCTGTAATATATAATAAATATTATAATTACAATAAGCTACCACAAGCATTAAACTTTTTTAATGGTAAGAGATTTGTACCTTTCGTAGTTATTTTATGGTCTACAGTTACAGCACTTGTGTTATCTGTTATATGGCCATTTGCACAAGGAGCTTTAAATAGCTTTGGTATGTGGCTTGCTAATTCAAAAGATACAGCACCAGTATTAGCACCTTTTATTTATGGCTGTTTAGAACGTTTACTATTACCATTTGGTCTTCATCATATGCTTACAATACCAGTAAACTATACAGAACTTGGTGGAGTTTATACAGCATTAACTGGAGCTTCAGCAGGAGTTACAATTGCTGGTCAAGATCCGTTATGGTTTGCGTGGATTACAGACTTAATAAACTTAAAAGGCGCAGGAGATATGACAACTTATAATAATATAATTTCAACAGTAGTTCCAGCAAGATTTAAAGCAGGACAAGTTGTTTTATCAACAGCTTCCTTAATGGGTGTTGCTTTAGCAATGTATAAAAATGTTGATGCAGATAAAAAGAGCAAATATAAATCAATGTTTATTTCAACTGCAATAGCGGTGTTTTTAACAGGTGTAAGTGAACCAATTGAATTTTTATTCATGTTCTTAACTTAATCATATTGATGATAATAAGCTTTCATTCCTTATGGGAGATTTTAATAATAATGCATTGTTAAGAAATGAAGGATATGATTATATTATTGCAAAAGGAATGATAGATACGTATATAATGGCAGAAGAAAAGGATTCTGGCATCACTGTTAAAGGCACAATAGATGGCTGGAGGGAGTGCAGTGAAGATAAGAGACTTGATTTAATATTAAGTAATAAAAAGATAGAAGTTAAAGACTCAAAGGTGATATTTAATAGAGAAAATTACATTGTATCAGATCACTTTGGAGTTGAAATAAATATAAATTTATAAAAATATAGCATCACACAAAAAAAGAGCTATCATATTGAAATTTTTCAATATGATAACTCTTTTTTTTATTATGAATTAAGGATTTTATTCCACAATTCATCGTTTGTTAGAATTTTCTAATTTTAGATAGTGCTGTTATCACTGGTATGGCAATAACGGCAGATGCTATAGCTTCTGCTATTCCATTGGTACCCACAACTGTAAGCAAGGCTCCAGCTACCATATCAGTTGAAATTTGTTTTGCAGCAGCGTACCTATCAAGGTATAAGATATAAGTAAGTCCAAGTACTCCAATGGTATTTGTTAATGTTCCAGCAATTGAAGCTACACCTATTGAAATACTTTTGTTCTTAAATTTATTTTTAATAAAAGCATATACATAATAAGTAACTATACCAATTAATATTCTTGGAAGTAATGCAATCATAGGATTCATAAATATGAAAGATGTTAAATTAGGTGCAGTTATATTTTGATACATTGAAAATAATCCAAATATAAGACCAATGGAACCACCAACTAATGGACCTTCTAAAATAGCTCCAATAATTACAGGGATGTGCATTATAGTTAAATTCATTACTGGAAGATGGATGATTCCTAAGGGGGTAAGTCCAAGGAAAATAGATATACCACCAAGCATTCCAATAATAACTAGTTTTCGAGTTTTTGATCTATAATTTTTTAAAGTATTGTCCATAGTTACCTCCTACGATTATTAGTATTACATTTAATCAATATAATTATATTTTTAAATGTAAATAATAACAATATTTTTTTGTAAAACTGTCAATAAACAATGAAAAATATTTATTGAATACTATTTAACAGATATATCTTGAATAGTATAATATATATAATATAAAATATAGCTTGATAATAAACAAAGGAGTAGCTGGATATGGAATTATTTAAAATAAAGGATTTAGTATTTAGAAAAGAGGATTTCTTAGATGATATCAGTGAATTTGAAGATATATTACCTATAATAGAGGAATTACAAGATGGATTGTCATATGAAGAAATAGAATGTGTTGGAGTAAATGACTGTTGTAATGAAACAAATAAGAATTATGTTGTTGAGATACAAGGATTTATAGATTCAAATGATGAGTTTATTACAAAGGAAGAGTTAATGACATTAGGCAATATTGATGAAGATATGTTAGATACATTTATAATTACAATTCATATGTGTGTAAATTGTGGAAAATGGGTACTAGGAATTTTAGAGGATGAAATATAGCAAAATGAAGGAAACTATAAAAGAGTTTTTCTATAGTATACTTAATAAGATAAAGAGTGAAGAAAAAACTATAAGAGTTAAAGTATATATTGTTGTCTTGATTATAGCTATAGGGGTCAGTGTTTTTAATCTAATTAAGCCTATGAGTAAAAAAGAATTAATTAATCAGCTGGAAATGGCTTTACTAAAAGGAAAAGAAAACTGGGCAGAAAAAAATATAAAGATTGATGGAGTAAAAGCAGATGATGATGAATTAAAACCATTAATTGATTATTTTTTACTTAATGACGAAGATGTTGAGAGAGTAGTTGATAATCTTAAAAAGAATAATAAAAGTGTAATTTTCACCATTGAAAGTGAAAAAGGGCTTTTGGGGGAAAATTATTATTTAAATATAAGTACTATAAGCATAAGTATTGCTTCAGATATAAAAGAAGCCATTATATATATAAATGGAAAAGAAGTGAATGAAGAAATTGTTACTTTAATACCTGGAAGATATGAAGTTTCATATAAATTAAAAACAGATTATGGTGATATTGCAGAAAGTAAGGACATGGAGTTTTTAGAGGATGGAGACATAAATGTTGAAGTAGCAGCAGAATATATTACATTATATTCTAATTTCAATGATGCAAAAGTTTATATTAATGGAAAAGACACTGAAAAAACTGTCAGTGAAATTAAGACATATGGACCTATACCAAAGAATAAAGATATAATTATTTATCTTACCAAAGAATTTCCTTGGGGAGTGGTTAAAAGTCCAGAGGTGAAGATTCAAGAAGATAATATTTTAAAACTTGATATAAATATGGCTAATGATAAGCTTTTAGCAACTATAGAAAACACATTAAGAGGATTTTATAACAGTTTATTTGACTCTTTAAATAATAAAGATATATCATTAATGGAAAATGTTGAAGAAAATTCAAGAGAAGAAATTTTCAATTCCATTTATGAAAAGACCATGATTTTTTCTAATAACTATACCATAGATGATTTAGAATTAAAAATTGCCAATAGTGAGTTTAAATATGAGAATGAAAGGTATGTAGCAAATATCTTAGTAGATATCAATTATAGTGTTGCTAAAAAAATACTTCCTTTCATAAAGGAAGAAAAAGAAGAACGTTTTTTAATTGTTTTAATATATGATGAAGGAAAATGGTTAGTTGAAAGTAGCCAAAGAATAGAATTGGAATTAGATGAGCAATAAGTATATATTAATACCAAATAGGATAATATTAAAAAACAGGAGGAGGAAATGGAAAAAAAACAAGGAATTTTAAAAGAAACACCAGAATATGAAGATTATGATGTAAATGAAGCTAAATTATCTGTTCAAGAATTAAGAGAATTAGGTATAATAAAATGTGGAGGATGCAAAAGCAGTGGAAAATGTGCTACATGTAATTGTTCAACTGGATGTTGTAAGAAGAGCACAAAACTAGAAATTAAGAAGTAATCATTTAGAGGAGAGGTATTATGAAGAAGCCTAGCATATTTAGTAAGGATTATGAAAAAATAATGAGGAAAAGAAAGAGAAAGAAAATTATTATTGGAATTCTTTCTATATGTATTATAGGCATATTGGTAACAGAAGTTGCTAATTATGATTTTTCTAAATTAAAGGATAGACTTCAGGCATGGGTTGACGAAGATAAGGAAACGGATGATAAGGAACAGTTGGTGCAGACGGATGAAACTAATGAAAGTTCAGAAGTACAAGAACCAATGGTAGAAGAAACACCTGTAGAAAAGTATTTAGATGTAACTATTTCAGATACCCCTATAAGTTTTAAGTTAAAGGAAGAAAATTCAGAAACACTAATTGAATCTGTTAAGGAAGTTCCAGAAAATTATTATATTTATATAGGCAACAATGGTAAAGATGCAGTGGTATTAGATCCAAATCAAAATATTAACATAGTATATGCTAACGGAGAGATTAAGAATGTAACATTAGCACAATATGTTGGGCCTGATGGAGAAATATATATTAAAGACAATATAAGAGCTTTATATCAAGGATATATATGGCATAGTACACCTGTACAAATAAGTGAAAATAAAATTGCATATATTACTAATATTCCGTATTTTGGCTACAATTTAAATAAATATATATCCATAATAGACATAAATATGAATACACACTTTACTATATGGGCTTCTAAATCTACAGAAATTACTTTTGGACAGATGCAGGAAAAAGGTTTAGAGGTAAATATTGACGGCAATGTACGATATATTACTTCAAACGGAGAGTTAGTACAATAGATACAGGAATTTTATTGAACAAATATTTGAAAATATTAGCTTAGATATGTTATAATGACTAAGTTGTATTATGTAACAAGAGATACTAATTGTAGGAGGAATATACAATGGAAGCTAAAATGGAAAAAATCGACGTTAACGTTGTTAAATTTGAAGTAAAGGTTGAAGCAGATAAATTTAAAGAAGCTTTAACAAGAGCATATAAGAAGAATATTAAGAAATTCAATGTGCCAGGATTTAGAAAAGGTAAAGTGCCAATGAACGTTGTAAAGAAATACTATGGAGTAGAAGTTCTTTTAGAAGATGCAGTTAACTTTTCAATAGAAGGAAGCTATGCAGAGGCACTAAAAGAAAATAATGTAAGACCTGTAGATTTCCCAAAAGTTGAAGTAGTTCAAGCTGAAGAGGGAAAAGATTTAATATATACTGCTGAAGTAATTGTTTACCCAGAAGTAGAACTTGGAGAATACAAAGGGTTAAATGTTGAAAAGAAAACTTACGAAGTAACTGAGGAAGAAGTTTCTGCTAAGTTAAAAGAAATGCAAGAAAAGAATGCAAGAGTTGAAGTTAAAGAAGGTGCTATAGAAAATGGAAATATAGCTGTTATAGATTTCAAAGGATTCATTGATGGAGTTGCATTTGAAGGTGGAGAAGGACATGACTATTCATTAGAAATAGGTTCAGGTTCATTTATAGATAACTTTGAAGAACAATTAGTAGGAGCTAAAGCTGGAGATAAAGTAGAAGTTAATGTTACTTTCCCAGAAAGCTATGGAAAAGAAGAATTAAACGGAAAGCCAGCTAAATTTGAAGTAGAAGTTAAAGAAGTTAAAGCAAAAGAATTACCAGTACTTGATGATGAATTTGCTAAAGAAGTTTCAGAATTCGAAACTTTAGAAGCTTTAAAAGAAGATACTACTAAGAAATTAGAAGAAGCAAATACTGCAAGAGCTGAAAGAGAGTATGAAGAAGCTATATTACGCTCTGTAGTTGAAAATGCTAAGATGGATATACCAGCTGTTATGGTTGAACAAGAAATCGATAGAATGGTTCAAAACTTAGCTCAAAGATTACAATATCAAGGGTTAACTTTAGAACAATACTTCCAATTCACAGGAACAGATGCAGAAAAAATGAGAGAATACATGAAAGAAAATGCTGAAACTAAAGTTAAAACTGAATTAGTTTTAGAAGCTCTTCAAAAAGCTGAAAAAATGGAAGTTCTTGATGAAGAATTAAAAGAAAAAGCATCAGAAGTTTCAAAACTTTACGGAGCTAACGATGAAAAAATGGTTGAGTTATTATTACAAAACCAAAGAGAAGCATTAGTAGCTGATGTAATGACTTCAAAAGTTATAAACTTCTTAAAAGAAAATAACTAATATTTAGATAGAAATAAAGAATTGCCAGAAGAAATTTTGGCAATTCTTAAAATATATCATTAACAAATTAATGTAAATTATATATAATTTAATTATCATTACTTTTATCATTTTGGATATATTATTAAGAGAAGGGTTAAAAGAGAAAAGGAGGGAGCAAAATGAGTTTAGTTCCAATGGTTGTGGAGCAAACAGGAAGAGGAGAAAGATCATATGATATTTTCTCAAGACTGTTAAAAGATAGAATTATAATGCTTAGCGGTGAAGTCAATGATGATACTGCTAACTTAGTCGTTGCTCAATTATTATTTTTAGAAAGCGAAGATCCAGATAAGGATATATATTTATACATAAATAGTCCAGGTGGTTCAATTACTGCAGGCATGGCTATTTATGATACAATGCAATATGTTAAGCCAGATGTAAGCACTATTTGCATTGGAATGGCTGCATCAATGGGAGCATTTTTACTTTCATGTGGTGCAAAAGGTAAAAGATTTGCACTTCCAAATGCAGAAATAATGATACATCAACCTTTAGGAGGATTTAAAGGTCAGGCTACAGATATTGATATTCATGCTAAGAGAATATTAAAAATTAAAGAAAAGCTTAATTTAATATTAAGTGAAAATACCAATCAAGATCTTGAAAAATTAAAGAGAGATGTTGAAAGAGATTACTTTATGGAAGCTGACGAAGCTAAAGAGTACGGTATAGTTGATGAAGTAATAGTAAGACATGGTAAATAGAAAATTATTATAGATTGAAAAAGCTGAAGTGAGGTGAGGTTATGGCTAAATATGAAGATAAAAAGCAATTAAAGTGTTCTTTTTGTGGAAAAAGTCAAGACCAGGTAAAAAGATTAATTGCAGGGCCGGGAGTGTATATCTGTGACGAGTGTATAGATCTATGTTCAGATATAATTCAAGATGAGTTTGAGGAAAGTGTAGAGTTAGATACAACTTCATTACCAAAACCATCTGAAATAAGAAATTATTTAGATCAATACGTTATTGGTCAAGATAGAGCTAAAAAATCATTATCAGTTGCGGTTTACAATCATTATAAGAGAATAAAAAGCAATGTGATTGATGATGATGTAGAAATACAAAAGAGTAATATTTTACTATTAGGACCTACAGGTTCGGGTAAAACACTTTTAGCACAAACATTAGCTAAATTCTTAAATGTACCATTTGCTATAGCTGATGCTACAACATTAACAGAAGCAGGATATGTTGGAGAAGATGTTGAAAATATTCTTTTAAAACTTATACAAAATGCTGATTATGATGTTGAAAAAGCTGAAAAGGGTATAATTTACATTGATGAAATAGATAAGGTTGCAAGAAAATCTGAAAATCCTTCAATTACAAGAGATGTTTCAGGAGAAGGTGTTCAACAAGCCTTACTTAAAATATTAGAAGGAACAGTTGCATCAGTGCCTCCTCAAGGTGGAAGAAAACATCCACATCAAGAGTTTATTCAAATAAATACTTCTAATATATTATTTATTTGTGGTGGAGCTTTTGATGGTATAGATAAGATAATTGAAAAGAGAACAAGAAAGAGTTCAATGGGATTTGGTGCAGATATAGACTCTAAAGAAACTAAAGATGTTGGAGCTTTATTAAAAGATTTATTACCAGAAGATTTATTAAAATTTGGACTTATTCCAGAATTTGTTGGAAGAGTACCAATGGTAGTTTCACTTGAATCTTTAGATCAAAGTGCATTAATAAATATTTTAAGTAAGCCAAAGAATGCTTTAATAAAGCAATATTCTAAACTTTTTGAAATTGATAATGTTGAGTTAGAGTTTACTGAAGAAGCTTTAAAGGCTGTTGCTGATGAAGCTATTAAGAGAAAGACTGGCGCTAGGGGATTAAGAGCTATTCTAGAAGATATATTGGTTGATGTAATGTTTGAAGCACCTTCAGATGAAAATGTATATAAGGTTATCATTACTGAAGAAGCAATCAAAGAAAAAAAGCAACCAGAATTACTTAGATTAGCAGAGAATGAAACAAGACCAGCTATAAAAGTTAAAAAAGCAAAAAAGAAAAAAGGTGTTGAAACAGCTTAATTTTTCAAGGATATTACAAAATAATTATTTATTTTGTAATATCTTTTTTTATATTTTTATTATTTTAATCTAAGAATAGATGAATATTTTTAAGTTAATAATACTAATAATTAAATGCAAATGGAGGGTATTATTAAATATGAGTGAATTTTTGATTTTTTTACAAATAGTAATGATGATTTTATTTATAATTTATCTTTTTAATAGTAATAAGAATAATTATAGTAAAGTAAATATTATTGATAAAGAAAACAGAAAAGAAATGGAAAAGTTACTTAAGTTAAGAAGTATAAGATTGACAGAGCCATTAACTGAAAAGAGTAGGCCTTCATCCTTTGATGAAATTATAGGTCAGAAAGAAGGAGTAAAGGCACTAAAAGCTGCTATTTGTGGGCCAAATCCACAGCATGTAATTATATATGGTCCTCCTGGTATAGGGAAAACTGCAGCAGCACGTCTAGTATTAGAATATGCTAAAAGTATGGAAAATTCACCTTTTAAGAAGGAAGCAAAATTCGTAGAAATAGATGCTACAACATTAAGATTTGATGAAAGAGGAATAGCAGATCCACTTATAGGATCAGTGCATGATCCTATTTACCAAGGAGCAGGATCTTTAGGGGTTGCAGGCATTCCTCAACCTAAACCTGGAGCAGTAACTAAAGCTCATGGAGGAATACTTTTTATTGATGAAATTGGTGAACTTCATCCAATAGAATTAAATAAGCTATTAAAAGTTTTGGAAGATAGAAAAGTATTTTTAGATAGTTCATACTATAGTTCAGAAGATACTAATATGCCTACGTATATAAAGGAAATATTTGAGAGAGGGCTTCCGGCTGATTTTAGGCTTATAGGTGCTACCACAAGAGGACCTGAGGAAATATCACCAGCCATTAGATCCAGATGCGTTGAGGTATTTTTTAAACCTTTAGAGTGCCCTGAAATTAGAACTATAGCATCAAATGCAATAAATAAGGTAAACTTAAACATATCTAATAGAGGGCTAGATATCATTAGTAGGCATTGTAGCAATGGTAGAGAAGTAATAAATCTAGTGCAACTTTGCTCTGGTGTGGCTATAAATGAAAAGCGTGATTATATAAGTGAAGAGGATATATTATGGGTTATTGAAAATGGAGAATATCATGAAATAGTTGAAAAAAAAGTTAGAAGTAAGGCAGAAATAGGTATAGCTAACGGTTTGGCAGTGCATGGAAGTAATATAGGTATTTTAATAGAGGTAGAAGTAGTAGCTAATTTAAATAAAAATAAAAAAGGGAGCTTAAAAATTTCAGGAATTATTGAAGAGGAAGAAATATCTAGTAACAATAGAAAAATGATTCGTAAGAGCACTGCATATTCGTCAATAGAAAATGTAATTACTGTATTAAATAATTTATATAACTTAAATTGTGATGAATATGATATTCACATAAGCATACCAGGGGGAGTGCCTGTAGATGGTCCATCAGCAGGAATAACTATAGCTGTAGCTATATATAGTGCAATTACTAAAAGACCTGTAAATAATAAGGTAGCTATGACTGGGGAAATAAGTATTTTAGGAGCTGTAAAGCCTGTAGGAGGAATTGTAGCTAAGATTATGGCAGCATCAAAAGCTGGAGCAGAAAAAGTATTAATTCCAATTGATAACTATAGTGAAGGTTTATTAAAGGACAAAAAAATAAAAGTTATTCCTGTAATTAGTATAAATGAGGTTATAGAAAATTCTATAATACCTTTAAAAGATACAATTGAATCAGTAGACGTATTATCAGCAGAAAGATACCAGTAAAATAGTTTAAATTACCAAATGAATCCTAAGTAAAGTTGAAAAAATGTTCTTTTATGTGTATACTAAGTAGGTTAGATAAAATAATTTGTAAAAGGATTGAATGGAGGGGGAAAATGAATAAGGATTCAATTAATTTACCAGCTATTCCTCTAAGAGGAATTACTATTTTTCCCAATATGATTATACATTTTGATGTCGGTAGGGAAAAGTCGATTTCAGCATTAGAAGAATCAATGTTAAAAGATAGCAAGATATTTTTAGTGTCTCAAATAGATCCAGAAATTGAGGATCCAAAGAGAAACGAAATTTATTCAATAGGGACTATCTGTAAGATAAAGCAGATTTTAAAGTTGCCAAAAGGCGTTACAAGAGTATTGGTAGAAGGCGTTGAGAGAGCAGCTATAATTGACTTAATAGATGATAAGAAGTTTAAGGAAGTTATAGTTGAAAAAATTGATGATGAACTTAACTTAAAAGATGAAAATGAAGATTCAGCTTTAAGAAATTTACTATCTAAAGCCTTTAAAGAATATATTAGGGTTACAGAAGGTGACGAAAGTAAAGTTATCGAAGTTATAACTAAAGAAGAAGAACTAGGAAAAGTAACAGATTTAATAGCTGCATATATTCAATTAGATGAAGATAAAAAACAAACTATACTTGAAACAATAAATATTGGTGAGAGAATTGAAAAGCTTCTAGTATTTATTAAGGAAGAAGTAGAAATTGTTAAGATAGAAAATAGTATAGGGAAAAAAGTTAAAAATAAATTAGATAAGTCCAATAAAGAATATTTCCTAAGAGAACAATTAAAAGTAATTCAAGAAGAACTTGGCGAAGATGATGAAAAAAATGAGATAGATAATTACGCAGAGAGAATAAGTAAGGCAAAAATGCCAAAAGAAGTTCGTGAAAAAGCTGAACGTGAATTATCTAGATTAAAAACATCATACTCAGGTGATGGAAATAATATTAGAAATTACTTAGATTGGATTATAGAATTGCCTTGGAACAAATCAAGTAATGATTCTTTTAATATAGAAAAGGCAGAAAAAATTCTTGATGATGAACATTATGGGTTAGAAGAAGTGAAGGAAAGAATTTTAGAATATTTAGCTGTAAAACAATATACTAAATCACTGAATGGACCAATTCTTTGCTTAGTAGGACCACCAGGTGTTGGTAAGAGTTCTATAGCAAAATCTGTAGCTAACTCATTAAATAGAAAGTTTGCTAGGATTTCACTTGGTGGATTAAGAGATGAAGCAGAAATAAGAGGTCATAGAAGAACTTATGTAGGAGCTATTCCAGGAAGAATTATCTATGCCTTAAAGGAAGCGAAAGTAAATAATCCATTGATATTATTAGATGAAATTGATAAATTAAGTTCCGATTACAAAGGTAATCCGGCAGATGCACTTTTAGAAGTTTTAGATCCTAAGCAAAATAAAACTTTTAGGGATACATTTATGGAAGTAGATTTTGATTTATCTAATACTTTATTTATTACTACAGCAAACACCTTAGAAACTATTCCTAGACCACTTCTTGATAGAATGGAAATAATAGAAGTATCAGGATATACTTATGAAGAAAAATATCATATAGCAAAAGAGCATTTAATTCCTAAATCCTTAGAAGAGCATAACACAGATGCAGAAACAATAAAGATTTCTGAAGGTGCTATAAGAGAAATTATAAATAGTTATACTAGGGAATCAGGAGTAAGAAGTCTTGAACGTCAAATTAATAAGGTTATTAGAAAATCGATAACTGAAATGGTTAAGACAAAGAAGAAAAAGGTTACTATTACTGTAAATAATCTTAAAAAATATTTAGGAAATAAATATTTTGAGTTTGAGAAAGCTGATAGACAGGATACAATAGGTGTTGTTCATGGATTAGCATGGACTGCATATGGTGGAGATACACTGCCAGTAGAAGTTGTAGTGATGAAAGGTAATGGGAAGTTAGAACTTACTGGAAAGCTAGGAGATGTTATGCAAGAATCAGCAAAAGCAGCTTATAGCTATGTAAGAGCTAACTGTAAAAAATATGGCATTGATGAAGACTTCTATAAGAGCAAAGATGTTCATATACATGTGCCAGAAGGAGCAGTTCCTAAAGATGGACCTTCAGCAGGGGTAACTATTGTCACAGCTTTAGTATCAGCCCTATCCAAAAAGAAAGTTAAAGGGACTGTGGCAATGACAGGTGAAGTAACTTTAACTGGAAAAGTACTTCCTATTGGAGGCGTTAAAGAAAAGTGTTTAGCAGCACATAGAATAGGTATAGATACAATAATTTTACCTAAAGATAATGAAAAAGATATAATAGAGATTCCTAGTACTGTAAAAAATAAATTAAATTTAATTTTTGCAGCTCATGTGGAAGATGTATTAAAAAATGCTTTAATTGGAGTTGAAAATATTGATAATTAACAAGTCAGAATTTATAACATCAGCGGTTAGAAGAGAGCAGTATCCAGAAGATGGACTTAATGAAGTAGCTTTCGTTGGAAGATCTAATGTTGGAAAGAGCTCAATAATAAATGCTTTAACTAATAGAAGAAAATTAGCTAAAGTATCACAAACCCCAGGAAAGACAAGACTAATAAACTTCTTTTTAATAAATGATGGGTTTTATTTAGTTGATTTACCAGGTTATGGTTATGCAAAGGTATCAAAGAAAGAGCAGGAGTCATGGGGAAAAACAATTGAAACTTATCTTACAGCTCGTGAAGAATTAAAGAGAGTTATCTTATTAGTTGACTCAAGACATAAGCCTACAGCAGATGATATTACTATGCATGAATGGATAAAACATTATGGATATGATGTAATAGTGGTTGCAACTAAAAGTGATAAACTATCTAACAATGATTTAGTAAAAAGTAAAAAAATAATAAAAGAAACATTAAAATTAACTGAAAATGATACATTATGTTTCTTCTCGTCTTTAAATAAGAAGGGTGCAGAACAATTAAATGATATTTTATTCGGTGATTTATCTCAGTAGAGAGCTGCCAAATGGCAGTTCTTTTTTTGTAAGAAAAAATAGTATAAAAATAAAGCATTGAATAAAATAGTGTCAAATTATTTGCGGGAGAATAGTATATAGTATAAATTTAATTATAAATTTAAATCAATAGGAGGAATCAATTATGCAAATGAACGATATCATTGGTGAAATGCAACCATCAGATTATTCATCAGTTGGTAGTAGCTGTGGCTGTGGCTGCGGATGTGGCAATTTAGGTGGATTAGGCAATGCTGGTGGATTAGGCAATGCTGGTATTGGAAACTGCGGATTTGGTTGGTGGATTTGGATATTATTAATATTATTCTATACTAATCAAAGTACAAATAATGTAGGAAATAATTGTTGTTGTAATAATGGATCAAATGACTGTTGCTGCTGTCAAGGGAATTCAAATAATGGTTATGGAAATGGAGGCTGCAGTGGATGGTTATTCTTATTAGTTATTTTATTCTTATGTAGCGGATGTAATAATGGATTTGGTGGAGGAGTCGGAAATTACGGATTAGGCAGTGGATTTGGAAACTACGGACTAGGAAATTGTGGAATTTGTGATGGACTAGACGGCCTTGTTGGCGGATGCTACTAGAAAGTAAATAAGGAGGAGATGTTGAAATGTCAAAAAAACATTATCACAAAGATGAATGTTGCTGCTGTTGTCAGCCATGTTGTCCACAAAATTGTTGCTGTAATAACAATAATAACAACAATGGTGGATGCTGCGGAAATCCATTTTCAGGAATTAATAGTTGTGTAGCACCTATTATATTCTTATTAATAGCTTGTGGATCAGGACTATTATGTAGTGGTTCATCATATCTAATTATTTTATTATTCTTGCTATGTGGAGGTTGCGGAAGTTTCTTTGGTGGAAATGGAAACAACGGAAGCTGTTGCTGCACAAACAACTCAAATTGTTGCTGTGAAAGCAATTGCTGCTGCTAGTGTAGAGGGTGGAGGGTTTTTTAACCCTCCAAAAATATTATAAAAATATGCTACTTTTTTTACCTAAATACATATAATTTAATAGAAAGATAATAGGAGGGGGAAAATGTCAAAGAGAAGACATAAAAACAAAAGGGATAATACCACTGAAAATAGAAGAAGACAGATGCAGCAGCAAAGACAACCACAGCAACAGGCTAGGCAGCAGCCGCAATATAACGGACCTTTTGGAATTAATCCTGCCCAGTTGTTAAGTATGTTTGGAAACATAGATATGAATCAGATTAATAATATGCTTCAAAATATGAATAGGGACGGAATAGATTTTAATAATTTTAATCTAGGCATGCTTCAAAATTTAATGGGTAACAATGGAGGAAGAACAGATAATGTAAATAGCGTTAATAATATAAATAATGATAATAGCGAATCTGTAGTAAATGAGGAAATGGATATTTTTAATGAAGATTTACCAAAGAATAATAGAAAGTTTCAAGTAGATGTAAATGATGAAAACATGCAACTATTAAGGTCTCTTAGAAATATAGTATCAATAGAAAGAGTGCCATTTGTAGATAAAATAATCGAATTATATGCTAAAGGTGCATTTAAAGATTAAGGGAGAAAGTGTATAAAAGAAAATTAAAGGGAAATAATAATAGTGTACCGGAGAAGTATTCTCCTATAGCAAATGAAGATAAATTCTTCATTAAGCTAAAAACCCCCCCATCCCCCTTTTAGGCCGCAATATAGCGGCCTTTTATTTTATGTTGAAATTGATGAAATCTTATAATGATTTAAATAATCTATATTAACAGTAAGGTGAATAAGTACTTCTTTAGAATGTTTGGTTATATCATTACGACTTATTTTTTGAAAAGATAAGGTCCATAAAATAGAGCTAGGATTACCTAAGTTATTCCAATCATTATCACAAAAATAAGCACTTTGGAATTTATATTCATAATTATCCTTATTTAAGTTCCAAAAAATTTTAAGTTCATCACTGGATATGTTAGGAGTAAATATATCAGGTAGTTCTTCTGGTTCGTAAGGGTATTCAATTAAATCAATAAATTTTCCTACTTCATCTAGTGAGAATATATTACCAGTATTGATGGTGACTTTCTTAACTGTGTCATTATCAAGGAAATATGATGAGAAATCGTTGTTATTTAAAAAATTGCTTTTTAAGAGGATTGGCGTTTTGGAATTCTTTGAATCTATTACTCCAAGTATATTATTATTGCAGCAGAATATGTTTTCAAAGCTAGTACCATTCCATTTAAATATGCAGTATTGAGATGTATTGTTATAATAATTTGAAAGAATTATTTCAGGAATATTATCCCGAGATAAATCTAGAATATTTACTTTTAAATCATAATATGGGCAGATGGTTAAAAAATTTATATTTGAACAATTAAGAATGTAATCTTTATTTGAAGTTTCAATTTTGATTTCATAATAGTTGTTAATCTCAGATATAGTTAGTTCATCTTTCATACCATCTCCATCCAAGTCGTAATAATAAATATGATTAGGTTTTGAAAGAGTAAAAAAAGCGGAAATATTTTTAGTATAATTTATGCAGAAAAACAAGATGGAAATTGCTAAAATACTGAGCATAATAGCAATGATGGTTTTCTTCTTTATGATAATAAATTTTGTCATTATATCACCTCTATAATATATATGATTTTAAGGGTGAGATAATACAAAAAAGCCAGTAAGTTTAACCTACTGGCATTCTTTACATAGTCCATAAAAGAATACTTTATTCCAATTAACTTTATAGTCTGAATTTTCTTCAACTATAGAATTTAGATTTGGAAGAGGAAGATTCATTAAGTCTTCAACTTTACCACATTTTACACATTGAATATGACAATGCTCAAAACAGTTAGCATCATATCTAAAATTACCTTCTCCTACATTAAGTTCCTGTACTAAGTTTACTTCTACAAGAGTTTTAAGAGACTTATATACAGTTGCAAGACTCATAGTAGGATAAGTTGCTTGAAGAGCATTATAAATAGTTTCAGCAGAAGGATGCTCATTTGTAGATTTTAAATATTGATATACAGCTAATCTTTGAGGCGTAAGTTTTAATTTTTTTTCTTTAAATATTAAAGATATGTTCTCCATAAATAGCACCGCCTTTAATTCTATGTAATTATTATATGAAACTGTATAATTATTTGTCAATAATAAATATTAATTAATATAGAATATAAAGAAAAATTTTATAAATTTTTACAAAATTGTTGAAAAAATATTTAAAATATGTTAAATTAATATAAAAAGGTAAGGGGATGAAGATATGTCTAAGTATAAAGTTGGAGATGAATTAATTATTGTAACAGATCCAAATGAAGAAACAGCAAAATTAAATGAGCTTACTAGACTGAAAATAGATGGTGATTTTGCACAAATTTCTTGGGGGCTAAAAATAGTAGATGTTACTTTTGATAAGCCATATGTTACGCTTACTTATAGAAATGCAAATGGTGATATTAATAAAGTTTTTGCTGAATGCAGAGATATAGAAAATTTTGATAGAGAAAAAGTACTGGAAAAAGCTTTATTAAAAGCTTTTCAAAATGAAATTATTAATATTACTGTAATTAAAAATAAATAATATAAGTATTAATAGTTTAAGTCAAGAAAAAGGTGAGTATAAAGGACATATTCATAAATGTACAGGTAAATAAAGTAAAAGTATTTATTTTTTTACAGTTATGATGTATAATAACTGTATAATTAGATAAAATATAATCTTTATTTGCAAGGGGAGAGGTTTATGAGTAAGTGCCCATTTTGGTCAACAGGCAAAGTGAGAGTAAATTGTTATAATGAATGTCCAATGTATCCTGATCCTAAAGGTTATGAGATATGTCCATTTAAAGAGTATTTAGATAGCGAAAGTATTAATATAAAAGATAATATTGATAAGAAATTTAATTATTCTAATGATGATATAGAAGAAGATATCTATCAATTAGTTGGGGCATTAAAGGATTATTAATAAAAAGACATCTTAATTTTTTAAGATGTTTTTTTATTTTAGGATTAATTTAATAATTACTATACAAACATCTAGAAATTATTATTAATGTAGTTATTTTTATAAAATAAGGGCAATAATTATGATAACATAGTAGATATGTAAAAAAGATGTTTTGAATCATAGGGGGAAAAATGAAAGTAAATTTAGATATTAATCAAAGAAATGCAGTATATATAAAAGAAAAAAATGTTTTAGTTGTAGCTTCTCCTGGTTCAGGTAAGACAACAGTAATAATTAATAGAGTAAATCATCTTATTGAGGATTTGAAGATAAATGAAGGTAATATAATAGTGATAACATTTACAAGAGCAGCTGCTGATAATATGAGAAATAGATATAAAAATATATTTAAAAAAGAAAGAGCACCTTTTTTTGGTACTTTTCATGGATTGTTTTATAAGATATTACTGAGAGAGGGTTATGATATAAAAATAATGGATGGAGGAAAGGGGCATGCCATTATAAAGAATGTATTGTCTAGGTATTTTGATGATGTTAATGATGATAAAGTTAGAGAAGTGATGAATAATATTTCTATGTTTAAGACTTCTTTATGTACTGTTGACGAATTTAAATCTACTGTGAGCAAGGATATATTTTTAGAATGTTTAAAGGTTTATGAAAGTAACAAAGAAAGAGAGTGTTTATGGGATTTTGATGATTTATCGGTGAAAGTATTAAAGTTATTTACAGAAAAGAAGAATATTTTAGAAAAGTACCGAAGGGTGTTTAAGTATGTACTAGTAGATGAATTTCAGGATTGCGATAATATACAAGTGAGTTTTTTAATGCTTATGAATAAAGATAATGAACTTTTTGCTGTAGGTGATGAAGATCAATGTATTTATTCATTTAGGGGATCTAAGCCAGAATATATGGTTAATTTTCATGACACTTTTAAAGGTGGAGTAAAGGTTAAGCTTCTTACTAATTATAGAAGTAAGAATAATATTGTGGAGGTATCAAAGCGATTAATTGATAAAAATGAAAATAGAAATGATAAGGAAATAATATCTTATTGCAATAATTGTGGAATTGTTCATTATAGTACTCCATATAATGAATATATGCAAGGTGAAGAAATTGCTAAATACATAAAAGAAAATTATCAAGGCACATATGGGGATAATGCTATTTTATACAGAACCAATATGGAATCTAGAAGTATGATAGATGTGCTTACAAAAAGAAAGATTCCATTTGTGTTATTAGATAAAGGATATAATTTTTTTAATCATTTTATTTGTAGGGATTTAATTAACTATTTGAAATTATCTATTGACCAATATGATAAGAATGCCTTTGCATGGATAATAAACAAGCCTTTTAGATATATGAGTAAAGAAAATTTATCATATATTAATAATTATAAAGAAGATAAATCACCTTTTGATATATTAATTAATAAAAAGGATATGCCGCCGTTCCAGTGCAAAAAGATTGATGACTTAAGAAAAGAAATATTATATTTAAATAAAATGTCTTTAGGTAGTGCCATACAATACATAATATCTACCATGGGTTATATTGATTATTTAAGGGAATACGCTAATAAATATGGTCAAAGTCTTGATGATTTAGAAGATGTATTAGAGGAGTTTAAAGGGGCAGCTGAAGGTTTTAAAACTATTACTGAATTCTTGGTACACGTTAATAATGTGGAAGAACAGATTGAAAGTAGTAAAGTTGTTGAAGATGGTGTGATTTTAAGTACAATTCATGGAGTAAAAGGAATGGAGTTTAATAATGTCTATATTATTAATTGCAATGAAGAAGTAATACCTCATAAATCATCTATGGAAGAAAATATAGAAGAGGAAAGAAGGTTGTTTTATGTGGGTATTACTAGAGCAATAAATAATTTGTATGTATTTTCACCTAAAACAATGAGAGGAAAATTTAGAGAGGCTTCTAGATTTATTGCCGAGTCTCATCTTGAAGAAGAATCTGAAAAGGTTGATTATGGAATAGAAGTAGGTAATATGCTTTATCATAGGACTTATGGTGAAGGTAGTGTAATAGAGATAGACAAAGATAAAATTACCATTAAATTCAAAGACATTTGCAGAAGCTTTTCTTTAAAAGTACTGATGGAAAATAATTTAATTATATTAGTAAATTAATTTTTTAAACATAGTGCATAATAATATTGTCATATAGATGTTGGAGGAAGCTTTATGAAAAGTAAAAATACAGTTTTATGTATAATGGCAATAATATTATTTATTAATTTTTTAACTTTTGAAGCAAATGCTTTGATTTTATCTCCAGAAGAGATAGAACGTATAGAAATGCTTTTAAAAGAAAATGATGCATATGTTCATGATGAAGATAAAAAAGTGCTGGAAGGTTATAAAGAAAAATTATTAAATTATGAAATACTGAATCAGGAAGAAAAAGATTATTTACGAGAATGTTATTTAAATATGATTCGTAACAAGTTAGGGGAAGAAAAGTTTAATGAGTATTGTAAACTTATTGAAAAGAGAAGTAGCAGTGTAGAGTTTACACAGTCAGAAAAATTCAGGCTTTATGAACTAGAAAAGGAACTCAGAGAAAGTCACTAATAGGCTGTAAAACATTGAATATAGTCAATATATATAATATAATTTAAATAGGCTTATATAGCATTATATAATGCCTATTTATAATGTTAATGAGGTAAAAACTAATGAAAAAAGAATTTAGTGTTGAAGACATAAAATTTTCCTTGGACATTGGTACAAGATCCGTAATTGGATCAGCAGGGATTGTAAAGGGAACAAAGATTGATGTTATTAAAGAATGTTACATTGAGCACCATGAGAGGGCAATGCTTGATGGTCAAATACATGATATTTCTCTAGTTACAAAAACTGTTAAGTCAGTGATACAAAATTTAGAAAATGAACTAAATGTAAAGCTTGAAAAAGTTAATATTGCAGCTGCAGGAAGGTTCCTAAAAACTGTTAATAGTAAGGCAGAGCTAGATTTAAATAAAGATGAGTCCATAAATAGTGAATGGATAAAGACTTTAGAGCTTAAAGCTATAAAGGAAGCAGAAGAAAGTATAGCAAAAGAAGTGGTTGGAGAGCTATATTGTGTTGGCTATTCTGTAGTTAACTATTATTTAAATGGTTATATAATTTCAAATCTTTTAGGACATAAAGGTGAAAATATATCTGTAGAAATAATAGCAACTTTCTTACCAAAATCAGTAGTTGATTCTCTATATTCAGTTATGGATAAGTGTGGTTTGAGAGTAAGCAGCCTGACGCTAGAGCCTATTGCAGCCATTGAAGCAGTAGTTCCACAAAAGTTAAGATTATTAAATATTGCTTTGGTGGACATTGGAGCAGGAACATCAGATATAGCTATAAGTGCTGATCAAAGTATAGTAGCATATGGAATGGTTCCTATAGCAGGTGATGAAGTAACAGAGGTTATAGCAAAAGAATGTTTAGTAGATTTTAACACTGCAGAAATTATAAAAAGGCAAATAAATACAGAGGAAGAAATAAAATTTATAGATATATTAGGATTTGAATGTTCGAGAAGTTCTGAAAAGCTTAAAGAAGTTATTAGTCCTATAGTTGCAGAAGTAGGGGAGACCATTGGGGAAAAAATTAAAGAGCTTAATGGAAATAAACCTCCCAGTGCTATTTTTGTTGTAGGAGGAGGAGCGCATACACCAAGGATTCTTGAGGAAATAGCGAAAAATTCCAATATACCTAAAGATAGAATAGCAATAAAGGATAGAGATTCAATAGAATCATGTATAGCAGAAAATGCTTATGGCTCAGCAGGTGTTACTGTAATCGGTATAGCCCTTGTAGGTTTGAAAAATGAAGGCAATGATTTTGTTAATGTATATCTTAATCATATTCCAATAAGTTTATTTAATTCTCATGCTCATACTGTAAAAGATGTATTAGTACATGCTGATATAGATCCTGCCATGCTTATGGCAAAAAGAGGTAAAAATTTAAGATATACTTTAAATGGAGTTAAAAAGATAACCTTTGGAAACAAAGGAGAGAATGCTATTATTAAAGTAAATGGTCAAGAGGCATCTATTGATTCTACAATTAATGATGGTGATGAAGTAAATATAATTTATGCAAAAAATGGACAAAATGCAGCAGCTACAGTTACAGAATTATTAACTAATTATGAAGAAAAAGAAATTTTTATTAATAACATTAGTACCGTTATAAAACCAATTGCTATAGTAAATGATAATAAAGTTTCACTTGACACATATATATCTGACCAGGACATCATTGAAATAATATATCCAAAAAATATTGGAGATGTGAAAAAGTATATAATAAATACTACAAGTGATGTTTTTATCAATGAAGTAAAAGCCAATGATGAATATATAATAAATAATGGTGATAAATTGGTCTTTGAAGATTATAGATACAGTGAAGAAAATCATTGTAATAATATAAATGAATCACTAATTATTGAGCAAGATGAAAAAAATACAAATTGTGACAAAGATAATATGACAAATGAATTCAGTGAAGAATTAGAGGATGAAGCTATATATGCCATGAAGGTAATAGTTAATGATGAAGAAGTTAAAATTAATGACATGTCTTCCATGATGTTTGTACAAATATTCAGCTACATAAACTTTGATTTATCAGAGCTAAAGGGAAATATAGTTCTTAAGCTGAATGGAGAAGTAGCATCATATACAGATATGGTTAAAGATGGAGATGTTATTAATATTTATTGGGAAAAGTAAAAAAGGGGCTAAAGGGGTATGAGTAGATTTAAAAATGAAGCAGAGAGCATTAAAGATGAAATTATAGCTATTAGAAGGACATTGCATGAAAATCCTGAAATAGGATATGAGGAGTTTAACACTTCTAGGCTTATTAAGGAGTTTTTAACTAAAGAGGGAATTGTTTATGAAGAATATGCAAAAACAGGAGTATGTGCATTGATAAAAGGTAAACAAGCTGATAATGGGAAGGTTATTGCTGTCAGGGCAGATATTGATGCTTTACCGCTAGAGGATAAGAAAAAGTGTAGTTATGCGTCAAAGATAAAAGGCAGGATGCATGGATGTGGACATGATGGACATACTTCTATATTATTAGGGGTAGCAAAGCTTATAAATAGGAATAGAGATATTTTTGGAGGAACTGTAAAACTTATCTTTGAACCAGCAGAAGAAACTACTGGTGGAGCAAAAGTGATGATTGAGGAAGGAATATTAAAAAATCCAGATGTGGATATGGTGTATGGTCTGCATATGGAGGAAGCTATTGATACAGGAACAATAATGGTAAAAAGAGATACTGTCAATGCAGCATCAAATCCATTTAAGATAGTGGTTAAGGGAAAAGGAGCTCATGGTGCTTATCCAGCAGCAGCTGTTGACCCAATAGTGGCAAGCAGTCAAATTATTATGGCCTTGCAAACTATTGTTAGTAGAGAAATAAATCCAAGTAATTCAGCAGTGGTTACAGTAGGTTCCATTCATGGTGGTACAGCTAGCAATATAATACCTGATGAAGTTGAAATTGGCGGTATAATCAGAACCATCACTAAAGAGGATAGAGAACATTCTGTGAAAAGAGTGAAGGAAATTGCTGAAGGTATTGCTAGAACATTAAGAACAGAATGCCAAATTGAAATAGAAGAGTCTTATCCTTGTCTGATAAATAATGCTAACCTTGTTGAAATGCTTAGAGAAAATGCTGCAAAGGTAATTGGCATAGAAAATGTATTAGAACAAAAGAATCCTAAGATGGGAGTTGAAAGTTTTGCATACTTTGCCAATGAAGTTCCTTCAGTTTTCTATTTCTTAGGATGTAGAAATATTGAAAAAGGGATTATACATCCAGCCCATAGCAGTTTATTTGATATTGATGAAGAATCATTGCCAATAGGAATAGCCATTGGTTGTGAATTTATCGTTGATTATTTGACAAGTTGCTAAAATAATATTAATCTAATACAATGGGGAAAAGAAAAAAAGAGTACGGAAAACAGGAGATGATTTAAGTGAAAATAGAAATAGGAACAAATGAAGCTGGTCAGAGATTAGATAAATTTTTGAGAAAATACTTTAAAGATGTACCATTAAGTGCTATATTCAAAGCTTTAAGAAAAGGTGATATCAGAGTTAATGGAACAAAGAAAAAAGAAAATTATGCTTTAGAATTAGGTGATGAAATAGAAGTAAGATACTTACAATCTAAGAAAGAAACTAATACAAGTAAAGAAGTAAACTTTATAAAAGTAAATTCAGGTTCTATGAAGATTACTTTTGAAGATGACAATATACTAGTTGTTGAAAAGTGGCCAGGTGTTTTAGTTCATCCAGACCAAAAAGGAGCAGAACCATCTTTAACTGATTATGTATTATCATACTTAAATGATAAAGGTGATTATCTTCCAGAAAAGGAACTTACTTTTACACCAGCACCATGTAATAGATTAGATAGAAATACTTCTGGTGCTGTTATTTTCGGTAAAAACTTCGAAGCCTTAAGAGAAATGAATGAAATGATTAGAGAAGGACAGGTTAAGAAGTATTATAATGCATTAGTAACAGGAAGAATAAAAGATGGAATGTACACAGGATATATTTCTAAAAATGAAAATGAAAATATATCAAAAGTATATGATAAAGAAATGCCAAATACAAAGAAAATTGCCATGGAAGTTAAGACTATTCAAAGTAATGGAGCATTCTCATTCTTAGAAATAGACTTAATTACAGGAAGAAGTCATCAAATAAGAACTCACTTAAGTCACTTAGGACATCCGATTGTTGGTGATACTAAATATGGTGATAGAAATATAAATTCATTCTTTGACAATAAATTTGGGCTAAATTATCAATTCCTTTATGCTTACAAGCTTATTATTAAAGGTGGAGAAGGAAAACTTGCATACTTAAAGAATAAGACAATAGCAGAAGCACTTCCTCCAATGTTTAAGAAAGTAAAGAGAGATGTATTTAAATTCACATTATAAAAGGGGATAATTATGGAGAAGAAATCATTAGGTAGGAGCTTTATGATACTATCTTTTGCGGGGATATTCATTAAGATATTATCAGCGGCATATGTACCATTGCTGACAGCTGTAATAGGTTCAGATGCATATGCTTCTTACTCTATAAGTTATACAATGTTCACATTTATATTAGCCGTAACATCATTAGGGGCTCAGCCTGCTATAACTAAGGTTGTGGCAGAATATAGAGCTGTTGGAAATTCTATTGATGCCTTAAGGGCAATGAAAATATCTAGGAAATATATGACTATTATAGGGCTATTTGGAACAATTATTTTATTGGTACTGGCAAGGCCTATAGCTTTAGCTAGCACATGGGATAAGTCTATACTTGCCATAATGTTCCTTTCTCCTACAATTTTGTTTTCATGTATATTATCTGTTTATAGAGGGTATATGCAAGGAATTGAGGATATGGAGACTATCGGAATATCACAAATAGTTGAGCAGATAATAAATGTTGTTTTAAGTCTTGTTTTTGCAGGTATATTAATAAAAATCAATGAAGAAATGGGTATTGCAGGAGGGACTGTAGGTACTACTTTAGGAGCAGTAGTTGCAATTATATATATAATTTATATTTATCAAAAGAGAGACTACGAAGAAGAAGCATATTCTAGCAATACTAGTGAAAAGAGACATAGTGAAAAGAAGATAGTAAGAAAGATATTAATGTACGCATTACCCATTACATTAGTGGCAGCATTGCAAAATTCAAGTCCGCTTGTGGATGCCATGATAGTGAAAAGAAGGCTTGCAACTTCAGGGATACCTAAAGCAAGTTTGGAAGTTACGTATGCTTATCTTTCATATTTTAATACTTTATTATATGTACCATTAGCATTGGTAACGGCACTTAGTACAGCTATATTTCCTAAGGTTATTTCAGCTTATACTTGTAAAAATCGTAAGGAGCTTAGAAGTAATATAAGTTATTCTTATAGAATAACTTTTATGATTACTATACCATCATTAGTAGGATTATCAGTTTTAAGTAAAGAGGTATTCCTTATGCTTTTTGGATTAAATGAAGGATATGAGCTGCTTATGTATGGTTCAATAGTGCTGGTATTTATGTCTATAACTACTATACAAAATACTATTTTACAAGGGGTAAATAAATTATATCTTGTTTTATCTACAGCATTTATTGGTGTAGTATTGAAACTGATATTAGATTTTATACTTGTAGCTATTCCAGAGGTTAATATTTTTGGAGCTGTAATTGCCAGTTTAGTATCGTATCTTGTTCCAGCTATTATAAATCATAGGAACTTAAGAATGATATTTAGAGTAAGAGTTCCAATTATTAAGCTGTCAATAACATCAATTATTGCTTCTTTGGCTATGGGGCTGGCTATTGTAGGTATAAGGATGCCTATAGATAGATTAATTAATATTTTTGAAGGCGGAAGACTTATGATTAGTATAGCAACATTAGTTATGGTAGCAATTGGCGGAATGGTATATTTAATAATAATGATTTTAATTGGAGGAATAAGAAAAACAGATTTAGATTTAATTTCTCCCAAGATATATAGAATTATGCCAAGATTTTTAAGAAAAATGATGTAATTATTATTTTAAAGATAACTTAATTTATATTGAGTTATCTTTTTTTTGTATATAAAGCATAAAAAATAAACATTATAACATTATGGTAAAGATAAAGATGAGGTGAAGAAGAGTGGGAATAAAATTACAAAATTTAGTGGTGAAATTTGGAGATTTTACAGCTATAAATGAGGTGACGTTGGAAATTCCAAAGGGAAAGCTAATTTCTTTACTAGGTCCATCAGGCTCTGGTAAATCAACTACGCTTTTCACTATATGCGGAATACACAAACCTTATTCAGGTAAAATAATATTTGGTGATAGAGATGTAACTGGCTTGGAGCCAGAAGAGTTAGGAATCGGTTTAGTATTTCAAAATTATGCCTTATACCCTCATATGACTATAAGGGAAAATATAGGATTTCCATTAAAGAATTTAAAGTGGAACAAGGAGGAAGCGGCAAAAAGGATAGTGGAAGTTGCCAAAACTGTAAAGATAGATGGACTTTTAGACAGGAAACCATCGCAGCTTTCAGGAGGACAACAGCAGAGAGTGGCTATAGCAAGAGCTTTGGCTAAAAGACCAGATATTCTTTTGTTAGATGAACCGTTATCTAATTTGGATACTAAGCTAAGAGTAGAAACAAGACAGGAAATAAGAAGAATACAAAAGGAAACAGGAGTTACTGCCATATTTGTTACTCATGATCAAGAAGAAGCCATGAGTATTTCAGATCAGATAGTGCTTATGAAGGATGGAGCTATTGAGCAGGTATCAACACCTACTGATATGTATTTAAATCCTATCAATAAATTTGTAGCATCTTTTATAGGAAGTCCAGAGATGAATTTTGTAAATTTAAAAGTTAAAGATGGCATAGGAGTAATTGATAATTATACCATAAAGAATATTACAAAAGAAAATAAAAATGTTATTTTAGGCTTCCGTGCTGAAGATGTGGAAATAGCAAATGCAGGAATTGGTGCTAAAGTGGATACTGTAGAAATATTAGGGAGGGAAAAGCTTCTTACATTAAGTCATAATAATAGGATATTCAAGGTTTTAGTTGAAAATACTTTTCATATTGAAGAAGGTAAAGGAATATATATAAGACCTAAAGAAGGAAAATGTTATATATTTGATGAAAAAACGGAGGAATTTATTAAAAAATGTTAAAGAAAAAATATAAAGGTTATTTATATCTACTTCCAGCATTAATAGTGCTTTTAGTTTTTGTATTCTATCCCATAATAAATACTGTAATATTTAGCTTTGATGAAACAAAAGCCAGCGGATTTAAATTTGGTATAGGATCATATAAATATCTTTTTAGTGATAAGAGATTTAGACAATCCCTGATAAATACACTGATATATGCAGCCATAGTTCCATTTTTATCAGTAAGTATTTCTTTGCTTTTAGCAAATGCTTTAGTACATTTAAAAAATAAAAAGTTACAAAGTATGTTTCAGAGTATATATTTTTTACCATATGTAACATCTTTAGTTGCCATAGGCATAGTATGGTCATGGCTTTTTAATAGTGAATATGGTGTTATTAATTATGTTCTTAAAGTTATAGGTTTCAAAGGTATTAATTGGCTTAATGATTCTAAATATGGAATGTTGGCATTAATTATTTTTGCAGTATGGAAAAGCCTAGCTTTCAATACACTTATTTTGACTACAGGCATAGCTTCTATTAATCCTCAGTATTATCAAGCTGCCAAAATAGATCAGGCATCAAGTAGGACAATATTTACTCAAATTACCATAAAGCTAGTTTCACCTATGATAGCTTATACATATATGATAAGTCTTATTGCAGCCTTTAAGGTATACACAGAAGTGTACGTATTATTTGGAGGAAGAACTTTAGATGGATCAGTATCCACAGTAGTTAGATATATTATTGACAGATTTTATGGCGATCAAGACTTTCCACTTGCTTATGCAGCAGCAGTAGTATTACTTGTAATTATTCTTTTGGTGACAGGAATACAGAAATATGCTCAAAGAAATAAAATTCATTACTAGAGGTGATTCATTTTATGAATAGAAAGTATTTTTTGAATTTTTTAAAATATATGGCATTAGTGCTATTTGCTATAATCACTTTATTTCCCTTTTATTGGATGATTGCTTCTTCCTTAAAGACAAGTTTTGAAGTAATCCAGATACCGCCAAGCTTGATACCTAAATCTCTTAAATTTGAAAATTATACTATAGCATTTAAAATGGCTCCATTTGTGAGATATTTTATTAATACTATCATTGTCACAGCATTAAGTATTATTTTTACAGTAATAATAGCTATTCTTTCAGCTTTTGCTTTTGCTAATTTGGAGTTTAAAGGTAGAGATTTGATATTTGCAATTTTTTTAGCATCAATGATGATTCCAGGAGAAGTTCTTATAGTAACTAATTTTAAAACAATATCTAAATTAGGTTGGATTGATACATATAGGGCTTTATTTATACCTTACATGGCAAATGTTTTATACATATATATGCTGAGAGAGTTTTTCTTAACAGTACCTAAGCAGCTATATTATGCAGCTAAGGTTGATGGTGCTAGTGATTGGAAGTTTCTTTGGAGTATATTGGTACCAATTGCTAAGCCATCAATAATAACCATTTGTATACTGGTAGGAATAAATTCGTGGAATGCTTTTTTATGGCCATTATTAGTAACAAATAGTGTTGATATGAGATTGGTAGCCAATGGACTTACAGCTTTTCAATCTGATGCTGGAAATAACTATGAGTTATTAATGGCTGCATCCACAATAATTACTCTTCCAATAGTGATTATTTATATTTTTTTACATAAGAAAATTATGAGCGGTATATCAATAGGTGGAATAAAAGGATAATTTAGATGAATTTTTAAATTAAAGTTACACACAATAAATAGAGAAAATATATTAAATTAGAGGTGAAGCAAATGAAAAAAAGATTTTTGGCGTCATTGCTAATAGTGGTGACAACAATGGCATTGTTTGTAGGTTGTAAAAATACTACCAGTACTACAGAAGAAATTATTATAGAGGTGAATGAACCAGTTTCTATTGAACTGTGGCATTACCTAACAGGAAGTCAAGGGGAAGTACTACAGAGTATTATTGACGATTTCAATAGTACTAATGGTAAAGGAATTACTGTTACTGCTGTAAATCAAGGAAATATAACAGATTTAAATAAAAAGGTTGTAGCAGCAGCTCAATCTAATTCCTTGCCAGCAATTATCAATATATATCCAGATTTAGCAACAGGATTAATTCAAGATGGGAAAATAATTGATTTAACTCCATACATCAATAATGATAAAATTGGTATGAAAGATGAAATTAATAATGATTTTATTAAAACTTTTATTGATGAAGTATCACAGTGGAATGATGGAAGCATTTATGGTATACCACTAACTAAATCAACAGAAGTTCTTTATGTCAATGAAACATTGTTAGGTACTTTAGGATACACAATGAATGATTTGAATAATTTAACCATGGAAAAACTTACAGAGATATGCAAGAAGAGTAAAGAAGAATTAGATATTCCTGGTTTTGGTTTTGATTCAGGGTCTAATGCTTTTATTTCAACATTAAAAATGGATGGAAAAGACTTTATTGAATTAGATGGAACTATTAATGTTGATAATGAATGGGTTAAAGAATTTATGCAGTATTATAAAGATAATACTGAAAAGGGATATTTTAGAACACCAGGTGAAGACACTTATTTATCAGGGCCATTTTCCAATGAAAAATTACTTATGTATCAAGCCTCAACAGCAGGAGCATCACATATACAGACTAATGGTGCATTTGTTTTAGGTATTAGTGAGGTGCCAAAGTTTGAAGCTAAATCTAAAGCAGTTATTCAGCAAGGTGCATCTTTATTTGTAACTAATGATACCACAGCGCAACAAAAATATGCAGCATATGAATTTATTAAATATGCTACAAACACAGAAAATACAGCACAGTTTGCTGTAGCTACTGGCTATCTTCCAGTAAGATATTCAGCTGAAGAAACCATTACAATGAAAAATGTGTTAAATAATACTGAAAGTATATATGGAAAGGTATATCCAGTGGCTAAAGAAGAATTAAATTATGCTTATTATACTCCAGCAATTAATAATGCTCAATCTGCAAGAAATATAATTCAGGAAAAATATGAATCATATGTAAATGGCGGTATATCAGATATAGAAACCTTTATAAAGGACACTACATCACAAGTTGAAACTTCAATTCAAAGGCAATAACAATAGAGATAGGAATTAAATCCTATCTCTAATTTGTGTAATATTCAGTTTTTATTTTATTCCTTCTTCATATTGTTGGACCATTCTCTTAACCATTTCTCCGCCAACACTACCGCATTGTTTTGAACTTAAATTTCCATTGTAATCTGAAAATGGAACTCCCATTTCAGTTGCAACTTGATTTCTAAATTTAGCTAAACCGTTTTTTGCTTCAGGTACTAATTTTTGTGTCATAAATGATCCTCCTCTATCAGTGAAGTTTTGTCAAAGCATTAATTTGCTTTGCAGTATTATTATATGCAAAGTGATATTTAATAACCTATAAAATAGTAACCAATAAAGGAAAAAAATAGAGCCTACTTTAATCGTCTTCTAAGCCGAAAGTACTTAAGTAAGCAAAGATTACAAAGACTCCAATAACTGTAACTAAGACTTTTATTAAAGCTGAATAAGTTTGAATAATACTTAGTATTATTCTAAAAAATAAAAATATTAAAATTCCTAAAAGTGAAAAAATTAATATGTTCATTTTAGATAAATTTAAATCTATATGTTTTCTTATTTCCATGATGTTTATAGTGAAGCTGAGGATAGATGAAAAGAATACAGTGATTGCATAGGAAAATATGTTAATATTAGGAATGCTAGTTAGGCAAAAAAGCATTACTAATTCAAATGAAGAAGTTATAAGAGAATTCCTAAGTATTATACCTTGTTTATTTAAACCATTGAGAATACCGAACATAGTATTAGCAGGAAAAAGAATAGGTGCAGCAATTGAACAAGCTTTAATGTACAGACCTAAGTCATTGCGGTTATAAAATAATATTCCTAAATCATTAGGAATAAGTTGACAAATTATCATTGTAGCCATTCCTAAGAGGAAGGCTATCTTCAGCACTTTTTTGATTCGCATTGAGGCGTTATAATATTCCCCTCTGCTAAGACTTTCTGATAAATCTGGTACAAGTAACATATTTATTGAATTCACCACAATTATAGGAAAAGTGACAATTGTCAGTGACATTCCAACAAAGCGGCCTATCATAGATAAGGCTATAGAGTATTCAAATCCAGCAGCCACCAGTCTTCTAGGAATTATCAAGGTTGCAATGGTTGAGAAAATATTTGTTAAAAACCCATTAATACATAAGGGAATAGAAATTACAAAAACATTAAATAATAATTGACCTCTGCTTTCTGTAGGTGCATTGGAAATGGGAATAGATTTAATTACATGTCTATAATAAACATAAAGTAATATAAGGCTCTGTAATTCTCCTATGGCTAAAGAAACAAATGCTAAAGTAACTAAACTAGATAATGTTTTTGCCTTAAACATATATACTAACAGAGAAATGGTAATAATTCTCATAGCTTTTTCTAAAATATCTATAAGGGCAGGAGCAGTTATTTTGGAAGTCCCATAAAAATAGCCCTTTAGGATATTGGATAGAGATATAAACACCATAGCCGGGCAAGTTACTCTGATGGCGTTAAGTGTTCTAAGATCTTTAACTCCATATCTACTTATGTATGGTGCCAGAAAAAATACAAAGACACCAATGAATAAAGACCATATGATATTAAAGATAGCAACAGAATCAATAGTTTTAAAAAGATTATTTGTTTCTCCATTAGATGTATATATGGCTGAAAGCTTTGAAATAGCAGCTATGATTCCAGCGGTCATAAGACAGATAAATAAATTATATATAGGCATTATTATTCCATAAAGACCAATTCCTTCAGCACCAATTAGCTTAGAAAGATAAATGGAAAAAATAAATCCAAGAAGACCTGTACTTATATTTGAAGCAGTTAAAAAGAAAGAATTTTTAAAAAAATTATCTTTTTCCATGTTATCACTCCTTTAAGTAAAGATGACAATGATAGAATTAATGGTAAAAGTACTGTAAAATTAAGTAATGCTTACGTAACTAATAATATCTATTCTAAAAATATAGGAAATATGAATACATATTGTTTTTAAGAATTTATATAAAAAAAGTGCAGTTTTACTACACTTTTTAAAGAAATTAGATTACTATTACGTAAAAGTATAATAGAACTAATAATCCTAAAACTATTCTATAATAACCAAATGACTTAAAATTATGTTTTTTAATATAGTCCATAAGAAATTTTATGGCAAATATTGAAACAATAAATGATACAAAGGAGCCTATAAGCAAAATTAGCCACTGAAAAGTATTGAATTGAAAGCCGGTTTTTATAAGTTTCAAAGCACTTGCACCAAACATGGTGGGAATTGCTAGGAAAAAGGAAAATTCAGCAGCTATGAAACGAGAGGCACCAATAAGGGTAGCACCTATAATAGTAGCTCCTGAACGAGATGTTCCAGGTATCAAAGCTAGTATTTGGAAAATACCAATGCCAAAGGCTGTTTTGTAGCTTAAGTCAGAAAAAGCACTGATAGTAGGTCTTTTATCTCTATTTTCAAGAAAAATAAAGATAACTCCATAAATAATTAAAGTTATAGACACAGTAGTAGGATTAAAAAAAAGCTCATCTATTTTATCTTCAAATAATATGCCTACAACACCAGATGGAATAACGGCAATTAATACTTTAATCCATAAATTCCAAGTTTCTTGTTTTTCTTGCATATTTTTACTATGGGAGAAAGGATTTAACTTATTAAAATATAATATAACCACAGCTAAAATGGAGCCTAGCTGCACAACTACTAAAAATGTATTAATATATTCAGTTGAAAAATTAAGTTTGATAAATTGATCTACTAAAATCATATGACCTGTACTACTAATGGGTAGCCATTCTGTTATTCCTTGGATTATCCCAAGAAATATAGCTTTAAGTATTTCAATATAATACATAAAAAACCTCCTAATATATAGATATATTATAAGTTAAATATATATTTATCTAAAAAGATTATGATAAATATAAAAAAACTTCTTTATATAATATAGAACATGTACTAATCCTTTTTATATACTTTAAATGAGAATATTTTATAAATTACAAAATATAAATTTAGTAATGGGAGGAGTGAAATGAAGAAGGTTATAAGTTTTTTCATAGTTAGTACATTTATTGTAGCCATATCCTTTGGTATATATAATCTAGATGATAAATACAAACTTAATATAGTATATGATGATATTCAGTGGACAATTAATAATAAGGATTGTTTAAATGCCGTTTCCTTTGATTTTGATAATGATGGCAATATATATGTTGCCTATGATAATTCAGTGGAAAGAATAAATGAGGATAATAAGGTAGAAAGATTATTTAGTAATGATGCATTAAAAATATATGATATTGTTGTATATAAAAATTATCTAATAATATCTAGTGGAAATTCTATTATAAAATATGATTTAGATAATGGAACTTTTAGTGATATAGTTAATAATATTCCTAATAACGGAATTAATAAAGAAATTAAGCTTTTAGTTAAAGAAGATGTTTTATACGCATCTATAGGTAGCAACACCAATAGTGGAGTAGTAGATAGTCCAGAAGGGAAAGTGGATATACCATCATTTCATTGGACTCTATCAGGTAGGAAATATGGTAACAGTGGAACTTCAGGATTCTGTAACTATTCAGAGTCGGTGCAGGAGGATTCAACCATAAATGAGGGGAAATTTAGCAATGCAAGTATAATATCATTTAACCTTATGGATGATGAAATAGCTACATATGCTACAGGTATAAGGAATGTTAAAGGGTATAGTGTTACCAGTGATGGTAAAATAATTGCTATAGTAGGAGGTATTGAAAATTCAGGAGATAGACCTTTAGAAGGTGATAAAGATTATATCTATAGTATAAAAGAAAAGAGCTGGTATGGGTGGCCAGATTTCAGTGGAGGCGATCCTGTTACTTCACCAAGATTTATAAAAGGAAAGGAAGCTAATACGTTTATAATAAAAAACCATCCTACAGAAGTGGTGTATGGTCCTATTTATCAACATAAATCCATTGATGCATTAGAAGGATTGGCTATTGATATAGATGGCAAGTGCTTAAGTAAAGATACTATAGTATTTGCAGATAACAAAGAAAAGGTATTGTATGCCATGAATGGTGAAGGTGTAGCAAAATCAATAATAAGGCTTTCGGAAGGAAGTGAGGTTAAAAGTATAAGATATCATAAAGACAGCATGTATATTTTAGATAGCGGTATAGGGTGCATATATAAGTTGAGAAACGGAAATAATCTATCAGTTTTTAATCTACCAAAGATTATATGGGTATTTCTGATAATATTTATCATAGCTATAGTTTTAATTGTGATGATAAAATTCAAGGGGAAAAAGATAGGATAAAAAAGTTAATAGTAGGTAAACATAATATATTTATAAAAGAGCAGAATAATAGTAAAAATCAATAGTAAAATGTTAAGTGTAATAAAGGGGATAATATGGGAAAAACTATAGTATTAAATTTAAATCATATTAATATAAAGGGGGATGTTCTAGATGTAGGTGAAAGCTTTGGAGTTATATACAATATAGCCAAAGATATTGATGATGAAGTTTCAGTTGATTATATCGAAGAGGAAAATTCAGAATTGCTTAAAGAAAGAAGTTATGATAATTGTACTATTTTCTTTGCTCTAAGCAATATTTGGGGAGATTATCAAAGAGAAAAGTTGCTTCAAAAGATAAGTAGAAGCATAAAGAGTGGAGGAAGCATTTATATATGGGATATTAATAAGGAAATAGGAAAGTTATTTAATAATAAAATAAGAGTTATTCTTCCGTCAGAAAAAATTAAAGAGTTTCAATTTAAAAATTTAAATCCTATGAGTTCATCTAGTATTGAAGAAACTAGAAAGATTTTATCAGGACAGTTTGATATTGAAGAAGAAAAGGTATGGGAAGATATTTATTACATTAAAGCAAGAAAAAATGAAGATTTTACTTATAACAATTAATTGCAATATGGAAATATTAGATTATTAATGTATAATTAAAGTATTTTCTATTAATTATAGATATAAGAGGGTATTATAAAAAATAATTAAGAAAAAGCTTCAAGTTGTGGCTTTTTCTAATACATATAAAAAGTATATTTTCAATAATAAATTAAATTTACTTAAGAAAGTTAAGTATATGTTCGATAAATATTATAATATAGAAGTAGAGGGAATAAATATGCATTGGTTATTGATGGGAAATGATTTAATTTAAGTTTTAATTTACAAAAATTAAAGTGATAAATTCAACTTTTTAAAGAAAAATCATAAAAATAAGTTGATAAAAGCATGAAATTGTGTATAATTAAAACAGTAATCAATACTATATAAGGTATTAATATTGATTATATAATACGAGAAAAGGTGGTGAGATTTTGGCATTAGATGCAATTAACGAGATAAAGAAAGCAGAGTTACAAGCTGAAGACATGATATCAGAGGCTAATAAGGCGTCTAAGGAGTTAATTTTGAATGCTCATAGTGAAGCTGAAAAACAATATGACAGTATTGTGAAAGATGCTAGAGCAAAGGCTGATAAGTTAATACAAGAAGCTGTAGAAGCTGGAAATGTTGAAGCAAAGCCTATTTTAGAAAATGGTGAGAAAGAAAAAGAAAGTATAAGAAATTTATCACCTACAGTAAAAGAAAATGCTATTAATATAGTTGTTGAGAGGATAGTGAAGATTCATGGCAATAGTTAAGATGAACAAATTCACTTTGGTTACTTTTGAATCTCACAAGAAAGAGCTTCTTCGTAAGTTACAAGGATTTTCTAAGGTTGAGTTTATCAATCTTCAAGATGAAGAAAAACTTGAAAAAAATGAAGTTTTAAAAGAACTTTCAAAAGATGAAGTGGATTCAAATAGTTCAGAGTATGAAGAAAATTTATCAAAAGCTAAATCATCTCTAGATTTTCTGAATAGCTATATGCCTAAAAAGTCTTTATTACAATCAATACAAGATGATAGGCAAAGCTTATCTGTAGAGGAATTAGAAGAATTGGTTGAAAAATCAAATTGGCCTGCTATTTACGAAAAAGTAAAAGAAAAAGAAGAACAATTACATGATTTTGAAAATTCAATAGTTAAACTTCAAGGTGAAATTGACATATTAAAACCTTGGGAATTGCTAGACTGTTCCTTTGAAAATCTAGATGAGTTAAACAAAACAGCTTATTTCATAGGTAGTATTGCAAAAAAATATGAAGAAGAGCTAAGCTCTGCTTTAAAAGATGCTTATGTAGAAGTTGTTTCAAGAAACAGTAATGATACTAATGTACTTATATTAGTTGATGGCTCTAAAGCAGATGAAACTTTAAGTTTAATTAGAAATTATGGTTTCAGTGCATTTAAGACTGACTACAAAGATGTTCCTCAAAAAACAATAATGGATTTATCTGCCAAGATTGAGGACATAAAGACAAAGATATTTTTAATGAAGGAAGAACTAGCTTCTTATGAAGAAGATATTAAGGTAATGCAACTAGTTTATGATTATTACTTCAATAAGGTATCTAGAGAAAAAGCATCAACAAACTTCTTAAGAACAAACAACACTGTTACTATTCAAGGATGGTGCGCTGTTGAAGACAATAATGCCTTAAGTGCAATTTGTAAAGAAGTTACAGGTGAAGATTACTATATGACATTTGAAGATGTTAAGGAAGATGAAGTTGAAGAGGTACCAGTAAAGCTTAGAAATAGTAAACTAGTATCTGCTTTTGAATCTGTTACATCAATGTATAGTACACCTAGATATGATGAGTGGGATCCAACTCCGTTTTTAACACCATTCTACCTTGTATTCTTTGGGATGATGGTTGCTGATGCAGGATATGGATTAACAATGTTATTAATATGTTTATTAGCACTTAAATCATTAAAACTAAAAAAAGAAACAGCAGATTTCTTAAGATTTGGTTTATTTGTAAGTATACCTACAATTATATTTGGTATGATTTATGGTTCATATTTTGGTGATATTTTACCAATACCAGGACTTTTAGTTCCAACAAGAGATGTTGTTACAATATTAGCAATATCAATTGTATTTGGTGTTGTTCAAATATTTGCTGGACTTATAATTAAGTTCTCATACCTTTGCAAAATGGGTAAATCATTTGATGCCATTGTTGATGTAGGTTCTTGGATAATAGAGCTTGTTTCAATAGGTATTTTTGCTGGTTGTATACTTTTAGGGTGGCCAACAGTAGTTAAATACATTGCAATAGCTGGTATGGTTATTGGTGCACTTTTAATAATTTATTCTGGTGGTAGAAATGAAAAGAGTAAAGGTGCGCAAATAGGTCAAGGGTTATATAACTTATATAACATTACAGGATATGTAGGAGACTTAGTTTCTTATTCAAGACTTATGGCACTTGGATTATCAGGTGGATGTATAGCATCAGCTTTCAATATGCTTATTACTCAAATGAGTGGATGGTACGCTATAATAGTTATACCATTATTATTTGTTTTAATACACATATTTAACTTAGGATTAAGTTTACTTGGAGCTTATGTTCATACAGCAAGATTACAATATGTAGAATACTTTGGTAAATTCTACGAAGGTGGCGGAAAACAATTTGAGCCATTTACAGTATCAGAAAAATATATGAATTTAAAGGAAAATTAGGAGGAAATTAAAATGGAATTTGTACAAACTTGGATAGAATTTTTTATGAATAATAACGGTGGAATGATATTTGGAGCAATTGGTGTTGCTTTAGCAGTTGGTTTAGCAGGTATAGGTTCAGCTAAAGGTGTTGGTTTAGTTGGGGAAGCCGCTTCAGGATTAGTTACAGAAGAACCAGAAAAGTTCGGTAAGGCGTTAGTATTAGAATTATTACCAGGTACTCAAGGTTTATATGGTTTCGTTATTGGTTTCGTTGCTTACACTAAGCTTGCTCCAGGAATGGATTTATCTACTGGATTAGTATTAATCGGTGCATGTTTACCAGTTGCTATAGCAGGTTTATTCTCAGGTATCGCTCAAGGTAGAGTTGCTGCTGCAGGTATCCAAATATTAGCTAAGAAGCCAGAACACAACACAAAAGGTATCATACTTTCAGCAATGGTTGAAACATATGCATTATTAGGGTTCGTTATATCATTCATGTTAGTTAACATGATATAAGATTGGAGATATAGGATATGTCAGTAAATAATATTACTTCAAAAATCTTAAGAGATGCTGAAGGAAGAAAGGAAAGTATTTTAGCTACTGCTGAAGAAGAAAAAAATAAGATTCTTTCTAAAAAAGTTGCTTCTGCAAAAGAACTTGAAAAAGAAATTTTAGAAAAAGCTGAAATTGAAGCTAAATCTAAAAAAGAAAGAGTAATTTCAGGTGCTAAGCTTAAAGCAAGAAATGAAAAATTAGCTGCTAAGCAAGAAGTAATTGAAGAAGTATTCTCTAAGAGTGTAGAAACGTTATGTAAATTAAATGATAGAGAATTTGTTAAATTTATTAAAGATTCTATTTTATCATTAAATATAGATGGTGATGAAACACTTATCTTAAATGAAGATGGTAACAAAATAGTGTCAAAAGAAGTTGTTGCAGAAATTAATACAGAATTAAAAGCAAAAAGACTTAAAGGTGAAATTAAAATAAGTGAAACTATTGGTTCATTTAGAGGTGGTTTCATATTAGAAAAAGGTGGCGTAGAAATTAATAATACCTTTGAATCTCTTGTTGATTCATTAAAAGATCAATTAGAATTTGAAGTTGCAAAGGTGTTATTTAATTAAGGAGGTAAGCTATGGATTTAATGCAATTTACCCAAGCTCTTTCAAGAATATGGGTATTAGAAACAAGACTCCTTGATAAGGCCAAAATCCAAAGAATGATAGAAGCTCCAAATGCAGATGATGTTATAAAAATACTTGGTGAAACTGAGTATGCAAATGTTATGGGGAATGTAAAAAGAGCAAGTGATTATGAGGAAATGTTAAGTGCTGAATTACAAAGAGTTTATAGTCTGGTATATGAATTATGTCCAGTAAAAGATATTGTAAATTTATTCAGCACAAAATATATTTACCATAATGTAAAAGTTCTTTTAAAAGGTAAATTCTTAGGAAAAGATTTTTCTAATCTTCTAATTCACTTAGGAAAAGATGATGTTAATGAAATAAAAAGAAAAATTGACTCAGATAGCTTTGGTGATTTAAGAGGAAATATAGGTAAGGCTGTTATGGCAGCAGTTGAAGATTTTGAGGCAACAAAAGATCCACAAAGAATCGATATAATTGTAGATAAGTTTATGTTTGAAGAATTAGTTCAAATAAGAAAATCATTAAACTACAGTTTTACTGATAAAATAATAAATGCAATGATTGATTCAACAAATATCAAGACTTTACTAAGAATTAAGAAACAAGGTAAGGGTCGTGAATTTGCTCAAGAAGTTATTGTTCCAGGTGGATACATAGATAAAGATACGTTAGTATCAATAATCAATGAATCACCAGAGAATATTATTTCTAAGTTAAGTTTTTCTGTTTACTCAGAGATAGTAAGAGAAGGATTAGAAGGGTATATAGCTACAAATTCAGCAAACCTATTAGAAAAATTAAGCGATAATTATATAATGGCGCTAATGAAGGATTCAAAATTTGTTACCTTTGGACCAGAAAGAATTCTTTCTTATATATATGCAAAGGAAACAGAAATTAAATTAATTAGAATTATAATGGTTGGTAAGCTTAATAATGTTGCTGAGGAAGTAATTAGAGAAAGGCTGCGTGATAGTTATGTATAAGAAGATTGGAGTTGTTGGTGATAAAGACTCAGTTTTAGCTTTCAAAGCACTTGGCGTAGATGTTGCACCAGTAGTTGGAGCAGATGAAGCAAGAAGAGCAGTAGATAAGATGGCTATGAATGATTATGCAGTTATATTTGTTACAGAACAAGTTGCTGTAACAATAGAAGAAACTATTGAACGTTATAATAATCAATTGCTTCCTGCTGTAATATTAATTCCAAGTAATCAAGGAACTTTAAATATAGGTTCTAAGAGAATTAGTGAGAGTGTGGAAAAAGCTGTAGGTATGAATATTTTATAGGAAGGCAGGTTAGAGAATTGAAGACCGGAAGAATTATTAAAGTTTCTGGACCTTTAGTTGTAGCTGAAGGAATGGAAGAAGCTAATATATATGACGTAGTTAAGGTTGGAGAAAAGAAGCTTATCGGTGAAATCATCGAAATGAGAGGAGATAAGGCATCTATCCAAGTTTACGAAGAAACAACAGGTATCGGAACAGGAGATCCAGTTATAACAACAGGAGAACCATTAAGCTTAGAGCTTGGACCTGGATTAATAGAATCAATGTTCGATGGAATACAAAGACCATTAGATGCTTTTGAAAAAGCAGCTAATTCTCCTTTCCTAGTTAGAGGGATAGCTGTTAATGCATTAAATAGAGAAAAAGTTTGGACATTTGTTCCAACTGTAAAAGAAGGCGATGAAGTAGAAGCAGGTGATGTAATAGGTACAGTTCAAGAAACTGCTGTAGTATTACATAAAATAATGGTTCCTTACGGAGTAAGTGGTAAAGTTAAATCAATAAAAGGCGGAGATTTCACAGTAGACAGTACTGTATGTGTTGTTGAAACTGCTAAAGGTGATAGAGAGTTATCGTTAATGCAAAAATGGCCTGCAAGAAAAGGTAGACCTTTTGCAAGTAAATTAAAACCAGATGCTCCAATGACTACAGGTCAAAGAGTTATCGATACATTCTTCCCTGTAACTAAAGGGGGAGCAGCTGCAGTACCAGGACCTTTCGGAGCTGGTAAAACAGTAACTCAGCACCAAATTGCTAAATGGGGAGATACTGAAATAGTTGTTTACGTTGGATGTGGAGAACGTGGAAACGAAATGACAGACGTTCTTAATGAATTCCCAGAACTAATTGACCCTAAAACTGGTCAAAGTTTGATGAAGAGAACAGTTCTTATAGCAAATACATCTAACATGCCAGTTGCTGCCAGAGAAGCATCAATTTATACTGGTATAACAATTGCTGAATACTTTAGAGATATGGGTTACTCAGTATCAATCATGGCTGACTCAACTTCAAGATGGGCAGAAGCACTTAGAGAAATGTCTGGTAGACTTGAAGAAATGCCAGGTGATGAAGGATATCCAGCATACTTAGGATCAAGACTTGCTGAATACTATGAAAGAGCTGGTAGAGTTATCTGTTTAGGTAAAGATGGTAGAGAAGGAGCTGTTACAGCTATCGGTGCCGTTTCTCCTCCAGGTGGAGATATATCTGAGCCAGTTACTCAATCAACATTAAGAATAGTAAAAGTATTCTGGGGATTAGATGCTCAACTTGCATATAAGAGACACTTCCCAGCAATAAACTGGTTATCTTCTTATTCATTATATGCAGATACAGTTGATACTTACTTTAACAGAGAAGTTGCTCCAGACTGGTCAGAATTAAGAATGGAAGCTATGGCTTTATTACAAGAAGAAGCAAGCTTAGAAGAAATCGTAAGATTAATCGGTATTGATGCTTTATCAGCTCAAGATAGATTAAAACTTGAAGTTGCTAAATCTATTAGAGAAGATTACTTACAACAAAACAGTTTCCACGAAGTAGATACTTATACTTCACTTGAAAAGCAATATAGAATGCTTAAGTTAGTAATTCTTTTCAAGAAAGAAGCAGAAAGAGCTCTTGAAGCAGGTGTATATTTAAATGATATCTTAAACTTAGAAGTTAGAGATAAAGTTGCTAGAGCAAAATATATAGAAGAGAAAAATATAAGCAGAACTGATGAAATAGCTGTAGAAGTTAAATCTGCTATAGACGAATTAATAAGCAAAGGAGGAGTTCTGAATGCTTAAGGAATATAGAACTGTAACTGAAGTTGTAGGTCCTTTAATGGTTGTTGAAGGAGTTAGCGGTGTAAAATACGATGAGCTAGTTGAAGTTGAAATACAAACTGGTGAAAAAAGAAGAGGTAAGGTTCTAGAAGTTAACGGAACTAGAGCAGTAGTTCAGTTATATGAAGGATCATCAGGAATTAACTTAAAAGGAACAAAAGCCAAATTCTTAGGAAGATCATTAGAGCTTGGTGTTTCTGAAGATATGATAGGAAGAATATTCGATGGTATGGGTCACCCAATAGACAATGGTCCAAAAATAATACCAGAAGCATATAAAGATATCAATGGTGAAGCTATTAATCCAGTATCAAGAGACTTCCCAGCTGAGTTTATTCAAACAGGAATTTCAGCTATCGATGGGTTAAACACTTTAGTTAGAGGACAAAAGCTTCCTGTATTCTCTGCATCAGGTCTTCCACATGCAGAATTAGCTGCACAAATAGCAAGACAAGCAAAAGTTTTAAATTCAGATACTAACTTTGCCGTTGTATTTGCTGCTATCGGTATAACATTTGAAGAATCACAATTCTTCGTTGATGAATTCAAGAAGACTGGTGCTATAGATAATGCAGTATTATTTATGAACTTAGCATCTGACCCAGCTATTGAAAGAATTTCTACACCAAGAATGGCATTAACAGCTGCTGAATATTTAGCATATGAAAAAGATATGCACGTTCTTGTTATTATGACAGATATCACTAACTATGCAGAAGCATTAAGAGAAGTATCTGCAGCAAGAAAAGAAGTTCCAGGTAGAAGAGGATATCCAGGATACCTATATACTGACCTTTCTACATTATATGAAAGAGCAGGAAGAATCACTGGAAGAGGTGGATCAATCACTCAAATTCCAATACTTACAATGCCAGAAGAAGATAAGACTCACCCAATTCCTGACTTAACAGGATACATTACAGAAGGACAAATAATCCTTTCTAAAGAATTATATAAGAAAGGTGTTATGCCTCCAATAGATGTTTTACCATCATTATCAAGACTTAAAGATAAAGGTATTGGTAAAGGTAAGACAAGAGAAGATCATGCTGATACAATGAACCAATTATTCTCAGCTTATGCTCAAGGTAAGCAAGCTAAAGAATTATCAGCAATCTTAGGTGAATCAGCTTTATCAGATGCAGATAAGAAATTTGCTAAATTTGCTGAAGCCTTTGAAAAAGAATATGTTTCTCAAGGATTTAATACAAATAGATCTATTGAAGAAACATTAAACTTAGGATGGAAGTTATTAAAGATACTTCCAAGAACAGAGCTTAAGAGAATTAGAGATGAATATCTTGAAAAGTATATGCCTAAGGGAGAGGAAGAGTAGAATATGGCAAAATTAAATGTCAATCCTACTAGAATGGAGCTGACTAAGCTTAAAAAGAGATTAGCAACATCTACAAGAAGCCATAAGCTTTTAAAGGATAAGCAAGATGAATTAATGAGACAATTTATAGGTCTTGTTAAATATAACAATCAGCTTAGAAAAGAAGTGGAAGCAGAATTAGAAGGTTCTTTTAAAGATTTCGTTATGGCAAGCGCTGTAATGAGTACAGAATTTTTAGAGGAAGCAGTTGCCTATCCTAAAGATAGCATTTCTGTTGAAGTAGGAGTAAAAAACGTAATGAGCGTTAATGTTCCAAAAATGGAATTTCACAGACAGCTTCAAGATGATGAAGGCGGTATATTCCCATATGGTTTTGCAAATACATCTTCAGAGCTTGATGATGCAATTACGAAGCTATATTCAATATTCCCTAAATTGCTTGAGCTTGCAGAAGTGGAAAAATCAACTCAGCTAATGGCTGATGAAATAGAGAAAACTAGAAGAAGAGTTAATGCTCTTGAGTATATGACAATTCCTCAATTACAAGAAACTATTAAGTTTATTAGAATGAAACTTGATGAAAATGAAAGAGGTGCTTTAACAAGACTTATGAAGGTTAAAGCAATGATTGATGCTAAAAACTAGTTTTCAATAAGAAAAGGTAGAGCTATTATAAGCTCTGCCTTTTTGCATATTTAAATAAAAAATACTGATATTTGATAAAAGCCACGAAAGATAGTATAATCTAATAGATATTTAAAGTGAAACTTAACTTAAGTGTGCAAAATGCTCCAAAACTCTAAAGTGGGAGTAGTTCACATACAATACATATAAGGAGAAAACTATAGTTAATAAAAATGTTGATAAACGTGTTTAAAAGTTCTAATATATACTCAAGGAGTGATATTAA
>PPYF01370160.1_pt1 | contig 188621 bp, 188 predicted proteins | sample 1559871 | NCBI WGS metagenome assembly PPYF01 (sample SAMN08240021, study PRJNA423297) | Human gut metagenome, whole genome shotgun sequencing project.
TTTCTAATTTAAAATCCTCAGATACAAAAAGAGCTGTTGAAAGTCTGCTTTCGACAGACTTTTGCAACAGCCCCTTTTTCTTTGGAGTGAACCTAAGTTTTTCTATTCCCGATTCCAGTTTCGGGCAAATTTCCGAAGCGAACCGATGATGTAGCCCGCTTGATACGAACGAGACTGCAGCGCTTTGATAGCACCTTCGATGTCAATTCTCGGGAGGCGGCCTTCGATGTAGTTCTTGATCTCATCGCGAAGAACATCCTCCGGCGGTCTTTGCTGCATCTGCGACATGACATTTAAAGCCGCGCGTGCTTCCGGCGGAAGCCCCTGCATGACTCTGTCTACGTTTTCCTTATTTGTCAGGCTCATATTCAGTCCGCTGCGGGAAGCGGAGCGGTCTCCGCTTCATTCTCCTTCTACTATCCTAAGAACAGTTTATAAGCGGGATTATTCGTTTCTTCAACGTAGGAATACCCGAGGTTCTTCAGGAATTCGTCAAAGCGTCCATAGTCTTCTTCGGGGACCTGCAGTCCGGCCAGAATTCGACCGTAGTCAGCGCCCTGATTCCGATAATGGAACATAGAAATATTCCAGTTGGCTCCGGAAGAGTTAAGGAACTTGAACAGAGCTCCGGGTCTTTCCGGGAACTCGAAACGGAAAACGCGCTCGTCGGTCGCTAATTTTGAGTGGCCGCCCACCATGTAGCGCAGGTGCGTTTTAGCGAGTTCATTTTCCGTGATATCCAGTGCGGGAAGGCCTTGGTCTTCAAACAGCTTCTTGATTTCCGCAGCCTCGCTTCGATGTTCGGTCTGAATACCGACGAAGATTTGAGCGTCGGCCGCATCCGAAATACGATAGTTGAACTCGGTGATGTTGCGGCTGCCGAGCAGCGAAATTAGCGAACGGAAGGAGTTCTTCTTTTCCGGGATCGTGACTGCGAAAAGGACTTCACGATGCTCACCGAGTTCGGCACGTTCCGCGACGAAGCGCAGACGGTCAAAGTTCATATTGGCGCCGGACAGAACACCGACAAACGTCTGGTTCTTGCAGCCGTTTTGTTTGATGTAGTGCTTGATGCCGGCAACGGAAAGGGCGCCGGCAGGTTCAAGGATGCTTCTTGTATCTTGGAAAACATCTTTGATTGCGGCGCAGACTTCATCCGTATCGACCAACACGATGCCGTCGACAAAATTCTTGCAAAGCTCATAAGTCTCTTTGCCGACGAGCTTAACTGCCGTGCCGTCGGAGAAAAGGCCGACATCGGGGACTAACGTTCTTTCTCCGTTTTTAAGAGACTGATTCATGCTGTCCGAATCATAAGTTTGGACGCCGAAGACCTTGATATTGGGATAGAGCGCTTTAACGTAAACGGCAACACCGGCAAGCAGTCCGCCCCCTCCGACGGGAACAAAAATTGCATCGATATTGCCGTTAGCGTTTTGGGCCTGACGAATAATTTCCATACCCACAGTGCCTTGACCTGCAATGACGTCCGGGTCATCGAAAGGAGGCACCGGTGTCAGACCTTCTTTAGCCTGAAGCTCTTCTGCATAAGCGGCGGCGTCGCTGAAGGACTCACCGAAGAGGACGACTTCGCCGCCCAATCTGCGGACTGTGTTGATTTTGAGGGCCGGCGCCGTAATCGGCATCACGATGACAGCACGGCAGCCGAGTTTGCTGGCGGCCAGGGCAACGCCCTGAGCGTGGTTTCCGGCGCTTGCAGCAATCACGCCGCGGGCGCGTTCTTCCGGCGTGAGGTTTGCCATCTTGTTATAGGCGCCTCTCAGCTTGAAACTGAAGACGCTCTGGAGGTCTTCGCGCTTTAAAAGGATTTTGTTCTCGGTACGTGCAGAGAGGAGTTTTGCCTGATGCAGCGGCGTTTCTTTAGCCACATCGTAAACATGGGCTTTGAGGATTCGTCGAAGGTATTCTTGCTCTAACATGTCGACTGGGATGTGAAAAGTGGTTGAAGATTCTTTAAACATACCACCGGATCCCACTGAAATTGAAAAAGACGAGTTAGGTTTATTACTTGGAAGAAAAAATCTTGCACAATGTAGATTCTGATAACCAGCCGTAAGCCGATACCAACGAAGAACCATGGCCGAAAAGATTGAACTGCAAAATCGTTTAAGAGAGATTCCTTATAACTACACCTCGTTTGCGGATAAGGATATTGTGACGCGGCTGCTTGGCAAAGAGGCCTGGCAGCTGTTAAACGAACTTCGCGTGTCGGGTAAGCCGGGACGATCCGCCCGAATGCTTTATGAAGTATTGGGCGATGTTTGGGTGATTCAAAGAAATCCCTACCTGCAGGAAGACATGCTGTTCAATAAGAAACGACGTGATCTTCTGATTGAAGCGCTCTACCACCGAATTAATTCGATTCGCGAGCAGCTTCCGACGCTCGATGAAGTTTCGGCCCGAAAAGTCGCAGCTTTGATGGAGACTGCGCTGGTGATGATTGAAAAGTTCAAGGGCTCCTTTGAGCGCTCCTGGGATCTTCGCCGGCTGGTTCTCAAAAAGCTGAAGAAGCACACTCGTGCCGACAACATTCGTTTCGACGGTTTTTCTCGATCCAGCCATGTGACGGACGCAACCGACTGGCGTGTGGAATATCCTTTTGTGGTCATTTATCCGGACTCCGAGGATGAGGTACCGGGCATCGTTAAGGCGCTGATCGATCTTGATTTTGTAATTATTCCCCGCGGGGGCGGTACCGGTTATACCGGCGGAGCCGTGCCTCTGCACTCTCGCTCGGCCGTAATCAATACCGAAAAGCTGAACCGTATTTCGGATGTAGAGATGCGCAAGCTTGAAGGGCTCGACAAAGAAGTGGCTACGATTGAGGCCGGCGCCGGTTCGGTGAATAAGAAGGTTGCGGAAAAGGCCGCGTCAGAAGGCTGGGTTTTCTCTGTTGATCCGAACTCCAACTATGCCTGTACGATCGGCGGCAACATCGCTGAGAATGCCGGCGGCAAGAAAGCGGTTTTGTGGGGTACGACGGTCGATAACGTCTATTGGTACCGAATGGTGGACCCGGACGGAAACTGGCTGGAAGTCACGCGCGTGAACCACAACCTCGGCAAAATCCATCTGCAGGAAGACGTCGTATTTGAGGCAGTGTGGAAACAAGGTAATAAATCGCCCGAGAAAGCCCCGATCATCCGTAAAAAGACCTTCCGACTCAAAGGTCCCAAGTTCAGGACGCCGGGTCTGGGCAAGGATGTGACGAACAAGTATTTGGGCGGTCTACCCGGTCTGCAGAAAGAAGGGTGCGACGGCATTATTACTTCGGCTCGCTTCATTCTTCACAAGATGCCGGCATGCACTCAGACCGTTTGTCTTGAGTTTTACGGCGCCGCCGGTAACGCCGGTCCAGCGATCTACCAAATCTCTCAGCTCTTTGACTCCCATCCAGAGGGCGTCATGCTTGCCGGCTTGGAACACTTGGATGACCGTTACCTGCATGCGATTAACTACGCGCCGAAGAGCGGCCGGGGAATTTATCCTAAGATGGTGATTGTCGGAGACATCATCGGCAACGATGATGCGACGATTTCTAAGTACATCGAGGAAGTGAAGAAGATCGCGATTGCCGGCAACGGCGATACGTTTGTGGCCAAGACACCCGAAGCCCGTCACCAATACTGGGCCGAGCGCTCCAAGACGTCAGCGATCTCGAAGCATACCAACGCCTTTAAACTGAATGAAGACGTCGTGATTCCGCTGGACAAGATCGGCGAATACACCGATGCCTGCGAACTTTTCAATATCTGCTGTTCCATCCGCAATAAGCTTGAGATGCTCAACGCCGTGGCTACTTACTTGGGCGGCCCGATCAAACTCGGCAAGCTTGCCGTTTCGTCGGAAGGCTACACCGAGAAAGAGCTTCTGGCGCAAAAGCTGCCGCTTGCGATGGCGCTGTTGAGAAAAGTTCATGACGAATGGGAGTACGTCCTCAATCATCTTCACACGCCGGCTAAAGAGGCTCTTGAAGCCCTTGAACAGCTCGGACGCCGCTGTGAATCGAAGCTGCCTGAGAATCTCGATGATTTAACGCTGCTGGACTTGGTTCAGAACCACTACCTGCGGATTTCATGGAAGAAAGAAGTTCTCCGCGAACTCAATGACATCTACGCAGGCGATGCCTTTGAAGCGGTGAGAAGCGAGATCGTGAAAATTCACGATCGTGTGCTGAGAGGCCGAGTCTTTATTGCGCTTCATATGCATGCCGGAGACGGCAATGTTCATACCAATATTCCGGTGAACTCCGACAACGTCGAGATGATTAAGACGGCTAACGAAGGTGTGGCTTATGTCATGGAAGTCGCTAAGAAGTTAGGCGGTGCAATCTCCGGCGAGCATGGTATCGGTATGACCAAGATTTCGTTTGTCGAGCCGGGGCAGTTTGATGAGTTCTATCGATATTTAGACGAAGTTGATCCGCACGGCCGATTCAACCGCGGAAAACTTCGTCCCGAGGCGAATTTATCGATTGCCTATACACCCAGCTTCAATCTGTTGGGGCATGAATCACTGATCATGCAGAAGAGCGAAGCAAAGCAGATTGCCGACGAGATTAAGACCTGCCTTCGCTGCGGCAAGTGTAAGCCTGTCTGCACCACACATGTTCCGAATGCCAACTTGCTTTACTCGCCGAGAAACAAGGTCATCGCAACGTCACTTCTTCTGGAAGCCTTCCTTTATGAAGAACAGACGCGCCGCGGTGTTTCGCTGAAACATTTCACTGAGTTCGGAGACGTTTCCGACCACTGCACGATTTGTCAGAAATGCCAGAAACCGTGTCCGGTGAAGATTGACTTCGGTCACGTCACCATGCTGATGAGAGACATGCTGCATGGCCAGGGCAAAGAACGTTTTGACCCGGCGAAAGCGGCCGGACTGAAGTTCCTCGAGCTGGAGAATCCCCTGGCTGTTCGTGCCATGCGCAAAGGCATGGTGGAATACGGTTTTAAGGCGCAGCGAATTGCAGCGGATGCGCTGAAATTCACGGCAGCGAAGAGTCTGAAACATCCCGGATTCAGTACAGGACGACCGACTCTGAGAGAGGAAGTCATCCACCTAGTAAACCGGAAGCTGCCTGAGGACAAGGTTCATACTACGGCTCGCCGTCTGCTTGACATTGAAGAATCCACCTATATCCCGGTGATCAAGAATAAGGAGATCGCCAGTCCCAAGTCCGGAAGAGAATCGGTGTTTTATTTCCCCGGCTGCGGCAATGAAAAGCTGTTCAGCCAGGTTTCTATTGCCGTGTTGGGAATGCTCTATGACATGGGCGTGCAGGTTGTCCTTCCTCCGGGCTACCGTTGCTGCGGGCACCCGCAGAAAGGCAACGGGCTGAGCAAAAAGGGTGATGATATCGTGACGCGTAACCGCGTGCTTTTCCACCGTGTAGCCAATACGCTGAACTATGCTGACATCTCCACCGTACTGGTAAGCTGCGGCACCTGTCTGCATCAGCTGAGGGAATACAACTTTGAATCTATTTTCCCGGGCTGCCGCGTGATGGATATCCACGACTATCTGGCGGAAAAAGGCATTAGCGTAAACGGCGCCTACAACACTCGCTACATCTACCACGATCCCTGCCACACACCGCTCAAAGAAGGTGTGCCTATTGAGACGGTCAACCGCCTGATTCATCCCAAGGACGGCTCTAAGGTGGAATTGTCCGAACGGTGCTGCGGAGAAAGCGGTACGTTTGCGGTTTCTCGACCGGATATTGCAAGCCAGGTGAGAACGGCTAAAGAACTGAGCCTGAACCAAGCCGCAGAGAAGCTCAAGACAGATCGCTTCTCAGGCAAGATCAAAGTACTGACGGCTTGCCCGGGATGCCTGCAGGGTATGAACCGTTATTCTGAGGCGACACATACAACCGCCGAGTTCCTCGTTGTCGAAATGATGAGATCGAAGTACGGTGACAATTGGCTCTACGAGACGGTGAACAAGCTGAAAGACGGCGGAATTGAAAAGGTATTGTTATGACGCAAAACTGCCCCCTTTGTGCTCCCGAAGGCGAGCACGTCATTGTCGAGAACGATAAGTTCCGCATTATTCGGGTAGACGACCCTGAGTTTCCGGGCTACTTCCGGCTGATTTGGCAGGACCATCTGAAGGAAGTTTCCGATCTGGATCCCGGGGACCGGCTGGTTATGTGGGATGCCCTGACGCGATTGGAAGAGGCCGTTATCGAGGCAATGCATCCTGAGAAAGTTAACTGGGCGCAGTTCGGAACGATGGTGCCGCACCTGCATTGGCACCTGATTCCGCGTTTCCCGGACGATGCCGCGTTCCCGGACAGCTACTGGAGTCCGCGAAGAAGAGAAACCGATCCCAAAGTACTGGCAGAACGCGAGCAGGCAGCACGGAGGTGTGCAGAACTCATTAAAGAGAGGTTTGCTTAAGTTCGATACGCTTTCTTTCCAGGGCGGCGCGAATGTTTTGGGGCACAAATCCGCTGACATCGCCGCCCATCATGGCGATCTCTCGGACAAATGTTCCGCTGATGAACTGAAATTGTTCCGCCGGCGTGAGGAAGATCGTTTCAACTTCCGGCATGAGTTTTTGGTTCATTCCGGCCATCTGGAATTCGTATTCAAAATCGCTGACGGCGCGGGCCCCGCGGACGATGCAGGTTGAGCCGTGACGGCGGACGAAGTCAACCAAAAGCCCTTCGAACCCTACTACTTCAACGTTCGGGAATCCTTTGACGGCTTCTTTGGCCATCTGAACGCGCTCTTCCAAAGTAAAGAGCGTATGTTTTCTTTTGCTTTCCGCCACTGCAACAATGAGCTTCGGAAAAATCCAGCAGGCCCGACGAATCAGGTCTAAGTGTCCGTTAGTCAGGGGATCGAACGTTCCGGGGTAGGTTGCAGTAATCATGACGGATTCTCAGTTTTTTGGGCCAAAAGCATGCGGCTGGCACCGGCTTTGAGACGGCGTGCGGCGGTAAGAGACAGAGAAGTCAGAATTTCATCGGAAATTTCCTGAGGCGACTCGACATATATAAGTCCGTCCGAGGCGAGCATCGGTACACAGCGTTTCAATGCTTTGAGCTGAAGGTCAGCCGCAAAAGGCGGGTCAATAAAGGCTAGGTCATAAGGAGAAAGTTCCGAGACGCGGGGATCTGTCAGCGAGTTGCCGACAATAATCGTGAGACCCTCGGCATCGAGCTTTTCGGCGGTTTGTTTGATGAACTGAGCGGCACGGCGGTTCATCTCGCATAAAACGGCACGGCTGCCGCCGCGGCTTAAGAATTCAAATGACAGGGCGCCGGAGCCTCCGAACATGTCTAATGCGCTGCGGCCCTCGAAGTCTCCGAGAAGAAAGCTCAGCCAGTTGAAGAGCGTTTCGCGCTGCCGATCTCCGGTAGGCCTGAGACCGTCGGCATTCAAAACGGGGATGTTGGTGCGCTTCCACTGTCCCCCGATGATCCTAACTTTACCGCTGTTGGTTGCCGGCATTGCTAAACTCTCGTGTTGAAATAAGTGAATTTTATTCAAAACGTACGCCAATGAGTGAAACAAAAGAGAAAACGGGTTGGTTCGCCCGGTTAAAGCAAGGTTTAAGAAAAACACAAGTCAACTTGGTCGGTATTTTTACCGGCGGTGTCGTTGATGAAGCGTTCTTGGAAGATTTGGAATTCCAAATGATTTCCGCCGACATCGGCGTGGAGACCAGCGCTCTGATTCTTGAGCGGCTGAGAGAAAGAATTAAGCTGAAAGGGCTCAAAACACAGGACGAAGTGAAAGTCGCCCTCAAAGAGATCATTGCAGATATCCTGAGACCGTGTGAAGCGTCCCTGAATTTCGATGAACATAAGCCGCTTGTCATCATGATGTGCGGCGTTAACGGTGCCGGCAAAACGACGACAATCGGTAAGTTAGCGAAGCATTTTGCCCAGCTGAACAAAAAAGTTCTTCTGGCAGCCGCAGATACGTTTAGAGCGGCCGCAAAGGAGCAACTGGCTGTCTGGGGTGATCGCAATCAAATCGAGGTAATTTCGCAGGAAAAAGGAGATCCCGCTTCTGTGGCTTACGACGCCATTTCTTCCGGTCGTAAAAAAGGCATGGATATCGTGATGGTCGACACCGCAGGAAGACTTCCGACACAGACGAATTTAATGAATGAACTTGCCCGAATCCGTAAGGTTCAGGGAAAGGCAATGGAAGGGGCTCCGCATGAAGTGATTCTCGTGCTGGACGGTACGAACGGCCAGAACGCTTTAATGCAGGCCAAGGCATTTGATGAGGCGGCCGGCCTTACCGGATTGATCATTACTAAGCTCGACGGTACGGCCAAAGGCGGCGTCCTTGTGGCCCTGGCAAATTCTCGCGAAAAACCGCTGCCGATCTATTACATCGGTGTGGGCGAGACCATTGACGACCTTCAGCCTTTCAAAGCCGATGAATTTGCGGCAGCTCTGGTCGGTTTAGATCAGATCGGCGGGAAAAAAGAATGAAGCTTGCAGCGATAGACTTGGGAAGCAACAGCTTCCGTCTGGAAATTGCCCGAGTTGAAGGCGAGCGCATTATTACCGAAGGCAGCTGGAAAGAAACGATACGTTTGGCGGCAGGAATCGATAAAGACGGCAATCTGACGCCCGAGGCCCAGAACAGAGGACTTAACGCCCTGGCCCGCATCGCGGAAAAGATTCGCGGGATGCCGAGAAATCATATCCGTGCTGTCGGTACTCAAACGCTTAGAGCCGCAAAAAACTCACAAGAGTTCATTGAGCGCGCAGAAAAGATTCTTGACTGTAAGGTTGAAATCCTTCGAGGCAAAGAAGAAGCGAGACTTGTATTCCAAGGCTGCAGCTTTGCGCTTCCGCCCTCGGACGAAACCCGACTGATCGTGGATATCGGAGGTGCCTCGACCGAGTGCGTGATCGGACGCGGCCACGAGATGATCGAAGGTGAGTCCTTCCACGTGGGCTGCGTCAATACCTCGGTGACTTTCTTTAAAGACCGCAAAATTACCGCACAAAGCATGGAGCGCGCCATTTTGTCTGCCGCTTCCGTTCTGGACGGCAGCGAATATAGGTTTGTTAAAGGAAACTGGCAGGAAGCGTTCGGCTCGTCTGGTACCGTCAGTGCCGTTTCTTCCATTTTGGCTGCGCTCAGGATTACCGACGGCTCGATCACTCTTTATGCGCTTGAACAGCTCAAGGACAAAGTTATCCATGCCGAAAGCATCGACAAGATCAAGTTCGACGGGCTGAAAGAGGACCGCCGAGAGGTGCTCGCGGGCGGCATTGCGGTTTTGATCGCGGTTTTCAAAAAACTCAAGATTGATGTTATGAAGGTTGCCGACGGTGCGCTTCGGTACGGCATCTTGTACGATCTTGCCGGACGAAAACTGCAGCGTGATCCTCGGGAGGCGTCCGTCGAGCGAATGATGAACGCGTTCCATGCGGACAAGGAGCAGGCTAAGCGTGTCGGCGACATAGCTGTGAACCTACTCAAAACCATGTCTCCTCATGCTTCCGAAGACAGTGCAAGGTTCCTGAGATGGGCGGCTGATTTGCATGAAACGGGATTAACCCTCTCGCGCAGCGATTATCATAAACACAGCGAATATTTGATCAAAAACAGCGATATTGCGGGCTTTTCCAGACCTGAACAGGAAAAATTGGCGGCCTTGGTACTCGGGCACCGCGGTAACCTGAAAAAAGTTGAAATGCTGCTTGCGACCAAACAGAACGCCGAGCTGCTGTTCTGCTTACGGATAGCCACTATTGTTGCGCATGCTCGCCAGGAGATTGAGCTGCCGGAATTGGAAGCGACATTCCATGGGCATTCCTTCTGTCTTTATGTTCCGAGAGCATGGCTGAAAGATCATCCTGTGGTCGAGTATTTGCTTGAAGAAGAAAAGGCTACCTGGGCCAAAGTTGATTACCAATTTGACTTGATAGCGCGATGAAGACGATAGTGAGAATGGTCGACGTTCCGATTAATGATTGGAACAACCAAACCAAAGGAACGGTAACGCTGGAGATTTCTGACGGAGAGTTTGTTCTCCTTCTGGGACCCAACGGTTCGGGTAAGTCGTACCTTCTCAACTTAATGGCCGCCTTGAGAGTTCCGCGCGTGGGCGAGGTATTCCTTGAGGGCAAGCGTCTGACGAAGATGAGCGAGCGCCAAAAAAGGGCTTGGCGGGCCGGATTGGGGCTAATCCCGTCTGATCCGGTTCTCTTAAACGGCTACACCGTTTTGGAAGGCCTGGTTTTGACGGCTCAGCTTTTGGGAAAGAGCGCGGCCGACGCTAAACGGAACGCACTGGAAAGTGCGTCTCTCTGCGGTTTGGATCCTTATTTAAACGCCAGGGCTGAAAGCCTTTCCGTGGGCGTAAAAAAGCGTGTTGTCATTGCCCGCTCTTTGGTTAACCAGCCCCGTTTGATCCTTGCGGACTCTCCGCTGGAAGGGCTGGATGATCAGGCTCAGGAAGAGTTTCTCTATATTTGCACCAAGCTCAGCCAAGTCGGTTATCCGATTGTGATGACATCAAGCTACATGCTTCCGTTTGAGATTGCTGCTCTGCGTTGTGTTGAGCTCTCGGGAGAGAAAAGATGATCACAATGCGAGACCGTGTGCGCAGGCCGATTCAAGCCAACCTGAAGCGTTTTATTTTTGTCGTCGTGGTTTTTTCTCTGGCACTTTGTCTGTTGGGCCAGATAGCACTGAGTTTTTATTGTTTCTATGACAGCCACCGCGGCGTCATGGGAGACGAAGCAAGTGTTTTCTTAGACCCTTCCTTAACCGATGCCCAGCGCAAAAAGGCACAGGAACAGATTCGTGCGCTTGCGCCGATTACCGAGCTTAGAGAAATAAAGCCGACCGACGTTTTAGAAAAAGATATATTGAAGCTCGTCGGAGACAGGAAAAAAATACCGACCATATTGGCTCTGCAGTTTCCATTGGATACACGCTACATCGATATCGAAGGAGCGGTTAAAGCCATCGAAAAAGTAAAGGGCGTTGAGGGCGTAACTGCCAATCTTGACTGGATCAAGAAACGCCACTCGCTCAGAGAGGCTATTGCGCTAGGCATGTTTGCTTTCGGGGCGCCAGCTGTAACGCTGGTTTGCCTGCTGATCTTCCAGAACTCACTCAGGCTCTCTGCGTTCTTACGCAGCGAAAGAGAGCTGCTTTTGATGTTGGGCGCGAGCGACTGGGCGGTCCGCGGTCCGCAGATGATAGCAGCAGCTTTGAGTTCGCTGCTCGGGTGCATTATCGGAGGTGTCTTGCTTTTGGCGACGACGCTTACCTCGGTCCCCTTGCTCGAAGAAGCTTTTGAGCTGACGCTGATGCCGCATTGGTCTGTTTTTGCCGCCGTTTATCTGTCTGTTTCCTTGGCGACCATCTTGTTGAGCGTGATCGTCTCGTACTTTATTGCCGGGGCAACTTCCCCGCGTACGTTCTAAGGCTTGACTTGAGGATTACAATTTTCCTCGATGACAACAGATGAAAAGAAAAAGGGCCCGAGCACGGCTCTTGCCCCCTACAAACCGACCCCGCTTGCGATACCCGATGCATCGCTCGGTTCGCTGGAGGAATATATCCGGGCCGCCAATAAGGCTCCGATTCTGAGTGCCGAGCGCGAGCACGAGCTGGCTGTGCGGCTTCAGGAGCACGGAGATATGGAAGCCGCGGGGGAACTGGTGATGTCCCACCTGCGTCTTGTAATTTCCATTGCCCGCCAATATCAAGGCTACGGACTTCCGTTCGGCGATCTGATTCAAGAGGGAAATATCGGTTTAATGAAAGCCGTCAAACGTTTCAATCCGAACAACGGTGCGCGTTTGGTGACTTTCGCAATGACCTGGATTAAATCTGAAATTCAGGAATATGTTCTCCGTAATTGGCGCCTCGTTAAAGTTGCCACGACCAAGTCACAGCGCAAACTGTTTTTTAATTTGCGTAAGCTAAAGGACGACACCAAGCTTCTCGGTACCAGCGAAGCGGAAAAAATTGCCGAAACACTGGACGTAAAACCGTCTGAAGTTTTTGAGATGGAAAAGCGAATGCTTGGTTCGGATGTCGAAATCGATGAACCGAGCGGTGGTACAGATGAAGGTATGGCCCCGTCGGAATGGCTGACGGACGAGCGGGATACACCCGAAAACACGATCGCCCGCGGCGCATACGAAAATACGATCGAAAATCGTCTTCCGGAAGCCGTTAAAAAACTGGATGACCGCTCGAGACGCATTATCGAAGCCCGCTGGCTGTATAACGATCAGGACGGCAGCAAAGGCGCGACGCTGGCAGATCTCGCCAAAGAAATGGGCGTGAGCCAGGAGAGAGTAAGACAGCTGGAGAAAAAGGCTTTTGCGACCTTGAAAACTTATTTGAAAGAAGACAAGGATGTTTAATATTGTTTTAGTCCACCCGGAAATTCCGCCCAACACAGGAAACATTATTCGCTTGTCTGCGAATACAGGATGCAAGCTTTATTTGATTGAGCCTTTAGGTTTTAACTTTGAGGACAAGCATATGAAGCGGGCCGGGCTGGATTATTGGGAATATGCGGATATCAAGCGCTTCCCAAGTTATGAGGCTTTCCTTGAAGCAGAAAAACCCGATCGGGACCGAATGTTTGCGATGACAACCAAAGCTCAGCAGCTGGTTCAGGAAGTGAGCTTTAAGCCCGGAGACTGGTTTGTTTTCGGCTCGGAAGGATCGGGACTTCCGCAGGAAGTCAGGGCTTTATTTGATCCTGCGCATATGGTTCGGCTGCCGATGCGTCCCAACAACCGCTCCCTAAATTTATCGAATTCCGTTGCGATTACCGTCTATGAAGCCTGGCGTCAGTGCGGCTTTGAAGGCGGCATCTAAAGCTGCAGGCGCAAAAAAGCCGTCTTCAAATCAATGAGGACGGCTTTTCGAACTAACAGAACAGTTGATTACTGAACGGTCTTGTCTTCAGCAGCTGCAGCGGCCTGCTGCTCCTGCATTCTCTGAGCAAAGTAGGCTTCAAAGTTAATTTCGCCCAAGTAGACCGGCGGCATGCCTGCACGGGTCAGAAGATCAGAGACATTGCTGCGGAGGTACGGGTAGATTGTGGACGGGCAGGTAATGCCGAGAACCATAGTCTTGTGTTCTTCCTGGAAGCCCTTCAGAAGGAAGATACCGGCCTGTTTGCATTCAACCAAGAAGACGGTTCTGTCTTCGTTATTGATTTTGGTCTTGGCGGTGACGGTGGCACGAACGACGACTTCATAGAGATCGGGCTGAGCCAAAGCGTGTTCGGAGACATCGAGCTGGATGTCGACCTGAGGAGCTTCGGGAGCTAGGAAGATCTCGGGAGCATTCGGCATTTCGAGAGAAGCGTCTTTCAGGTAAATGCGCTGAACGGCAAACTGAGGAGCTTCTTCCTGAGGTGCTGCTTCAGGAGTTGTGTTTTCGTTTTCTGCCATTTTTAATCCTTTACAGATAAGTAGAGTTAAGTTGTAAATCCAGCGGGCCTTAGGCCTTTTTCTTCTTGTTACTGCGGCGATTGATTTCCAATCCTGTGAGCGGAAGCTTAGCCGCCTGCCAAGCAACGAGGCCGCCTTCCAAGACATAGACGTCGGAGAAGCCCTTGCTCTTAAACTGCTTGAGTTCCTGCTGAGCACGCCTGCCGTTTTGTGTGACGAGGATCACGGGACGGTTTTTATCCAGTGTGTCGATGCGGGAAACCAAATCGGCCGCCGGGATGTTAACCGCTCCGGCTAAAGAGCCTTTGGAGTATTCATTCGGAGTTCTAACGTCAACGAGCTGAGCATCTTTGTCATTTACCTGGATGACAACTTCGGCGGGACTTAATCCTGAATTTTTGGATTTGGAAAGAGACGGAAAAGCCAAAAGGATTGCCGAACCTACAAACGTAATGATCAGCAGAATGTTTTCAGTAATGAAATCCATGTTGAGAGAAGCAAAAATAGTAAACCTTGGGTCCTCGGGCAAAGCCTTGAGGATGCTAAAGAGGGGATTATATCCAACTGAACTTCGTAATCCAAATAAATATTTGAATCCCTGAGAATTAGAAGAAGTTTTTTCCGGCTTTTTTCTTGGACGGCTGTATCGCCGTCCTGCACTGCTAAAATTATTCTTTTGTCAGTACTTGCTTGGAAGTGACCATGTACAAAATCGTTTTAATGCGCCACGGCGAAAGCCAGTGGAACCTCGAAAATCGTTTTACAGGTTGGGTCGATGTTGATTTGACGGAGAAAGGCCGCGAAGAAGCTGCCCGCGCCGGTGAAATCTTGAAGGCCGAAGGCTATGAATTCGATCTTTGCTATACCTCCGTGTTAAAGAGAGCCATTCGCACACTGTGGATTACGCTCGATAAGCTCGATGCCATGTATCTTCCGGTCATCCATGACTGGCGCCTTAACGAACGTCATTACGGCGCACTCCAAGGTTTAAATAAGAAAGAAACGGCTGCCAACTTCGGCGACGAACAAGTGCTGATTTGGAGACGCTCCTACGACGTTCCGCCTCCTGCTCTGGAAAAAGACAATCCTATGTGGCCCGGATTTGATCCCCGCTACAAGCATGTTCCTGCCGAAGAGCTTCCGCTGACCGAATGCCTGGCAGATACCGTTGCCCGAGTCGTTCCTTATTGGGAAAACGAAATCGTCCCGAACATTAAAGCGGGCCGCAAGATTTTGATCACTGCTCACGGCAACTCTTTGCGTTCTCTGATTAAGCATCTGGACAATATTTCCGACAAGGACATTGTGGGCGTGAATGTTCCGACCGCAGTGCCTCTGGTCTATGAGCTTGATGAAAATATGCGTCCGATCCGCAGCTACTATTTGGGCGACCAGGAAGCGATCAAGCAGAAGATGGCAGCAGTAGCGGCTCAGGGTAAGGCCGGCAAATAAAACTCATTCTGATGAGAATTCGTTTTTCGGCAGCCACGGCGGTTTTGCTCGCTTTGGCTGCCTTTGCTTTCCAGACCGTTTATGCGGCCCCCGAGCCGCAGGGACGTTCTGTGTCTGCAGCAAAGCAAACGACAAAAGCTCGGACGACACAAAAACAGGTCTCTAAGAAAGTGCCTAAAAAGACAGCAAAGCAGCTTGCTGTCCGTAAAGCGACAAGTACTTCAAAAGCCGCTTCCCGCAGGCCTGCTGCCGATAAGACGGCCATCGAGGCACGTAGAGCAGAAACGCAAAACCGAATTGAGGAAGTGCGTTCTTCTATCTCTCAGAAAAGCTCTGTCAAGAAAAAACTTGAAGAGGAGATGAAGCAGTCGGAAGTCAAAATCCGAGAAGTTCGGCAGTCTCTGCAGAAGCTGAGGCGCGAGCGGGCAAAATCCGAGCGGACGCTGAAGAGCCAGGAAAAGACCGTGCTTGGGCTGGAAAACGAACTTTCTCATGAGCAGAAAATTCTTGAAGAAATCAACCGACAGAGACTGGAGCTGCTGACCCTGGAGCGACAGCCTCAGTGGGCTGCGTCAGATCCCAATCAGAAGGCGCGGACCCACATGATGCTGTCTTTGCTGGCGAAAAAGTCTACGGAGTCTATTCATCGGCTGGAAAAGAATCAGAAAGAACTCAGTCGGGCGCTCGAGCGATCGAAGCGTACCAGTGATTCGCTCCAAAAGACTTTACAGGAAGAGCGCAGCGAACAGACTCGTCTGACTAAGGAGCGAAGAGAGCGTCAGTTGACGGCGGCAAAACTCAACCGAGAACTCGCCTCGCAAACGATGACGCTTAAACGACTTCAGAACGACGAAAAACGTTTGGGAAGCTTAGTGGCATCGCTTCAGCGCAAAGAAGCAGAGGCCCAGAAAGCAGCCCAAAGACGAGCAGCTGCCGCAGCAAAGCGCAGCGGCAAGCAAACCAAGACTGCTTCGGTTCCGGCGCCGCAGAAGGCTCTCGTATCAACCGGTCCGCGCATGAATCCGGTACCGGGTAAAGTTGTTGCGCGTTTCGGAGAGAAACGCACCGTCTCCGGAAAGACGGATCGATGGCAGGGAACCGTATTCAGTGTCACTCGAGATGAAGGTGTACACGCAGTACGGGACGGCAAGGTGGTTTTTGCCGATTACCTGAGAGGCTACGGAAACCTGATCATTTTGGATCACGGCGCCGGTTACTTCACTGTCTATGGCAACAATGCAACGTTGGAAAAAGACATCGGAGACAAAGTTAAGGCCGGTGATGTGATTTCTCGAGCCGGGAAAAATGAAGGCGCGGTTTCGGTTTTATATTTTGAATTGCGTCACAATGGGAAACCAATTGACCCAACGGGTTGGCTCAATATTTGATAGTCTTACAATTCTTTGATTAAAAGAAATAATTTAACGAAATCAAAAGTTATGAAAAATAGCGTACGCGGTCTGCTTCTGGTGACCGGAGGCATGATTGCCGGAGCACTTATCAGTGCCTCTCTCGCAGCTCCTGAGAGGGCAGCCAGAACGGTTCTTCCTCTCGATGAAATCAGACAGTTCACTGATATCTACGGTGCGGTAAAGCAGTACTACGTTGATCCCGTTGAGGATAAAAAGCTCATGAAAGAAGCTATCTCCGGAATGCTTCAGGGGCTTGATCCTCATTCTGCCTACCTTGATGAAAACGCGTTCAACGAACTTCAGGAAGGCACCACGGGAGAATTCGGCGGTTTGGGTCTTGAAGTGAGTTCCGACCCTTCCGGTGTCAAAGTTATTTCTCCGATCGACGATACGCCTGCAGCGCGGGCTCATATGCGTGCAGGGGACATTATTTTCAAAATTGACGGAAAGATCGTTAAGGATCTTCCTCTCAATGACTCCGTGAAAATGATGCGCGGAAAGCCGGATACTCCGATTGAACTGACCGTGCTTCGCAAAGGTTCTTCAACTCCGATTACGGTTAAGCTCGTTCGTGCCGTGATCAAGGTCAAGTCGGTTAAATCGAAGCCCTTAGATGATCACATGGGCTACATCCGTGTCTCTCAGTTCCAGGAGCGTACCGCGAGCGAGCTCGCTAAAGCGCTGGATGCTCTGAATAAGAGCGGCAATCTGAAGAACGGTTTGGTGCTTGACCTTCGCAACGATCCGGGCGGACTGCTAAATGCTGCAATCGGTGTGTCTGCTGCTTTCCTTCCGAAGGGAACGCTCGTCGTGTCCACCAAGGGTCAAACGGCAGACGCCAAGAAGGAGTTCCTCACGACCCCGCAGGATTACCAGGTGGTGCGCGAAGATGCGGCTATTGCCAAGCTGCCCGCGATTACCAAGACCATGCCGATTGTCGTTCTCGTGAACGGAGCCAGCGCAAGTGCCAGTGAGATTGTGGCCGGCGCCCTGCAGGATCATAAGAGAGCCACGATCATGGGGACGAAATCCTTCGGAAAGGGTTCCGTACAAACAGTGATCCCTCTGCGCGGAGAAGCGAAAAATACCGCTATCAAACTCACGACTGCCCGCTACTTCACGCCGAGCGGCCGTTCAATTCAGGCCAAAGGAATTTCTCCTGACGTTGAAGTCAAAGATACCGCCGAAGGAAACTTCCTTGACCTCGACATTCGTGAGGCAGATCTGGCAAACCACTTGGAAGTCCCGGAAACTAAGGACGATAAAGCAAAGGCAGCTAAGCCCGCTGCGGAAGCCAAGCCTGATGCCTCCGGGATTAAAGAAACCGTAGAGCCGATTTCTTCTAAGCCGAAGAAAGCGCCCAAGTTCTACAAGTACGGTGATCCTGATGACTATCAGCTCAATCAGGCCATTGCCTACCTGAAGAAGGAAGACGCGAAGAAGAATCAGTCTGCTGCCGGAACTCAGGAAATCCAGCTGGAAGGCGGTATCAAGATGAAGATTGAACCTGTCAAATAGCAGGAACCATCACAAAACAACACGGCCTCGGAAAATCCGAGGCCGTCGTTTTTAGGAGCGAAAGTTATTTTCCGAGGACGAGGTAGACCTGCTTCTCCGGATCGACAGCGCCGCCCGAGGCGTCTCTCTTTGCAAATCTCAGCCAGTGGCCAAGGATAAGGGCAACGAGCATATTGGCGCGCGTCAGCACGTCGTAGCCTTCGGGAACTTCTTCCTGAGCAACGGCCAGTCTGAGAGACTGCTTAAAGACGGCCTGGAGCTGACCGTAGAACCGATTAAGTTCTCCTTGTAAGCGCGGATCCTCGGAGGTCAAAGAGTCACCACAGAACAGGAAAACAAGTCCCGGTTCTTTGGCCTTGATGTCAACGAGGGCCAAGAAGAGCTTTTTAGCCTGTTCCAATCCGGAATATTCCGACGAGGAGATGTTGTTTACCGCTGTCATGACATAGTTCTCGGCAAAGCCGATGATCTCTTCGTACATCTTGGCTTTGCTCGGGAAATGGCGATAAAGCGCTGCCTCCGATATGCCGATTGCAGCCGCCAAAGACTTTGTCGTGATGTGCTTATTCTCCGACTCCGTCATCATTCGGACGAGAGTGCGCAGAATCTCCAGTTTGCGGTCGGAGGATTTTTTTCTGCTTTTTGTTTCGGTTGACACGTCCATAAAATACTTTTGTTTTAGCCTTTAATCATCGTACCCACGCCCTGCGGGGTCAGAATTTCCAGCAGCAGGCAGTGATCAACGCGGCCGTCAATGATATGAACCGCTTTTACGCCGTTTCTGGCGGCCTGGAGCGCTGAAGAAATCTTCGGGTACATACCGCCCGAGATTGTACCGTCGGCAAATAAAGCGTCAATCTCTTGGGAGGTGAGACCGGTAATTAAGTTTCCTTCTTTGTCGAGCACGCCGGGCGTATTGGTCAGCATGACGAGCTTTTCCGCCTTGAGTGTTTCGGCCATCTTGCCTGCGACCACATCTGCATTGATGTTATATGAGAGCTCATCATCTCCGACGCCGATCGGTGAAATCACCGGGATAAAGGCGTCATCCTGAAGTGCTTTGACGACAGCGGGATTGATGGATTCGATCTCACCGACCTGACCGACATCATAGAAGACCGTCGGATCGTGAATATCCTGCAGTTTGAGCTTTTTCGCGCGAATGAGACCGCCGTCTTTGCCGGTTAGGCCGACGGCTTGGCCGCCGAAGCTGTTGATCAGCGTGACTAAGTCTCCTTGGACTTGTCCGCCTAAGACCCATTCCACGACTTCCATGGTTTCTGCATCAGTGACGCGCATGCCCTGAATGAATTCGCTTTGTTTTCCGACTCGGCGCAGAGCATCGCCGATTTGAGGGCCGCCGCCGTGGACGATAACAGGATTCATTCCGACGAGTTTCAAAAGCACGACATCACGAGCAAAGGCTCTCTGCAGCCTTTCCTCCGTCATGGCGTTTCCGCCGTATTTGATCACAATCGTCTTACCGTGAAATTTCTGAATAAAGGGAAGAGCCTCTGAAAGGATTTCCGCCTTTAACTGCGCGGGAACAAACTGACTGTTAAGCGTGTTCATTGAAGTCGAGCAACAAAATGGGTTCAAAGTTAGTGAATGGTATCACCGTGGAAGACTAGAATGCCCAAGGAGAATACGTATTGGAGTAAATCATATGGAACAAAGTTTTGAACTTAGCGGTGTTCACTGCATGCATTGTGTTGCTCGCGTAAAGAAGGCTTTAGAGCCTCTTTGCGAAAAAGTTGAAGTGACGCTGTCTCCGGCTATTGCAGTGGTTACTGTCAAGGAACCGCTGAAGATTGAAGACGTCAATGCAGCTCTCGCAAAAGCAGGTGACTATTCGGCCACGCCGCTGAACTGACCTCGCTAAGTCAAAAGAAAAGCCGGACCTCCTCGCGGAAGCCCGGCTTTTGATTTTTAGGCCGTATTAGTTACCGTACAGCTTTTGGCGAAGTTCGCGTCTCTGCTGAGCTTCCAGAGAGAGTGTTGCGGTAGGACGGGCCAGCAGACGGGGAATACCGATAGGATCACCTGTCTCCTCGCACCAGCCGTAGTCCCCTTTTTCCAGACGCTGAAGCGCTTCCTGAACCTTCTTCAGAAGCTTTCTTTCTCTGTCGCGGGTTCTCAGTTCAAGTGCGTGTTCTTCCTCGATTGTGGCGCGGTCGGCCATATCGGGAATGATGGTGTTGTCACGCAGATGTTCTGCGGTTTGGCCGGCGTTGCTGCGGAGCTGAGCTTCGCGTTCACGCAAAAGATGTTTGAAGAAAGCCTGCTGCCTTTCGTTCATGTAATCGGACTCAGGCATGTTGAGCAGTTCGGCCTGGGTCGGGATGACGATGCCGTCGACAATGATCTTTTCCTCAGAACTCTTTTCGTAGTTGTTCATCAGGAATTCGGCAGCTTTCTGCGCATCTTCGACAGATGTGTTTTCACCGGTTCCGTCTTTAGCGGACTGGACCAGGGGAGCAAGCTCTGCAGCTTCCTTTAAAGCCTTATTGCAGGCGGCAGTCTTCGGAGCCTTAGTTTCCTTAACAGCCTTTGCAGCAGGTTTAGCGGCGGTTGTTTTCGCCGTTGTTTTTACAGCCTTAACTGTCTTGGCCGGTTTATCAGTTTCGACAGTTGTTTTCTTTTTTGTCGCCATTGAATACATCTCCTATAGGCAGTCAGGTTTGGTTAAGCCAAGCAAGTTTCCAAGCCTTGCATAATCGCCTTCTTTGGGAGGCGGCGGCCGATAAATACCATTTTTGTAGACGGCTTCGTGTCGCCCCAGGGGTTGCCCAGGTCAGCCGCCATCAGCATATGCACACCCTGGAAAATCATTTTCCTATCCGTACCTGTCATATAAAGCACCCCTTTATAGCGCAACATATCAGGTCCGTAAACTTGGGTGAGCGTTCTCATATAGTTGTCGAGTCGGGCCGGGTCAAACGGTCTGTCGGACTCGAATACGAAAGCGGCGATTTCGTCATCATGGCGTGCATGATGATGGTGGTGACCGCATTCGCAATGATCGTGATCATGATCTCCGCACTCGCAGTGATCATCGTGATCATGATGATCATGGTCGTGGCAGCCGCAGGTGCAGCCGTCTTCATGATGGTGATGGTGTTCTCCCTCTTCATGAGCTTCTTTTAAGAAGTCGGGATCCAACTCAAGAACGGAGTCGAGATTGAAGCCGCGAATGTCGAGAACTTCCTTGATGTCGACGTTGCCCATGTTGCACTCCACGATCGGAGCACGCGGGTTCATGTGATGAAGTCGATCAGATAAATCTTCAATGACGGAAGGCGGAACCAAATCAACCTTGGAGAGGAGGATTCGGTCGGCGAATCCGACCTGAGCCTGTGCAGGAGCCTGCTCGTCCAGAGTTCTCGGACCGTTCACCGCGTCTACCACTGTGATGACGCCGTCAACCATGTAGAACTGGGCAACTTCTTCATCCATGAAGAAAGTCTGAGCAACAGGGCCCGGATCTGCAAGACCGGTCGTTTCAATAATGACGCGGTCAAAATTGGCCTTTCCTTCCTTTTTACGCTCCATCAGACGGATGAGGTTTTCAGCCAGGTCGCCTCGAATGGTGCAGCAAATGCAGCCGTTGTTCATCGTGATGATCTCTTCATCTTCGCTTTGAACGAGAAGATCATTGTCGATGCTTTCTTCACCGAATTCATTTTCGATGACGGCTATCTTTTGACCGTGTTCTTCGGTGAGAATGCGGTTAAGAAGCGTGGTTTTTCCTGCGCCCAAAAAACCGGTAATGATTGTGACCGGAATTAAGTCTTCCATAGCCCCTCCGAGCATTAAAAATAGGTTCTCAATTACAAGCAACCAATAAGGGAAAGTGGGTTATACAGCAACCTAGAGCAGATTGCAATAGTTTTTTAGTTTTCAACAAGATAAAAGGCAGAAAATTTGAGTTTTCTGCCTTTTTCGGGACTAGACCCGGCCTCGCGAGAGAAGGTACAAGCCCTTCAGGTATTCACCCTCAGGGTGAGTCATCAGCAGAGGATGGTCTATCCCCGCTCCGAGACGGGCCATCATCCACGCTTCCACGCGAGAGTCGATGACGGCGCCTGCCACGATTTTTTGGAGCAGGTCGACGTCAATGGCGCCGGAGCAGGAGAATGTCAGCAGCTGACCGCCGGGCGCTAGGATGCGCAGTCCGTTGAGGTTGATGTCTTTATAAGCGCGGGCGGCTTTGTCGACGTGGTGGTGGCTGGATGCGAACTTGGGAGGATCGAGAATGACAAGATCAAATTGTTCCCCTTTATCGCGGAATTCTCTCAGTGCTTCAAAGACGTTTGCTTCGATCCACTTCATTGAGCCGTCGTCAAAACCGTTGCGTTTGGCATTTTCCTGAGCCATCTGCAGAGCGTCGGCAGAAGAGTCGATAGAGACAACTTCTTCGGCGCCTCCGGCTTTGAGCGCAAGCGAAAATCCGCCGGTGTAGCAGAAGCAGTTGAGCGCTCTCATGCCTCTTCCGTGCACGCGTTTGAATTCTTCTGCCAATCTGCGGGCTAAAGCGCGGTTGTCACGCTGGTCAACGTAAAAACCGGTTTTGTGTCCCATGCGAACGTCAACACCGTACTTGATTCCATCTTCCACGATTTCGACTTCCTGAGGCGGCTCTTCGCCTTCGAGGACTTCCTTGCGCTCCGGGAGTCCTTCACGGGCTCGGGTGGCGGCATCAGAACGGTCGTACACCTGAGAGCATCCGGTGTATTTCACCAATGCCTGACCGATCACAGAGCGCCAATACTCGACGCCTGCAGACTGGAACTGTGTGACAACTTGGTTGTTGTACTGGTCAACAATAAGTCCCGGGAGGAAATCGGCTTCTCCGAAAATCAAACGGATGGCATTGGTACGGGATCTCAGGCAGCTGCGTGCCTCAATTGCCGCTTTGACTCTGGCTTCGATCCAAGCCGCATCAATGACGTCTTCCTCTTGGAATGACCAGCAGCGTGCTCGGAGCGCAGACTCAGGAGAGAAGGCGCCCCAGGCTAAGAATTTTCCTTTACTGTCTTGAATCCTGACCGTCTCACCGCTCTTCGGTTTTCCCAGTACTTTGGAAACCCCGGTTGCATAAACCCAGGGATGACGGCGAAGGAGCGCACGTTCCTTGCCGGGTTTAAGGATGATCGTAGGAATTTGATTCGTCATGGAAATACTCAATTGATCAGGGGAGTTAATGCGGTTTCGGCAACCTTAGCTGCCATTTTCAAAAATTTAGGAGACGTGCCCTGTGTGAATTTCTTTTCATCCGCATCGCACAGGCAGATCATGCCGAATACGGCTCCGGTATGGCCGCGCAGCGGAAGAATGAGAACGCCGCGTGTTTCAACAGGGTCGATCTTGAGCCAATGGGCCACCTCGTCACCGTAATTTTCGCCTAAATAGAAATTTTCGATTGAATCCAAGGCGGCTTCTACGTCCGGCCCCAAACGTTCCGCAAACGGGAAGAAAGAGAAATTGGGTTTCACCGGCCACAGGCGAAGCAGCCCGTGAGCGGCCTTGAATTCAGAAATAAAGAAACTCAGGACGAGATTGGGAAGCTCAACCTGCGAGTGGCAGGCGAGTAAATCGGTCGCAAAGCGAATAATTTCTTCGCTTTTTGCATCCGAGCTAAGACTTGATTCCCGAAGCCTGCGCTCTTCCTCTTTGATTTGGCAGGAGGAAAGCGCGGCTTTCAGTGCTTCGTTTTGACATTCCGCCGGCGTGCGGCTTCCGTCCGGTGCTTGACCGGGCAGGCTGAGATGCAGAAAGAGCTCCGGATGCCGTAAAAGGAAATCAGGATTGGCTCTTAGGTAGTCGATGACAAAATCGACTACGGTTGGATTTTCGCTCATGGGACTTCAATCTCACTATCAAAAACGGTTACGGCGGGACCGAAGAGTTCTACGTCTTCGCCTTCTCCCTCCCAGGCCAAACGGAGATCCCCGCCTCTATTATGAGTAAGGATCGGAGAACTCAGAACGCCGAGCTCGATCGAGGTGGCTGCCGCAGCACAATTGCCTGTGCCGCAGGCCAAAGTCTCGCCGGCGCCGCGTTCCCAAACACGAACGTTGGCTTCGTGTTCGGTGATCGGCTGAATAAAACCGACGTTTACTCGACGAGGAAATGCGGGATGGTTTTCGATGAAGGGACCTAATTCTTTCACCGGGGCGGACTCGATATCATCAGTGACAATCGTGACGTGCGGGTTGCCCATGGAGCAGACAGAGAACCAAACCAGTTCGCCTTTATAACGGACCGCCCACTGCTTAAAGCCGCGGATCTCACGAGAAGGGAGCCCCTGCGGGTTAAAGGGCAGTGAGGAGGGCTCGAAGGAAGGTGTGCCCATGGAAACACGTACCATTCCGTCCTCTTTGAGCTCAAGCTCTATAACACCCTTCATGGTCTTGGCACGGATGCGTTTTTTTTCGGTCAGTCCTTTGTTATAGACAAACTTCACGAAACAGCGAGCACCGTTTCCGCATTGTTCTACCTCTCCGCCGTCGGCGTTGAAAATACGATATTTAAAGTCGGCTTCGCCGGCTTCGGCAGGCTCTACGACCAAAATTTGATCGGCGCCGATTCCGAAATGCCGATCAGCCAGGAAGCGCAGCTGCTGAGGAGTTAACGAGAAAGGTTCTCTAGTGCAGTCCAAGACAACGAAATCGTTGCCTGCTCCATGCATTTTTGTGAATTTAATCTTCACGGCTTGCCCGATAAAATAGTTAGACCCTACATTCTGACATTCTCTTTCCGATAATTGAAGGAAAGAGCTCTCTTCTTCGGCGTCCTCAGAATTGTGTCTGTGGGTTTCTCCGGCCGCTGCCCGAGAATGAATCCCGCCGATTTCTCTACCGTACGCCTTTTGGAAGTCTCTATAACTTAGCAGGCTTCATTTCGGGGCGGTGGTTTGCCGCGTGAAAAATAAGGTAACTATTTAATAAACCGAAGGTTCTCCTTCCGGACGGGTCTTAAAGCGGCGGTGTGTCCAAAGGTATTGATCGGGATGCTTGAGAATAAATTGTTCAAGTTCTTGGTTGAGGCGCAGCGTGTCGGCTGTGGCGTCGCTTGTCGGAAAGTTCTCCAAGGGTTTGGATAAGTGCATGACGTAGCCTTCAGGCGTCGTTTCCGCGATACCCCAAATCACCTTGGCACCCGTTAACTTTGCCAGTTTCGAAACCATGGGAAGCGTCGCCGCTTGGACACCGAAGAAGGGGACGAAAACCGAGTTGCGCGCACCGTGGTCCATATCCGGAAGATAGTAGAAAGGCAGGGAGGCCCGAAGGGCGCGAATGACTTCTTTCATGGCCGAGTTGGATTTCGGAATGAGAACGGGATCAGAGAAGCGTTTTCGTGCGTCAAAAGCCCATTTATCCCAAACAGGATTTGACTGGGTCTGATACAGAGAGGCTCCCCGCACGATTGTATTCATAGCAATGCCGCCCGCATCTAATCCGACAAAGTGCGGTGCGACGATGATGACTTTATCGGTCTTGCAGAGCTCTTCGAACTGTTCTTTTCCCTCGAATTTAACCATTTCCAAAACCTGAGCTTCGGTGCCTTTTGCAAGAACGCTGTGATCTAGCGCGGCGCGGATAAGGTTGCGGAAGACACCCTTTGCGGTTTCAACACGTTTTTGTTCGGACCACTCCGGAAAGCAGAGACGAAGATTCGTCAGAGCAATCTTTCTGCGTCTTGCAAGCACGTACCAGGTGACTGAGGCAAGAAAATTAGCTAAACGCGTGCGGCTTGTCTGTTCCCATCCGGACATGCCGTTGACCAGCGCGACACAGGTCTTGGAAATGAGTAAATTCAGTGCAGATTTCTTTGCCATGGATCAAAATTAAGCTTCTGTAAACAAAAGGTTGCTAAATTATTAAGCAACGGACTTCTTCTGCTTGATAATCGCAGGTCAGAGGATTATAGTTCTACGTTCGCCGAGTTAAAGGACAACTTGCGGGGCGATTAACAAATTCCGCTAAAGCGTCCGGAAGATAGCTTCCGCGACGCTGCCTCCTATTGATGATTTTTAGAAAAATTTTCGGAGTCAGCTCTTATGAACAAGTCTGCAAAAGAATACCTTTTTACTTCGGAGTCCGTATCCGAAGGCCATCCCGATAAAGTCGCCGACCAAATTTCGGACGCCATTCTCGACGCTATCCTGGAACAGGATCCGACAGCTCGAGTTGCCGCTGAGACTCTGTGCACAACCGGCACCGTCATGCTCGCCGGCGAAATTTCGACCACAGCCAATGTGGATTACACCAAGATCGTTCGCGACACATTGAAGCGCATCGGTTACGACGACAGCAGCTACGGTATTGACCATAAAGGCTGTGCAGTCTTGGTTGCTTATGATAAACAGTCCCCCGACATCGCTCAGGGCGTCGATAAAGCTCAGGACGATCCGCTTGAAAAAGGCGCCGGTGACCAGGGTCTGATGTTCGGCTACGCCTGTGACGAAACGGACGCGCTGATGCCTGCTCCTATCTATTACGCTCACCGTCTGGTTGAACAGCAGTCTTTGATGAGAAGAACCGGCGAGATGCCTTACCTTCGCCCGGACGCCAAGAGCCAGGTGACGATGCGTTACGTGGACGGCCGCCCTGTTTCAGTCGAGACAGTCGTTCTTTCTACTCAGCACGCTCCTGAAATGAGTGAAGGCGACAAGATGAAGCCTGAATTCGTTCAGGCTGTGATCGATAAGATCGTTCGCCCCGTGTTCCCGCCCGAAATGCTGAAGGACACGAAGTTCTTGATTAACCCGACCGGACGCTTTGTTGTCGGCGGACCTCAGGGTGACTGCGGTCTGACCGGCCGTAAGATCATTGTGGACACCTACGGCGGAGCCTGCCCTCACGGCGGCGGTGCCTTCTCCGGTAAGGATCCTACAAAGGTGGACCGCTCTGCGGCTTATGCCTGCCGCTATGTGGCTAAGAACATCGTTGCCGCCGGTCTGGCAAGACAGTGCCAGATCCAGGTTGCATACGCCATCGGTGTTGCCAACCCTGTGAACATCACGGTTTACACCGAGGGCACCGGCGTCATTCCGGATGAAAAGATCGCCGAACTGGTTAGAGAACATTTTGATCTGAGACCTGCCGGCATTATCAAGATGCTTGATCTGCAGCGTCCGATCTACTCTAAGACCGCCGCTTACGGTCACTTCGGAAGAGAGGAACCGGAGTTCACCTGGGAGCGTACGGATAAAGCCCAAGCGCTTCGGAAAGCGGCCGGTTTAGCCTAATTTCTCCCTCAAATCAGTCCCCGGAGTTACGCTCGCGGGGACATTTTTTTATAAGATAATTTGTTTGACCTCTAGCAGAAAAGGAATCAAGATGACAGTACGTGTTTTAACCGGTGTGACGCCCAGCGGCACACTTCATCTGGGAAATTATGTCGGCGCTATTCGTCCGGCGATCCAGAAAAGCCGGGCTGAAGGTACGGAAAGTTTTTACTTCTTGTCTGACTATCATGCTTTGATTAAGACAAGTGATCCGGATCGCGTTGAAAAAAGCCGTATCCAGATTGCTGCGACTTGGCTGGCCTGCGGATTGGATCCGAAACGCGTGCACTTTTATCGTCAGAGTGATCTTCCTGAGACGCTGGAGCTCAATTGGATTTTGAATTGTGTGACGTCCAAGGGGCTGATGAACCGAGCTCATGCTTATAAAGCTAAGGTCGAAGCCAACGAAGCCGCAGGCGAAGATCCGGACAACAACGTGACCATGGGTCTGTTTTGCTATCCGATCCTGATGGCTGCGGATATCTTGATATTCAAGGCCAATTTTATTCCAGTCGGCCGTGATCAGATCCAGCACATTGAAATGTGCCGAGACATCGCGACACGATTCAATCAGATGTACGGAAACGGAGAGGAGATTTTCCCGCTGCCCGAAGCGCTGATTGACGAAGACACCGCCATCCTTCCGGGCTTAGACGGCCGCAAGATGAGTAAGAGCTATGACAACGTAATTCCTCTCTTTGAAGGCGGAGAAAAAGCCCTGCGTGAAGCAATTATGAAGATCGTGACGGACTCGAAGCTTCCGGGAGAGCCTAAAGATCCGGATTCGACGTCTCTTACTGCTCTTTACGATGCGTTTGCAACACATGAAGAGCGAAACGAATTCCGCAGGAAGCTGCAGGAAGGTCTCGGCTGGGGCGAAGCCAAAGTGATCGTTTTCGAAAAAATTAATTCCGAAATCGGTCCGATGCGTGAGCGCTATGAAGCCTACATGCAGGAGCCGGAAAAAGTAGAGGCGATCCTTCGCGAAGGCGTTGAAAGAATTCGTCCGATGGCTCGTGCGCTTGTGGACCGGTGCCGCAATGCTGTGGGCTTAAGGGCCTTTAAACCGCTGCAGGCGAAGAAGGCTGCTGTAAAGGCTAAGAAGAGCAAAGCCTCTCTGAAACAGTACAGAGAAAAGGACGGACTCTTTTACTTCAAGCTCGTCAATGGTCAGGGAAAGACTCTGCTGACCGCCGGCGGTCTTCCATCCGGTAAAGAGGTCGGCGCCCATCTCCAGAGCTTTAAGGCTTCCGGCCTCGGAGCACTGAAGGGCATTTTCTGTCAGCTTGACGCAGAGGCTACCGAGGCTGAGGTTCAGTCAGCCCTTGACGAACTGACCCAGGAATAACCGTTAGAAGCGGCTGAAGCCCGAATCAGAGATGACAGCATTGAGTTTGGCGTCAAAGGTCTGGGCTTCAAAATCTAAACCGCAAAATTCGGAGAAACAGATACCTACGGTAAACGGTTTCTTCGCGCAGGCAGCCAGATAGCGGTCATAGTAGCCGGCTCCGTAACCGAGCCGGTAACCTTGTTTATTTAGGGCTACGCAAGGGACGAGGAGGAGCGGAGGTTCGGAAAAAAGATCCGATGTGGGTTCCGGCACGCTGAAGCGGCCGATCTTCAGAGGCTTCGCAGGATCCCAAAATGCAAAGCGCATCGTTTTGCCCTCTGTCACAGGGAGGAATACCTGACGAGCCGCGCCGGCGCGAAGCCAATTTTTTAATACCTCAGAGATGTCCGGTTCGGAGCCGATAGGGAGAAAGGCGCCGATTGTCTGAACTTTCACAGAATCTAAGAAATCACTGAGGAAGCTGCACAAAGCGTGATTGAGTTCCCCGCGTTTTGCCGTACTTAAGGCATTTCTCTCTTTTAATACTCGGGCACGTTCACTTTTTTTGTCCATACTATGATCGATCCTGCGGTATCTAGGAACTAAGTTATGTCTCTCAAGAAATACATTGTAGGCGGTTGGGTCAGAGACAAGCTGCTCACCGAGCTTGGACACCCCATACAGAGCAACGACAAAGACTGGGTTGTCACAGGGGCAACGCCGGAAGAGATGCTTCGATTAAATTTTGTTCCCGTCGGTAATGATTTTCCGGTGTTTCTGCATCCGAAGACACACGAAGAATACGCTCTTGCGAGGACCGAACGAAAAAGCGGGCACGGGTATAAAGGCTTTACTTTTTTTGCCGATCCTTCCGTTACGCTGGAGCAGGATCTCTTGCGGCGCGACCTTACCGTCAACGCAATGGCGATGGATGAAGAGGGACACCTTATTGATCCCTACGGCGGTTTCGAAGACTTGAAAAAAGGAGTCCTGCGGCATGTGAGCGCTGCCTTTGAAGAGGATCCTTTGCGGGTTTTGAGGGTGAGCCGCTTCCGTGCGAAGCTGCCATGGTTCCGTATTGCAGAAGAAACCAAGGCGATGCTGAAGCGCATGGTAGAAAGCGGCGAGGTGGATGCTTTAGTCCCCGAGCGCGTCACTGCCGAGATTCGTAAGGCGTTAAAGGAAGCGAAGCCCTCGATTTTCTTTGACGAACTCGAGACGAACGGTTTTATGGGCCGCGTCTATCCCGAATGGAAGCAAACGGAGCTTTCCCGCAGCCTGCTTGACGGCCTTTCATCCGGCTTTACGGAAGAAGAAAAATTTGCGGCATCTGTCGCTTCCGTCGATCCAAATAAACTTCCGGCCCTATTGGAGGCACTCCGAATGCCTAAGAAGCTGACGGAGTTTGCATTACTTTTTTCGGAAAGTCTGCGAGACGGTTTTGAGTGCGCCTCTGACGGGAAAGGAGTGCTTTCCGTTCTTCGTCGTAAGGATGCGCTGCGGCGCCCGGAGCGGTTTGCTCAGCTTTTGCGCCTGTTGAAGGAAGCGCATCATATTGATTCTGAGAAAAAATGGCTGATGTCAGCCGAGGCGGTCCGATCTTTGGACTTTAGATCGATTTCTGCAGCAGCGCCGGATAAATCTCGAGTACCGGAGCTGATAGAAGAAGCATCCGTCCGAGCGATTGATAAGGCATTAGATAAATTTGCCGATCAGCATTAACACGACGGCAATGAGAATGGTACTGGCTAACGGAATTTGAATCGGATGGCCGAAGACCTTGAAGTTAAGATCGCCGGGCAGCCGCCCGATTCCAAGCTTTTGGAGCCATGGAATCGCAGAGGTGAGGACGCAGAGTCCGATGAAAATAGTCAATATCCAACGCATGGAAAGATTTTGACACAGAAATAGGAAATAAAGGGAGTTCAGAGTGAATTCGGATCCGTTGCTTATTTCAGGGAAATATTGGAAGATCAGCCTGAATCGCTATGAAACGAAGGCTCGTATCGGTGCGTATCAGCACGAGAGGCTTCTGCCTCAAAGGTTAAGATTGAACGTCTCCGTATATGTAGAGAAAGGGGCGGCGCCGGTTAGTGAACTCTCGGAAGTGTTTAACTACGACAGAGTCATTGAAGCTATCGAAGCGGTTGTTCAGGAAGGCCACATTGATCTGCAGGAAACCCTGCTTGAGAGAACGGCCGAGCGGCTGCTGAAATATCCGGAAGTGGCCGCAGTTCAGATCGGCAGTGAGAAACCCGATGCATATTCAAAAGCCGAATCCATCGGCGTTGAAGCATTTTTTAGTAAAGACAAGGAAAGGATTAAGACTGAATAATGGAACCCGTCAAAATCGAAGAGCTTAAAGATCAAACGGAACAAAACATTTCAACTGCGGAAGAGAGCGCTTCAGAGGCACCTTCCGAGGAGAAGAAAGAGCGTTTATCGTTTGAAAACAGAAAACTCGAGAAGCGCTTGGTCAGACTTTGCGCCCAGGCGATTACGGATTTCAATCTGATTGAAGACGGAGACAAGGTGATGGTGTGTGTCTCCGGAGGAAAGGACAGCTATGCACTGCTTGATGCGCTCGTGCGTCTGCAGGGACGTGCCCCGATCCGCTTCGAGCTGCTGGCATTTTGTCTGAACCAGCATCTTCCCGACTTTCCTTTGGACCGACTTATTGCGCACCTGGAGAAGATCGGCGTTCCGTATCACATTGAGGATCAGGACACTTTTTCCATCGTGAAGTCGAAGTATTCGGATAATCGAAATCTCTGCTCGCTTTGCTCGCGTTTGAGAAGAGGCATTATCTATCGTGTGGCAAGAGAGCAGAAGTGCACGAAGATTGCGCTGGGACACCATTTGGACGATGTTGTCAGCACGCTGATGCTGAACATGTTTTATGGCGGACGCCTTAAGTCCATGCCTCCCAAGCTGTTAAGCGACGCAAAGGAGCATATTGTGATTCGTCCGCTCGTGTACCTGCGCGAGAAAGATTTGGCTCGCTGGTGCCGCATCAAAGGCTACGATGTCATTCCCAAATTATGCGGAGCCGATGACGTCTGCCGACGTGAAATGAAAGAAATTATCCAAAGGATGGATCGAGAGACGCCGGGACGAGTGGAGAACATTTTCCGCAGTTTGACCCGAGTTGCTCCGTCGCATCTGCTGGATCAGTCATTATTTGATTTTAAGGACCTGGAAAAAGAACGCATCACTCCTGAAACTTCGGAGGAGGTTTAGCGCGGAGATCCGTGTTTTCGAGCGGTCCCGCATGGCTTTAGAGCCGTTTTGGTTTGGTATGATACCGTGTTGAGGGTGAGTGCCCGAACCCTTATAAAGATCAAATACATAGCGTAAGGGCAATAGGTTTTAGCAAGAGGTATAGATGAGAGCTCGTTCTATCAAAATTATCGATTTGTCAGTACATACAGTTGCCACAATTCCACTGGGAACTTCTGTTTTGGATTGTTCTAAAGCCATGCGAGCTCTTCATGTAGGAAGTCTGGTTGTCATCAATGACGACAGACAGCCGGTCGGAATGATCACTGACCGTGATATTTGCATTGAAGTCGTGGCATTAGAGAAAGATCCGAAAGGATTAAAAGTTGAAGATGTCATGTCTGCGCCCGTTTGCACCGCAAGCGCCGACGAAACCGTCGTCGATGCTTTAGCAAGAATGCGCGAGCAGGGCATTCGCAGACTGCCGGTTGTCGACAAAGATGACAAGCTGTGCGGCATTGTTACCGCAAACAATATTGTCGAAGAAATTTCCGAGCAGCTCGACAGCATTGTTCGCGCCATCAAGTCCTCCAAGACCCGTGAACAGTCTGTGAGACCCTAAGAAGGAACTGAGGGATGGAGAAACTTGAAATTCAGTCTCCGGCATTTGCGACGGGGGCACCGATCCCGAAAGAATATACTCAGCAGGGGAGCGACATGTCTCCTCCGCTGGAGATCACCAATATCCCCAAAGGCACGCAGTCTCTAGTGCTGGTGTGTGTTGATCCGGATGCGCCGGATCCTGAGGCTCCTAAGCTGACCTTTGTTCACTGGGTCGCCTATAACCTCCCGGCTCAGGATCTTTCCATTCCGGAAGGCGCTGATCTCGAGAACCTTTTTCCCGGCTCCTGCGAGGGCGTAAACGGCAGAGGCACCGTGGGCTACATCGGACCGAAGCCTCCGATCGGAACTCACCGTTACTTCTTCAAGGTGTTTGCGGTTGATACGGTCCTGAGCTTTAACGAACCGCCTGAGCTTAAGGATGTGTTTAACGCCATTGACGGGCGTGTCGTTCAGATGGCCGAGACCATGGGAACCTACAAACTTCAGTTCTAGACGTTCCGTCTTCAGAAAAACCAAAAGGCCGCGACTGCGGCCTTTGGTGTCTCTACACCGCTTTAAGCGGCGCCGGATTTATTTTGATTTTTTCTTTGTTTCAGTATTCTTTTCGGCGAGATGAGTACTCAGCTGAAGAAGAATGTCGCTGTGTTCGCCCTTTTCATAGATCGTGTTGGCGCGGCCTAAGATCAGCGGGTCAATCGCGCCGATAGCATTCATATCTTTGCCGGTGTAGGGCAGAGACTGAAGAACATAACGCATGGCGTTCAGGCGGGCGCGTTTCTTGTCGTCGCTCTTAATGACGGTCCAGGGGGCGGCCACGGTATCCGTATTAAGGAACATGGCTTCTTTAGCCTTGGTGTAGTCATCCCATTTGTCGAGAGAGGCCATATCGATCGGAGAAAGTTTCCAGCGCTTGAGCGGATGAACCTGACGCTCTTTGAAGCGTCTTCTCTGTTCCTTGCGACTGACGGAGAACCAGAACTTGATCAGGTAGATTCTGCTGCGGGTCAGAAAGCGCTCGAATTCAGGGCACTCGCGCATGAATTCGAGATACTGGTCATCAGTGCAGAAACCCATGACGCGTTCGACACCGGCACGGTTATACCAGGAGCGGTCAAACAATACGATTTCACCGGCAGTCGGCAGATGTTTTACGTAACGCTGGAAGTACCATTCACCGAGCTCACGCTGAGTCGGTTTTTCCAAAGCAACGACGCGTGCTCCGCGGGGATTGAGATGCTCCATGAAGCGACGGATGGTGCCGCCCTTTCCGGCTGCGTCGCGGCCTTCGAACAGAATAACGACTTTCTGTCCAGTCTCCTTGACCCAGTTCTGAAGTTTCAGAAGCTCGACCTGAAGAAGATATTTTTCTTTTTCGTAGATCTTGCGGCTCATGCGGTTCTTGTAGGGATAACCGCCGTGCTTCCAGTCTTCGTTTAATTCGTTTTCATTAACTTCGGTCTTCTTGCTGGCGCCTTCTTTTAATTTTTCACGCTGCACCAAAGCCTTCAGGATGGCTTTGCGGTCAGCCGGGGCCTCGCCCTCGAGAATGGAGATCAAAGCCTGCATCTCATGCTCGTTGGCAGCGGCGAAAGTTTGATTGGAGACGTACTCTTCGGCTTCCTTTTCAGAAGTGACCGGAGAGGAGGTAATAGATTCCACTGCGGTGTGGAACGGATCCTCTTCTTTTGAGGCGGCTACGTCGGACTCGGAGACGGTGCTGACTTCTACCTTCTCATCGACCAGTTCGCTGTGATCTTTCTGTTTTTTGCTGTTTGACACGTTAGTACTCACGATTGGGTAAATTATTAATCCATAGTCGTTAGTGAATTCTTCTTGCTGACTATGTAGTTGTAAATGATTTTTTTGGGAAAGCGGGAAATTTTACTTGCGATTGCCGACAACTGTCCAGCCGGAAGGAGCGGGATTAACTCGTCAATCCATTGTTTATCTTCTTCTTTTAACGTCTCCTCCGCTGAGGTTGAAGCCGCGTCGACGACGATGACGTATTCTCCCTTAGGAGGATTGCGGGATAGCCATTCGCGTAAATCAGGAGCGTAGAGGCTGTCGATTTGTTCGAATTTTTTCGTGAGTTCTCGGGCAATTGTGATTTTTCGATCTGCCGGGACGGATTCGCTTAGTTCATCAATTAATTTCTCTAAGCGATGGGGCGCTTCGTACAGAATAAAAGTGCGGCCGCTGTTTATTAACTTTTGAAGTTCACCTGCGCGCTCCTTTTTTCCGCCGTTTAAAAAGCCGTGGAATGTAAAGCCCTCCGGCGCCATTCCCGCCGCAGAGACTGCGGTTACTGAAGCGCTGGCGCCGGGGATCGGAATGACGCGATAACCTTGTCCTCTGACTTGGGCGACGACTTTTGTTCCGGGGTCGGAAACCGCAGGCGTTCCGGCGTCCGTGACGAGCGCAACCCGCTTGCCTTCGGCCAAATAAGTTAAAACCTTTTCTGCACCCTTGTGCTCGTTATGCTGATGGACAGGGAACAAGTGCGACTCTATATTAAACTTCTCCAAAAGTTTTCTTGTTTCCCGGGTGTCTTCAGCGGCAATACAGTCTGCCTTGCTGAGGACCAAAAGCGCTCTGAGGGTAATATCGCCGAGATTTCCGATCGGAAGACCCACGACGTAAAGTGCGGGGGCAGGCAGATCCTGAGAGGGGAGCGAGATGCTTTGGAACAGTTCATTATTGTCGTAGAGGAATTTTCGGGAGTCCATCTTGACCTCGTTGGTAAACAGAATTTTGTGTCGCGTATCTCTGAGCCTTATTACGGCAGCTGCAGTAACGACTGCTGCGGCTCAGCAATCCGAGATCGGACCGACAACGGATGCGCAGGTTCAATCGCAGAACAAAACTAAAATCGCTCTGATTGTATCCCCTAAAGGATCCGTTCTGTCCGAAGCCGCGGCTCCTATTCAGCAGGGAATCCTCGCGGCCAGCCGCGAGGCGACGGCCTCGGGTGCCTGTGAGTTGGTTCAGTATGAACTGAGCAATCCGCAGGATGCCGGTGCGGTATTAAAGAAAGCAGCCGACGACGGGGCAGTACTGGCCATCGGACCTGTTTCGCGAGACGCCGTACAGACGATATCGGAAATGCCCTATCTTCCGCTGCCGGTCGTAGCAATCAATCGTCCGTCCGGAGAAACGGCGCCGGAATTATTTTTAAGTATCGATATTTCTGCAGAGAGCGAAGTCGAGCAGCTTGCGAAGATTGCAGTGGAAAACACCGCTCAAAAGGCAGATCTGGCAGCGAATAATTTTGTAATCCTTACGACTCAGGATCCGTATGACGAGCGTCTGGCAAGAGCCATGGAAGCCGCTTTGGTGAAAGCCGGGGCCGGTGCAGAAAGACGTCATATTTCCTCCGATCAGATTGCCTACCTTCGTCAGGAAATGCGAGGAAAGGCCTTCAGAGGCGCTTTTTTTGCCATGAATGCTCAAAATGCCAGCCTGCTTCGTCCGTATTTGCCGCCTGAGCTTCCGGTTTTCGGGACAAGTTACAGCAATCCGATGCATCAGAAAGACTCCATGCTGGCCAAAACTCAGTCCAACGATTTGAACGGAATGATCACGTTAGAGATTCCGGCCGAGGAGAACACAAGCACTTTGGTAGCTCAGTACAAGGGAGAAAGAGAGAATTTATCTCTGGAAGAGCTGCAAATGTTTTCTGTCGGAGTAGATGCCTGGACCTTAGGTACCAAGTGGATTGACTGGGCACGACGCATTGAAGTTCCCGATGGACTGACCGGACGTCTGAGCTTCGATAAAGACAGCGGAAGCAAAGTGAAGCGAGAGCTTGTAAAAACGGTCGTTAGCCCAAATAAGACAGGGAAGGCCTCTGAAGAGGATTTAGTTCAGTTTACGGAAAGCGCGGAAGAGGCCGGCTTATGAGTTTTGTGACGATGATGGAAGGCCATCTGGCCTGGGGCGATAAGCCGCTTCTCGATAACGCCGACCTTACGGTCGAAGCAGGTCAGAGAATCGGTTTGATCGGCCGCAACGGTACCGGCAAGAGCTCTTTACTTAAAGTTCTTGCGGGTATTGAAAAACTCGACGGCGGGGAGCTGCATACACAGAACGGCCTGCATGCTGTCTATGTAGAACAGGAGCCTTACTTTCCGGAAGCACCGACCGTCATGGACTCTTTGGTGCTTAGAGGGAAGCTGGATGAACTGCCGGACGAAAAAATGCGCTGGCAGATTCAAAGCCGCTTGTCGGAGTTTCTTCATAAGTTCGACCTGGATGAAAACCTTGACTTGAAGAAGGCTTCCGGCGGCGAAAAGAAAAAAGCAGCCCTGGCACTTGCTTTCGCCTTAGATGCAGATCTCCTTTTGCTGGACGAGCCGACAAACCATTTGGACATTGACGCGATTCGTCAGCTTGAAAATATCATCCTGAATGAATTCAAAAAGTCTCGCTCTTTCGTGACGATTACTCATGACCGTGCGTTTCTTAATCGGATCGTCGATACGATTTGGGAACTGGATCGCGGCGTAGTTCGCAGCTATCCGGGCTCTTTTGAAGCCTATCAGCGGAGAAAAGAAGAGGAGTTAGCGGCGGAAGACAAGGCAAGGGCTGATTTCGATAAGGTTTGGACTCAGGAAGAAGCTTGGATTCGCCGCGGCATCGAAGCGCGACGCACACGAAACGAGGGTCGCGTCAGACGTCTGGAGCAAATGCGTATTGAACGTGAGCAAAGACGGGATCGGATCGGCACACTCGATCTTAACTTGGACGCTGGAGAGAGAAGCGGCAAAGTCGTGGCTGAGCTCGAGGGTGTCAGTAAGAGTTTCGGCGACCGCTGCCTGATTAAAGATTTAACGCTTCGCGTGATGCGCGGTGACAAGCTGGGCTTGCTCGGTCCTAACGGCGTCGGTAAGAGCACGCTGATTAAAATTATTTTGGGGCAGATGCAACCGGACTCCGGTACCGTGAAATTGGGGACGAATCTGCAAATTGCCTATTTCGATCAGCTGCGCAGCGAGCTTGATCCTACGAAGACACTGCAGGAAACCGTTTCTCCCGGCTCTGACTGGGTTGAAGTCGGCGGCGTCCGAAAGCACGTGATCGGATACCTTGGCGAATTCCTGTTCCCGCCGCATCGCGTCAATGTCAAAGTTTCCAGCCTTTCCGGCGGCGAGAGAAATCGCCTGCTGCTGGCAAAACTTTTTGCAAAGCCGGCTAACCTCCTGGTCATGGACGAGCCCACCAACGACTTGGATATCGAATCTATCGAGATGCTTGAGGCGACTCTGGCGGAATATCCGGGAACGGTTTTATTGGTGACACACGACCGGTCTTTTATGGATAACGTCGCGACGCTAACGATTGCTCCGGATAAAGACGGTGTTTGGACTTCTTATGTCGGAGGCTATGAAGAATGGCTCAAGTGGCGGGACAAGAGAGAAAAAGAAGAGCAGAAAGCCGCGGAGGCTGCAGCTCAAGCCGATAAATCGCAGAAGACGAGACGCCGGAACGCAAAGCCGGGGCTCAGCTACAAAGAAAACAAACTTCTTCAGGAGCTCCCCGGGCAGATAGAGGCGTTGGAGAATCGTCAGAATGAACTTGTAGAGCTCATGCAGCAGCCGTCCTACGGCAGCAAAGCGCCCGAGCAAATTCGGGCTGACGGAGATGAGATGCAGAAAATTGCTAAAGAGCTCGAAGAAAAGTACGCCTTGTGGGAAGAGCTGGAAGAAAAACAATCGCTTGCAAATTAGTATTTTTGGGCGATTAAAAGTCTTCCAAAAGGCTTTCTAAGCAGTCAAAATAAACGTAAGAACACAATTAAGAGGTTCTTGCGATGAGAATGAAATTAATAAGAACTGCAGCCTGCTTAGCAGCTTTAGGTCTGGCTGTTTGTACGGCTGTTGACGCTCGTCCTCCCGGACCTCCTCCCGGAGGTCCCGGATTCGGACCCGGGCCCGGTTTCCGGGGACCCGGCTGGGGCGGACCGCCTCCGCCGCCGCGTCATCATCATAATCGATGGCACGATTTCGGAAGAGACGTCCTCGGAGGGACGCTGGTGCTCGGTTTAGGCTTGGGATTGGCCAATGCGATTACAAACGCCACGACTCCGACCTATACAGCTCCGACATATGTGGCGCCTTCCTATGTAGCGCCGACATACGCCGCACCGACCTATACGCTTCCGACTTATACCGCGCCTGTCGTGACAGCTCCCGTGGTTTCAGCTCCGGTTGTTACCGCCCCTGCGGTGACGGCGCCGGTTGTCACCGCGCCTGTAGTCGCAGCCCCGGTTGTGACGGCTCCTGTCGTCACCGCAGCAACGATTCCGGGTAAAACGATGTACTGGTGCCAGGCTAGTAAGAATTTTTATCCTTACGTGACGGAGTGTACCAGCGGCTGGGAAGCCCGCGTTATGCCTTAATTTAATCGCGGAAGTTCAAAGCCTTCGTTCCTAATCGGCGAGGGCTTTTTTATTGGTGAAAACACCTAAAATTTCGATCGTTTTCAATAGAATTTCAGCTTTACGCTGAAAGTACTATGGGATATTTGTGTGGAGAGAGAGTTGACTGAAACGAAAGAACAACGAGCTGAGGCACTCAACAGCTTAAGCACACTTTGTGATTTCTTTCAGAATCGTGTTCTGAAAGGACCGTCGGACGAAGCACTGAGAGAATTTAATCGGGCAACAAAAGAGTGGGTCTCAGTCACGTACAAAGAGCTTGGCGAGAAAGTAAAAAATTGGCAGAGAGCGTTTGCTGATTTGGGGCTTAACAGGGGAGACCGTGTTGCGATGCTTCTGCCCAACGGTGTGAACGCCGTATGTTTCGATCAGGCGGCTATGGCCAACTCTCTCGTGCCGGTTCCTCTTCACGCGATTGACACTCCTGCCTCGAGCGCTTTCATTCTCCAAGACAGCGGTGCATCCGTTTTGGTGACTGACAAGAAGTCCAAATGGGAAAAGATCCAGGAAGCCGGGTTTGACCTTTCTGCGATTAAAAAGGTCATCATTACAGAAGAGCTGACAGAAGCGTCCGAGCTCATTCAAGGATTAAAGGATTGGCTCAAAGGAGCTCCTAAGGACATTCCTTTGCCGGAGCAGCCCACAGTCGACGATTTGGCCTGTATTGTTTATACGTCGGGAACGACCGGTAGGCCCAAAGGCGTGATGCTCACCCATAAAAACATCACAAGCAACGTCCGTTCAACTCTCGCTCATGTTAAGCCGGAGATCGGCGACATATTCCTTTCGTTCCTTCCGCTTTCTCATATGTTTGAAAGAACGGCAGGTTACTACTTGGCGCTGGCAACAGGTTCGACAATTGTATTTAACCGCTCTCTCCAATACCTTGCAGAAGACTTCAAGATTGCGAAGCCCAATGTTTTGATTTCTGTCCCGAGAGTCTATGAGCGTATCTACGCCAAGCTGAATGACGCGCTTGCCAAGAAAGGCAAAATTCAGGCGGCGTTGTTCCATATGGCCGTTAACGCCGGATGGCAGAATTTCTGCAAAAAAAATTCGATAAAAACGGCCGGGTCTCAGGGTTTAATGTTTGGCGGCTTGGTCAATGCGACGGTCGGTAAGAAGATCTCGGAAAAACTGAAGTCTCAATTCGGCGGAAGGCTGCGCGTGGCCATCAGCGGCGGTGCTTCTCTTAACCCTGAGGCGGCTAAGGTTTTCTGCGGACTGGGTCTTCCGGTGATTCAAGGCTACGGCATGACCGAGACTTCCCCGATCATCAGCGGGAATAACGTGACTGATAACGATCCGGCCACTGTCGGCCGTGCTCTGAAAGATGTGTCGATCCGACTGGGTGAGCGGGAAGAAATCCAGATCAAGGGTGACCTGGTCATGAAAGGGTACTGGGATCGGGAAAAGGATACGAAGAATGCCTTTACTGAAGACGGCTGGTTGAAGACGGGAGACCAGGGGGCCTACGACGGGGAGGGCCGACTGAAGATTGTCGGCAGAATCAAAGAGATCATTGTGACTTCAACGGGCGAAAAAATTTCTCCTGTCGATATTGAAAGTGCATTGGAAACGATACCGCTTTTCCGCCAGACCTATGCGGTCGGCGACGGAATGCCTTACATTGCTGTGCTGATTTCTTTAGATCCGACTTTGTGGAAAAAATTTGCTGCAGAGCAGGGTGTTGATCCGAAGGATCCGGAATCTATTCATGCCCCTGCCGTGCGCAAAAAGGCGCTGGAAATGGTCAAGAAAGCGTGCCGCACATTCCCGGCCTACGCTGTACCCAAAAACATTGCGCTCACTTTGGATGAGTGGACGATTGATAACGGACTGCTGACTCCCACCTTGAAACTCAAGCGTTCTCCGATGCAGGCAAGGTACGGACATCTCATTGAAGAAATGTATAAAGGCGCAAAGAAGAGCCGTATCTAAAAGAGACCTCCGTATAATCGACCGTCTGTCTGCAAAATAACACTGGTAGAAACAATGGAAGAACGTTCCACCGAAACAATTCGCAATGCCTACAAAGGCAACGTCAAGCATGGAAAGTCGGAAGCGATTGCGCCGAAGTGGGTTCTGCAGAGTACCGAAGCGGTGATGCAGTACTACCTCGACCGAGATTTAACGCTTGACCGCTGCGTACTTGAGAAGTTCCCGCTCCCTCAGGAGGGACACAAATATATGCTTTACGCGCATATTCCCTTCTGCAAGACGCTGTGTTCTTACTGTACTTTCCACCGATTCCTTTTCAAGGAGCACAAGGCTCGCGAATACTTTGTGAATCTGCGCAAAGAAATGGAAGCCGTTCGTGCCATGGGATATGACTTCACGTCGATGTATGTCGGCGGCGGTACAACGACCGTGCTGATGGACGAGCTCGCCAAAACGCTGGAGCTGGCTAAAAAGCTGTTTCCGTCTATCAAGGAAGTGTCTGTTGAGACCGATCCTCAGATCATGGGTGATCCGCAGATCCATATGCTCGAGGGCCTCGTAGACCGTATGTCTATCGGGGTCCAGAGCTTCGATGACGGCATTCTGAAAATGACCGAGCGCGATAAGTTCGGCACAGGGCAGGAAGTTTTTGAAAACATTGCAAAAGCACAGGAACTTTTCCCGATCTGCAACGTCGACATGATTTTCGGATTCCGAGGACAGACCGATGAGATTCTTCACCGCGACTTGGAAACGCTGCTGAAGCTCTCTCCCCGTCAGATCACGACCTATCCGCTGATGGTGACGAGCCAGACGAAGCGCAGTGTTAAAGATTCCATTGCGGCACCTCACGACATCATGGCCGGTCAGTACCGTATGATTCTCGATATGCTGACAGAGGACTATACCCAGCTGTCGGCGTGGGCCTTCGGGAAATCCAACAATGAAGGCTTTGACGAGTACGTCATCGACAACGATGAGTATTTGGGCGTCGGCTCGGGAGCTTTCAGCTTCTTAGGTGACTCGCTCTACGTCAACACCTTCTCTCTGCGCCGCTATAACGAACGAATCGGCTCCGGCAACAACGGTGTCGAAAGAAGAAAGGTCTTCGGCAAACGCAGCATTCTTCAGTACCGTCTGCTGCTGCAGCTGTTTGCCGGCCGAATCAGCCGCAAGTACTTCAAAGAGGTTCACGGTGTGGATTTGGACCGCGCGTTATTTAAGGAAGTCCTTGCTTTGAAACTGGCGGGGGCAATTAAAGAAAATCCGGAAGATCATGACCGCTTTATCGTGACCGATAAGGGCAAGCTTCTCGGCCTCGTGATGATGAAGGATTTCTACTCCGCGATGGACAACATTCGGGCGGAGTTAAGGAAACCACTTAAAGAAGCCGACATGTAAGCGAAAACCACAAAGTCCCATATCCACGGGGCCTTTGCTTACATCTGTTTTCATTTGTCCTCATTATTTAGAGGTTTTTACTTAAGACAAAAGGATAGAGGCCGTTGTGCAATCTGTAACAACACCGTAAACTTCGCTCCGTAAGGAGACTCGGGACTTCGCAGCTGCGATTTACTAAATATATTTTTATCCGAATCTGTCTCTTTAAATTTCCATTTCAAGCTCTGGAGTTGAGTAATGTCTACTATGGATGTTGTTACCTTCCGACCGCCTCAAGGCTGTCGCGGAGAAGACGGTCCCGCGTTTCAGGGAAATTTCCGCAAAGGCGAACTTCGCGGAATTATCCACATTAACAAAGACAACTGCGTCGGCTGCGACACATGCCGCAAGTTCTGCCCGGTTGATGCTATTTCCGGCGGTTTAGGCGCCATTCACAAAATTCGCGACGATGCATGCGTCAGCTGCGGTCAGTGCTTAAGCGCCTGCCCGTTCGGCGCCATCGAACAGATGAGCTTCGTAGACGACGTCATCGCTGCTCTTAAAGATCCGAAGAAATTCGTGGTCGCTCATCCCTCTCCTGCAGTCCGTGTTGCATTGGCTGAAGAATTCGGCGGCAAACCCGGCGATCTCTGCACCGACCAGATGCTCAACGCCTTGGAAAAGGCCGGTTTCACTGTTTACGACGTGAACCAGACTGCCGACCAGACGATTCTGGAAGAAGGCACGGAATTCATTAAGAAGGTTCGCTACTGGTGCCTGGGCGAAAGAAGCCCTGAAGTCAACATGATGGCTCACCACCCGCTGCCTCACTTCACCAGTTGCTGCCCCGGCTGGGTCAGAAATATGGAAATTAACTTCGCTTCTGCGATTCCCCATGTTTCCACGACAAAGAGCCCGATTCAGATGGGCGGTGCTTTAGGCAAGACTTGGGCTGCCAAGCACGTTTGGAACAAGGATCCGCGCGATGTCTGCATCGTTTCTATTACTCCTTGTACCGCTAAGATTTTCGAAGCCAGCCGTCCTGAATTCATCGACGCCTGGAAGTGGAACGTTGAACACAACGTTATTCCGAAAGACTCTCCTGTCTTCCCGGATATCGATTACAGCCTCACAACTCGTGACATCGCTGAAGTCTTCCGCCGTCTCGGTATCGATCCGCTCAAGATGCCTACTACGCACGAAGTTAAACCGACCGAAAAATACACCGGTGCTGGCACGATCTTCGGCTGCTCCGGCGGCGTGATGGAAGCAGCTCTCCGTACGGCCTACGCACTTCTGGCCGGCGAAGAACTGAAGAACCCGGACATCATCAGCGTCCGCGGTCTGAACAACTCTTTAGTTGAAGCTACTGTGCCTATTCCTTTGAAGGCTCAGGGCGGCAAGATTTTCGAACTTCGCGTTGCTGTCGTTAACGGCGCCCTTCAGGATCTGAAGAATGTCATGAAGATCATCAACGAAGACAAGGATCGCTGGCACTTCATCGAAGTGATGAACTGCCCGGGCGGCTGCGTCAACGGCGGCGGTCAGCCTCTGCAGGGCGCCGGTTCTTCCTGGCTTGCCCCGACAACTCCGCTTCCTGTCAAACTCTAACAAGGTAGGAATTAGAAATGAGTAAATATCAATATACCGAACGCGACGTTCCTGCCATGTTGGGCCGCCGCGGCTTCCTGAAAGTCATCGGTCTCTGCGCTGTTTTAGTTGCCGGCGCCGGTGCTGTGATCACTCAGCTGATCACTTCCCGCAATAAGGTTATTCTCGACAGACAGAGCGGTCTGTATGCAGATGACAAGCGTCTGCAGAAGATCAATCTGACTTCTTCTCACCAGAACGACGTTTGCTGGCAGGTCTACAAGGACATGAACGGCAAACCTGTCGAAGGCGAGATGTACAAGCTTAACCACACCCACTACTATCCCCGCTCTCAGCTGGCTATGACGGAGGCAGAACATGTCTAATCCCGAAATGAAAGGCGCAAGAATTCTGCGCTTCCACACTTCCGACAAAGTTTTCCACTCCATCAACGCAATTTGCTGGTACGCCTTGGTCATCACCGGTGCCATCGTTTATTTCGGCCATTGGATGGGCGATATTTCCGATGAAACCGCTAACCTCATGATGGTTTGGCACCTCTGGCTGGGTGCTCTCTTCACCCTTAACTTCGTGGGCTATGTTCTCTTCGCTCCCGAACGTTTTGCCGTGACCCTCAAGAACCTTCTTGAGTGGGACAAAAACACCATTATGTGGTTCAGAAACTTCGGCGGCTATCCGCGTCGTTTCTTCAAGATTCCTTTTGGACCGGTTGAAGTTCCGCCGCAGGGTCGTTACAACGGCGGCCAGAAGATGAGCTATCTCATCTTCCTCGCAGCTGTCGTTTATCTGATCGCTTCCGGCTGGCTGCTTTGGTTGGGTGCTCCCCTCCTTGGCAAGACCGTCTTCTACTGGCTCTTCATCACTCACGTTTGGGGAAGCTTCATTGTGACCGCTATGGTTACATGCGCTCATATTCCTCTGGCTCTCCTGTCCATGGAACACTTCAAGGGCATTTGGAGAATCGGATCCGGCGACATCTCTTATGAGGCCGCTGAGCACCATGCTCCGACTTGGGTCAAACGTGACGTCGTCAAAGTTGTTGAAAAATAATCTTTGACCGTTAAATAAAAAGAGGGGGCTTCGGCTCCCTTTTTTGTCGCCTATCCATCTAGAATCTCGGAAAACAGAGGAATTGTCATGGCAGAGATGAATCAGACCCCAAAAGGGATGCGTGTCCACATTGGTATTTTCGGCAGAAGAAACGCCGGTAAGTCGAGTGTGATCAACGCGCTGACCAAACAAAACATTGCGCTTGTCAGCGACGTTGCCGGTACGACCACAGATCCGGTGTTTAAAGCGATGGAAATCCTGCCTCTGGGGCCGGTGATGATCATTGATACCGCCGGCATCGACGATATCGGAGATCTGGGCAAACTTAGGATCGGCAAAACTAAAGAAGTCATGACAAAGACCGACGTCGCGGTCATTGTGATTGACGCTGCCAATGACGTTTCTGACTTTGAACGTTCCTTAGTTTCTGAGTTTAAAAAACTGGGGACGACCTACATCCTCGCAGCCAACAAGATTGAAACGGTCGCCGATCCTGCCGAGCGGATTGCTTTTTTGGACAAGGCTTTCGGAGAAAAGGTCGTCCCAATCAGCGCGCTTAAGAAAAAAGGCATTGATGAGCTGCGTTCGCTTATCGTCAAAACGGCACCGGAAGCCTTCGAAGACGGGCCTATGCTAAGAGATCTCGTTAAAGAAGGTGATACCGTCGTACTTTGCGTTCCCATCGATACAGCTGCTCCTAAGGGCCGAATCATTCTTCCTCAGGTCCACGCCATCCGGGATATTTTGGATGCTAATGCAAAGGCAGTTGTCGTCAAAGAGAATCAACTGGCCGAACAGCTTGATAATCTCAAGGAGCCGCCTGCATTGGTGGTTACGGACAGCCAAGTCTTTGCAAAAGCAGATCGCGCGGTGCCTAAAGAAATTCCTCTTACGTCTTTTTCCATTCTCATGGCGCGTCAAAAGGGCAACCTAAGCGGATTAGCCGCTGGTGCCAAAGCGGTGGAAAATTTAAAGCCGGGCGATAAAGTTTTGATTGCGGAAGCCTGTACTCATGTCTGTCAGGCAGAAGATATCGGCAGGGTCAAAATACCGGCTTGGCTGAATAAGAAAGTAGGCGGCGAACTGAACTATGAGTGGTATACGGGAGACTCTTTCCCGGAAGATGTTTCTTCTTATAAGCTTGTGATTCACTGCGGCGCGTGCATGATTAACCGCCGAGCCATGCTGAGCCGACAAAAGAAATGCGCCGAGACCGGAGTTTCGATCGTCAATTACGGAGTCCTGATTTCTTACTTACACGGAATCATGGACCGCGCCATGTCGCCGATGAAAGACAACTAAAAGGCAAGAGCCCGGAATTTCCGGGCTCTGCGCATTTAGATATCGAGGTCGACGTCTGTGTGTTTTAGCTTCTGACCGTGCTCACGGGTCACGTGGAAAGTGACCTGAGGCCAATGTTTCTGCGTTGTCTGCAGATTGTAGATGCTTGTGGCAAGGTAAACGGTGTTGCCGTCTGCATCCTTGGCTAGACGCATTCCCTGTTCCTTCTCAAAATCCTTGCGTGTCTGCTCGTCGGGGTAAGTCACCCAACGTGCCGTAGAAACAGATGTGTTTTCGTAGATCGCGTCGACGTTGTATTCCGTCGCTAAGCGCTGGGCTACGATTTCGAACTGTAGTTGCCCGACAGCGCCGAGGTAAAGGTTGCCGAGTTCATCTTCAAACACCTGAATCGCACCTTCTTCACCGAGTTCTTTCAAGCCTTTATGGAGCTGTTTGGCTTTGAAAGGGTCTTTCGGACGAGCACTGCGGAACAGTTCCGGAGCGAAGTATGGAATACCGGTGAAGCCGAGCACTTCGCCTTGCGTAAGCGTGTCGCCGATGTGCAGCTGGCCGTGGTTGTAGATACCGATGATGTCGCCGGCAACGGCGTTTGTCATCAGCACGCGGTCGTTGGCCATGAAGGTAAGGGCATTCGGGATCTTCATTTCTTTGCCTTCTCGGACATGAAACACTTTCATACCCGGCTGGTATTCGCCGGAGCAGACGCGGAAGAAGGCAATACGGTCGCGGTGCTTCGGATCCATGTTTGCCTGAATCTTGAACACAAAGCCAGAGAACTTGGCTTCATCGGGTTCAACCATACGCTTTCCGGCGTCGCGAGGCTGAGGCGTTGGAGCCCAATTTACCAGGGCATTCAACACGTCCTCGACACCGAAGTTGTTGACACCGGAGCCGAAGAAAACCGGTGTCTGGGAGCCTTCCAAGAACCGTTCAAGAGAGAACGGCTCACTGGCGCCTTGAATGAGTTCGATGCTTTCGCGAACGTAATCCATTTCCAGCGGAAAAAGTTCGTCGAGGCGAGGATTGCCCAGTCCTTCGATCACTTCAACGTCGTCGGAGAGTTTTTCTCCCCCTGGGGTGAAGCGCTTCATGCGGTTATCGAGCAGGGAGAAGACGCCGCGGAATGTTTTTCCCATGCCGACAGGCCAGGTGATCGGGGCACAGTCGATCTTCAAAACATTTTCAATCTCGCCGAGCAAGTCAATCGGATCCTGAACCTCGCGGTCGAGTTTGTTGATGAACGTAATGATCGGAGTCTTGCGCATACGGCAGACTTCAAGCAGTTTGATGGTTTGAGCTTCCACGCCTTTGGCAGCATCGATGACCATGACGGCGCAGTCCACTGCCGTTAAGACGCGGTAGGTATCCTCCGAGAAGTCTTCGTGTCCCGGGGTATCCAGTAAGTTGATGACGTGATCGTTGTATTCAAACTGCATTACCGAGCTGGTGACGGAAATACCGCGCTGCTTTTCAACTTCCATCCAGTCACTGGTTGCATGACGGCCTGCCTTTCGGCCCTTCACGGCTCCGGCCATCTGAATAGCTCCGCCGAAAAGCAGAAGCTTTTCCGTCAATGTCGTTTTACCAGCGTCGGGGTGAGAGATGATTGCGAAGGTTCTCCGCCTCTTTACTTGTTTCTGTGCCTGTGGACTTAGCAAAGCCATTTTGTTCAGAATCCTATACTTATCTGTAGCCGAGAATTGTAGATCAAAGGATGGATATTCAAATGTCAATGAATGAAAAAGTGAGGGTTTATGAACGAAATTTAACTAATTGAGCTACTAAAATTACCAGGATTAATTCCTAGAGACTCTCCCAATGACACAAAACTACTTTCCACGTTGGAAAGTCAAGACGGAAGGCACAATTGCGCCTGACGAAACACTTCCTCTTGGCCAAACCCTGGCAATGGGTATCCAACACGTCGTCATCATGTTCGGTTCCACGGTGCTCGCACCGCTGATTATGGGTTTGGATCCCAATGTCGCGATTTTCATGAGCGGCGTCGGAACGCTTTTATTCTTTTTAATTGTTGGCGGCCGAGTTCCGAGCTATTTGGGCTCCAGCTTCGCTTTCATCGGTGTGGTCATTGCGGCCACGGGCTATGCCGGCACAGGCCTTAATCCCAACATTCCGATCGCCATGGGCGGTGTGATTGCTTGCGGTGTTGTGTACGCGCTTGTAGGTCTAATCGTAATGTGGACCGGAGTGGGCTGGATTGAACGCCTGATGCCCCCGGTTGTGACCGGTGCCATTGTGATGACGATTGGTCTGAACCTCGCTCCGGTTGCCGTTAAAGGCATGGGCGCTACCAACTTTGAACAATGGTATGCGGCTGTAGCGGTCCTGATCATGGGTTTTGTCGCTGTTTACCTACGAGGATTCCTGCAGAAGCTGCTGATTCTCGTGGGTATTGTGATTGCTTATATCCTTTACTGGCTGCTCACCAATGTAATGGCTCTAGGCAAGCCGATTGACTTCCAGCCGCTGATTAATGCCAGTTGGGTTGGAGTTCCCAATTTCTCCGCTCCGGTTTTCCAGCCTGAAGCTATGATCCTGATCGTTCCGGTGGTTGTGATTCTGATCGCTGAAAACCTTGGGCATATCAAAGCTGTCAACGTGATGACGCACCGCAACCTCGACCCGTATATCGGCCGCAGCTTCTTCGGCGACGGTCTAGCAACGATCCTTGCCGGTTTTGTCGGCGGTCCCGGTGTGACGACCTACGGTGAAAACATCGGTGTGATGGCTGCAACCCGTGTGTACTCCACATTAATCTTCCCAGTTGCCGGCTGCTTTGCTATTTTGCTTAGCTTCTCTCCGAAGTTCGGCGCCTTGATTCAAACGATTCCAGGACCGCTACTAGGCGCTGTTTCGGTTATTGTTTTTGGTTTTATTGCTGCAGCCGGTGTGCGTATCATGATCGAAAACCAGATTGATCTGGCTTCCAGCAAGAATCTGATCGTGACGGCTGTTACGCTGATTATAGGTGCCGGGGATTTCTCGCTGAAAATTGGCGGATTCGGTTTGGGCGGAATCGGAACAGCAACCATTGCGGCCATTCTGCTGAACCTGATCATGGAAGATAAGAAACTCAAAAAAGAGTAACGTTTTTCTGAGTGATTTTGAAGACGGTTTTTCGGCATTGAGCGATCGGCTCAATGCCGTGAAAACCGTTTTTTGTTGTAGATTGCAGTCGTTATGGAATGCAGAGTGCGACCGAACACATTGTTTTGAGGTAGTTGAATGGACAGCAATTTTGCCGAGAGACTCATTGCCTGGCAAAAGGAATACGGAAGAAACAATCTGCCTTGGCAGCAAAGTCATGATCCTTACGTGCGCTGGCTTGCGGAAATCATGCTCCAGCAGACGCAGGTTAAGACTGTCATTCCTTATTTCAATCGCTTTATGGAAAGGTTTTCGACGGTTCAAGCTCTTGCCGAAGCTCCAGAGGAAGAGGTCATGAAGCTCTGGGCGGGTCTTGGGTATTACAGCCGCGCCAGAAACCTTCACAAATGTGCAAAAGAAGTTCAGCAGCGTTTTGGCGGCTGCTTCCCCATTGAGCTTGTGGATCTGGAGTCGCTTCCCGGTATTGGTGTCTCGACGGCCGCAGCAATTCGCAGCGCGGCAACGGATGAGCCTTGCGCTATTCTTGATGGGAATGTGAAGCGCGTGCTGGCACGTCACAGCATGATCGGCAAGGGTTTGACGCCGAGCGAGGCTGAAAAGCGGCTGTGGGCGGATGCGCGTGCCAAAACGCCTCAACGGGAAGGGCGCACCTACGCTCAAGCAGTCATGGATCTTGGCGCGACTGTCTGCACACGGACTAAGCCGCTGTGTTTTCTGTGTCCTGTCAACCAAGACTGCAAGGCTTTTCTTGCGGACTGCCAGCTGGAATATCCAATAAAGAAGGTTAGGGCACGGGTGCCGGAGGAGATATTGAATCTTGCTGTCTATACCGACGGAAAAGAAGTTTATTTGGTAAGAAAGACCGAACGCTACTGGAAGGGGCTGTGGACTCTTCCGGAGCTTTGTGAGGAAGACGCCGAGAAACCGGAAGCGGTTCTTCCGGTCGTCGAGCATCGACTGACGCACCTTCTGCTCAAGATTTATCCTGTTCGGCTCCCGATGCCCGAAGAAGTTCCTGCCGAGTGGAGAGTTTTTACGAAGGAGCAAATCGAGAGGGAAGCGCTTCCGACGCCGATTCGAAAACTCTTATTGGAAATTCTCTAATCTTTGGATGCGACGGCGTCCAAAGTACGGTGGCGGACGATGACGCCTTCGTACAGTTTCGAAAAGTGTCGAGCCAGCGTTTCGGCGATGTAGACGGAACGGTGCTGACCGCCGGTGCAGCCGATCGAGACCGTAAGATAGTGTCGGTTCTGAGCTTCGTAAGACGGGAGCCATTTCTCCACGAAGTTCTGAATATCGGAAATCATTTCCTGAACTTCGGGTTTTGAACGCAAGTAATCAATCACCGGCTGGTCCTTGCCGGTGTACTTTCGAAGATCTTCTTCCCAGTAAGGGTTAGGCAGACAGCGGACGTCAAAAACGAGGTCGCTCGCCATCGGAAGACCGCGCTTAAATCCAAAGGACTCAAACGTCAGGAGGATACGGCCCTTCTTCGCTCTGACGAAATTACGGATCCAGTGGTTCAGCGTATTGGGCAGCATGCCGGTCGTGTCGATGATGTGAGAAAAGCCGACAAAAGGCTCCAGCATTTTCCGCTCTTTTTCAATGGCCTCGACTAAAGTTTCGGGGCCGGAGGCGGAACGCTGCGATAAGGGATGCTGACGGCGTGTCTCGGAGTATCTCTGAACGAGCGCATCGGTGGAAGCAGTTAAACACAGCACGCGGATATCAACGTTGTGTTCTTTTAGTGTTTTGAAGCTCTTGGAAATTTCCGGGATGGAGGCGTCGCTGCGCGAGTCCAAAGAAACCGCCAATAGGTCTCGGCCGACGGAATGGAGATGCTCGGCGACCGGTACCAAATAGTTGCCCGGCAGATTGTCGATGCAGTAATAGCCAAGGTCTTCGAGCTGCCTTAATGCAATGGATTTCCCGCTGCCGGAAAGTCCCGTGACGACAATAAGCTGCATATCCGTTTAACGGTTAAAAACCGTCCTCCTGCTCCATGAGTTTACGTTGGCGATCAAAGAATTCCTGAATGGTGTTGATGCCTCTGAGCTGAAGAATAGCACTGCGCACGGCTGCTTCAACGAGGACGGCTAAGTTTCGGCCGCCGCCAACGGGAATAATCATTTTGCGAATGGGCTGTCCGAGAACTTCGGTAAAGAGTTCGGTTTCGGGCAGGCGTTCCATCAGTTCGCCCTGATCAAACTGTTTCAGTTCGGCGACGAGGTTCAGACGCATCTTTCTGCGCACTGAAGTCTCTCCGAAAATCGTTTTGATATCCAGCAGGCCGATTCCGCGAACTTCAAGGAGATTTGCCAAAAGGGCAGGAGCAGAGCCTTCAACCCAGTCGGGTGCTCTCTGAATGAAATCAACGACGTCGTCGGCTACTAGGCCGTGGCCGCGCGTGACGAGCTCCAAGCCGAGTTCGCTTTTACCGATGCCGCTTTGGCCGGAAAGCAGAATGCCCATGCCGAATACATCCATGAAGACGCCGTGCATGGAACAGCTCGGTGCAAGGAGCTTAACGATATTGTGACGGACAAATGTCAAAACCTTTTCCGGCGGCTCGGAGGTCCCGAAGACCGGCAGATTGGTATCGATCAGCGGTTGAATCATGTCGTCCGGAAGCGCCAGGTCCAGACAAACAACCAAACCTAAGGACTTGTTATCGACAAGTTTTTGCAGAAAACCGATGCGGGCATCGTGCGAGATCTGGTTAAAAAACTCTATTTCCGCCGGCCCGATGATGTGAAGTCGGTCAGGATGAATAATGTTCAAGAAGCCGACACACAGAGTAGGGTACTGTTTTGCTTTTTCTGTCAGGAAAAGCTTCTCGTTGGCATGTGACTGACCGTACAACCAACTGATATTGAACTTCTTTTTGCAAAGGTTGAAAAGCTGTTGGTAGGTTGCCATGGTTGTCGGACCTGAATATTTAAGCCTTATCGGAGGGCTGGACGCTGCACCAGCTTCTTAAAGTGCCGCAGAATGTATCCGCAGAGGAAGCGGCTAAAAGTTTTTCGCGCAGCGTATCATCGGAAAAAACTTCGGCGGCGGAAGCTAAAAGCGCCAAATGTTCGCTTGCGGCCTCTTCCGGAGCAATGAGGAAGAAAAAGGCGCTGACTGCCGGTTCGCCGGGACGGTCGCTCTCAAGTTCACCGTGCAGCTTTACAAACAGGCAGCACGGTTCTTTAATGTTCGGGAGACGGCAGTGAGGAAGCGCGATGCCGTGATCGAGGTAGGTTGACCCCAATCGCTCACGGGCAAACAAGCCGTCGAAAATCTCTTTCCTGTCGAGACCGTAGATCAGGCTCAGTGTTTGGGAAGCCTGTTCAAAGATTCGTTTTTTACTGCTGGGAGAGATTCCGAGCAACACATTGTCTGGTTTTAACAGACTGCACAAACCGTTCATAAGATTGACATAACTTTTGACAGCCTTCCATTCTAAAGCACATCCGCTTTAGTCGAGATTTTTTCGTTCGGAGGCGGGGGCAATCCCGAGGGATTCACGATACTTGGCTACTGTTCGGCGTGCTACGGCAAATCCTTGCTGTTCAAGCGCAGAAGCAAGTTTGGCATCCGACAGCGGCTTGGCCTTTGGCTCTTGGTCGACAAGGCGTTTCAACGCGGCCTTAACGGAGGCGGCAGAGGCTGCCTCGCCGCTGTCCGAAGGTCCTACGGAAGAGCTGAAGAAATATTTCAGTTCAAACACCCCGAGCGGACAGATAAGGTACTTGCCGCTGCACGCACGGGAGACCGTGGATTCATGCAGCTCGGTTTCATCGGCAATTTGACGAAGCACCAGGGGACGAAGCGCGGAAGGACCTTTATCAAAAAAAGCCTCCTGATGCGCCAAAATCGCTCGGGCAACCTTGAGCAGCGTTTTTTCCCGCTGCTCAATGCTGTGCAGCAGTTCTCGGGCTTCCGTGAGGCGACCTTTCCAAAGCTGCATTGTTTCTTTATCTTTGCTTTGGACGACAGCTTGTGCATAAGTATCATTCAAACGGATTTTTGAACCCAATCGGCTGATCAGCCGCACAGTCCAGCGGCCTTGAACTTTAGTTACGGCAATTTCCGGAATGATGAAATTAATTTTGTCGGCAGAAAACTCAGCGGCAGGCCGAGGCGTCAGTCGGCTGATCACTTCGAGAACGGATTTAATCTCCTCTGTGGAGCACCCGAGCTTGTTTTTGAGCTCGTCGTAACGATGCTTTGCAACGAGGGTCAGATGATCCCGAAGCGTTGCTTCCGTCAGTTTTGCAAGCTCAGTACCAACGAGCTTGCGGTTGAGCAAGTGCTTCAGCTGCAGAAGCAGGGAGTCGTTGGCGTCCTTTGCGCCGATGCCGGGCGGATCGAAGCTTTGCAAAAGGGAAAGGGCGACATGCCAGTCTTCCAGCTCTGTTTCATCTTTCGGGAAGGGTGCGCTTTGTGAGATTTCCTCTAGACTTTCCGGAAGAAAACCGTCATTGTCGAGACAGCCGATAAGCCAGCGCAGAAGGCCGGAATCTTTTTCAGAAAGCGGCAGGCAGCCGGCCTGTTCAAGAAGGTGGCTTGAAAGTGTTTTTTCGGCCGGCGTTTCCCACTCTTCAGGGTCGTCTCCTTCGGCGTTCCAGTAGAGCTCTTGGTCGCCTTCCGATGTATTGCCCTCAGAGACTTCTTCCGAGGATTCGCAAATTTCGAGAAGAGGATTGTCCTCAAGGGCATCGTTGATCTTCTGGGACAGTTCCAAAGTGGAGAGCTGGAGCACCTGAAGCGTCTGCCGCATCTTCGGCGTAAGAGTGAGGTGCTGGCTCGGAACCAGATTTAGCGATGCCGCCATGACGCAGCTCCTACATTGTGAAGTTATCGCCTAAGTAAGCGTTGCGGACCTGCGGATTTTCAACGATGGCTTCCGGCTTGCCCTGTGCAAGGACGCTGCCGTTGCTGATGATGTAAGCGTGGTCGCAAATCCCCAAGGTTTCTCGAACATTGTGGTCGGTGATCAAAACACCGATGCCTCTTTCCTTCAGGAAATGCACGATACGCTGAATTTCAATCACCGCAATCGGGTCGACGCCGGCAAACGGTTCGTCGAGCAAAATAAAACGAGGACGAGCGGCCAAGGCGCGAGCGATTTCGGTACGACGGCGCTCACCGCCCGAGACTGTTGGTGCCAGGTTCTTACGAATACCGGTGATCTGAAGTTCGTTCAAAAGCTTTTCAAGTTCTTCCTTGATCTGTTTCTTGGTGAACGGACTGCCGTCTTCGTTGGTCTGCAGCTCAAGAATGGCCTGAATATTTTCTTCGACCGTCAGCGTTCTGAAAACACTGTTTTCCTGCGGAAGGTAAGTAATTCCGATGCGGGCGCGCTTGTAAATGGGGAGGTGCTGAATCGACTCTCCGTTCAGAAGAATCTGTCCTCCGTTGGCTGCCACTAGCCCCACGATCATATAGAACGTCGTGGTCTTACCGGCGCCGTTCGGGCCTAAAAGACCGACGACCTCACCGCTTTTGATGGACAAGGACACGTCTTTGACGACGGTTCTCGGTCCGTAAATTTTCTTGAGGTTTTTGACCTCAAGCACATTGGTTTGATGCTTCTGCAGGTTTACTCCGTCTGTCATGGAGAGACTCTCCTGCTGCCCTGAAGTTCAAGCGGCTTGCCTGCGTCCATATTGGAGTCGCGGGGCGCAATGACGGTAGAGACACGGCCCGAGGGGCCTTTTGCCTTGTTGCCGTCAATAATTGCCGTTGAATTGGTCAGGTTATAAGTAATCTTGTCGCCCTTGCTTTCGTCTTTGAGGACACCGTTTTCGCTGCGTGCGACTTCGGCGCGATGCGTCAGAATCAGCACATTGCGTTTTTCGTCATAAGTGAGCTCGTTACCCTTGCCGTGCATCCATTCTTCAACGCCGGGCGTTTTTTGATCACGGCGCTGTTTGAAGGTCACCAGTTTGCCTTTCAAGGGCGTCATAACAGCGTGGCGGTAACCCTGCGGATCAACGGTAAGTACGAGCTTGTTGCCGTGAATCTCTAAGGTTCCTTGGTGAACTGCAACGTCCCCCGTATAAATTGCGACTTGCTTGACATCGTCGCCGTCAAATTTATCGGAAAAGATTTGGATTGGCTGTTCGGAGTCGGCTGTTTCAGCGTGTGCCGTACCGAAGGAAAGCAGCCCGAGTGCGCAAAAGAACCAGATCGGGAGAAGCTTCATTTTTGTGTAATCAGTGACGGAAGTTTAAGCAGTTAGGACATTCTATCTTACTCGCGCGGTCAAGCGAAAGCCGAGAACAAATCAGCCGCGAAACGAGCTTTAGAAAGTCGGAACGCGGTCGTTGTCAGAAGAGGTTAAGGCTGCTTGCGCTCAACCTCTTTCACAGTTTTGGGCTGAATGACGGTCTGAACTCTGGAACGAAGTTTGAAGGTTCGGTCGACATTGTCGTAATCCATTCCAATACCGTGAGAAGTGTCTTCTCCGCGAGTGAGCGCGACGGGCTTATCGGATTTATAAGTGTCCGTGTCCGGATAGGCATCGAGCTGAGAGGTCAGAAGGCGACTCGCCGGGGCGTCTTTAGTGGCCGCCTGACGAATGTCCACATTGTTGTAGAAATGAATCACAGCGCCTCCGTCCACCATTGTGGCTCGGTCGGACTTCGCAGTGATTTGGGCTTCATTCGGGTTGAGCGACGCATATTCAGGGAACTTCGCATTGGCGTGTCCGTCCGAGTAATGCTCGACTTCTTTGGCGAAGACCTTTGCTTTCGCGATTCCGTCATCGTCAAACTGAGTGATCGTGATGTCTCTTGCAATGAAGTCCGGTGAGTTCAGATCGGAAAGGTGCGTCACGTTCTCGAGTTCTGCTTTGACGGAATACCAGTAGCTCATGGCACAAAGCGTCACCAAAAGGGCAATAGCGATTAGAGAGGTCAGTCGGTCGCGCATAGCTTAAAGCTCAGTATTAAAACGTTTCATGACGGCTTCCTCAAAACGTCCCTGTGATTTCAGAATGAATTCTGCAAGTTCGCGGACGGCACCGTGACCGCCGGGGAAGCGAGAGACCCAGCAGGCTTTCTTCAGAGCCACGACAGAAGCGTCCGAGGGAGCACAGGAGAGCGCCACCAGTGGGAAGAGGCACAAGTCGGGAATGTCGTCGCCCATATAAGCGGTTTCTTCCGGGGAGACGCCGGCTTGGCGGCAGATCTCGGCTAAGCCTTCGCGTTTGTCTTTTTGTCCCTGCATTAAAAGCGTAATGCCGAGTTCTTTCGCGCGTTCAATGACGATGTCGGACTGTCTGCCGGTGCAGATGGCAACCTGAATTCCGCAGTCCTGCAGGAACTTAATTCCGAGTCCGTCTCTGACGTAGAACTGCTTGAAGAGCTCGCCTTGTCCGGAAATGATAATGGAGCCGTCCGTCAGCACGCCGTCGACATCCAGGCAAACAAGCTTAATTTTTTTAGCAATCGCTTCTGCTTTCATCAGATTACCTTTGCGGTCATAAGGTCGTGGATGTGGAGCGCACCGATCAGCCGATCGCTGTCGTCGACAACCAGCAGCTGGTTTCTTAAAGTGCTGTTGAGAATTTTAGCGGCTTCAGCAGCCAATGCCTGAGGCTGGATCGTTGTGGGGTTAGGCGTCATCACATCGCGGATTTTCAGCGGACGGATATCGCCGACGCGCTCGATCAAGCGTCTTAAATCGCCTTCGGTAAAGATGCCTTTGACTTTATCAGTCTCGTCCACGATGGCGGTCATACCGATCTTTTTCTTCGTAATTTCTTTTACGGCGTCCAGTACTGTGGCATCAATGCGCACCACGGGAGTGGCTTCTCCGCTGCGCATAACATCCCTGACATGGGTAAGAAGGCGTCGTCCGAGCGCACCGCCCGGATGGGAGCGCGCAAAGTCTTCCGGTCCGAATCCTTTAGCGTCTAAACAGGCAACGGCTAAGGCGTCTCCCATGGCAAGTGTTGCGGTCGTAGAAGACGTCGGCGCTAAGTTCAAAGGACAAGCTTCTCGGGAAACATGCACATTGAGATTGACGGTCGCTTCCTTTGCCAGCGTGTTGTCATCGGAGCCCGTGATGGAAATCACCGGTGCGCCTTCGCGGATGACAGTCGGGATGATAGTCAGCAGCTCAGAGGTGGTGCCGGAGTAGGAAATGGCAATGACGACATCGTCTTTGGTGATCATACCCAGATCGCCGTGTGCGGCTTCTGCGGCATGGACGAAGAAAGCAGGGGATCCGGTTGAAGCCAGCGTGGCAGCAATCTTGCGTGCAATGTGGCCGCTTTTGCCGACGCCGCTGACGACAACGCGTCCCTTGCAGTTCAGAATCAGAGTGACGGCTTTTACAAAGGTCTCATCGAGTCTTCCTGCAATGGCTTCGAGCTCTTTTGCTTCTTCAAGAAGGACGTGACGTCCTAAGTTCAAAATTCCTTTTTCAGAAATCTCAGGTTTCATTCCTCTCTCCGAAGAGAAAGCGGCTCGCTTTCTCTTTCAATCATAAATCGGTGGTCGCGCAGGACGGAAAATTGAGTAGTTTTCGAGATACAAGAAGCCTGCGGTTTTCGTGCAAAACATTATAGAGACAGGAGTTTGAATCTGCCTGTCGTCTTACGCTCGGCAACAAAAAGAAGAAGGTTAGTGTTGCAGAATTTTTGCGAGGAAGCGCTGAGCTCTTTCGCTGCGCGGTGTAGAGAAAAACTCTTCCTTCGGAGCTTCTTCTACGATCTCTCCGGCGTCCATAAACACGACGCGGTCGGCCACCTTTCGGGCAAAACCCATTTCATGAGTGACGACCATCATGGTCATGCCGTCCTTGGCCAGATTGATCATGACATCGAGCACTTCGTTGATCATCTCCGGGTCAAGCGCAGAAGTCGGCTCGTCAAAGAGCATGCAGATCGGGTCCATCGCAAGAGCGCGGGCGATGGCTACACGCTGCTGCTGGCCGCCCGAAAGCTGAGGCGGAAACTTATCGGCTTGTTTAATCAAACCCACGCGGTCTAAGAGCTCCATGCCTCTTTTGTTTGCTTGATCGCGAGAACGCTTGAGGACCTTCATCTGAGCAAGCGTCAAATTGTCGCGGATGGTGAGGTGAGGAAAGAGCTCAAAGTGCTGAAAAACCATCCCCACGTGTGCTCTCAGCTTCGGAAGGTTTGTGTGGGGATCTCCGATATTGATGTTGTTTACGTAGATAGTGCCTTCCTGATAGTCCTCTAAACCGTTGACGGTTTTGATGAGCGTGGACTTACCTGAGCCCGAGGGTCCGCAGATGACGACCACCTCGCCTTTTTTGACGGAGGTGGAACAGTTCTTAAGAACTTGGAAATCTCCGTACCATTTACTGACGTTCTCGATCCTGATCATCTGCTCAATATCCTCTGCGCCTGCGCCTTCGCATGAGCCAAGGAGCAGGATGTTCTGCATTTATAAGTTAAATTCGATTTCCCATTTTAGCGAAATGCGCACCGAACCTCGGTTCTAAGAAATTGATTTACAGGTTCGACGCCTCTTTAGCGGCGACTCGGCGCAGGTAAGCAAAAACACCATACGGTCAGGACAATCCGGCAACTAAACGAATTAGAATTTTTGAGTCTTGAAACTTTGAAGAGAACAAAGAAAATGAAAAACTTAGTAGAAAAGCTGCCGGATCAGCAGCCCGCCTTACGGGTGATGGCCATGCCTCCGGATACCAATCAGTACGGAGACGTTTTCGGCGGCTGGATTATGAGTCAGGTCGACTTAGCGGGTTCCTCCATTGCTTCTCGCGTTGCAAACAGTCGAACCGCTACGGTGGCCGTGACAAGCTTCACATTCAAGGAGCCTGTCTGGGTCGGCGATGTTGTCTCGTTCTACGCAACGGTGCTTAAAGTCGGCACGACTTCCATCACGGTAGACGTCACTGTTTTTGCGGAAAGGCTGCACAAAGACAACCATCGTATTGTCAAAGTGACGGAGGCTCAGCTGGTTTTTGTGGCCTTAAATAAAGACGGGCGCCCTCAGCCCGTCTATAGAGCGGACAATCCGGCGCCCGAAAAAACAGAATAGAAAACTATTCAGCAGACTTCGGCTGACGTTTTTCCATGAAAGCGCTGAAAGCTTCCTTGCTTTCGGCGCTTCCTTCTAAATGGGAGGCCGCTTCTTCTTCAAGCTTGCGTTGTTCTGATAAACCGGACATATAGGCGGCTTTAAGCAGTCTCTTTGTGGCAACCATAGCCTCGGGCGGTAAGCAAGCCAGACGCAGCGCGGCGGCGCCGGCGACGGTCATGACTTTGTCGTCTTCAACGACATGGTTGACGAGCCCCATAGCGACAGCTTCGGCAGCAGAAATCGGTTCGGAAAGAAGTAGTTTCTGGGCGGCAAGTTTGTAGCCGCCGCTCTTTACGGCCAATAGGCTTACGCCGTAACGCGGCGTCTGTCCCAATGCCAAACCCGGCATAGAGAAAAGCGCATGTTCACCCGCGAAGACGAGATCGCAGTGATAAAGCATTGCGGCGCCCTGACCGACAGCAGGACCGCTCACGGCTGCAACGATCGGTTTAGAAAGTGCGTCGAGCGCGTCGATGACTTTCTGGAATTCACTAAAAATCTGCGTGTTTTCCGCCAGCTGCTCTTCAATATCCAGGCCTGCACAGAAGACATTGTTGTGTCCGCACAAAACGATGCTGCGTACACGGGTGTCATCGTTGAGTTCAAGGAACTCTCTGGCCAAATCCTTGCAGAGTTCGGAATTAAGAGTGTTTCGTTTTTCAGGGCGGTCGATTGCGATCTGCGCAATCTTGCCTTCAATCGTTGTAACAATCGGCATATCGTTTCCTTTAGAGTTCCGCTTATTTTGGCGCTTATATAGAGAGGCCGCGGGTTATTCTCACTAATTCGAGACTTTCACGTTATCCAGAGTAAAGAGATCGATATTCGGGTCGTCTTTGTCCGTCGTACGGACATAGCCCCGTTTGGCCATCATGCCGTGCATGTTTTCGTTGTCTTTGAGCACATAGCCCACGACCTTCTCTAATCCTCTGCGGCGAGCCTCCGCTTCAATTTCGTCCATGAGCAGCGTTGCGAGTCCTCGGCCGTGCCAATCGTCTCTGACTGAAATTCCGAACTCGGCGGACGTGCGGTTGGGCAGCTGGGACAGTCGAGCTTCGGCAATAATGTCGCCGGAGTCTGAGTTCGGATCCACGGCAAAAATAGAGAAGGAACGGTCGGGGTCGGAAGAAACCGCCGAAACGGCAATCGATTCCAGAGAACTCGTCAGGCTATGGAACCGCAGTCTGCGAGACTGATCGGAAAGGCTTCCTAGGTATTTCAAGAAGTTTTCTTTATCTTCCGGCGCCGAATACTTGATCTTAACTAACCCATACTTGCCGCGAACGTTTTTCTCAAAACTCGGACGATAAGGGAAGATCAAATGCGAGGCGTTTTCGTCTGCGGTCAGCGTATCGGATCCTATGACGCAGTGAGCATCTAAAACAATGGCATGACCTTTTCCGCAGAGAAGCGGATCGATGTCGATGGAACGGACGGCCGGCACTTCTACGGCAAGCTGCGAGAGGCGAATGAGTGCAGTCACAATCGGTTCCGGATCGCACGGAGGAAGTCCCTGGAAATCGCCTAAGAACGTCTTAAAGGGCTCAGAGGAGATCATGTCCCGCGCTTCTTTGAGCGAAAGCGGTGCAAAGTTAAAGGCGGTGCCTTTAAAAATCTTTCCGTAGAGGCCGCCGATACCCAGATAGACGATGGGGCCGAAATGACGGGTCAGTTTCATGCCGATGCGCAGTTCGCGGCGGTTGTCTGAATCAAGTGTTTTTTGAAGGAATACGCCTAAGCCTTCTTCGGGTTGGCCGAGATGGACGGCCCGCTCCGACATATTTTTCCAGGACCCTTTAAGTTCACGCTCATTGCGGATTCCCAGGATCACGCCCTTGGCGTCGCTTTTTGAAAGGACGCCGTTCATGCGGAGCTTCATAGCGACGGGGTAGCCTAACGCCCGTGCAGCTTCGATTGCTTCACCGAGTGAGCCGGCATAAATTCCGGCAGTGGTTTCGAAGCCGATGCCAGCCAGAAGACGTTTGCTCTCTTCTTCATAGAGGAGATGACGACCTTCTCGGCGGGCTGTTTGGATGATCTTGCGGGCGCTGGCAAAAAATGCCGGATCGGATGGAATAACAGAATAGCTTCCCGGAACGCCGTCGCTCTTAAATTTACGGAACTGCTCCATTAGACGAATCGCGCGGCAGGCCCCCTTCATGTCATTCATCGCTACGATACCGTTTTTGCGCAAGTACTTGATCGCCGGGAAATCGGATTCCGTTCCGATCCAAACCGTCACGGCCGGCTTCGAGGACTTTTTAAGAATGGGGACTAGCTTCTTGGCTAACTCCAGAGGATCAAACGAGGGATTCGTCACTACGCTCAGCACGATGCCTGAGCATTCCGGGCGATTGAGGAGGTAGTCGGTTAAGTCTACGATAGTCGCAGCGTCCATGTCCAAACCCATGTTGACCGGGTTGGCATAGGGGAAAGTGATTTTGTATTTGTCTCGGAGCTCTTTGGCGACCGTGCTGTCCGGTGTCGCTAAGCGCAGATCATTGTTATAAGCATGATCCGCCAACAGGGAATCGAGTCCCTTGCTGTTCACAAGTCCGTACAGTTCGCCGGAAGCCAGATCCTTACGCATGGCAAAGGCCTGAACTGCGTAATTCAATTCTTTAAGTGAGGTCACCAGGAGGGCGCCGGCACGCACTAACGCCCGCTTCATGACGCCGTCCTCATCTTCCCGCGCACCGCTGTTGTTAATGACAATGTCTGCGGAGCCCGGGGTCTGGCCGCCTTTTAGTAAGATTACCGGCTTGTTTGCTGCGGCTAATCGAATAGCGGACAGCAGTTTTCTCGGCTGCTGGAAAGACTCGAGGTAAAGAACGATACAGCGGGTTTTGCGGTCAAAGGCTAGCATATCCACGTAGTCGGCCACCGTGAGGACTTGTTCAAAGCCCGGGTCGATGACGTGGGAAAAACCGCACTGCGCATTGGTGACGTAATCAATAATGGTGCATGACAACCCCGGGGACTGACTGACGAGTCCGACCTCTCCGGCGGGAGGCAGAGAAGGGAGGTAACTCAGATTCAAGCCTTCGGAAGGCGTCATGAGGCCCAAAGACTGCGGGCCGACAATCCGCACCCCCGCAGCCGTCGTCTTGTTAATGGCCTCTAGAACAGGTTCGGTCAGGTCAGACTTCGGGAACCCTCCGCAGAGGAGGATGTTTTTGACGCCTTTTTTAAGGCAGTTTTCCAAGGCCTTCGGGTAAACCGACGGAGGGCAGACAAGGACGGCTAAATCTACATCTTCCTTAATGTCCGTTAGTGCCGCATAAGAAGTTTCACGGCCGATCGTTTTGTATTTCGGATTCACGGGAAAAAGCCTTGCTCGCGGCGAAGCGCTTTTGGCGATTTTCCAAATCAGCGTGCCGAAGCTTCCGCTTCTTGCGCTCGCTCCGATAATGGCGACGGAACGCGGATTAAACAGCGAATGCAGATAGTGATTGAAGTCCATGGTGTTGGCCGATCCAAAAGCCTGACGGAAGATTTAAGTCTAAATCAGGCGGGTAACTCTGTAGCGAAGAATGTCTCAAAAATGCCAAATGCGTCTGCAGATTTTTTCGCATCCGAATAAGATTAGAAGCTCAAAGTATGCTTGAGAAGGAGAGTGTGTGAGCGTCGAATTTAATTCCCCGTACACTGTTTTTATTGACGAAGCCGAGCGGCGCGTGACGGTGTTGGATCAGAGACTTTTGCCCCACCGTGTAGAGCACGTTGATCTTAAAAATGCACAAGAGGCGGCTGAGGCGATCCGCGATATGACGGTTCGCGGAGCCCCTTTGATCGGCGTGACGGGCGCAGCCGGAATGGCTTTGGCTGCAGATGAAAGCACCGAGACAGGATTTTTGATTGAGGCCGCGAACCTCTTAAAGAGTGCGAGGCCGACTGCCGTCAATTTGAACTGGGCCGTCGACTTTATGCTCAAGAGGCTGAAAGGAATGGAACCGGACCGCAGACGAAAAGCGGCTTGGCACTTAGCCGCCGAGATCTGTGAGCAAGAGCGAACGATGAGTATTCGTCTTGCTAAACACGCTCAAACAATTATTGAGGCGCTTTATTTAAAGCTCGGCAGGCCGCTTAATATTCTCACGCACTGCAACGCCGGAAAGCTTGCGACCGTGGAACTCGGAACCGCAACGGCCGGCATTTATACGGCATTTGAGGCCGGAATTCCGCTGACGGTTTATGCCGATGAAACGCGTCCCCGACTTCAGGGCACGCTGACCGCCTGGGAGCTGAAGGCCGCAGGTATCCCTGTTTGTTTGATTGCAGATAATGCAGGCGGCGAGCTCATGAGGGAAGGCGGAATCGATCTGGTGATTGTCGGAGCCGACCGCATTGCGGCGAACGGAGATACGGCAAATAAGATCGGAACCTACTTAAAAGCGTTGGCGGCGGCAGATAATCAAATTCCTTTTTATGTTGCGGCACCGATATCGACGTTCGACTGGACGGCAAAGAGCGGAGGAGATATTCCGATTGAAAACCGCTCCGGTGACGAAATACGCTGGGTGCGAGGTGTTGATAAACACGGACAGGAGGCGGAAGTCTGTATCACCGATCCCGGCATCGCAACCGTGAATCCCGGCTTTGACGTCACACCGGCACGCTTGATTACCGGATTCATTACGGATCGCGGCGTCTTTGCGCTGGAAGACTTGAAAGATTTAAGGATGAACAGTCATGTTTGAAGATAAGGAAGAAAAGGGGAGAGAGGAAATCATCGACTACGCCTTAAAACTGAGTCGAGCAGGTCTTAATGTTAACAGCAGCGGAAACCTCTCTGTACGGTTTGATTCTCCGGAAGGCAAAGGTTTTTTGATTACGCCCACAGGACTGCCCTATGACGAAACCGAACCGGAAGATTTGGTGCGGATTTTATTTACGGACAACGGCTGCTATAAGGCGGTAGGAAGCCGCCAGCCTTCATCTGAGTGGAACCTGCATGCTTTTCTTTATCAGACTCGTCCCGATATCAATGCCGTTGTACACACGCATTCTCCGTACGCAACCATGCTTTCCTGCCTGGACGAGGCAATTCCTCCGTTCCATTACATGGTTGCAGCTGTGGGAGGCGATACGCTTCCCTGCGCACCCTATGCTACGTTCGGCTCCGTGGCCTTGGCAGAAGGCTGTCGCGATACGCTGGGCAAAGATCGCTTGGGGTGCCTCCTTTCGCATCACGGCAGCGTGGCAGCGGGCCGTAACTTGAAGCAGGCTTACGCTGTTGCTTTGGAAATCGAATCGCTTGCTCGGATGTGGATGAATCTTAAGCAGATCGGAGGCTGCCCTCTGATTGATAAAGAAGAGATGGCGCGAGTGAAAGAGCAGTTTAAGACCTACGGACAGCAGGAGAAAGGCCATGAAGAAGGCTGAGGCGCCGGCGCCTAAGTGGTGCACTTGGGAAGGCTCTCCCATTGCATGTACGGAAAAAAATAAGGTGATGGCCGAGAATCTTGAAGAAATCAAAGGATACCTTCAGGATGCTATCGACGACGCTGTTCTTATGGGATGCTCAGAGGCCTCTTTCCGAGAGGCCTACTTGGACCTTATTCGCAACCTGCATTCCCAATACCCTGAGCAGAAAGCTCGGGCTGGAGAAGAAAATGACAAAGTTTTATAAACTGATTTTGGTTTGCTGCGCGGCGCTGTTTTTGACGGCTTGTGCACATCCCGACATGATTAAGCTGAACGACACATATGACCACACTGTTAAAGAGCTCGGAGTTCCCGACTCTACGACACGGCTCCCCGACGGATCGATTCGAATCGTTTACTCCATGCAGCCGATGGGCCAGACTTCCTACGTGATGATCTTTAATCCGGAAGGCAGATTGATCTTTAAGGATCAGCTTCTGCAGCAAAAATACTTCAACCAGATCAAGCCCAAAGTCCAGGACAGTCAGGACATCTACACGATGTTCGGAAAGCCCTGCGAACAATGGCATTACAGGAACTTAGGCGAACACACTTATATGTACCGCTACCTTGACGAATCCGGATTCCCGATGGCCCTATGGGTCGACTTTGACGACAAGGATGATAAAGTTCTGCGTTACGTTTTAAGTATTGATCCTTGGGTCCAGAGAGACGCGGATCAGCGTGATTTCTAAAAGTTTTTGGTTAGATGCACACTCCTCAGCAGCACAAGTTCGGATTTAAGGCCTGGATTCCGACGATCGGACTGGCCTTTGCCGCTTTCGTATTTAACACTTCTGAATTTTTACCGGTCGGCTTATTGCCGAACATTGCAGAATCGATTCATGAGTCCGTCTCAAAAACCGGCCTCATCATTACGGTTTACGCCTGGGTCGTATCCCTGTTGTCGCTTCCGCTGACAATATTGACAGCAAAGCTGGAGCGACGCCGGCTGCTGCTTTGGCTCATTGTGATTTTTGCCCTGAGTCATTTTGTGGTTTTGTGGGCCGATACGTTTGAAAAACTCATGGGCGCACGAGTCTGCGTCGCGGTAACGCATTCCATTTTTTGGTCCATCATGACGCCGCTGGCAGCAAGGGTGGCGCCTTTCGGAAAGCAGGCTTTCGGCTTGGCGGCGGTGATGGGAGGCTCGATTGTCGCAACGGTGCTGGGCGTTCCGATCGGAACCCATCTCGGACAGCAAGTCGGCTGGCAGGGATCCTTCTTCATCGTGGGTATGGCAGCGGTATTGGTCTGGGTCATTATTTTTTTCTCGCTGCCTGTCTGTACCAGCAATCGAGCCGGTTCTTTAAAGAGTCTTCCGTCCTTGTTTAAGCGCCCGGCGCTTGTGCAGCTATACCTACTGACCATGGTCGTGATTTTGGGGCAGTTCACGGTGTATTCCTACATCACGCCGATCCTGATGAATGTCGGTCACCTGTCCGAGAATGCCACGGTCTGGTTCCTGTTTATTTTCGGTATTGCCGGCATTATCGGAACGGTCATTAGTTCCAGAACAGTGGATAAGCACCGCTCAGGCACGCTGGTGATTCCGATGCTGATCATGACGGTCTGTGTCGGACTGCTGACGGTTACCTCATCGCATTTCGGCGCCCTCGTCATCCTCGGTACCTTCTGGGGTGCTTCGATGACGGCGATTTCGATGGCATTTCAAACACTGCTGCTGGATACGGCGCGAGATGCCGCCGACGTGGCGACATCCATGTTCTCCGGCATTTTCAATATCGGTATCGGAGGCGGAGCCTTTATCGGAAGCCGAGTGTCTGCTGAGTTCGGTTTCGCCACAGTTCCCTATGTTGCCTGTGCACTTATCGGTGTCTGTGTGCTGGCCTGTGCGGCGATTTGGCTGAAGCGAGGCTCGGCGATCTTGCCGACTCGCTAAGATGAATATACGAATACCGCACAAATGAAAACGGCCCTCCGTCGGAGGGCCGTGAATCAAAAGAGATTCAGATTATTCCTTCTTGTGTTCGTTGCGCAGACGGATGTGAAGCTCTCTCAGCTGTTTTTCATCAACAGGAGAAGGAGCCTGTGTCAGCAAGCACTGTGCACGCTGTGTCTTCGGGAAGGCAATCACGTCACGGATGGAATCGGCACCGCACATCATGGTGACGATACGGTCAAGACCGAAGGCTAAGCCACCGTGGGGAGGTGCACCGTACTGCAGAACGTCAAGCAGGAAGCCGAACTTGGCACGGGCTTCTTCCGGACCGATCTTGAGAGCGTTGAATACCTTGCTCTGAACATCAGCCTTGTGGATACGGATGGAGCCGCCGCCGATTTCCCAGCCGTTGAGCACCATGTCGTAGGCTTTGGCGAAGCAGTTTTCCGGATCGGTAACGAGTTTGTCTTCGTCGCCGTCTTTCGGGCTGGTGAACGGGTGATGGCAGGCAACCCAGCGTTCTTCTTCCTCGTCGTACTCGAACATCGGGAAGTCGATGACCCACAGAGGTCTCCATCCTTCTTCAAACAGACCGTGAGATTTGCCGAATTCGGAATGACCGACTTTCAGACGCAGAGCGCCGAGGGAGTCGAAAACGATCTTCTTGCGGTCGGCGCCAAAGAAAATGACGTCGCCGTCCTGAGCACCGGTTCTTTCGATGATGGCCTTGAGGACATCGTCGGAAAGGTTCTTAACGATCGGGCTCTGGAGACCTTCTCTTCCGGCCTTGATGTCATTAACTTTGATGTAGGCCAGCCCCTTGGCACCGTAAATCTTAACGAATTCGGTGTAGCCGTCGATTTCGCTGCGGGGCATGGAAGCGCCGTGAGGAACGCGGAGAGCCATGACGCGGCCGTCGTTGAGTTCGGTAGCGGATCTGAAGACCTTAAAGTCAACGTTGCTCATCAGATCGGTGAGATCTGTGAGTTTGAGCTTGACGCGAAGGTCGGGCTTGTCGGAACCGTAGTTGTTCATTGCATCCGTCCACAGCATGATCGGGAACGGATTGGGCAGGTCGACATTGATGGCTTCTTTGAAGACGGCGCGGATCAACTCTTCCATCAGGGCGCGGATTTCAACTTCGTTCAGGAAGCTGGTTTCAATATCCACCTGAGTGAATTCAGGCTGACGGTCAGCACGAAGGTCTTCGTCACGGAAGCATTTAACGATCTGGTAGTAGCGGTCAAAGCCTGCGCACATCAGCATCTGTTTGAAGAGCTGAGGAGACTGCGGCAGAGCATAGAAGTGGCCGTCGTGAATACGAGAGGGAACCAGATAGTCGCGGGCGCCTTCCGGAGTGCTCTTGGTGAGCATCGGAGTTTCGATGTCGATGAAGCCGTGCTTGTCAAGGAAACGGCGGAAAGCCATTGCAGCTTTGTAGCGGAGCTTCATATTGCGCTGCATCGGCAGACGACGAAGGTCGAGCACACGATAAGTCAGACGTGTGGTTTCGGAGAGATTTTCGTCATCAAGCAGGAAGGGGGGAGGTGCGGAAGGATTCAGGATCTTGAGTTCCTGAGCCAGCACTTCAACGCCGCCGGAGATGAGGTTTTCGTTGCGAGTGCCTTCCGGACGAGCACGAACCAGGCCTTTAACCTCCACAACGAATTCGTTACGGACTTTATCGGCAGTTTCGAAGACGTCGGGACGATCCGGGTCGCAGACGATTTGGACCAGGCCTTCACGATCGCGCAAATCGATGAAAATAACACCGCCGTGGTCGCGGCGGCGATGGGCCCAGCCGTAGAGGGTGACAGTTTGACCGAGGAATTTCTCGTCAATCAAACCTGCATATTCAGTACGCATTAAAAACTCCGCAAAAGCGAGCACTTTTCGTGCTCTATCAATAAATTCCCGTTCATTCTAAACAATGGGTACCCAAAATGACAATTCAGTTGTATGTCTTTCGGATTCGGGAGTAAGGCAAATCACTTATCTTTTTTAGCAGGGCAATTTTCATTGCAGTGGGAGGCAGGCAGGGCTGCAGAAGATCCGCCCTTAAAGTCTGTAGCATACCAACCTTTTCCCTTGAGCTCGAAGCCGGGTGCCGAAAGCTGCTTAACCATCGTTTCCATGTTGCATTTCGGACAATGGGTAATAGGAGCATCGGAGTATTTCTGCAGAACATCTTTTGTGTAGCCGCAGTTAGAGCACTTGTAAGAGTAGATAGGCATTTCGCTTAAATAATAGAAGCTAAAAAATTTAAAAAACACGGCAAGGAAGGAGGCTTTCGCCAAGTCTTTGTCCGTGCTGCATAAGCTAGACAATTATAGAGCGGCGGGTTTTCTTCCTCACTAACCTTGAGAAGAGATTGAGGACGGCGCCGCGGAAATAAGAAAAGGCCCGCAAAACGCGGGCCGAAAAGACTTATTCAGTCAGGACGGGATTATTCGTCTTCATCCTTCCTGTGATAGTTGGAGGCCAACTCAACCTGGCGCTGCATCGGAACAGGAGCGTATCCGGCCAGTTCCATAGAGTAGCTGCCGGCACCCTGAGTGATGGCATTCAGACGAGCGGCATAACCGTCGAGCTCGGACAGAGGCACCGTGCCGGAGATGATCATCATGCCGCCGGCCATGTTGGCGGTACCGGTTACCTGACCTCTGCGGCTGGCGAGGTCGCCCGTGATGTCACCCATGGCGCTGTCCGGAGCAACAATCTCAACGTCAACGATCGGTTCAAGGATCGTCGGTTTTGCTTTGGACAGAGCGTCAAGCATGGCTTTTCTGCCGGCAGAGACGAAAGCAACTTCCTTGGAGTCAACTGGATGGCTCTTACCGTCATAGACGACAACGCGAACGTCGTGGATCGGATAACCGGCAACATAGCCTGTATCCAAAGCGTCACGGACGCCTTTTTCTACAGCCGGGATGAAGTTGTACGGAATTGCGCCGCCTTTGACTTCGTCAACGAATTCGAAACCGGCCCCGCGTTCACGCGGTTCAATGCGAAGATAGACTTCACCGAACTGGCCGGCGCCGCCGGTCTGTTTCTTGTGGCGGGCGTGGCCTTCAGCACCCTGAGCAATGGTTTCACGGTACGGGATGCGAGGTGTACGAGTGTTGACTTCAAGCTTGAACTGCGCAGCCATTCTTTCGAGAACGCTTCTTAAGTGTTGAGCGCTCAGACCGCGAAGAACGGTTTCGTTCAATGTGGTGTCGTGTTCGAGTTCGAGTGTCGGGTCTTCGGACAGGAGCTTATGCAGAATGTCGGAGAGACGGCCTTCATCGCCGCGGCGAGCCGGAGAAATTGCTAAGCCGAACATGGGTTTCGGGAAGCTCAGCGGTTTCATCTTGATGTTGTCGTGCTCGTGAGAAGCATGAATCACGCTGTCGAACACGAGTTCGTCGACTTTGGCGATAACACCGATATCGCCCGGCACCAGTTCGCGAACTTCAGTGGTCTCTTTGCCCTGAAGAATCATCGGGTGAGAAACTTTGATCGGCTTCTTGTTGTCGTTAACAAACAGCTGATCGTCACGGCGCAGGGTACCCTGATGGATACGGAACACACCGACCTTGCCGACGTACGGGTCATTAACTACTTTGAAGACGTGAGCAACCAGCGGGAGCTCAGGATCGGACTTAAGTTCAACGTCATTTCCGTTTTCATCGGTGAAGAGCGGAGCATTGGCTTCGGACGGATTCGGGAGGTGGCGGACCATCACGTTGATGAGGTCGTCGACACCAGCGCCGGTCTTGCCGGAGACGAAGCAGATCGGGATGATGTGGCCTTCGCGGAGTGCTTGTGTCAGCGGAGCGTGTAGTGTGCTCGGATCAGCTTCACCTTCTTCAAGGTATTTTTCCATAGCGGCGTCGTCGACTTCCACGACCTGTTCGATAAAAGCGCGATGGACTTCGGGTACGCTCATGAAGTCGGCTTCACCTTCGTCTTTGGAGAAGCAGTCGATTACACGGGCGCCGTTGTTGGCGGGCAGGTTAATCGGCATGACTTCCTGGCCGAAGGCTTCTCTGAGCTCTTCAACCAGACGCGGCAAATCTAAGTGTTCTGCGTCAATCTTGTTGACGATGATCATGCGGTTGAGATTGCGTTCCTTGGCCCAATCCATCATGCGGCGGGTCATGAGCTGAATGCCGGCGGTGGCGTCCACCACAATGGCGGCTGTTTTAACAGCGTCGAGAGCACCCAAGGCCTGACCGACGAAATCTGGGTATCCCGGAGTGTCGATCATGTGCACACGAACTTCCTGTCCGTTTTCGTTGTCTGCTTCGAAGTGCGTACAGGCTGCACGCAGAGAGTGCTGAACCGCTTTTTCGAGCGGGTCGGAGTCGCAGACGGTTGTGCCGCGTTCGACAGAACCGCATGTAATGATCATGCCTGCTTTGGCAAGAATTCCTTCCGCCAAGGTGGTTTTTCCGCTACCGCCATGGCCGACCAAGGCAACTGTTCTGAGATTTTCGGTTGAGAAAATAGGCATGATGCTTTTTCCTTTCTTATGAAATTAATTGACGTATCCTTTGATTGTGAAACAATCAATCGTCTTTGTCGAGAATAATTTGACAAATGACCGATTTTTGCCGAGAGGCGACTTTAACAAAGATGGGAGAAAGCGGAGAAATGTCTGAGAAAAAACAATCCTACTGCGCCGGCTGTTCAGAGGCGGAATTAAAACTCTTTGAGCCGGCAATCAAGAAATTAATCTCCTTGGCTAACGAAGAAATTCTCCCCCGTTTCCTGGCAGGCACGGAAGTGTTCGACAAGAAAGATCACACGCCGGTGACTGCTGCCGACCGAGGCGCCGAAAAGGTTATGCGTGAATGGATTGAGGCGCATTTTCCTACGCACGGCATCTTCGGAGAAGAATTCGGGATCAAAGAAGCCTCGGGCGACAGTTTTCCGCGCTACCGCTGGATTTTGGATCCGATCGACGGCACTCGCGCGTTTATCCATAATGCCTTCCATTTCGGTACGCTGATTGCCGTGGAGCGAGATGACGGCAACGGATTTCAGCCAATGCTCGGCGTGATTTCACATCCCCACGTCGGCGTTTGGCTCATCGGAGATGGGGAGCGGGCGATTTTGCACGGTCCGGACAGCAAGGTTCGTCAAGTGCACTGCAAAGAAACCAAAAATCTTGCAGATGCGACGCTTGTCGTGACGTCTCACTGGACGACTCCGGAGCAGAAGGGCGGAAAAGAGATGCAGTCTCTCATTGACGAAGTTAAGCTCTACCGCACATGGGGCGACTGTTTTGGCTATTTCTCGGTAGCAACAGGCGGTGCGGATATCATGATTGACCCGGATTTGAACTACTGGGATGTCGCAGCACTAGTACCTGTCATCGAAGGCAGCGGGGCCAGACTCGTGAGCATGAAAGGCGGCAATCCTCTTAAAGATTTATCGGCAGTCGCGACCAATGAATATCTGCTTCCTGAAGTTCTTCGTAAGCTCGCTAACTAATGCTTGCTAAATTATTTGAAGTTGTTGCACTTGTTCTCAAAAGACACAATTAATTTCAAACCTTAAATAATTGAAAAGGGAAAACTTTTGGGTTTTTGAGAAACTTGAGGATGAGACAATTTATATAAGAAGTCCCTATGAGAAACAGTACCGGTCTTATCCTCTCGCTCTTATTTGGGGCCTTGAGCGGCTGTGTATCCATCCCTCAATTCCAAATAACCGAACAGGATAAAAAAGTAATTCCCGACCAGTGGAGCGGCAGTCCCGCCCTCAAAGCAACGAAGGCTACCGACCTCTCCGAATGGTGGTCAACTTGGAGCGATCCGGAAATCGCTCGCTTGGTTGCGGCCTCACAGGCGGCTAATACGGATGTTCGATCCGCACAGGAAAATCTTCGTTACGCGCAAGCTTCGATGACGGTAGCCAATGCCGGTCTGTTCCCGACACTTGACGGCAACTACCGAGCCAGCCGCAGCCACTCTCTCGGCCACGGCTCCAATGCCTTTTCCATCGGTCTGAACGTTAGCTGGACAATCGATGCCGGCGGTCGTTTTGCGGCCTCAGAAGCAGCGTTCTCCGACTACTTGTCTTCTCAAGCGAGTTTGGGAGATGTTCAGACTCGAATCGCAGCTGAAGTGGCCCGCGCCTATGTCAATATGCGGCTCGCTCAGAAGCGGCTGGACGTAGCTCAGGAAAACGCCAAAACTCAGCAGGAAGCACTGAATATCGCCAATTGGCGTTATTTATCCGGACTTGTTCCTTCGACCGATGTCGATCAGGCGCGCACTTCCTTCGAGCAGACTCGTGCTTCGATTCCCGTGTATCGAGCTCAGGTCATGCAGTACCGCAATTTAATCGCTCGCCTAATCGGAACCACGCCCGAGGCAGTTAACCCGACTTCGACGGCTCCGATTCCCCAGCCGCCGCGTAATTTAGCGCTCAATATTCCGGGCGAGACGCTTCGCAATCGTCCGGCGGTGCGTATGGCAGAAGCAAAAGTGATGAGCGCTCTGGCGCGTTACGCACAGGCTAAGTCGGCGCTATTCCCGAGTCTTTCGATCGGCGGCTCTTTCGGACTCTCGGGATCGATCATGGGCCAGCTCGGTGAATGGGGCACTCATAATTCGAATGGTTTTGGCTCACTGACGCTGCCGATCTTTAACGCCGGATCTCTCATGGCGCAGGTTGAGCAGCGCGATGCTCAGGCAGCTCAAGCCAAAATTGACTATGAAGCGAGTCTGCTCACGGGCGTTCAGGATGTAGAAGACGCGCTCAACAAAGTGTGGTCTCAGGAAACCCGTAAAAAATCATTGGTCGTTGCCGACGAGTCGGCACGAAACGCTGCGACAGCCGCACGGCAGAATTACAGTGCCGGCCTTCAGGACTTCACCGTCGTGCTGACGACCCAAAGAACGCTTTTGACTGTTCAGGAATCCCTTGCGAGTGTGGAGGCTGAAATTGCACAAGGCTACATTGACCTTTACACCGCGTTAGGCGGAGGGTGGACGGTTCCTCAGGAGTTTAAAAATAATGACAGATAAAACAAATACAACCAAAGCGCAGAAAACGGATATTGAAGGGCTGTTGGGCGCCGATAAAGTTAAGCCGCTCTATGAGCGAGGTAGCTTCTGGCTTGTTCTTCTGATTCTCTTAGGCATCCTCTTTGCCGTTTACTACTTTTTCTTCAGAGGCAGTCAGGGACAAGTCGGTTTTGTCACTCAGCCTCTGACCAAAGGGAATCTGACGGTTGAGGTCTCCGCCAACGGAACGATCAATCCCATTCGAACCGTGTCGCTAGGCAGCGAACTGTCCGGTATCGTTCGAAAGGTTAATGTCGACGTGAATGATCAAGTCAAAAAAGGCGAAGTTTTGATTGAGCTCGACGACACCAAACTGAAAGCTTCGGTAGAGCGAGCCAAAGCGAGCCTGGATCTTTCTAAGGCCACATTGGCAGAGTCCTTGGCAACGTTGAAAGAAGCCAAGGCCAAACTGTCGAGACTTCAGGAAGTCAGACGTCTTTCCGGCGGCAAGAGCCCGAGTAAGACCGAAATTGATGCTCAGGAGGCTTTGGTTGCCAAAGCTCAGGCTTCCGTTCAAAGCGCCCAAGCAAAAATCACGGACAGTGAGCAGGCGCTGAAGTCGGCAGAAAGCGACTTATCCAAGACCCATATCAGTTCCCCGATTGACGGCGTTGTTTTAGCTCGCTCCGTTGAGCCGGGCTACGCGGTTGCCGCGTCGCTTCAAGCCGTAGAACTTTTAAAGCTTGCGACCGATCTTAAAGATCTCGAGCTGCAGGTGAACGTTGATGAAGCTGACGTCGGAGCGGTGAAACCGGGCCAGAAGGCCAGCTTTACAGTAAGCGCCTATCCGGATCGAAACTTCCCGGCCGAGCTGAAAAAAGTTGCTTTCGGATCAACAAAGACGGATAACGTGGTGACTTACGTTACTTACTTGGATGTCAAGAATCCGGACCTTCTGCTGCGCCCGGGCATGACAGCGACCGCAACGATTCGTACCGTCGCATTAAAGGATGCACTGCTGGTACCTAATACTGCTTTGAGATTCAGACCCACTGTTTCTTCGGAATCTAAGGCGCCGGCAATGAACGTTTTCGGACCGCCGATGAGACGAAGTGTGCGCAAGAGCGCCGGTTCTGTGACGAGCCCCAACGCTTCGCAGAAGAAGGCGGAAGTCTATGTAGAGGAAGACGGCCACGCCGTTCCGGTTCCGCTGGTTGTCGGCTTTACGGACGGCAAGATGACCCAAGTGCTCGAAGGCAAGCTTTCGGCCGGTGATAAGGTTATCGTTGACCAAAGACGCGGAGCGAAATAATGAGTTCCGGAGAAAAGCCGCTTGTTCAGTTAATCGGCATCGGCAAGCGCTACGGGACCGGGCCGACTGCATTTGATGCGCTCCATCACGTGGACTTGAGCATCAATGCCGGAGAGTTCGTTGCGATTATGGGTCCGAGCGGTTCAGGAAAATCGACAACGATGAACATCATTGGTGCCTTGGATACGCCGACACGCGGACAGTATTTATTCAACGGTTTTCACGTCGAACACTTTACGCGTGATCAGCGAGCGCTCTTACGCCGTCAGTATCTAGGTTTCGTTTTTCAGGGGTTTAATCTGCTGCCCCGCACCAGTGCGATCGAAAACGTTGAGCTTCCTTTGCTTTACCGCGGAGAACCAGCCAAAGTACGTCATGAAATGGCGCTGGAAGCTTTGGATAAAGTCGGCCTGACGCAGTGGAAAGACCACACGCCTGCCGAGCTTTCCGGCGGTCAGCAGCAGCGTGTTGCCATTGCGCGCGCCATCGTGACGCACCCGAAACTGCTCCTTGCAGATGAGCCAACGGGAAGTTTGGATTCGCATCGAAGCGTTGAAATCATGAAGCTTCTCCAAAAACTCAACGATGAAGAAGGCATTACGGTTGTATTGGTGACACATGAGCCTGACATGGCCAAATACGCGAAACGTATCGTTCACTTCGTGGACGGTACCGTAGCTTCGGATCAGGAGAACAAACCATGTTAGGCAACGCTCTTCTTCTTGCGCTCAGACAAATATTCCGAAATCCGATGCGGTCGATTCTGACCGTGCTTGGTATTGTGATAGGCGTGGCGGCAGTGATTACGATGGTCACCGTCGGAAACGGCGCGACTCAGCAGGTGCGTGATCAGATTGCCTCATTGGGATCGGACTCGCTGATGATTCGTCCCGGCCAAAGGTTGGGTCCGGGGCAGTCTGTCGGTGCGCCGTCTTTCAAAGAATCGGATGCGGAAGCCTTGGCGACACAAATCGCCGGTATCAAAGCGGTAGCGCCTTCGCGCACATCCACTCAAGTCGTCGTGGCAAACGGTAAGAACTGGTCGACCTCCGTGATCGGAACGACCAACGACTATTTTTCCATCAATAATCTGACGATTCAGGAAGGCAGAAATTTTGAGCAGTCTGAGCTTAGGGCCGGAAGTGCGGTCTGTGTCATCGGACAGACGGTTAAAAAAGAGCTCTTTGAAAACCACGATGCTTTGGGCAAACTGCTACGCGTCAAAGGCTTCTCCTGCCAAATCATCGGCGAGCTTGAACAAAAAGGCCAGTCCGGCATGGGAATGGACAAAGACGATGTTGTCATTATTCCTTTGAACACTTTCCAGCGCCGCATCAGCGGAAATGTTCGCATTCCTCTGATTACCGTGGCGGTGGAACCCGGCAGTGATATTGAACGCGTCAAAGAGAGTTCTCGGCTTCTTCTGCGAGAAAGACGCTCTTTGTCGAGTTCTGAGATGGACAACTTCAATATTCTTGATACCTCGGAGCTGATTGAAACGATTTCCAAAACTACGCAGGTGCTGACGATGCTTCTCGGTGCCGTGGCAGCGGTCAGTCTTTTGGTCGGTGGCATCGGCATTATGAACATCATGCTGGTAAGTGTGACGGAGCGCACAAAAGAAATCGGTGTGCGTTTGGCGATCGGCGCGACCGAGCGGGAAGTGCTGCTTCAGTTCCTTGTGGAATCCATCATGCTCGCCTGCTTCGGAGGCCTGCTCGGAGTTATCTTGGCTTTCGGCGCTTCTGTTTTGCTGACGCACTTCATGGGCGTGCCTTTTATTTTCAGTCCCGGCATCAACGTGCTGGCATTCTGCTTTGCCGCGTTTATCGGAATTATTTTCGGTTACTTTCCGGCCCGTAGAGCGGCTCAGCTCGATCCGATCGAGGCCGTTCGCCACGAATAGCTGTTCTCCGGACAAAGAGAAAGCCGCCCGCGGGCGGCTTAACCATATGTGGTCTTGTTAGAACGGAATTTCGTCTGCTTCAAAATCATCCGTCGGCGCGGCCGAAGGAACCGGAGCTGCCGGCTGAGCAGGCGCTGCAGGACGTGCGGCCGGGGCGCCGGAAGTAAATTCAGAGCGGCGCGGAGCGGCCGGAGATTCAAAACCGTCACCGCTGCTTTGCGGTGCGTAGCTTTGACCGCCTCCGACTACGTCGGATTTTCTGTCGATCAGCTGCAGCGTATCAGCCAAGATTTCGGTGGAATAGTGTGTCTGTCCGTCTTTTTCCCATTTGCGAGTGCGAAGGCGGCCTTCCAGATAAACGCGAGAGCCTTTCTTCAGATACTGCTGAGCGATTTCAGCCTGGCGACCGAAAAGGACCACACGGTGCCATTCCGTTTCTTCTACGCGCTCCTGAGTTTCTGCACTTCTGCGATAAGAGGTCGTAGCGACGCTCATCGAAGTGATTTGAAGGTTGTTTCCGGAAAAACGGGTTTCAGGATCCCGGCCGAGATTGCCGAGAATAATTACTTTATTTACAGAAGCCATTGTTAATTCTTCCTCATGTTGATCGTTTCATTCTAACGACAACCTTCGGAAATAAAAACACAAAACTGTAAAAAAGCCGCAGAAAAGCGGCTTGAAATCAAGATTAGAACGGAGGTTCTTCGTCGTCGAACGCGTTCTGAGTTTTAGGCTGAGAAGCATACTGGTTTCCGGAGGAATATCCGCTGCTGCGTGAAGCGCTTCTGCTCGGAGCGTAACCGGAATTTCCGTCAGAGAAGTTTCCGTCGGCGGGAGAATCCTGGCGGCGGTCAATCAGCTGCAGCTGTTCTGCAACGATTTCAGTGACGTAATGCGTTTGTCCGTCTTTTTCATATTTTCTAGTGCGGAGCCGCCCCTCGATGTAAGCGCGGGAACCTTTTCGGAGATACTGTTGAGCGATTTCGGCCTGACGTCCGAACAATGTCACTCGATGCCATTCGGTCTCTTCAATTCTGTCCTGACTTTCTGCGGAGCGTCTAAAAGAAGACGTCGCCAGACTTAAAGATGCGATAGGAAGCTGATTAGCAGAGAAACGGACTTCAGGATCGCGTCCGAGCGTACCGAGAAGGATGACTTTGTTCACAGAGGCCATGATTTTCCTTTTGAAGAGATAAAAGATGCGGCCGGCTGATTTTCCGACCGAGCCGCACATTTTAACGATCCGGAAGAAAAACGAACGGAGCAGACGAGGATGAACTCTCCTGCACTCACGTGCGCGAAGATTGTGAGGAACTGGCACGCCTTACCAGATGCTCCTATCACGCGAACCTCACCAGTTCGACCGCCATCTATCCTCGCGTTCACCCATAGGGAATTCCGCGGTATTCGTTAAAGTTGGCTCCACGGGTGGGTAAAGGTGAAAGCCATGAAGAATTTAGCTAATATGCTCACACAAAAGGAAAAACCGATGTCAGAAATCCGAATCCGCGGAGCGCGAACACATAACCTAAAGAATATCGATATCGATATTCCCAAGGACCGTCTTGTGGTCCTTACCGGCGTTTCCGGTTCCGGAAAGAGTTCCTTAGCATTTGACACGCTCTATGCCGAAGGACAGCGGCGCTACGTCGAGAGTCTTTCCTCATATGCCCGTCAGTTTCTTGAGCTGATGGAAAAGCCGGACGTAGATCTTATCGAAGGGCTTTCTCCCGCCATTTCAATCGAACAGAAAGGCGCGAGTCATAATCCTCGCTCGACGGTAGGAACGATCACGGAAATCAATGATTACCTCCGATTGCTATTTGCCCGCATCGGCGTGCCGTATTGTCCGAACCACGATATTCCTCTGAAAGCACTCCCGGTTTCTGAAATTGCCGATAAGATTCTTCTGAAATATCAGGGCAAGCGAACCCTGCTGATTGCACCGGTTTCAAAGGGCAGAAATTCAAATGTCGCCTCTTTGTTAGAGGACTTGCAGGCACGGGGCTACACACGTTTCCGCATTGACGGCGAAATTGTGACGATTGATGAGCTGCCGAAACTCGAAGAGGGCGCTCATACCTTAGATATTGTTGTTGATCGTCTAAGGGTCAAAGAAGATTCGCGTCAGCGTATTGCTGAAGGCGCGGAAGCGGCCTTGAGACTGTCGGACGGAAAGGTCATCGCATTTGATATGGATGACAATGAAGAAGAAGTCTTTTCCGACCGATATGCCTGTCCTTACTGCGGATACTCGGTTCCCAAGCTCGAGCCTAAACTTTTCTCATTTAACAGTCCAACCGGCAGTTGTCCGACTTGCAACGGCATGGGAGAGGTCGACGGCTGGGATATCAATAAAGTAGTTGAATTTCCCGAGCTCTCCCTAAGAAGCGGTGCGGTACAGGGCTGGAGCTGCACGCAGCCGTACAACTTCACGCTGCTTCAGGATTTATCTAAAGCAAAGCATATTTCATTGGATGAGCCTTGGGAAAAACTGAGTCCTGAGGCGCAGGAAATGGTTTTGTACGGCAGCAAGGACAAGATATCGCTGACCTTCTGCAGTCCGAAGGGAGAGAAGATCACTCGCGAGCAGCCCTTCGAAGGCATTATTCCGATGTCGAATCGGCGTTTTGAGACAACTGAAAGTTCTGCAGTGAAAGCCGATCTTGAAAAATGGCGTTCGCTTCAGACTTGTCCTGCTTGTCGCGGCGCCCGACTTAATGAGGCTGCACGCAGCACTTACATCGGTTCGGGAGAGCACAAAAAAGCCATTCAGGATATTTCGGCGCTTCCGTTGGACAAGGCAGAGACTTATTTCCGAACGCTCAAGCTCGAAGGCGCGTCTCTGGATATCGGTAAAAAGCTCATCGACGAAATCCTGTTTCGTCTGAAGTTTTTAATTGATGTGGGGCTGAGCTATCTCACCTTGGATCGACGGGCAGACACACTTTCCGGCGGTGAAGCGCAAAGAATTCGATTGGCCGGTCAAATCGGTTTGAGACTGAGCGGAGTTATTTATGTACTCGACGAGCCTTCTATCGGTCTCCATCAAAGTGATAACGATAAGCTGATTCACACGCTGAAAACGCTGAGAGATCTTGGCAACAGTGTGGTTGTTGTAGAGCATGACGAGGACACCATCCGAGCTGCCGACTACGTTGTGGACATGGGCCCGGCTGCCGGCGTGCACGGCGGAGAAGTCATTGCTGCGGGGACGCCGAAAGAAATCGAAGCCGATCCCAATTCCCTGACGGGAGCTTACCTCAGCGGCAGGCTTAAAGTTCGCCAAAATACGGAGCGAAAGAAACCGGACGGCGGGTTCTTGGAGGTCAAAGGCGCTTCGGGCCATAACCTGAAGAATGTAGATGTTTCCGTGCCCGTAGGTCTTATGACCGTTGTGACAGGCGTGTCCGGCTCGGGCAAGTCGACCTTAGTGAACCAGACAATTTACAACATCGCCGCTCATGCTCTGAACCGTGCGCAAACTCAGCCTTGTCCCTACAAATCAGTGTCGGGTCTCCAGTTTTTCGATAAAGTCATCGCTGTAGACCAGAGTCCCTTCGGACGGACGCCTCGTTCCAACCCTGCAACCTATACCGGCGTTCTTGCGGGTATTCGTGATTTATTTGCGGAAACTCCGATTGCGAGAGAGAGGGGATACGGGTCAGGACGTTTCTCCTTTAATGTCAAAGGCGGTCGATGTGAGGCCTGCGAAGGCGAAGGTCTGGTAAAAGTCGAAATGAACTTTTTACCTGACATGTATGTTCCATGTGACGTTTGCGGTGGTACCCGCTACAATCGTGAAACGTTGGAAGTTGAATACAAAGGAAGAAATATTGCGGAAGTGCTGGATCTGACCGTAGATGAAGCCTTGGAGGTCTTCTCGGCGGTTCCGGCAGTTGCGAGAAAACTGCGGACCCTCGCAGATGTCGGACTTGGTTATATCAAGTTAGGACAAAGTGCGACAACGCTCTCCGGCGGAGAGGCTCAGCGCGTGAAACTGGCGCATGAACTTTCCAAGAGGGGAACGGGGAAAACACTGTACGTACTTGATGAGCCGACGACCGGATTGCATTTTCACGACGTTTCGATGTTGCTGTCGGTGTTTAAGAAACTGCAGGATGCGGGGAATACGTTATTGATTATCGAGCACAACTTGGATGTTATCCGAGCGGCCGATTGGATTATTGATATGGGTCCGGGCGGCGGAGAGGACGGAGGAACAATCCTTTTTGAAGGAACGCCGGAAGAATTAATAGAAATCCCCGCTAGTAAAACCGCCCGATATCTAGGAAACTAAGAATGATAAAGCAGAGGTTCCCTTGACTAAAGAAAAAGACCGTTTTGAAGAGCTCCTCGTAGAGTCCTTCTATGTAGCAATTGATGCCGCAGATCCTCATAAGGTTGTGCCGCCTCATATCCCTTCAACCTTCCAAGGAGATGTGGTTGTCGTCGGTGCAGGAAAGGCTGCCGCCAGTATGGCTGCAGCGGTGGAGCAGGCTTGGCCGGAAAAAGATTTAACGGGCGTGGTGATCACGCGCCACGGCCATTCGGAGGAGACTCATAAGATTCAGGTACTTGAGGCTTCTCATCCGATTCCGGACAAATCAAACTTGGAAGCAACGCAGAAGATGATGGATCAGCTCGACCATCTGAAAGAGGGCAGCTTGCTGCTTGCCTTGATTTCGGGCGGCGGCTCCAGTCTTCTTTCTCTTCCTGTCGAAGGCGTCACCATTGAAGATATTCGGAAGGTGACGGAGGATTTGCTGAAGTCCGGCACTTCCATCGACCATATCAATGCTGTCCGCAAACACGTTTCACAGGTGAAAGGCGGTCAGCTCGCATTGGCTGCCCGCGCTAAAGGTGCCGAAGTCCTTTCTCTGATTATTTCGGACACCGTCGGCGACAATCCCTCCGATATCGCCTCCGGACCATGTGCCGAAGACTTCTCCACTTATGCCGATGCTCTGTGGTATCTGAGCCAGGCGCATGTCGAAGCTCCTCCCTCGATTTTGAATCACCTGCGCAACGGTGCTCGCGGCATTATTCCCGAGACTCCTAAAATCGGTGATCCGAGAATGCGCGGCGTCAAAAATAAGATCATTGCGAACTCTTTCAAAGGTCTGCAAGTCGCAGCAGCTTTCTTTAAGGAGAAAGGCATGCGTCCGGTTATTATCGGCGACGGTATTACCGGTGAAGCAAAAGCGGTTGCTCAGCAGGTTGCCCGCAAAGTTCGTCTCGAACTCTCCAAGCCGCGCCGCAAACCGGTGGTGCTTTTATCCGGCGGAGAGTGCACGGTAACGCTGACCGGCCGACGCATCGGTAAGGGCGGCCCGTGCTCAGAGTTCCTGCTGGCGCTTGCTCAGGAACTCAAGGGTGAGCCTATCTACGCCATGGCTACAGACACCGACGGTGTGGACGGGAACGGAGAGGCCGCCGGTGCAATTCTGCGTCCCGACAGCATGGCTAGAGCCGAAGAATTGGGCTTAGATCCCCAGCAGTACCTTGAGGAACATAATGCAGAGGAATTCTTCGGCAAACTCGGTGATTTGCTTGATACCGGCCCCACAAGGACCAACATCAACGATTACCGTGTCATCCTTATCCCGTAATTGAGACCGACATATGCAAAAAATATCCCAAGGAATTCTGAGTATTCGGAGCCTTGGGATTTGTTGTTTTTGGCCTAAGCATCAGTACCGAGGCAAACCGTTTCGCCAATGGTCCGAAGCAAGGTCGAAAATATTAGAATACTGACTCCAAACCTCTTTCAATCTTGATCCACAATCCCGGAGGAAGCGAATTCCCCCACAGGAACAAAGCTTAAAAATGAGCAATACGACACAGTTACGCCTCGATGCCTCACGTGCACTTTCCGACTTTAGGACTGAACGTCTTTTGAAAAAGATTCAAAAGATCTGTCCGGAAGTTGTTACTCTCAACAGCCGCTATATTCATTTTGTCAATGTAGACGGCGCTCTTTCCTCTGAAGAGTTTCACACGCTGGTATCGATCCTCGACTACGGTGAAGAAGCAATTGTTACTGCTTCGACCGAGCGTTTCATGGTTATCCCGCGTTTGGGAACGATCTCTCCCTGGGCTTCTAAGGCAACGGATATCGTTCATAACTGCGGACTCAGAAAAGTGCTTCGAGTGGAACGAGGCACTTGCTATGAATTGATTTTGAAAGGAAATGCCGTCCTCAAGCCCGAGGAACGTGAGGCAGTTGCTGCCGTTCTGCATGATCGCATGACAGAGAGCGTCGTGAGCCCGGACGTGAATCCGGCCATCGTATTTGCCGATGCCAAAGGCAAGAGCATGCAGTCTATCGACATTATCGGGAAAGGCAGGGAAGCGCTTGAGAAGGCAAACATCGAACTCGGCTTGGCATTAAATGAAGACGAAATCCAATACTTGATTGATGCGTTCACCAAGCTGAACCGTAACCCCACAGACGTGGAGCTCATGATGTTTGCTCAGGCTAACTCCGAGCACTGCCGTCATAAGATTTTTAACGCCAGCTGGACCATCGACGGAGAAAAGAAAGACAAGTCGCTCTTCTCCATGATCCGCGAAACGCATAAGGCTCATCCGGAAGGAACTATTGTTGCGTACTCCGACAATGCGGCTATTTTCGAGGGCGGCGATACCGCCCGCATGTACCCGCGCGGCAATGAAGACGCCGTTGGCGGCCGTTCTTATTCCACCGTGGTTGAACCGACACACTCGGTTTTCAAAGTAGAAACGCATAATCATCCGACCGCGATTTCTCCGTTCCCCGGCGCCTCAACCGGTTCCGGCGGCGAAATTCGTGACGAAGGCGCGACCGGCCGCGGTGCAAGACCTAAAGCCGGCTTAACCGGTTTTACCGTTTCCGCTCTTCGAATTCCGGGCCACGAACAAGGCTGGGAAAACGACCGTGACGTCAGCAAGGCTTCCGAAGCCGCTCCCTACTACGGCGCACCTTCCCGTATGGCCTCTCCGCTTGAGATCATGATCGAGGGTCCGCTCGGCGGCGCTGCATTTAACAACGAATTCGGCCGCCCCAACATTCTTGGGTACTTCCGCTCTTTCGAAGCCAACGTTGACGGAACTCGCTACGGCTATCACAAGCCTATTATGCTGGCCGGCGGCTTGGGCAACATCCGCAACGATCAGACACATAAACTCGGACTTCCGACAGGCACGCTCCTTGTGGTGCTGGGCGGTCCGGGCATGCGTATCGGTATCGGCGGCGGTGCAGCCTCTTCTATGGGCGCCGGAGCCAACAGTGAATCCTTAGACTTCGCCAGCGTTCAGCGCGGCAACCCGGAAATGGAACGCCGCGCTCAGGAAGTAATCGACCGCTGCTGGGAAGCCGGTGAAGAAAATCCGATTCTGGCAATTCACGATATCGGGGCCGGAGGTCTTTCCAACGCGATGCCGGAACTGGCAGACCTTTCCGGCAAGGGCGCAAAACTGGATCTGAACAAAGTTCCGGTTGAAGAAAGCGGCATGAGCCCGCTCGAGATTTGGTGCAACGAGTCTCAGGAAAGATATTCCTTGGCGATTGATCCGGCACGTCTTGAACAGTTTGATCAGTACTGCAAACGTGAACGCTGTCCCTACGCTGTTTTAGGTGAGATTTCTGCCGACGACGAATTGGTCGTTACGCGCGGTCCCGGCGAAGAACCCGCCGTGGATATGCCGATGAGCGTCTTGCTCGGCAAAACGCCGAAGATGCACCGCGATGCCGAACACGCCGAACCCGTGAAGATGGAAACGGATAAAGCAGTCGATACACGCAAAGCTTTGTATGAAGTTTTGGCTCATCCGACCGTCGGAAGCAAGAAGTTCCTGATCACGATCGGCGACAGAACGGTCGGCGGCATGACTGTCCGCGATCAGATGGTCGGTCCCTGGCAGGTTCCGGTTGCGGATGCTGCCGTGACGGCCGTTTCCTTTGAAGAATTCAAGGGCGAAGCAATGGCGATGGGCGAGAAAACGCCGATTGCCGTCTCCAATGCGGCTGCAGCAAGCCGTATGGCGATCGGCGAAGCGCTGACGAATCTGGTCAGCGCCGACGTAAATCTCGACCGCATCATCCTGTCTGCCAACTGGATGGGTGCCTGCGGCGCCAAAGGCCAGGACGCCGCGCTTTATGACGGCGTCAGTGCGGCAAGCTGCTTCTGTCAGGAGTTAGGCGTCAGCATCCCCGTCGGTAAAGATTCTCTTTCCATGAAGACTTCCTGGAAGGATCAGGCCGGAGAGGCGAAGACCGTCGTGTCCCCCGTTTCTTTGGTAGTTTCTGCGGCAGCACCGGTATATGACATTCGAAACAACCTTCTGCCGATGTTTGCCGAAACGGTTCGCGACAGCTCCCTCCTGCTGATTGACCTCGGACACGGCAAAGATCGTCTCGGCGGCTCCGTCTACTCTCAGGTGACTCAGCGCTTTGATTCCGTCACTCCGGATATGGAAGACCCCAAAGAGCTGAAAAAGTTCCTGGAATTGATTCGCTCTCTGTCTGCTAAAGGCGCCATCCTGGCTTATCACGACCGCAGTGACGGCGGCTTAGCTGCGGCACTCTGTGAAATGATGTTTGCCAGCCACGTCGGCGTTGAAATTGTGGCTGATGCCCTTGTGAGCAAAGACCGCACGCTTAACCAAGCATTGTTCAACGAAGAACTCGGTGCCGTCATTCAGGTGGCCCGCGGGCGTGCCGCCGAAGTGGAAAGAGACTTCGAGGCTGCCGGTATGGGCTGGTCGCTGAAGTATCTGGGCAACCTGACGCAGGATGACCACCTCAATATTTATCTTGAAGGCAAATGCGTTCTCTCTGAAGACCGCGTCGACCTGCAGAAAGCTTGGAATGAAGTCAGCTGGCAGATTGCCAGAATGCGTGACAATCCCGAATGCGCCGACAGCGAATACGCTCTGATCTCTGACAAGCACAACGGCGGCTTAGTGCTGACGATGGGCTTTGATCCTGAAGAAAATCTCGCTGCTCCGTTTATCAACACCGGCGTTCGTCCGAAAGTTGCGATTTTGAGAGAGCAGGGCGTTAACAGCCAAAACGAGATGGCCAGTGCCTTCCTGCAGGCAGGCTTTGATGCCGTTGACGTGCATATGACCGACCTCCTCGAAGGCCGAGCCAAACTTGCCGACTTTGTGGGTTTAGCAGCCTGCGGCGGTTTCTCCTACGGTGACGTGTTGGGCGCTGGCGGCGGATGGGCAAAGACCATTTTGCACAACGCCAAGCTGCAGAGTTCATTCCGCCGCTTCTTCGAAACGCCGACAACGTTTACGCTGGGCGTCTGCAACGGCTGTCAGATGATTTCTCAGCTCAAGGATCTTATCCCCGGTGCCGAGCATTGGCCCGCTTTCGTCCGCAACCTGTCCGAGCAGTTCGAAGCTCGTTTGGTCAATGTCAAGATTCTCGAGTCACCGTCTATCTTCTTCACGGATATGACCGGCGCCACCCTTCCGATCGTGAACTCTCACGGTGAAGGACGTGCGTATTGGGCCAATCCGCTCGACGAGGCTGAAGCGATCTGCGCCGCTTGCTACGTGGATTCCAAACAGACGCCGACGGAAATCTATCCGCTCAATCCGAACGGCTCTCACGGCGGTAAGACAGCATTTACGACGGCCGACGGACGCGCCACGATTATGATGCCTCATCCTGAACGCAGCTGGCGTGCAACCCAGATGTCCTGGCGTTCACCGCTTCTGAAGAACGTAACGCCTTGGGCAAGAATCTTCCAGAACGCTCGTTTCTGGGTCGGTTAATTTTTTATCAATCTTGAACAGGAGGCTCCTTCGGGGGCCTTCTTTTTTCGGCGGCTTAAAGCGGTCTTGAAAAAAGAGCGGTAAATCGTTCTCGGTGTACACTCTGCCGAACACAATGAATTGAAACGGAAGGATTTTGCATATGACAGACAAGACAGAAAAACAGGCTTCTCCGGGGCCTTTTGACGACAAGAATTTAGGCGAGCTTTTTCAGATTGCATTAGTCAATGCACCTTCTCCGTCAAAGAACGCTTTTAATTGGGGCGCCTTCAAACCCGAAGCCGTCAAATCTCCGGCGGATCTTCCTCCGTATTTAGTTTTCGGTCCGCTGAACGAAGGTACTTTCCTTTTGACTCCTGAGGGCTGGAGAGCGGAATGGTCTGACGCTCAGCAAAAGGCCAAAATTACGCTGAATTGGGGCGCTAACACTCACCGCTATACGGCCACTCAGGTTTGGGAAGGCGAAGAGGGCAGCGCAACGGAACAGCCCGATACCACGCCGCTGATTCAAGTCTTTGCCATGCTTTACGAAAACGGCCTCCCATCCATGTGGGATCAGCTGGCAAAGAAAAAAGCCGAAGAGATGTACCATCTGACTTGGCTTGTGGGCGATAAGAGACTGCCGACTTATTTTGCCGCTCCAGACGGCATTTTCCGCGTCATCAGTTTCCCGGTCATGATTAAGAACCTTCGTCATGCTCAGTCCATCTTAAAGAGCATTGCCGAGAAAAATCCTTCTTATGGGTTCTATGCCATTGCCAACCTCATGGAACAGGACGTTTATTACGAGATCGGCAAAGCTCCGGACTGGACCTCCGACATTGCGCTGTGCATGACTCAGTCCATCGGGGAAACCGGTCTTATTCCCTCCGGAGTTCCGTCCTCGGAGACAATCGAGGGTAAAGAATACATTCACTTGGAACGCGACGTGATGATGCTGAACATCTCCGTGCCGTTCGCTCATATTTTCGAAATGCTCAAAGACTTGTCGGAAACTCCGATGCCGATTCTGCCGGCTTACGAAGCTCCGATGAGAAGAGAAACACTGCCGGTTATTCTGCCGCAGGGTTTGTCTGAACGCCTGAACTCCTTCACCCTCGATGACACTATTCAGGGCATCCGTGTGCAGTACAGCTATCCGGTTCAGGAAGCTTCTTTGGATGACCTTCTTAAGCTCGACAGCGCAGATCAGATCGATCGTCTCGAGAAATTCTCCGATCACATGCTTGATCAGTTAACGGCTGATGTTCAGAAAGAATCGGAAAAAGACCTGAAAGAGTGATCTGAGGTCTGAAAGGGCATCCGGCGAGCTGTCGGGTGTACTAAATCCGAAAAATAAAAATCCCGCTCTGCGAAACCGTAACGCGGGATTTTGAAATTCTGGATGCTACAAGTCACTTGTTGTCGTTGTCGTCGTCCGGAAGAGCTCTGACTTCAAGTCCGAACATAAGTGCGGTCCATCCGTCGAAGATCAGTTCGATTGCAACGAAGATGCCGAAGATCCAAGTGGCACTCTGAGGCCATCCCCACCACAGGCAGCCGCCTAACAGTAAGGAAACGATAGCGGAGAAGAGCATCAGACCCCAGCCTTTTGCATCCGTGTTAGATAAGGCTGCCCAGCACTTAACCAAACCGATGGCGATGAAATAAGAGGCCAGGAAGAGCGTGAGTGTTTCAGTTCCGGCAATCGGATAGAACATCAGAAGCAGACCGGTTAAAGCGGTCAGAAGGGCAAGGATAATAGCGGCGGTTCTTGCACCCCAGCCTTCTGCTTTCCAGAAGAGGGCTAAGCCGGTGGCACCGGAAACCAAAAGCATTGCGCCGATAAATATCGTGACGCCAACCGAGAATGCGATCGGGGCAAATAATCCGATCGTGCCGAGGACGATACAGAAGATACCCCAGCCGATCATTGCACCGCTGCGCTTCTTAAGAGGCTTCAGCAGTTCATTTACCACACGATTGTTTGCGTTATTTTGTGTCATATTTTCCTCCAATGACGATGATTCCATCATCGCCTTTTTGGAGGAAATATTCAGCGGAGCTGCACCACTATGAGCCTCTCGCGATGCGGATGGAGGTATGGATGGTCTTCAGAGAGATTTGGATTTCCAGCACAAAGAAAATGGTGGAGACCACAATGAATACAACGGCGGTGAGCAGCATGGTGGATTTCCAGACCTCCAAGTTGAGGCCCGAAAGATGCTCGAGAATCGTCACCAAAACGAGAATGCCGGAGAAGGCCGCTGAAGTGGTCACAGCCAGAATCGCATTCTTTAACAGGTGGCTGCGTTCATAGGTGAGCCGGATAGCCTTCTCAAGAACCGGATCAACTGCCGGAGCTTTTTGGCGGCGCTCTTTAAGCAGGGCGCGTACTCGGTCAGTGGTGTAGTTGTAGCGGGCTGTCATGGCAAGCAACAGCAGGCCGACACCGGAAATCAGAGTGATCGGGGTCAACGCATCGGAAAGGGTTACCGCATAAGAAATCATGCTCAGTCTCCTATTGCGGTCTGTTGTGGTGATGGACGGTCAGGCCGAGCGCTTTCACGGAAACCTGAACTTCACTGACGTAGATGCAGCTCGAGATCACGATAAAGATCACGGAGGCCAGCAGCATCGTTGATTTCATCAGGGATAAGTCCAGGCTGAAGAGGCGTTCGATTACGATTACCAAAACCTGAAGACTGCTGAAAGCGGCCGAGATCATCAGTGTCAGGATGCCGGTTTTCAGCAGGCTGGCACGCTTGTAAATAAGGTCGATAGACTGGTCGATTTCTTCGTGGAAATCTTCGGATTCCTCTTTTCGTTCAGCCAGAAGCTGACGGATGCGGCTTGTGGCATGGCAATAGCGCGCAGACATGGACACCAGCAGCAACCCCACACCGGAAATGAGTGTTACTGGCGCGAGAGCGTCTGAGAGCGTCGCACTGAACTCAACCATTATTTTTTCTCCTCACGTATATGAACGAATTTTAGGCGACAAGGAGCCTAATTAAGGCTTTTCGCTTTTAGAAAGGAAAAGAAAAAGGTTTTTGCGAATTAAAATAGGGTTTTTCAGGGGCGCTTTTAGACAATTTATCGGTCCCTTTTTCGTTACCTAAATAAGATGTCTCAGCAATCTGCACTGGAAAGACTTTCGGAAGACTCGATTGTCATTGCTTTTGATTATGGTCTGAAAAGAATCGGCGTAGCCGTCGGAAATTTACTGACCAAATCCGCACGCCCTCTGAGAATCATTCATTGGAAAAAGAATGATCAAAAATGGGCGGAAATTACACAGGTGCTCTCAGATTGGCAGCCTGCAGCCGTTGTGGTGGGCGTCCCTCGCCATAAAGACGGTAAACCGAACGATATGACGCCGATCTGCGAGCGTTTCGCCAATCAAGTTGAAGGCAGGTACGGTATTCCCGTGGTCCGGGAAGACGAGCGCTACAGCTCGGTAGAGGCGGAAAGCTACCATGACGCCGACGATGACGAGCCCATCGATGATGAGGCCGCCGCAATTATTCTTGACCAATGGCTGAACAAGGTTCCCGGAGAAAACAATGAAAACCATTAAAGGCATTTGGCGGTTCAGCCGAGTCATTTGTTATACCTTTGTTTGTCTTTTTCAGGCGTACACGCGGTTTAAACGCGTAGACCGCAAAGAAAAAGGCAGAATGCTTCGCTACTATCCGACGCAGGTACTGAAGCTTGCCGGTGTGCGCTGTAGCTATGAGGGCAACGTGCCTGAACTGCTGCATGAATGCGGGCTGACCGACACGCCCCCGGCCTACATGGTCTTAAGCAATCATATTTCCTGGCTCGATATCTTTTCTTTGGACTCTCAGCTGCCGAGTCGCTTTATTGCGAAAGCTGAAATTGCGAAATGGCCGGTTTTCGGTTTGATTGCTCAGCAGATCGGAACGCTTTTCATCAATCGTTCGAGCAAACGCGCCATTTTGCGAATCAACGATGACATTCGCGGCGCACTTTGCAACTGCGAAGCTGTGACGATTTTTGCCGAAGGAACGACGACCTTCGGCAATGAGCTTCTGCCGATTAAAGCCAACTTTATTGCGCCTGCCTGTGAAATCGGTGCAACGGTTCAGCCCGTGATCCTTTCCTACAAAAATAAAGGGAAACCGACCAAGCGGGCCGCTTTTGCCGGAGACGTCACTTTGTTCGGCTCTTTATGGAATGTAGTCACAATGGAAGACGCCGAAGTAGTTGTTCACTTTCTGGAACCGATTACCAATACAAAAGATCTCACGCGCCACGAAGTAGCAAAGATTTGTGAGGAGAGCATGAGAGCTAAGCTCCAAGAAATCTGGGGCGACGAATATATAGCCAACGATGCGAATGCGGCTGAGGCTTTGGCCAAAGCGATCGCAAACGGCTAAGGTTCGAATTTTTTGCGAAGACGATTAAACTTATCGCAGTAGTGTTTTGTGTACCTATATGACGAAAATGAAACCTGTTAGAAAAGCAGTATTCCCGGTTGCCGGTCTCGGCACTCGTTTCCTTCCCGCAACGAAAGCGATGCCGAAAGAGATGCTTCTTGTGGTGGACAAACCTTTGATCCAGTACGCAGTGGAAGAAGCCGCCGCCGCCGGTATTACGGACATGATCTTCATCACGGGCCGTCATAAACGCGCCATTGAAGACCACTTTGACAGCGCGCCCGAGCTTGAGCGCGACTTAAAGAGCAAAAACAAAAATGCTCTTTTGGCGACTTTGAAAGCAGTTGTGCCCCCCGGAATTAATTTCATTTTTATCCGTCAGCCTGAACCGCTTGGACTGGGCCACGCAGTCCTGTGCGCCCAGCCGGTCGTCGGAGAAGAGCCGTTTGCCGTTTTGCTGGCTGACGACTTGATCGATGCTAAACAGCCTGCGATTGCACAGCTGATCAAGGCTCGTGAAGAGAATAACGGCGGCAACGTACTGGCTGTACAAACCGTTCCTCGTGAACTGACAAAGCAGTACGGTATTGTTGAAGTCAACGGTGAGCACGAGAAGTGCCCGACGATCCGCTCCATTGTTGAAAAACCGGATCCTCAGGTTGCTCCTTCGACGATGGCCGTGATCGGACGCTATGTTCTTGAACCCGAAATTTTCGACAGTCTGCGCAAGATTGACCGCGGCGCCGGCGGAGAAATCCAGCTGACGGACGCGATCGCACGCGAAATTCCGAAGGGCAAAACTGTTGCCTGCAAGTACGACGGCGAGCGCTTTGACTGCGGTTCTAAACAGGGCTTCCTGAATGCAACCGTTCACTACGCTCGCAAAGAAGGCTACAGAATTATTTAGATCTGACCTTATTTAGGAGTTTGGTTGTGCTGCGGTCGTAATCAAAGGCGACCGTCACAACCTTTCCGCCGTAAGAATGAACGATCTCGGCTTCAGGAAGCTGAGAGATCTCATAATCTCCGCCCTTGACGTAAATGTCGGGGCGGACTTTTTTTACGACTTCCAGCGGAACCTTGTCTTTAAAAATCACGACGCAGGCAGTACTTTCCAAAGCAGCAAGGACAGCGGCTCTGTCGTTTTCCGAATTAATCGGGCGGTCGGGTCCTTTGCCGAGCATTCGCACGGATTCGTCGCTGTTGACTGCGACAACCAAGCTAGCACCCAGAGAAGCGGCCTGTGCCAGGTAAGTCACATGACCGCGATGCAGGATGTCAAAGACACCGTTGGTCAGGACGACCGGATGCGGGAGCTTTCTTACGAATTCTTCGAGCTTTTCGAAGGAAACAATCTTTTTCTCGAAAGGGGGAGGAGGAAGATGCTGACTCATAGTAGTTTGGCGGCTGCGAGAAGGTCTTTAGTCTGCAAGTGAGGAACGGCGCATTCTGTCCAAGGTTTTGTGCCGTCGGACTGCACTAAAACAGCCTTGGAAAGACCGGCGGCTTTTGCGGCTTGTATGTCGGAAGTTTTATCTCCGATGAGAACGCTTTGCGTCAGGTCGATATTGAGATCCCGTGCCGCCTGAAGCAGCATTCCGGGATTAGGTTTCCGGCAGTCGCAGTCTTTGAGATACGGTGCAAAAGCGTGGGTCGGATGATGCGGGCAGAAATATACAGCCGAGAGCGGAGCATGGTTGCGGGCGAAAACGCCGGCCAGCCAAAAGGTGAGCTCTCTAAATTGATCAATACTGTACTTGCCGCGCCCGATGCCGCTTTGGTTTGTCACGATGATTAGCTGATGGCCTTTTCGGACGAGTTCGGCGGCACCCTCAAGTGCGCCGGGAATGAAATGAAAATTTTCCCGGCTGTGGACATAGGCATAGTCCACGTTAATAACGCCGTCCCGGTCCAGAAACGCGGCTTTTACCGCGCTGCTGAATCGAGGCCTGAAGGTGAAGCAAAATCTCATGCGAATTTTTTCAGAAGTTCGAGCATGTACAGACGAGTGCCTTCTTGAACGCTCTTAAATTTGACTTCACATCCGGCTTTTCTGAGCTCGGTGAGGTCTGCCTGGGTGTAGGCCTGATATTTGCCGACCAATGCCTCCGGGAACGGAATGTATTCAATGAAGCCCTGATTCACGGCTTCGGCAAGGGACAAGGCGGCTTTGCCTTCCTGTTCACGCAAGGTGTTAACGACCGTCAGTGCAACGTCATTGAACTGCTGAGCCTTACCGGTACCGCAGTTGTAGATGCCGGAAACGGATTTATCCAGACAGAAGAAGTTCACATCGACGACATCGTCCACGTAAACGAAGTCACGCATCTGGGCACCGTTTGTATAGCCTAAGCAGCCTTCGAAAAGTTTGACTTTTCCGTCTTTACGGAACTGGTGGAACTGATGGTATGCCACGGAAGCCATGCGGCCCTTATGCTGTTCGTGCGGACCGTAAACGTTGAAGTAGCGGAGGCCGGCGACCGGTGCCGTAAGGCCTTTCTGCATTTCTTTACGCAGAACCTGATCGAACAGATATTTGGAGTAGCCGTACACGTTCAGGGGTTTTTCGTAACGGATGTCTTCTTTAAAGACATTGGATGCGCCGTAGGTTGCGGCGGAGGAAGCATAGATGAAGGGGATCTTTTCTTCCTGGCACCAGCGGAAAAGCTCGAGCGTATAACGGTAGTTATTTTCCATCATGTAGTGGCCGTTGTGCTCCATGGTGTCGGAGCAGGCGCCTTCGTGGAAAATGGCTTCGGGCTTTGCGATCTTGCGGGCTTTAACTTTTTCAATGAAGTCGACCTTATCGAAATAATCAATGATGTGATGGTCGGCAAGATTGACAAACTTGTCTGCCTGAGTGAGGTTGTCGACTGCAATGACATCATTGCAGCCTCTGTTGTTGAGACCTTTGACGATATTTGCGCCGATAAAGCCGGCAGCACCGGTAACAATAAAGCTCATTCCAAGTTCCTCAAGTTAAAGTGTATTAAAGAGTTCTTCCGGGGTAACGGTCGCAGTCCCTAGTTTGCCGACAACGATGCCGCCGGCCTGGTTTGCGATGTAGACGGCGGTATGCCAGTCGCATCCGGCCGAGAGCATGACGCCGAGTACGGAAATGACCGTATCGCCGGCGCCGGACACATCGTAGACTTCACGGGCATGCGCGGGTACGGTCCAAGCCCCGTCGTCATCAAATAAGGTCATACCCTCTTCACTGCGTGTCAGAAGGATTTTTTCCAGATTTAATTCTTTTCTCAGGTTTTGCGCACGGTTAAAGAGGTCGGCTTCACTGTTCCATTTGCCGACAACTTGAGCTAATTCGTTGCGGTTAGGCGTGATCACCGTGGCGTCTTTATAACGGGAGTAATCGTCTCCCTTCGGATCGATCAGAATCGGACGGCCGAAAGTGCGTCCCTCCTGAATCATATTTTCAATGCGGTCCAAACCGCCTTTGCCGTAATCCGAGAGAATGACGACGTCATGGTCCGGCAGCAGAGAGGTAAAGCGGTGAGAATGCTGATCAAGGACTGTTCCTGCGATAGAGGATTCAAAATCAGTTCTCAGCATCTGCTGGTTGCGCGCAAGAATGCGAAGTTTGAGTGTCGTAGTGAAATTTTCCGCGCGGTAGAGGCACGGACGAACTTTTGAGGCCTCGAGGAGGTCCATGATTTTGGTGCCTGCTTCGTCATCGCCGATGATTGCAAGCAAAGAAGTACGGGCTTCTAAGCTGGCGGAGTTGCGAGCTACGTTGGCTGCACCTCCGAGACGGTCTTCTGTGCGAGTTACTTTCACGACGGGGACGGGGGCTTCAGGAGAAATGCGAGAAGCATCGCCGAACCAGTATCGATCCAGCATCGCATCCCCGACAACAAGAACAGAGGCGTTGCGAATAGCCTCCATGGAGGGTTTGAGAATGTTCATTTACGACAGATCAAATTGAATGTTCTCCAAATTTTACCGCCATCATTTTGCGGTAGTTCATCGGACGCTAAAGCCGTTAAAATCGGTAACTATTCTTTCTTTGGATGAAAACGATGGCTGAAACGATTTCCCGTTCTATTTTTAAGGCGTATGACATTCGCGGAATAGTTGATAAAACGCTGACCGAAGAGGTCTGCGAAAAAGTCGGCATGGCACTGGGCACGCTGGCCCAAAAGAAAAATGTTTCCCACATTTGTGTGGGCAGAGACGGCCGCCTGAGCGGTCCGCGTCTGCAGGCAGCTTTAATGAAAGGTATTCGTAAAGCCGGTGTCGGTGTTTATGACATCGGTGCGGTTCCGACTCCGGTGCTCTATTTCAGCACGGTCTACCTCAAGACAGGAAGCGGCGTTGCGGTTACCGGAAGCCATAATCCTCCCGACTACAACGGTCTGAAGATGATGCTTGCCGATGAGACGCTTTACGGCCCGGCCATCCAGCACATCTATGAAATGATCGTTAACAACGAGCTCTGCACTGCTGAAAAAGAAGGCCCCTATGAGCAGGTCGACGTTGTTCCCGCTTATATGGAAAAGATCCTTTCCGACGTCAAACTTTCTCGTCCGATTAAGGCGGTTGTCGACGCGGGCAACGGCATTGCAGGTCCTTTGGCTGTTGATCTCCTGACTCGCCTCGGCGTTGAAGTTCAGGGCTTGTTCACCAATGTTGACGGACATTTCCCGAACCACCATCCTGATCCTTCCAAACTTGAAAATTTGGAAGACTTAAAGAAGGTGCTCCGTGAAGGCGATGCCGAAATCGGTATTGCCTATGACGGCGACGGAGACCGTTTGGGCGTTGTGACCAAGGACGGCGAAGTTATTTTCCCGGACCGTCAGGCGATGCTGTTTGCCGGCGATATCCTTGCTCATAAACCCGGTGCCGTTATCGTTCACGATGTTAAGTGCACACGCAACATTCGTCCGTACGTTGAGTCCCGCGGCGGCGTCTGTGTGATGTCCCGCACCGGTCACTCGCTGATCAAAGCGAAGATGAAAGAAGTCAATGCTGACTTTGCCGGCGAAATGAGCGGCCACATTTTCTTCCATGACCGCTGGCCCGGCTTTGACGACGGTGTTTATGCTTCTACTCGCTTGCTGGAAATTTTGACCCGCAGCGCAGATGCGAATGCTCCTCTTAAGGCGCTCCCGAACGCGGTTTCGACGCCTGAACTGCAGATTCCGACCGAAGAGGGCGAGAACGTCAAACTGGTCGAACGCCTGAAGGAAAATGCCAAGTTCGACGACGCTCAGGACATTATTACGATCGACGGCATCCGAGTTGAATGGAAAGACGGGTTTGCGCTGGCTCGTCCTTCTAATACCACACCGGTGGTCGTTCTTCGCTTTGAGGCAGACACTCCGGAAGCCTTGGCCCGTATCCAGGATCGCTTTAAAGAAGAGATTTTGAAAGTCGCACCCGACGCCAAACTTCCGTTCTGATTTGCAGCGAATGCGAGTACTGATCGTTAAAACGACTTCGATGGGGGACGTCGTTCATGCCGTCCCCGTCGTCGAAGATATCAAGCGTTTTATTTCCGATGCCGAAATCGACTGGCTGGTTGAGGATTCTTTTGCAGACATTCCCAGACATGTCGCGGGCGTTTCCGAGGTCATTGAGTGCTCGGTAAGGAAATGGAAAAAGCGGATTTTTGAAAAATCTACAAGAGGTCAGATCAAGGCTCTTTGTGAGAAGCTTCGCAGCAAACACTACGACTTAGTCATTGATCTCCAAGGACTGATTAAAAGTGCAGTGTTGGCCTCCTGGACAAATGCTCCGGTTGCCGGTTACGACTGGCGCTCGGGTAAGGAGCCTTTAGCTACGGTTCTGTACTCCATTAAGTCTTCGGTCGATCGACAGAAATCAGCAGTGGACCGCTGTCGGGAACTGGCAGCGAAAAGTCTTGGCTACGATTTCGGTTCAACAAAACCTCAATTTAACTTTAAGTTTGAAGGTTCTCCGGAGTCTGTAGGCTGTGTCTTCTTCTTTTGCAATACCAGTCGAGAGACGAAGCTTTGGCCAGAAGAAAAATGGATTGAACTGGGCGCCGAACTCATACGCCGCGGTAAAAAGATCGTCCTTCCATGGGGTTCTCCGGAAGAAAGAGACAGGGTTTTGCGCATCCAAGCAAGACTCGGCACCGGAGCCGAGGTTCCCGATCGTATGTCGATCGGACAGCTCATGGAAAAGATTTCTTCGTCCGATGCCGTCATTGGTTTGGATACCGGTATGACGCATCTGTCCGCCGCAATGGGACGACCCACTGTCGGTATCTTCCGTGACTACCCGATTGAATTGGTCCCGTTGGTCGGCGAGGGCAAAAAGAAAGCTCTCGGCGGAGTAGGATGCTGTCCTCAAGTGCAGGAAGTGCTCAGCGCTTTTGAAAAGGTAATTCAATGATTCTTCCACGTCCGATTTACAGCGGTTTGCTTTATGCCGCGGCGCCGGCGGCTATGCTCTATTTATACAAGCGCTCGCGCAAGCAGCCGCAGTACCTGGAGCATTGGTCCGAGCGATTCGGAACGGCTCATTATCCGCCGCGCACTAAAGGCAGAACCCGAATTTGGATACATGCAGTTTCTGTCGGAGAGACCCGCGCCACGTTTTCTCTGGTCGAGTCGATTCTTAAACGCTGGCCGAACACCGAAATTCTTTATACGCACATGACGCCGACGGGGCGTGAGGTGGGTGCTAAATTTGCTCAGAAATTCGGCAACCGGATCGCTCAGTGTTATCTGCCCTACGACACTCCGAGAGCAGTTAAAAAATTCTTAAAGGCCACTCAGCCGGATCTTTGCCTCCTTATGGAAACGGAAGTCTGGCCGAACCTTACTTATTTCACCAAGAAATTCGGAATCCCGACGGTCTTGGTCAACGGACGCCTCTCTGAAAAATCCTTTAAGCAGGGACAAAAAGCCGGTTCACTCATTAAGGACGCATTCGGGCGTCTGACGATAGCGCTGGCACAGTACGAAGAAGACGCGGAGCGTCTTAAAGCAGCAGGCGCTCACGATGTAAAGGTCTTGGGCAATTTGAAATTCGATTTCACGCCGAACGCGATTCAGCTGAGGACCGGGCGTGAAATTCTGAAGTTTGCCGAACGCGACATCATCTGCCTTGCCAGCTCCCGAGAAGGCGAAGAACAGAAATTCCTGGAGGCGCTGAAGAAAGCTCAGACAGCAGGCGTCCTGGAAGACCGATTGGTTCTGATTGTGCCCCGTCATCCTCAGCGGTTCGAGGAGGTGGCCAAGCTCATTGAAAAGAGCGGTTTCACATACATCAAGCGCTCTGAGATCCGAGACTGGAAGACCGTGCTGTCCAAGCAGGGCCCTCAGATCGTCTTGGGCGACAGCATGGGTGAGATGGGCTTTTACTACGCGCTTTCCTCTCTCGTCATCATGGGCGGCAGTTTTGAAAATTACGGCTGCCAAAGCGTGATTGAGCCCTGCGCCATCGGACTTCCGGTGATCGTAGGACCGAGTATCTTTAATTTTGACTTTATTGTGAAAAAAGCGGAGTCTGAAGGTGCGCTCCTTCGCGCGGCTGATTTTACGGAAGCTCTGCGGACTGCCGACGAAGTGCTGAGCGATCCGGCAAAACGAGCCGAAATCGGGGAGAAAGCCGCGAAGTTCGCGCAGGAACAGCGCGGAGCCACCGAGCGGACAATCCAAGTTATCGATATGTTGTTGAAAGGTGATACGAATGCAGATCAAGCATCCTAATGTACTTTCCATTGCCGGCGTTGACCCTTCGGGCGGTGCCGGTCTCCTGGCAGACGTCAAAACGATTAGCTCGTTAGGCGGCTACGCAACGGGTGTCGTGACCGCTGCAACTGCGCAGAATACGCAAGGTGTATTCGGCGTGATTCCTATCCCGACAGACTTTGTCAAAAAGCAGATTGATGTTCTTTTCGAAGACGTCCGCATTGATTCTGTCAAAATCGGAATGCTGTTTGACTCAAATCTCATTAAGGGTGTTGCCGAACGCCTGCGTTATTGGAATCCTCGCTACATCGTTCTGGACCCAGTTATGGTCGCAAAGAGCGGTGATGCGCTGCTTACCGACGATGCCGTAGCCACACTGCGCGACGAACTTCTTCCGCTGGCTACCGTGATAACGCCTAATTTGCCCGAGGCTGCTCGACTGCTTGAATCTGTCGACATTACGGACGATGAGCAGATGGAAGCGGCTGCTAATGACCTTTGGAAACTCAAAGGCTGTCACGGCTGGGTCTATCTCAAAGGCGGTCATATGGAAGGCGTGGATTACTCTGAAGACTTGCTTTACGACGGCCGCCACATGATTCGCTACCGTGCCGAAAGAACAATGACAAAGAACACACACGGCACCGGCTGTGCGCTGTCTTCTGCTCTGGCAACTCTGCTTCCGTCTTCTACGGATATTCCGATGGCAGCCAGAGAAGCCAAGCGTTACATCACGCAGGCGATCATTCACGCAGATGAACTTCAAATCGGAAAAGGTCACGGTCCTGTGCATCATTTCTATGCTCAGTGGTATTGATTTACAAACTATTACACCTGTTTATGGGTTGATGAACTTGCACAGATTGAAATAGCTGTGTAATATTCAACTTCCCTGATGACTTGATCGTCAGATGGCGAATTAGCTCAGTCGGTTAGAGCAGAGGAATCATAATCCTTGTGTCCGCGGTTCGAGTCCGTGATTCGCCACCAAGATTCCGCCCGGGAGCTCTAAAGCTTCCGGGCATTTTCATGTGGTAGGCCCGCTATGAAAACCTATGCCATAGGCGACGTCCACGGGTGTTTTGATACCCTGGAACAGCTTCTCCAACAGATCCCGAACAAAAGCCGTTTGGTTTTTATTGGCGATATCGTCAACCGCGGCCCGAAATCTCTTGAAACCATCCGTACCGTCATGCGTATGGGAGACCGCGCTGAGTGTCTGCTCGGGAACCACGAGCTCCATCTTTTAGCCGTTTATGCCGGTCAGAGAGCGATGTCGCCGGAAGATACGATTTCTGAAATTCTCAACGCACCGGATTGCGAGGACATCATTCAATGGCTGAGAAACCGACCCTTGGCGCTGGTTGATCACGGTTTTTTATGCGTCCATGCGGCGACCCACTGGTCCTGGTCTGTTGAAGAAACACTGAAGCAGGCTTCCAGAGTCGAAAAATTTATCCGCTCCGACAAAGGATTGAGCCAGATCGGAGAACTCTTCGGCAAGCAGCAGTGGAGCCCGGATCTTCGCGGCAAAGATCGTTTGCGCGCTGTGGTCAACGTGCTGACGCGTACTCGTTATCTCAACGCTGACGGTACGATGGATTTCAAACAGAAACTGTCTCCTGCCGATACGCCTGTTGAATACATTCCCTGGTTTAAGTTTCCCGGCCGCAAAACGGCAAAGACGCCTGTTGCCTTCGGACACTGGTCCACACTCGGCCCCGTGACCGATGTGCCTAATGTTTTCCCGCTGGATACCGCCTGCCTTTGGGGCGGCGCTCTGACCGCAAGACGGCTGGGGCGTCATCGTGAAACATTCAGTGTGAAAGCACCGATTTACCGTATTCCCGGAGAAAAGCGAAATCTTTAATTTCGGGAGATGCGCTCCCTTATGCGGGAGCATTGTTCTTTTTGAGTGACTTTCAGTTTTTGAAAGTTTGTATTAACCGCCACCGGACATAAACCGTGAACGCGAAAAAAATTTACTTGAAGACTTTTGGCTGCCAGATGAATGAATATGATTCCGGCAAGATCGCAGATATTGCTAAGGCAGCAGCCGGTTACGAGGTAACCGACGACATCAACGAAGCCGATTTAGTTGTTTTTAATACATGCTCTATTCGAGAAAAGGCTCAGGAAAAAGTATTTTCCGACCTCGGACGAGTCAGAGAACTGAAAAAGACAAAGCCGAATCTTAAGATTGCTGTGGGCGGCTGTGTCGCCAGCCAGGAAGGCGGCAACATCGTTCGCCGTGCTCCCTACGTCGACGTGGTCTTCGGACCGCAGACCCTCCATCGTCTTCCGGAACTCTTGGAAAAGAACGAAAAAGAGCATCGTCCTCAGGTCGATATCAGTTTCCCGGAAATCGAAAAATTTGACCATCTGCCGACTCCGCATGCCGATGCAGCTACAGCATTCGTTTCCATTATGGAAGGCTGCAGCAAGTACTGCTCCTACTGTGTCGTGCCTTATACACGCGGTGAAGAGTTCTCTCGTCCCGTCGAAGACGTCCTCGTTGAAATCGCGCAGCTTGCTGCTCAGGGCGTAAAGGAAGTCACTTTGCTGGGACAGAACGTTAACGCTTATCGCGGAGAAGGTCCTGACGGCGAAATCGTCGACTTTGCCCTGCTGCTTGAATATGTGGCAGAAATCGACGGCATTGAGAGAATCCGCTACACAACGTCTCACCCGAAAGAATTTACAAATCGTCTGATCGAGGCTTATCGCAAGATCCCGATTCTGGCCAACCACGTCCACCTGCCTGTTCAAGCCGGGAGCGACCGCGTCTTGGCCGGCATGAAACGCGGTTATACGATCCTTGAGTACAAGTCCATCATTCGCAAGCTTCGTGCGATTCGTCCGGACATCAGCATTGCAACGGACTTCATTGTCGGATTCCCGAACGAAACGGAAGAAGATTTTGAAAAAACAATGAATCTCATCAAAGAGATCAAGTTTGATGCCAGTTTCTCTTTCGTGTACTCCAAGCGCCCCGGTACTCCTGCCGCTGAGCTGCCCGATGACACACCTCAGTCCGTCAAGCTCGAAAGACTTCAGAGACTTCAGGCGCTGAACACGCAGCATGCCCAGGAAATTTCGCAGTCCATGGTCGGAAGCGTACAGCGCTGCCTGGTTGTCGGAGAAGCGAAGAAGGGCGAAGGAAAGCTCTCTGCCCGTACGGATAACAATCGTATCGTTACCTTTAATGGGCCCGAAAACTTAATCGGTCAGATGGTTAACCTCAAAATTAATGAGGTTTATCCGCACACCCTGGGAGGGGAATTAGTTTAAATGACTGAAGCTAAAACGAAATCCGATCAGACATCTCTAAGCTTAGATCTTCAGATCAACAACAGTGATCTGTCCAGTTTGGTCGGACCGTTGGATTCGAATTTGGCCCAGCTGGAAAATTTCCTTAACGTGGAAATTTCCCGCCGCGGCGCGTCTTTCGGAATTAAGGGAACACAGGCAAATTGCCGCAAAGCCATTCAAGCTTTGACGGACTTGGCTGCCATCGCTGAGCGCAAAAGTGATGAGCTGACGGCAGAAGATATTCAGCTCTATCTTGTGGGTCAAAATGCGCCTGCTGAAGAGCTGGCTGCAGAAGAGCCTGTTCCCGAGCTTCGCACCAACCGTAAGGGACTTCAGGGACGCACGCCGATGCAGCGGACTTATATTCGCAACATCCTTTCCCACGACGTTTCCTTCGGTATCGGACCGGCCGGCACCGGCAAGACCTACTTAGCCGTTGCGGCCGCTGTCAGTGCATTTGAAAAAGGCGAGGTCGAAAGAATCGTATTGACCCGTCCGGCGGTTGAAGCGGGAGAAAAGTTAGGTTTTCTTCCCGGAGATTTGAGTCAGAAGGTTGACCCTTACCTGCGCCCGCTCTATGACGCTTTGTTCGATTTGCTGGGCACGGAAAAGACACAGCGCCTGCTTGAAAAGCAGAAAATTGAAATTGCGCCTTTAGCCTACATGCGCGGCCGTACTTTGAATGCTTCTTTTGTTATTCTTGACGAAGCCCAAAATACAACTCCGGAACAGATGAAAATGTTTCTGACGCGTATCGGCTTCGGCTCCAAAGCAGTCATTACGGGAGACGCCTCCCAGATCGACTTGCCGAGAGGTCAGAGAAGCGGGCTGATCGAAGCCTCGCACATTCTTCAAGATGTTCGAGGAGTCTCTATGACTTATTTCACTTCGGCCGACGTGGTTCGGCATCCTCTTGTTGCTCGTATTGTTGAGGCCTACCAAAAAGCCGAGAAGAGAGAATACCAACATGCGTAAACCCCATGTTTTGAGCCTTTCCGTCCAAAATCTTGCACATTTTCCTCAGCTTCCGTCCAGAAGCAAAATTCAGCGCTGGATCAGCCGAGCCTTGGAAAACGATGCCCAAATTACTGTTCGTTTTGTTGAGGAAGAAGAAGGCCGGGAGCTCAATAAAACATATCGGAGTAAGGATTACGCCACCAACGTTTTGACATTTGACTATCAGATAGAGCCTGTCGTGGAGGCCGACCTGGTAATCTGTGTGCCCGTGCTTGAAAAAGAATCCAAAGACCAAAACAAAACTTTGGAAGAGCACATGGCCCACCTTCTCGTCCACGGAACGCTGCATGCGCAGGGCTATGACCATATGGACGACGAAGAAGCCGAGGTTATGGAACAGAGGGAAACTGATGTTTTAGTTGATCTGGGCTTTGATGTTCCGTATCCTGATCGAAACTACACTCCTCAGCCGCTGGCTTAGGTCAATCAACTTAGAGAAATCTGTACTTAGAAATGGCGGACAACAAGACTGACGAACCCAAAGAGAAGAATTTTTTTGAGAAGCTGTCGGATCGATTTTTTCATGATGACGCACCTGAGACTCAAAAAGAACTCCTTGATGATCTTCATATTGCACACGACAGAAAGCTTCTGACAGACGACGGCATGCACATGATCGAAGGTGTCATGCGCGTCAATAGCCTGCGTGCAGAGGATTTGATGGTTCCTCGGACACAGATGATTGTGATCGACATTTCCGAGAACTCTCAGGATTGGATCAAACAAGTCATCGCAGCGGGTCACTCTCGTTTTCCCGTCATTGACGGAGATAAAGACAACGTTCTTGGAATTCTTCTGGCAAAAGACTTGCTGCGCCTTTTCATCAATCCTGAGTACGAGATTCGTCAGCATTTAAGACAGGCCGTGTTCGTGCCTGAAAGCAAACCGGCCGATGTCCTTCTGAAAGAATTCCGTCTCAAACGCAACCACATGGCTTTAGTGGTTGATGAATTCGGTTCGGTTTCCGGTCTGATTACGATTGAAGACGTCTTAGAAGAGATTGTCGGAGAGATTGACGACGAGTATGACGTTGTTAACGATGCTTCCGACATCGTCGCAATCGGCGGATCTCGCTGGCGTGTCAAGGCAAGTACTCATATCAACGAATTCAACCGCGTGTTCGGAACACATTTCTCTGATGACCGCTTTGAAAGTGTGGGCGGCCTCGTGAGCGATGAACTGGAACACGTTCCTCAGGTCGGAGAGTCCGTTGTCCTGCAGGGTTTCCGATTTGTCGTGACGAAGGCATTGGCTCGTCAGGTCAAGATGCTCACGGTTGAGAAGCTGGAGCCGGAGCAGACAGAGCAGCAACCGGCGAAAGCCTAATAACCGCTCAATAACGTGAAGAAGTTCCTTCCGTTCTTAATCGCCCTATTTGCCGGCATTGCGCAAGGGTATTCTCTGGCGCCGGCAAATGAGTGGCTGCAGCTGGCGGCTTTAGCCGTCCTGTTTTTTATTTTTGCGGGCCTCCGCACCGCTAAGGCAGGATTCCTCGCCGGTCTTTTCTTTGGCATCGGCTGGTTTGTCACTTCTCTTGCCTGGCTATACGTGTCCGTTCATGACTACGGCTACCAGCCGCCGGTCTTTGCCGCCTTCGTTGTCTTCATTTTCTCTTGTTACCTAGCTCTTTATCCGGCGGCTGTCGGCGCGCTCTGTGCATGGTCCATGAAGCGCGGCTCGAGTGCCGGTCTCATGCTTTTGGCTATTGCGCCGGCCGCATGGGGGCTGACGGAGTGGCTCAGAGGCGTGCTTTTTTCAGGCTTTCCCTGGAGCGCGGTGTCCTACGCCCATGTCGACGGCTCCCTCTCTGCATTTGCTCCGATCTGCGGCGCAGACGGTATAAATTTCTTGGCTGCCTTTATTTCCGGATGTGCGGCGCTCCTCCTGCTGGAGCGTAAAAATCTCAAAGGCATTGCCGTTTCCTGTGCCGGACTTCTGGTCGTTTTTTCTCTTGCATTTGCTCTGACCGACATTCGCTGGAGTGAACCGTACAAAACGCTTTCCGTCCGTTTAGTTCAAGGCGGGATTGCTCAGGACGAAAAATTCTCTCCGATGGGCAGCCTCACGAGCTTCGAGCGTTACGTCCGGCTGATGAATGAAAAACCGGTGCCGGAAAGCGGACTGATCGTTTTGCCCGAAACTATTTTTCCGATACCGCTTCAGCAGCTGAAACCGGAAATCTGGAGGAAATTTACGCACGTCACCAATGGCAACGCCGCTTTGATGTTCGGCGGCTTTTTGCGCGGAGAAGACGGATACCGCAACACGGCCGTTCTGGTTGAGCATGAAAAGATTGTTCAGTCTTACACCAAAAAGCACTTGGTTCCCTTCGGAGAGTATGTTCCTACCGGCTTCAGGTGGTTTATCGACATGCTGCAGATTCCGATGGGAGACCTGCTGAAGGGAACGACCGATCAAAAAGCTTTTGAGATTGACGGCGTAGCAGCCGCTCCGCTTTTGTGCTACGAAGATCTCTTTGCATCGGAAATCAGAGAGTGGTGGCAGGGCGGCAAAGCCCCGAATCTTCTGGTGAATCTCTCCAACCTCGGCTGGTTCGGAGATACGCATGCGCTGCCTCAGCATCTCAATATTTCGAGGATGCGCGCGATGGAATTTGCTCGTCCGGTCATTCGCGCGACAAATACCGGAATGACGGCTTACGTGACTAGCCGCGGTGAAGTCGCCGCAGAGCTGCCCGCTATGGAGCCGGGCAAGCTCGATGTTAAAGTGGCTGCGGCACAGGGAGAGGCGACGCCGTTTGTGAAATTCGGGGCGCTTCCTTGGCTCGGAGCCATGGTTTTGCTTCTTATCAGTGCAATCCTTGCCCTGTTGTTCAGAAAAAGACACCGTCTCCCGCTAAAATAAAAAGATTATTCTCAATTCAGCATTGCTGAGAAGAAAAAGTTCGAAATTATGCTCACATTTCAGGAAGTTATTCTGCGTCTACAGCAGTATTGGAACGGACAGGGCTGCGCCTTGCTCCAGCCGATCGACATCGAAGTCGGTGCCGGCACCTCTCATACCGCAACATTTCTCAGAGCCTTAGGCCCTGAACCTTGGAGAGCTGCGTATGTGCAGCCGTCCAGAAGACCGAAAGACGCCCGTTACGGCGAAAATCCCAATCGTCTTCATCAGCATCACCAGTTCCAGGTGGTTCTTAAACCGGCTCCGACGGACATTGTTGACCGTTACCTCGGCTCCTTGAGAGCACTGGGCATTGATACCGAAGTCAACGACATTCGTTTCGTCGAAGACAACTGGGAGAACCCGACGCTCGGAGCCTGGGGCTTAGGCTGGGAAGTTTGGATGAACGGTATGGAAGTGACTCAGTTCACATACTTCCAGCAGGTCGGCGGCCTGGAATGCAAGCCGATTACCGGAGAAATTACATACGGTCTTGAACGTCTGACAATGTATCTTCAGAACTGCGACAATGTTTTCGACCTTGTCTACACCAAGTGGCAGGACGCTTCCGGCGAACACATTCTCACTTACGGCGACGTCTTCCATCAAAACGAAGTCGAGCAGAGCCACTACAACTTTGAGGCAAGCGACCCTGAAAAACTTCTCAAGCAGTTCGACTACTTTGAGAGTGAAGCCAAGCGCCTGATGGACCTGAACCTTGCTCTTCCGGCCTATGAAATGGTTCTGAAAGCCGGACATACGTTTAACCTCCTCGACGCACGCGGTGCCATCAGTGTGACAGAACGCGCCGCCTATATCGGCCGTATTCGTCAGATTTCCCGGGCCGTTGCTCAAAGCTACTACGACTCCCGTGAACGCCTCGGCTTCCCGATGTGCCAGAAAAAAGAATAAAGAGGTTAGAGAAATGGCTTCATTATTGATTGAAATTCAAACAGAAGAGCTGCCGCCGAAGGCACTGGACAATTTATCCAAGGCGTTTGCCAAAGAACTGACTTTCAGCCTGAAAGAGCAGGATTTGGCTCTTCTCAACGCGCAGGTAACCGCTTACGGTTCTCCTCGCCGGATTGCCGCACTCATTTCGGATGTTTCCGAAGTGGCACCCGACAAACCTTTCCGTCAGAAACTGGTACCGGTGAAAGTCGGTTTGGATGCTGAAGGCAAAGCTACTCCGGCTCTGAGCAAGAAGATGAAGGCCCTCGGCATCGAGTGCGAACCTTCTGAGCTTAAAGTCGTGAACGACGGCAAGCAGGATCAGCTGGTATACGAAGGTACTAAGGCCGGCGTCTCTCTGAAGGACGGTTTGCAGATCGCTTTGGATCACGCCGTTCGCCGTCTGCCGATTCCTAAGGTGATGAGCTATCAGCTCGAAAACGGCAAGACCGTCGAATTCGTCCGCCCGGTCAAGCACCTCGTTGCTTTGTTCGATAAAGAAATCGTTCCCGTTGAATTGTTCGGTCTGAAGGCCGGCCGTGAAACGATGGGACACCGCTTCCACGTTAAAGAGCCTATTTCCATCAAAGAGGCAGAAAAATATGCCGAACAGATGGAAAAAGAAGGCAAGATCGTCGCTTCTTTCGAAGAGAGAAAGAACAAGATGGTTGGCGAGCTTAAGTCCGCTGCGGAAAAACTTAATGCCGAAATCATCATGCCCGATGATCTCGTCAATGAGGTTGCCGCTCTGACAGAATGGCCCGTTGTCTACGAATCCGGCTTTGACGAAGAATTCCTGACGGTTCCCGCCGAGTGCCTGATTCTGACAATGCAGCAGAATCAAAAATACTTTGCCTTGAGAGACAAGAACAAGAAGCTTATGAACCGCTTCCTTCTGGTTTCTCAGATTGAAGCCAAGGACGGCGGCGAAGCTATTCGTTCCGGCAACGCCCGTGTGGTTCGCGCTCGTTTGGCCGATGCGAAGTTCTTCTATGATCAGGACCGTCTCCAGACACTGGAATCCCGCGTCCCCGGCTTGGCTCATGTGGTCTACCACAACAAGCTCGGTACTCAGCTTGAAAGAAGCGAACGCGTTCAGAAGATTGCTTCCCGCATCGCCGAGCAGATCGGTGCCGATCCTGCACTGGCCCGCCGCGCAGCTAAGCTGGCAAAAGCCGATCTACGCACTTTGATGGTCGGAGAGTTCCCCGAACTGCAGGGCATCATGGGTGAGTACTACGCTCATCACGACAAAGAAGACGACAAAGTCGCTCTTGCGATTCGTGAGCACTACCAGCCGCGCTATGCCGGTGACGAGCTTCCGTCCACACCTGAAAGCTTGGCTGTTGCCTTGGCCGACAAAATTGAGACACTGACCGGACTCTTCGGCATCGGACAGCTGCCGACCGGAGAAAAAGATCCGTTCGCCCTGCGCAGACACGCCCTCGGCATTCTTCGCATGCTGATCGAAAAAGAACTGCCGCTTTCTTTGGACAAACTGATCGCTATCGGTACGGAAGAAGAATCTGTTGTTCCCGGCGTCAAAGATGCCACAGAAGAGCTCAAACAGTTCTTCCATGATCGTCTGCGCGTCATGCAGAAGGATCAGGGCTTTACCGCTCATGAAGTGGAATCCGTGATCGGTTCCGAACCTGCTATCCTTGCGGATGTTCCGAAACGCCTGAAGGCTGTTCATGACTTTATGAGCCTGCCGGAGGCCGAGTCTCTGGCTGCTGCCAACAAACGTATTGAGAACATCCTCAAGAAGAACACACTTCCGCTGGCAGATGCTGTTGATCCGGCTCTCCTGACAGAAAAAGAAGAGAAGGATCTTTACGAAGCTATTCGTACGCTTGAACCGAAACTTGAAGCCGACTATAAGGCCGGCCGCTACGAAGACGAACTTCGCAGCCTGGCTCCGCTGAAAGCTCCGGTGGACGCGTTCTTCGACAAAGTGATGGTGAACGCCGAAGATGAGGCCTTGAGAAGAAATCGCTTAACGCTGCTCAACGAGCTCCATAAAGCGATGAATCAAGTCGCCAAACTTTCGTGTTTAGCCTCTTAACTTTCCGATCAGAAGGCCGCTCACAGAGCGGCCTTTTCCAACAATACCTATGAAACTTATGCTCTGGCTTCGTGCCTTGATTTTTTGGTTCCTCTTTTGTATCACCATCATCTGCTACGGCATCGTCCTTTTCGTTTGTATTCCGTTTACATCGAAAGAAGGCCGTTACGCCATCGTAAAAAAATGGTGCCGAATGGTGATCGGCTTAATGCGCACGATTTGCGGTGTTCGCTATGAAATTACGGGCATGGATAGGGTGCCGGCGACCGGTCCCGTGATTTTGCTGTCTAAGCATCAGTCGGGCTGGGAAACGCTCGCATTTTTTGCCTTGGTGCCGAGACGCTTGAGCTATATCTACAAGCGCGAACTGCATCGTCTGCCGATCTTCGGCTGGGGTTTGGCTTCGCTCGGAATGTTCAGTGTGGACAGATCTGAAGGACGCACTGCTTTTGAGCGCATGAAGCGTGAAGTTCCGGAGTTCTTTGCTCATGGCTGGGCTTTGGTGCTCTTTCCCGAAGGCACGCGCACCGCGCCCGGCGCTTCGGTTAAATATAAAACCGGCGGCGTTCGTTTAGCGATTGCTACCAATGCTCCGATTGTTCCGATTGCTTTGAATTCCGGCGAATGCTGGCCGAAGCATTCGTTTTTGCTGTATCCGGGCGTAATTAAGGTGGTATTCGGCGATCCGATCAGTCCGGAAGGAAAAACACCGCATGAACTTAATGAAGAAGTTCGCAGCGCAATTGAAGGTGAGATGAAGCTCATCTCACCGAAATACTACAAATAAAAGGTTGAATGGTTTTAGGTCGTATTTTTCCGAAGATCACGAAATTTTATTTAGACGGCTCTCCGGCAGAGGCTGAAATCGCTTATCCCGACAAGGTTCGGCGCGTTCATATTCGACTTGGCGGACAGGAAGAACAAATTACCGCCGGACCGGAGGGTGTCATTTACATCACCAAGGGCTATCCTTCAGCGCTCCAAATTAAATGGGCGCTGAAACTTCAAAAGAAGAAATTTTTGCCGTACTTTAAATTTTTTGAAGCAGCCTCCTTAGCCTATCCGGATGTCTCTGCACGTCTTTCTCAGCAGGATCCTGATTTTGTCCATCATTCCGCTTTAGAAGGGAGCTATCCGGTCCGATATCGCATTGTCCGCAGCAGCCGCCGTAAGAATACTCAAATCGCCTTTGAGGGCGGTCTTTTGGTTGTTCACTGCCCGGCGAGGCTCACGGACTTTGAAGTGGAACTTGAACTTCAGAAATCGGCCTCAAAAATTATTCAATTTCTGGAGAAGATGCGCCGAGGGGCACCGGCTGCAGAAAAGGAACCGGCTCCGGCGCGGGCAGCGAGCAGTATTCGTCTTGCTGACGGAGCGGAAGTTCAAATCATTTGGCAGCCCGGGAAGCGCAAGAGCATTTCAATTTCCATGCCGAACTCAGAGCAGCTTCTGGTGAAGTATCCGTCACGGACTTCTCGAGAAAAAGTGGTGGACTGGGTTCTTTCACAGCAGGCATGGATCCAGAAGAAACGGCAGAACAGCTTAGGGAAGGAAGACAGTAATCGAGTCTTCTTTGAAAAACTGTCTTCCGAACAGGAAATCACACTGCTGGACGTCAAAAGAAAAGTAAGGCTGTCGAGCGTGCGCAAGGAGTCCGGTGTCTTTGATGATGAGATCGTGCTGTGGGTGAAGGACGCGAACCTCACTCGAGACCAGTTCCTTGAAGTTCTGGTTAAGACCATCAAGAAGTGGGCCCTTACGGCTTTGCAGGAAGAATTTGAGCTCAAGCTCGCACAGATGGGGCCCTTTAGATACCCTTATCGAAAATTCTTTTTGACGTCGGCTAAAACGCGCTGGGGAAGCTGCAGCAGCCGCGGTCACATCCGTATTCACTGGAATGCGGTGTTCGTTACTAAGGCCGAGCGGGAATATCTTTATACGCATGAGGCAGCTCATCTGACGGAGATGAACCATTCCTCACGTTTTTGGCAGCTCGTTGAAGTGCACTGCCCTGACTACAAACGAGCCAGGGCAATGCTGCATTCGAGAACGCTTGGTTTTCTCTAGTCAGGCTGAACTTGGCCGGGCAGCACGATTGAAATGCCCGCTGCATGAACTAAGCGAGCCAGGCGAATGAAATTTTCCAAAGGCACGCTTTCGGCACGCTGCTCCGGCTTGATTCCTGCCTCCTCCATCATTTCGGGGGAAATCCATTTAGCAAGATTGTTCTTCAGCGTTTTACGGCGCATGGCGAAAGAGGCGGCAACAACCTGATGGAAGGTCTCTTCGTCAACTTCTGCCGGATTTTGAATCGGGATCATGCGGACCACGGAAGACATGACTTTCGGCGCCGGCGTGAAAGCCTCAGGCGGAACATCAAAGAGCTTTACCATGCGGTATTTTCTTTGAAGCATGACCGAAAGCCGTCCGTAGGCCTTTGATCCCGGGGCGGCAACCATTCGGTCCACGACCTCTTTCTGAAGCATGAAATGCTGATCAACGACGCGGTCACTGATCTCGGAGAGCTTGAAGAGTAGCGGGGAAGAAATGTTGTAGGGCAGGTTGCCGACCACGCGAATCTTTTCTTCGGCGGCAAAGTCTCTCCAATCGAACTTCAGAGCGTCGGCCTCAAGAACGGTTAACTGCTCGGGCGTGAATTTGGTCCGCAGCCAAGCTGCAAGATCGCGGTCAATTTCAACACAGTAGATGTGTTTGGCACCGGCAATTAATTCTTTTGTCAGGGCAGCCTGTCCCGGTCCGATCTCAATGATCTTTTGGCCTTCTTTCGGATCGACGGCTTCGGCAATTTTGTTGATCCAGAAGTCGTCGTTGAGAAAGTTCTGTCCGAAACGTTTGCGGGCTTTGTGGTGCTTGAGTACTTCAGCCATTTCTTGATTCCATGAAAAAACGCTTAGGAGGCCTAAGCGTTTTCGACTTTACGATGTTATTCGGTCGGTTTGTTGATTCGCTTCTCAACATAGGCTTCCGAACGCAGGCGTCGTTCCCAGTCGAGGACGGCGTCACCGAGTTTCTGCTCGCGCAGCGCCTCTCTGGCCTGCTCTCGCTGGCGTTCGTTAATGCCGCTCTTAGTTCTGCGGTCGAGCACTTGGAAGATATGCCAGCCGTAAGGCGTGCGGATCGGTTCACTGATTTCGCCGACGCTCAGCTTGTCGAGCTGCTGTTCCATTTCCGGAGGAACGTCGCCGGGGTAGAGCCAGCCGAGGTCACCGCCGCGGGTGCCCGACGGGTCTGCAGAATGCAGACGAGCAAGTGTCTGGAAGTCGCCGTCGCCTTTATCCAGGCGAGACTTGATTTCATTTAAGCGCTGAATCACGACTTTTTCAGGCGTCACGTTCGAGGGACGCATCATGATGTGGCGGACATGCGTCTGACGAACACCTTGCTGGGCCTGTTCGCCGGGATCGCGGACACCGGTCAGTTTGAGGATTTGGAAAGAGTTTCCGGCCTGGAGCGGAATGATGTCTCCGGCTTTGTGATTCTGCAGAGCCTGCACCACGAAGGGAGGCAGTTTGCCGGCGGGAACCCAGCCCATAACGCCGCCTTCCATCGCTTCCGGTGTGACGGAGTATTTTGCTGCCAGCTGGCTGAAATCTGCACCTCTCTGAGCCTGCTCAAGCGCACGGGAAGCGGTTCTTTGGGCAGCCTCAACTTCTGCTTTCGTGGGATTTTCAGGGAAGCTGATAACGATGCGGGATAAGCGATATTCCATGCGTTTGCCCGGACCGCTCTGATCCTTCAGATATTGATCGATTTCGCTTTCGGGAATCTGGATCTTGTCGTCCACGTCTCTTTCACGAAGACGCTGAGTAAGCAGCTCGCTGCGGATCTCGCTCTTGAAGCTCGGAACGGAAATACCGTCGGCTGCCAGTTTCTTTTCGAGCTGAGGAACGGTGAGGCCGTTATTGGTCGCAATTTGTTCGATCGCGCCGTTGAGCATGTTGTCGTCGATACGAATGCCGGTATCGCGGGCTTTCTGCTCGATGATTCGTTCAAGAATCATGCGATCAAGCGTCTGGTCGCGAAGGTTGTCCATCGGGGGCAGCGGAATGTTTCTTCTGCGAAGATTCGTAGCCACCTGATGAATTCTCTGCTGCAGCTGGATCTCCGTAATCACATCGTGATTCACCACGGCTGCGATACGATCGACCGGGACGGGTGCGTTTTTATGAGCCGCAGCCGCTTCTTTCTTTGCCGGTGCTTTCTGTGCGTACGCATTGTCTGCATTGACCGCGCCGAGGGAGAGGAGGGCGCAGGCACATACTGCATAAAGATGAGTCAATTTCATAGTTTATTCGTAGTAATCATATCGGCCGACTTCAACAGGCTTCGGCCCGATCGGCTTGTAACCGGTAATGCCTTCGCTTAAGGCTTGGATCGGACTGGATCCGACGGTGCCTAATCCGACGAGTTCAAGTTCTAAGAAGAAGTTCGTTGTCGACCTTCCTTCACTTCGGATGTAACGCTGTACGGCGCCGCGAAGAATCCAACACCCCGCACGATATTCGAGGCCCATAAGCGAGTCAACCACTTTTTTGTCTCTGAATGAATAATTGTACCTTCCGAGACCGTAGAGGTCTTTCATGAGCGGCCACTGGAACGAAAAGTCGATCTGCTTGATGTTGGTGTTATAGAAAGCGTCTCGCGTATCGTTGGGGTTGTAGTTGTAGCGATAGTACAGAGCAACGGTCGAGAAATCACGCGGGTTATAGCGAATACCAGCGCTCGTCTTTGAGATTCTGGACCACTCTGTAGAGTACTGGATCGCGCCCTCTAGTCTCCAGCCCTCAAATAAAGAGAACTGGGAGGCGGCCAACACGTCACTGCGGTTCTTTGTTTTACCCGGGTTGGACCAATAAAGGTCGACTTTTTCGTCCGTGAAGTAGTAACGCTGACCCACAGTCGCGGAGAACCATTCTTTACCGGTACCGGAGTCGATGTAACGGGTTGTCAAAACTGCAGACAACTGATTGGTGTTCGCAATTCGGTCAAAGCCCGTGTACTTGTTCGGTGTAAACAGTTCGGCGAAGTTCAGGTCGGCCGAAGAACTGTCGAAGTTCGGCATGTGCCTTTGATTCCGATAAGGAATGTAGGCATAGAACAATCGAGGTTCAAGAGTCTGCTCGGTTTCTCGTCCGAAGACCGTCGAATTTCTCTCGAAGATTAAGCCGGTGTCGAGAGAATAGATCGGGAGCGAACGGGTCGAAGATTTATCAATCTCGGCTCTTGCGTGTTTGATGTCGTTGTAGTGCGTGAGCGAGTATGTAATCTTCGGCGTAATGAACCAGTAAGAACCCATCAGCGGATAGGAAATCGAGGTATTCCACAAGGTTCGGTTGCCGTCGCCGCTCGTACCGCGCAAACCGTTATACGTCGAGATGCCGCGGCGGAAGCGGGTTGCCGTCAAACGAGAATCAAGGACCGCACCGTGAAAATCTGCGACGTAACCGCTGAGGTTAAATTCCGGTTCTTTTTCGTAGGGCTTTTCAACCCAGTTTCTGTTCGGACGAAGCGTCTGATTTTTATAGACGCCGATAGACGTACTCCAATAAGTCTGTCCGTAGCTCAGCCAGAAGTTTTGGTTGAGGATGTTTTCACTGGACTCGCGAATGGTCGTCGAGAAATCCGATAAGTAGTCGTTATCGGAGACCTTTTGGTAGTCCACGCCGAGAGAAACATCACCGATGCGCTGGTAGTGTTTCCAAGCAACGCCGTAGCGTCGTTCGTGCGTTTCCTTATCCTTAAAGATGACGTTGTAGTCCACCTGGCCGGAGAAAGTCGGCTGCAGGTAGCGGAATTCGTTGCCGAAGAGTACGCCTCGCTTAGACATCGGTTTGAGTGTCAGCGTGTAGTCGTAGTTCGGTGCAATGTTCCAGTAGAACGGCACCTCCATATTCACGCCGAGCGTCGAGCTCATGCCGAATCTCGGAGTCAGGAAACCGGTCTTGCGCTCGGAACCTACCGGGAAACTGAAATAAGGCGAGGCAAAAACCGGAATACCGCCGACATATAGGCGTGCGTTTTTGCCGACAGCAGAACCGTCGAGCTCGTCATAGTCAATGTCAGAGGCTTTAATCCACCAGGCTTCCTCACCTTCGCGGCATGTCGTGACCATGGCATTGCACATCTTCGCTTTGCCTTCGCCGAGAAGTTCGATCTTGTCGGACGTGCCTCGCATCTGAGTCGGCAGATAGCGGAACGTTGCGTTCGGCATTTCTCCGGTTTCCGCATCGAGGTGATAAGTAAGCTCGGGCCCTTTGAAAATCGTGCCGTTTCTGGCCACTAAGGCGTTTCCGTTGGAATAAACCTCGTCGTTGGCGAACGTATAGGTGATGGTGTCGCCGCGAAGGACGGATCCGCCGCGCCGAACTTCAGCGCTGTCAATGAGCTCGATTTTCTCATTAGGCGTCCCAATCATCTTGAACGCTGTGAGGTATGTCGGGGCATCGCCTTCCTCAGAAGGCGCGTTCTCGTCTAAGCGGCGTGCCGCGTTCAGCTTCAGTCCGTACTCAGGTCGGGTAGCCGTTTCGGAATCTTGATCGCGCTCGGCCGCCGAGACGAGCAAGGGCATAGCTAAAGTCACAGCCACAAAAACGGGTAGGGCTCGAAAAGCTTCCATGGGTCTTTTTCGACGAATTGAAAAACTAGACATTAAAATTGCACGCTATTAGGTGGAAAGATTATAAAGGCTTAATTGACCTGCATATTCCGATCAACGGATCATGGAGAGGAAACAATGACAGAGCGTGAAGTTAGCTTAAAGCAGTGGCTGGAAAAAATCGGAGGGTCTTTCGGGCTGAATCTGAAGACACTTCGCCCGGCATCTTCGGACGCGGGTTTTAGAAGCTATTTCCGTATTGACGGAGACGGCACGACTTACATCGTCATGGACTCTCCCAGGGAGCCCGGCAACGTCAAACCTTTTATTTTTGTCGACGATCTGTTTGCCAAACAAGGCCTTAATGTTCCGAAAATCTACGCTCAGGACGTAGAACAGGGTTTTCTGCTGTTGTCAGATCTGGGAACTCAGACTTATCTCGATGTTCTCTCGGAAGACAATGCCTCCCGATTGATGGACGATGCCACCACCGCACTTGTCAAACTCCAGAAGAACAGCAAACCGGGTGTGCTGCCCGATTACTCCGAAGAGCTGCTGCGCAGTGAACTCGAGCTTTTCCCCGAGTGGTACGTAAAACGCCATCTGAATATGGAAATTACGCCTCAGATGCGCAGCATGTTCGACAAGATGTTCGACCACATCATCGAAAAGAATCTCGCTCAGTCCTTTGTGTACGTACATCGTGACTACATGCCGCGCAATTTGATGCTTGAAGAAAAAGACAATCCGGGAATTATTGATTTCCAGGACGCGGTCTACGGTCCGGTGAGCTATGATATTGCCTGCTTGTGCAGAGATGCCTTTATTTCCTGGAGCGAAGCTCAGATTTTAGATTGGACCATTCGCTATTGGGATAAAGCCCGCAAGGAAGGCATTCCGGTCCCGGCAGATTTCGGTGTGTTCTGGGAGGACGTCGAATGGATGGCCCTCCAGCGCCACCTCAAAGTTCTGGGCATCTTTGCCCGTCTGAATTACCGCGACGGAAAAACGAAATATCTTGGCGATACGCCGAGATTCTTGAATTACGTTCAAAAGACAGCGTCGCGTTTTGATGCCTTAAGACCTTTATCTCGCTTCATTAACCAAATCTCCGGCATCGAAGAGACGGTCGGATACTCTTTCTAAGGAGTGTCGGATTGAAGGCGATTGTGTTGTGTGCCGGAAGAGGCAAACGCATGCGGGAACTCACGGCGCATAATTCCAAACCGCTGATCAAGCTTTGGGGCCGATCAATGATCGACTGGCAGCTTGATCGTCTGAAAAAGGGTGGAATTCGGGAGGTCGTGGTCAATACCGCCCATTATGCCGACCTCTATCCTCCGCATTTTGCAGCTCATCCCGTCGAAGGAATCAAAGTAACGATTTCTCAGGAAGGAACTTCGATTTCGGACGCTTTGGAAACTAAAGGCGGCATTGTCAAAGCACTTCCCTTGCTCAGTGACGGAGAAGAACCCTTCGTTGTGGTTTCCGGAGACATCGTCACGGCCTTTGATTACGCCTCCCTGGAAAAGGCTGCCGACCGAATCAGAAAAGGAGAAATCGTCGGACACTTAGTATTGGTGCCCAATCCTTCTTTTCATGACGGTGACATGGATCTCAAAGACGGTCTTATCAATAGAGCCGATAAGAAGTACACCTACGGGAATATTGCGGTCTTCTCGCCGAAAATCTTCGCAGGAGAAAAGCCGGAGTTTTCCAAGCTCTTCCCTTGGCTGTACCAATTTGTCGATCAGCAATTAGTCAGCGGCGAGATCTACAAAGGCCCCTGGGCGAATGTCGGCACTCCCGAAGAGCTCGCAAAATGCGAATCAATGGGCTGCTTCTTTAACGAGACGGATATTTCATGAGCGGCGCAACAGTACAAGTCGGGAATGTGGAAATTCCCGGACGCGTGTTCTTAGCACCGCTGGCAGGTTTTACCGATCTTCCTTTTCGTCAAATTTGCCGTAAGCTGGGTGCGGCTTATGCCGTGGCCGAAATGGTTGCCTCGCAGAAACACTTGCGCGAGTCGAGAAAGTCGCAAGAAAGATTTTCCCTGGGAAGTGAAAGCTATCCCCGTGCGATCCAGCTGCTCGGTTCCGATCCGGTCGATTTGGCCGACACCGCCCGCTATGCGGTTCAGTGCGGTGCACAAATCGTGGATTTCAACTGCGGATGTCCGGCGAAAAAAGTTTGTTCGGTAGAGTGCGGCTCGGCGCTGTTAAAAGATGAGGCGCTCGTAGAAAAATTGCTGAAGGCGCTGACTGAAGCGGTAGATGTGCCCGTGACGCTCAAATACCGTCTCGGCTGGGATGCGGAGCACATCAATGCGCTAAACATTGCGGCAATCGCTCAAGAGGCCGGAATCAAAATGCTCGTGCTCCACGGCCGTACCCGAGAACAAGGTTTCAAAGGCGAAGTTGACTACCAGAGGATCGCCGAAGTGAAGGCGTCGGTCGATATCCCGGTTATTGCCAACGGCGATATTGACAGCGTAGAAAAGGCTGAAGCGGTACTTGCGCAGACAGGTGCCGACGGCATCATGATCGGGCGTGCGGCTATCGGAAACCCTTGGATTTTTTCGCAGATAAATGACAAACTCAGCGGCAGAATTCCGCAGGCGCCGAGCAAGAGCCAACTTATTGAAACTATTGGCGAACACTTACAGTTACATTTTTCTTTTTACGAGAAGGAAAAAGGCCTAAAGACAATTCGCAAACACCTCAGCGGCTACTTTAAACGTTTAGACTTATGTCCGACTCTATTGACGGATTTGTACTCCGTTACGGATCCGATTCAATTAGAAAAAAATGTCGAGCGTCTCTTACAGGACAATCTCGATTAGCTTTTACGCAATGCTCGAATTTTGCTGCCCGGCAACGCGTCAGAAAACGCTCCGGAGGCGGGAAACGGGCGGGTTCAAACTTAATCTCAACGGAAGTTTCTAACGAAATGCACAATATGAAAAAACAAGCGCTGATCAGCTGCTCGGATAAATCCGGCGTCGTTGAATTTGCAAAAGCCCTGACGGAACTCGGTTATCACATCCTGTCCACGGGCGGCACTGCAAAACTCATCGCTCAGGCAGGCATTCCCGTACAAGAGGTTGCCGATTACACCGGCTTCCCGGAAATGCTCGACGGAAGAGTCAAAACACTGAACCCGAAGATCCATGCCGGCATTCTTGCCCGCCGCCCCGTTGCGGAACACATGGAAGCGTTAAAGCAGTTTGAAATTGATCCGATCGACATCGTTGCAGTGAACCTGTATCCGTTCGAACAGGCTATTGCCAACCCGAACTGCACGTTCGAAAACGCTATCGAAAACATTGATATCGGCGGCCCGACGATGATCCGTGCTGCTGCGAAGAATCACGAAAGCGTCACCGTTATAGTTTCTCCCGGCGACTACAGAAAAGTCATCGAAGAGATCAAAGAAAAGGGCAACGTTTCTCCTGAAACCAGACTCGAATTGGCAAAGAAAGTGTTCGTTCATACCGCTCACTACGACGCCATGATTTCCAACTATCTGACCAGCATGAAGGGCAACGACGTCTCTACCCGTACGAAGTTCCCGGAAAGCCTGACACGTCAGTGGGTCAAAGTACAGGACATGCGCTACGGCGAAAATCCTCATCAGGAAGCCGCCTTCTACCGCGAAAGAAATGTTGCTCCCGGCCTGTTGGCAGGCTACCATCAGCTCCACGGCAAAGAGCTCTCCTACAACAACATCGCCGACAGCGATGCTGCCTGGGAAGCTGTCCGCAGCTTTGACAGCCCCGCCTGTGTGATCATCAAACACGCCAACCCCTGCGGCGCAGCTATCGGTATGAATTCCGAGGAAGCCTATACCAAGGCGTTCAAGTGCGACCCGACCTCTGCCTTCGGCGGCATCATCGCCTTCAACTGCGAAGTCTCCAAAGAAACTGCTGAGAAGATTGCCAAACAGTTCGCTGAAGTCATCATTGCGCCTGAGTTCTCTCAGGGTGCTTTAGACATTCTTCTGCAGAAGAAGAACCTTCGTCTGCTCACCGTTGCTATGGGCCACGCCCGCAACGATTTGGATATGAAACGCATCGGCGGCGGCCTCTTAGTCCAGACGCCTGATACACAGTGCGTCAGCGAAAAAGACCTCAAGGTTGTGACGAAACTCGCTCCGACCAGCGCTCAGATTTCCGACATGATGTTTGCGTGGAAGATCGCCAAGTTCATCAAGTCCAACACAATCGTTTTTGTACGCGACGGTATGACATTAGGTGTCGGCGCCGGTCAGATGAGCCGCGTGGATTCTGCTCGTATCGCTTCGATTAAGGCCAAAGAGGCCGGTCTCTCCTTGGAGGGCAGCGTTGCCGCCTCGGACGCCTTCTTCCCGTTCAGAGACGGTTTGGATGTCATCATCGATGCTGGTGCAACCGCTGTTATCCAGCCGGGCGGATCGATTCGCGACGAAGAAGTGATCGCAGCGGCCAATGAACGTGGCATCACCATGGTCTTTACCGGTGAACGTCACTTCCGCCACTAATTAAAATCCCTAATTCGAGCCGAAATCGCTGCAAATGCGCTTTCGGCTCAATTATTGATACAAAATTCAGATTATTTAGTCATCGGATCGCGGTCCGAGACTTTTTAGCACATTAAGATAAACTCAATGTGCTTGTTAGTTTTATGGAGATGAGGGAGCGTATGGTCAGACGTGACTTGGGCTTGGATCGACGCGTGTTTCTTAAGGCCGTCGGCTTGGCAGGAATCGCAGCAGCCGAACCGGCGTTTGCACAGCTTTTTGTGAATATTCAGGGCGTCGGGGCAAACCAATTTCCAATCGCTATCCAGCCTTTTTTCGGAAACAGCGAAGCACCTGAGAATATTGCCGAGATTATCGGCAACGATTTAGTTCGTAGCGGTTTCTTCCGTTTGGTTTCCTGTGATGCCGCAACGGCACTCGATAAGGATCCTGACTGGAAAGCTTTAAGCACAGCCGGAGTCGGTGCTTTTGCCGACGGTTCCGTAACACGTGCAGCTGACGGACGCTATGAAATCAAGTTCCGTCTCTTTGATCCGGTGAAAAAGCAGGAAACCGATGAGGCTTCCTATATTTCCCCGAAAGATGACCTGCGTCTTTATGCCCATAAGATTGCAGACCGAATTTTTGAACGCCTGACCGGGGAAAAAGGCGATTTCGCAACTCGTATTGCCTACGTTTCTCAGCAAGGTAAGAACAACTACGCCATCATGGTCGCCGACAGCGACGGGTATAACCCGCAGGTTGCCCTTCGCATCAGACATCCGATTATTTCCATTGATTGGTCTCCCAACGGCCGACAGATCGCCTACACCTCTTTTGAGACGGGTAAGCCGACGGTTTGGATTCATGATCTGAGCACAGGCAAGCGCCGTCAAGTGGCGGCATTCCGCGGCAACAACAGTGCTCCTGCCTTTAGTCCCGACGGCGGTACGTTGGCTGTGGCTCTGTCTAAGGACGGCGGAACCAAAATTTATTTGCTGGATGTTAACGGACAGAATCTCAGACAGTTCACTACCGGCAGCAGCATTGATACTGAGCCGGCATTCTCTCCCGACGGCAAATATATTTACTTCACAAGCGACCGCGGCGGCAACCCGCAGATTTACAGAAAACCTGTGGTGGGCGGTTCGGCCGAGCGTATCAGCTTCGGAAATGCCTATGCCATTAGCCCGGCGGTAAGTCCGAAAAACGACCAAGTCGCCTATATCGTTCGCACAGGCGGCCACTTCAAGCTGGTTCAGCAGGATTTGGCTACCGGCAACGTCATTCCGCTTTCCGAAATCGGAAAGAACGAATCGCCGAGCTACTCGCCGAACGGCAACATGATTATTTACGCCTCCGAGGTTGGAGGTAAGGGTGTTCTGTCCACAGTCTCCACGGATGGAAGCACTCGTTCCCGACTCTCGGGTACCAGTGGAGACATTCGCGAACCCTCTTGGGGTCCCACCATTAAATAAAAGGACGAAGAAGATGATCTCTTCAAGATTTGCTATTTGCGCAGCCGCAGCAGCTGTCGCTCTTTCGCTCTCGGCTTGCTCTACAGTAGATCTGGATAAGGATAAAGCCGGTTCTATCACTGACGGAACTTCAGTTGAAGAAGCTCTGAGCTCTAAGACCGGCCCGCTCGCTAACCGCGAAGTTCACTTTGACTTTGACAGCTATACCGTCTCTCCCGACCAGATGCCGGTCGTGACCAATCACGCTCAGTTTCTGGCTGCTCACAAGAACCTGAACGTTCGTCTGGAAGGCAATACCGACGAACGCGGCGGACGTGAATACAACCTGGCCCTGGGTCAGAAGAGAGCTGAAGCCGTCAAAGAACGTATGACACTCCTGGGCGTTTCTCCTCAGCAGATCGAAACGATCAGCTACGGTAAAGAAAAACCCAAAGCCGAAGGCCATGACGAAGCGGCTTACTACGAGAACCGCAGAGTCGATATCCACTACATGCTCAACAAGTAATTTCTTATGAAAAGAATCGCGCTGGTGCTCCTTGGCACCGTTCTGTTGTCCGTCAATACATCGGCATGGGCGCTCTTCGGAGACGATGAAGCCCGCAAAGCCATCCTGGAACTTCGGGATCAGCTGAAGTCCCAGCAGGAAGTGCAGATGTCGCTGTATGACCGACTGGAAAAACTGACGAAGGAAGTTCAGACGCTCCGCGGCAAAGTGGAGGATCTGACTAATTCCGTCGGTAAGGAAAAACAAAACGCCGAGACCATTTATGACGATCTTTCGAATCGCCTGAATGAAATGGATCCGAAGGCCAAGGCAGCAGCCGCCGCTTCTGATCGGGAGATTTCCGCAAAGCAGGAACTTGACCGCTGCTTGTCCGTCTTTCAAAAGGGCGACGCCAACCAAGCGATTAAATGCTTCTCAGGCATGACACAGAAGTACAGCAAGACAAAGGTTTATCCCGATGCCCTGTACTGGCTTGGCAGCAGCTACTACATGAAAGGCAATTTTGCGCAGACGATCGCCACCGAGCAGCGTCTGATTTCCGGCTACAGCAAACATGCCAAAGTTCCGGAAGCCTACCTGTTGGTCGGTATGGCCCAGATGGATTCCAAGAAAACTGCGGAAGCCAAGGCTACTTTCGATAAGCTCATCAAGCTTTATCCGAAGAGCAGCGCGGCAGGACTTGCTAAAAAGCAGATGTAATCAATCACTGGATTGATAATCGAGGACCTTCGGGTCCTTTTTTATTCCCCAAATTCGTGATCGTGCAGGAAGGAATGGCTTTTAGCTTATTAAGCTAAAGAAGATCAAGAGAAAATTTGGAACTCGGCGGAGTGTCCCCAAAGGAGGGATCGTGTCCTTTACGCGTAAATGTTGGTTTTATTTGGTATGTCTGTTTACGGGGCTCTGCACCGGAGCGGTAGGCGGATACTTCCAGTTCTTCCTGCATAAAGCAGACCATCTGCGGATGGAGTTAACGACGTGGGCCCATTCCGTCAGTTTTTGGGAAGGATTTGGTGCGGTTCTGCTCGTGTGCGTAGCCTGCGCTGTTATCGGACGATTCTTAGTTCGTTTCGCACCGACCGCCGGCGGCAGCGGTATTCAGTATGTTGAGGCCGCTTGGCGCGAGGAGGTTGAGCCGGCACGCTTTAAGATCTTATTGGTTAAGTTCTTCGGCGGTATTTTGACGCTTGGCAGCGGCATGGCCCTCGGACGCGAAGGTCCGACAGTCCAAATGGGCGCCTCAATCGGTGCAACGATTGCCCGCATCCTGAAATTCTCGAAAGAAGAGCTCCGTTTTCTTACGATTGCATCTGCCGGTACCGGCTTAGGTGTGGCTTTTTCCTCTCCGCTCGGAGGAGCGATGTTCACCTTTGAGGAAGTCACTAAAGATATCCGAATGAATCTGGTGATTCCGACGCTGATCTGCGTTTTTGCCGGATGTACGGTGTCGATGACGATCCTTGGTATGCAGCCCGACTACAACGTCATCAACCGAACCTTCATGATTCCGGGTGTCAAAGAATCCATCGCTTTCATATTGTTCGGAATCTTTATCGGCGTGATGGGACCGCTCTACAACAAGATGGTTCTTATTCTTCTGAACACGAATGCGTACTTCACCAAGGTCATTCCTGAAGTGAAGGCCGGAATCATCGGCATCGTCGTTGCACTGCTGGTTTACTTTGCTCCGGGACTTGCCGGCGGCGGAGATCAGCTTGGCACTGAGATGCTGAACTATACGTTCCCCATTGCAACAGTGTTGGTCATCGGATTGATACGCTGGTTCTTTGCGCCTCTTTGCTACGCGACAGGCGTACCCGGCGGCTTGTTCTCTCCGCTTCTTTTGATGGGCGGAATCTTAGGTCACGTTTTTGCGTGGACGCTGAATCTCATCGGATTTGATTTAAACCCGATGGCTTTCTGCGCCGTCGGAATGAGCGCTTTCTTTGCCTCCACGATTTGCGCGCCGATTACCGGCGTTCTGCTGATTCTTGAAATGACCGCATGCTGGGATTTAACGCTTCCCATGCTCATCGGTTCTGCGCTTGCCTTCTTTACGGCTCAAGTCCTTAAGAGCCAGCCGATTTACACGGCTCTGCGCCTGCGGATTCCCGAGGTCAAGCAAATGCAGCAGCAAGGTGTCGACGTATTTCAGCCGCCTGCTATTCCTGAAAAGTTGTCGTAGCGCGGTTTGACCTGATAAGCTGTACTTTGGTTCGAGGGAGGGCTTGTCCCTCTCTTTCGGCAGGAGTCTGACGCGGCTGTTATCGGCAATTCGCTCCGTTCTGTCGAACTTTCTGTTTTTCGGAAAAATAAAAAATGAAAAATATCAGTGTGGGAACGGAAGCTCTGGATGATCCGTTCGTCAATCAAGGAACAGCCTTTAGTCAGGATGCCAGAATAAAACGGAAATTGCGCGGACTGCTTCCTCCGAGAGTGACGACGCTGGAGCATCAGGCCAAGCGGGCTCTGGAGAGAATTCACCAGGCAGAAGAACCGCTTCAGAAATACGAAATCCTTTCGCTGATCCGCCACAGGAACGCAACTCTCTTTTATTACCTCCTCGAAAATAATATCGAGGAGCTGATGCCTATTGTCTATACACCGACGGTCGGCAAAGCCTGTCAGGAATTCGATCGAATCTACACTGAGCCGGAGGGCCTTTACGTCACGATTGAAGATAAAGGCTCGGTTCAGGAAGTGATCAATAATTGGCCGCACGATGATGTCGACATGATTGTCGTGACGGACGGGGAACGCATTCTCGGATTAGGTGACCTCGGCGCCGGCGGAATGGGCATTCCGATCGGAAAACTTTCCCTTTATACGGCTTGTGCCGGGCTCAATCCCGCGCGCTCTTTGCCGGTGCTCTTAGATGTGGGGACCAATAATCAAGGTTTGCTGCACGATCCGCTTTATCTCGGTCTTCAGCAGCTGAGGGTCGACGGCGAGGAGTATTACGCCTTTGTCCGAGAATTCATTGAAGCCGCTAAAGCACGCTGGCCTCATGTGATAATCCAATTCGAAGACTTTGCCAATCGGCACGCCTTTGCACTGTTGGATCAATGGAAGGACAAGACCGCTTGTTTCAATGACGATATTCAAGGGACGGCGGCCGTTGCGGTGGCAGGTTTCTACGCTGCGGCAAGGGTAAAGGGGAGTTCCCTTTCGGAGGAAAAATTCCTTTTCTTAGGCGCCGGTGAGGCTGCAGGCGGCATCGCGGATCTGCTGGTCGAAGCCATGATGAAGGAAGGCCTGACGCAGGAACAAGCCGTCGATAGGATTTTCCTTTTTGACTCTCACGGTCTGGTGACAAAAGATCGGGAAGGGCTGACGCCGCTGAAGCAGAAATTTGCCCACGAGCAGGAACCTCAAAGCACTTTCTTAGATGCCATTGGTGAAGTGAAGCCTACGGCGATTGTGGGCTGTGCGGCTCAGGCAGGCTCCTTTAATGCCTATGTGCTCAGCGCAATGGCAAGAATCAATGAGCGCCCCATCATCTTTGCCTTGTCGAATCCGACCTCTCGATCCGAATGCACGGCAAGAGAGGCCTATACCTACACAGAAGGAAAATGTCTTTTTGCTTCCGGCAGTCCTTTCCCGCAGGTTGAAGTGAACGGAAAGACGTTTATTCCTCGTCAGAGCAACAACTCTTATGTTTTCCCCGGAATCGGTCTCGGATTAGTTGTCTCATCGCCCCGGATTGTTCCACAAAGCGTTTTTTTGAGTGCTGCAGAAGCGCTCTCTAAGATTGTCTCGGAAGACGACCTGGAGAACGGCAGCTTGTTCCCGTCGCTCACAAAGATTCGCGAAGTCTCTCAGTCCATCGCGGCTGCGGTTGCCGAGCAATGTTTCACAGCGGGCGTTGCCGGCGTGCCGAAACCCGATGATTTATCCAAAGCGATTCAGGAGGCGATGTACAAGCCTGTCTACGATCGGATCTGATCGATAAGAAAAACCTTCAGGACTGCGGAAGGAGAAACCGCATTCCCGAAGGTCAAGACTTTGAAGTACTCTCAGATCACAAAAGAAGAAAATTCATTAAAAAGTGTGGTTCATACCCACGAATGTAGTCCACGGATTTTTTCCCATGTTGGTGGTCGGTGCCGATGAGGTGCCGCCTCCGCCGTTGATCGTGTAATTCACGTTCTTTTCGTTGTTGAGATAGGCAGCGCCGGCGTAAAGTGTGGTGCGCTTGCTCAGCGGATAGTCGTAGCGAGCCGAGACGTTCCACGCATTGGCCGAATCAGTTGTATTGTTCTTCAAATATGCAAAGCCGTTTAACAGGCTGCCGCTGAACAACGGAGTCTTTGTTGACACGCTGTACACCATGATGTTTGGGTTGGTATCTCGAACTGCGGCCTTGGAGCCGTTCTTATAGACCAGGTTGCCGTAAAGCTTGGTGAATCCGAAGTCGTAGCTCGCTCCTAAGTTATACAGTGCAGCATGCGCATTCGGATCCTTGAGATTATTCGGAGCTTCTGCCGCCAGGTTTTGATAGGTGTAAGTAAAGCCGATACCGAAGGCGCCTTTGCGATAGACGGCTTGAGCTGCATAGCTGTTGCCGTACTTATTCGACATTTCGCTTTCGGAGTTCAGCTTATTCTGCTCCCCTAACGAAACCATGGCGGATAGCTTTAAGCCGCCGAAGCTGGGACTCTCATAGACAAAAGAATTGTCTCTGCGAGTCAGATTGTCGACACCGGATGCGCCGTTAATGCCGGGAATATGATTATTCGGCAGGTAAGGCGCAGGGGCCATAAAGTTGTTGATCGTACTGCCTAAGCTGCAGGCAAAGGCGTCAAACTGCGCGATGCCGCCGAAGTTCAGCGTGTACTGGCGACCGAAAGAAAACGTACCCCAATCCGTATTTCTAATTCCGAGAACGGCTTCTCTTTGGAACGCCCAGCCCTCCGGCTGAGCGGCGGTAGTGTTGGTGCCGTTATCGACAAAGAAACCGTTTTCCAGGCGGAAGAAGACACTGGTTCCGCCTCCTAGGTCTTCCGTTCCTTTGATGCCGACACGCGATCCTCCTTTACCGCCGCTACCGAAGTCGACAACTGTACCGTTTCCGCCGTTGTAAAGCTGGACATACGCATCCACCATCCCGTAGATCGAGACGTCGGAAGCGTAAACGCTTCCGCAGAAGCTGCATGCGAGCGCAGCAATTATTTTTGTTGATTTCATAAGGTATTCCTCCCTTTTTTGTGCCATTTGATCTATTTCACTTTGAAGTTGAATTTATGGCACTGTGCGCAATAGTCTTCCGGCGGCTCATGCATCAGATGGCAGTTAACGCAGTCTCCGTTATGTGGCGCGTTATGGGGATTGGCGCCGGGAAGATCTTTCGTTTTTTCAATAAGCGCTGCTTTCGGATGGCACTGTGTGCAGGTTTCTTCTGTCGGAAGATTCGGATTCTTGAGGTCGGTTCCGTGACAGGTCTGGCATGCGACGCCTTTGGCGACGTGCTTATCGGCACCCATCTTCGGGGCGTCGGCTGCGAAGGCCGAGCAGGAAAACATCGCGGCAAGGAGTCCGATCCCGAGTAATTTTGTCAGTGAATTCAATGGGGTCATGTTGGTTCTCCTTCCGAAGCCTCCGGTCGGAGGCTTCGGACTAGGGAAGAGAATTAGCAGCCGGCCCAGCCGTTAGCGGTGCGAGCGGCGATACGACCGAAGATGATGCAGTCGGCAACAGCAACGGTTCCGAGACGGACCATGCCGTGTACGCCGCCGGTGGCTTCGCCTGCTGCGTACAGACCGGCAATCGGATTGCCCTTGACGTCGAGAACCTGGGCTTTTTCGTTGATTTCAAGACCGCCCATGGTGTGGTGAACACGCGGCCACAAACGAATGGCGTAGAACGGTCCCTTGGTGTTGAGGACAGCGTCTTTGAAGAACATGCAGTCGAATTCTGGATCCTTCATGGCCTTCATGTAGCCGTTGAATTTTTCATTTTCTTTCTCAAGGGTGGAGTAGTCCAGCTTGTAGAAGTCAGCCAGAGACTTGAGATCGTCGAACTTGCGGATGACACCGTTCTTAAGGGCAGTTTCAAACTGTTCGGGCTTCATGTTCTTGCCGACGACCTTGTTCATCATGTTGGCTTCGCAGGTATAGATGATGGCCGGTTTGCCGAGGGCAACGATGGCATCAGCACGAACTTTGCGGTTGCCGGTTTCTTTAATGAAGCGCTTGCTGGTGGTCGGGTTGATCATGGGGCCATAGCCGACCATGGATTCCACGGCGAGCGGAGCGAGACCGAAGCCGTTTTCGTCAGGAGAGGTCCACGGTCCTAACTGGATCCAGTCCATATGAATGGTGTTGGCGCCTAAAGCCTGAGCCTCCTGAATCATTTCGCCGGTTGCGCCCGGATGGTTCGTGGAACCGAAAGCGTCGGTCAGACGCGGGTCATGGCTGGTACGCATCTTGACGTTCTGGCTGAAACCGCCGGAGGCAATCAGCACACCCTTAGTAGCGCGGATGTAGACGACTCGGCCACTGTCAGGGCGATTGAAACGATGATTGATGCGGGCCTTAACACCGACGACGCAGCCCTTATCGTTGACGATCAGGTCATCCACGATGGTTCTCAGTTGAATCTTGATGCCGAATTCTTTGCATTTTGCAAGCATCGGATTGATGAATCCGGCGCCGCTGTTTTCCATCACGGCATGACTGCGAGGAACGGAGTGACCGCCGTGGTAAGTGACGGCTTTGAACTTGACGCCGACTTCGTCACGAAGCCATTTATAGTTGGAAACGGATTCGTCGGCGATTCTTCTGGCAAGTTCTTTATGGGCAAGACCGCCGCCGGCTTTCAGAATGTCGGAGTAAAGAAGATCGGCATTGTCTTTAATACCGGCCTTTTCCTGCATATCCGTTCCGGCTGCTGCGATGGCGCCGCCGTTGATGATGGAGTTGCCGCCGGCAGAGGGCATCTTGTCAACAACAAGAATGTCTTTCATGCCGAGATAGTGGCTTTCAAGGGCAGCGCCCAGGCCGGCGAAACCGGTACCGATAATGAGAAGACTGCAGGTCTCGTCCCATTTTTCAGGAACTTTGGTTGAAGCATGGGCCAAGCTTCCGAAAACGAGTCCGGCGCTCAAAGCGCAAGTGGTTTCCATGAAGGTTCTGCGGGTGAATGTCATTTAAAAATCCTCCTTGATGATGTTGTCGGCTCTTCATAACCGATAAAAAAAGTTTAAAAACTGAAGGATTTCTTAACTACCCAAAGGGTTTGGTGGATGCTTCGAGGGTTTACGAGGGTATAGAAAAATGACAAATAACTAATACGTTAGGCTGAAAATTTAATGAAAACGTATGAACCGCCTGCTTTTGAGGCAGGCGGCGGATAAAGAAGGGATAGAACAAATCAGAAAATTAATACCAAGGATTGGTGAGCGGAGGGAGCGCTTCCATCAGCTCCCTGAAGGTATTCGGATAGGCATACTCACTGCTTTCCTCCGCAGAACGCATCCACTGATAGGCGTCATCCACGAAATCTGCAGGGAAAGTGACGAAATCGCCGTCCCGAACCCAGGCGCCTTCTTCTTTCCAGCGTTTTAAGGCATTGTCCGTGGAGACGGGCGATGCATTTGCGACAAGACAGCGGTTTTTTCGTGTCAGAGGAATAGGACACTTGATAAAGCCGTCGGCAGAGAGCTTGCCGTAATGAATCGCCCATGTCACCACAAAAGCCTTCAGACGAAGGTCCACAGGGGAAAACGCCATCAGCGCAAAACCGACCCGGTCCGAGAGCGTGCAACTTTCCAATAATCGGATGGTATAGGCAAACAGTTCCGGATCCGTAGAAAGGACAGGCAGCAAAAGATCCTTCGGGCATATGACGACTTGGGCCTTCGTTAAAGCGAAATAGGTTCCCAGAGAGGGACGGCGTGTTAAGAAATTGAGGTTGCCGCAGGCAAAATGGCCCGGCGTAGAGATGGCGGCAGCCTTCGGACCGGAGACTGCATTGCCGAAGTTGCGTGCCGTTACACCCTGTTGAACGAGAACAATATCGGAAACTTTTCTGCCCTGCGGATAGAGAATCTCCTGCCTTTCCAGTTCACGAACGGTTCCAAGCTTGGTGATCAGGTCTCGCAGTCTTTTACCGACCGGCGGATGCAGCCAGGGTGTCACAGGAACAGCACAGCCTTTTTTCTTTTCGTCGATGCTGTAATCGCGTCCTGTGCTGATTGCGGCCAGCCATTCCGTGGATACGTTTCCCATCCTTGTCTCCGAGGGTTATTTTGTTTTCGTAAAGATATACCACGATAGAAGAGCTTCTGTCCAGACAAGAACAGTTTCTAATTTTTCGGACGCAAAAACGAAAAGCCCGTCGCTGCGGACGGGCTCGCTAGAAGGACGAACTACTTATGTTCAACAATCCGAATTTCTTCTCTCGGATTCGGGTTCGGTTCCTCTTTCTTGTAGATTGCCTCACGGGCTAATTGAAGCGCGGTTTCCATGTCAGGGCACATATATTTGCCGAGACGCTGGGCTAAGCCTAGACGCCTCATTTGGCGCAGCGGATGCTCGCTCGCACCGACCACAATCAGGATTTTGCCGTGTTTCACGAGGTTTCGCTGGAAGGACTCGATGATGTCAAGTGCACTGTTGTCGATCGACAGCAAATCCGTGAAATCGAAGATCACGACATCCGGTGCATCAGGTGCGGAGATATGCTTCGGATCGGTGACGATTTCCAGCTTGGAAACGGAACCGAAGAAAAGCGCGCCTTCCATTGCCCACGCTTCAATTTGCTTCGGAGCATCGAAGGGAAGCGTTTTGGGAATCACTCGAGTGAGCGTGTTCATGCGATAGAGGAAGAACAGGGCCGCAGTGAGCAGACCGATCTCAACGGCAACGGTCAGGTCGAAGATCACCGTCAGGAAGAACGTGACCAGCAGCGTTGCCTTATAAGACATGGTGAACTGTCTGAGGCGAACAAATTCATGCCAATTGCCCATGTTAAAGGCCATGAACAAAAGGATGGCAGAAAGCGCACACAGAGGGACGTTCATTGCCAAGGGAGCAGCTACCAGGATAATGACCAAAAGGGTCAGACTGTGGATCATGCCGGCCATCGGAGTGACGGCCCCGCTCTTGATGTTGGTGACGGTACGAGCAATGGTGCCGGTTGACGGCAGACCGCCGAAGAAAGGCACGATGCAGTTTGCAATGCCTTGTCCCATCAGTTCCTGATTGGGGTCATGGCGTTCGTCCGTCATTGCATCGGCAACGCGGGCACAAAGCAGGGATTCGATAGCGCCTAACAAGGCCAATGTGATTGCCGGTCCGAGCAGCTGCTTGACATTGCCCCAGCTGATGTCTGGAACTTCGAACTTCGGGAGTCCTTGCGGAATGCCGCCGAACTTGGAGCCGATGGTTTCAACCGGAAGGTTAAACAGAGAAACCAGCGCGGTCATAACGATCAGCACGACAACGGTACTCGGAATTCTGGCAAGCCACCTTCTCCAGGGTGCACCGCCGATTGTCCAGGAACGAGGCCAGACAAAGACGATGATTAAGGAGGCAAGACCTAAGCCGACAGCATAAGGGTTGACGGTATTGATGGCGCCGGCGAGCGTCTCGATCTGATGGAAAAAGTCAGCCGGCATCTTGGCAATGTTCAGGCCTAAGAAGTCCTTGATCTGAGAAAGACCGATGAGCACAGCGATACCGTTGGTAAAGCCGATCACGATCGAGACCGGAATAAATCGAATGAAGCTCCCGATCTTAAAGAGCCCCATTAGGAATAGGAATATGCCCGAGAAGAATGTGGCAATGAGCAAGTTGCCGACGCCGTACTGAGCAATGATGCCGTAGACGATAACAATGAAGGCACCGGCCGGACCGCCGATCTGGACTTTGCATCCGCCTAAAAGAGAAATTAAAAATCCTGCGATGATCGCGGTGTAAATACCGGATTCCGGTGTCATACCGGAAGCGATGGCAAAAGCCATCGCAAGCGGAAGCGCCACTACACCGACTGTCAGGCCTGCAGAGAGGTCACTGGTGAAAGTGGAAAAAGAATAATTTTTTAAAATGCAAAGAGAGGCCGGCTCGAATCGTGCTAACGGGAAACGATGCAGGGCCTCTACGATGTGAGATCTCGCGCTCATTTATCTTGGATCTAATACAGTGGATAACTTACGGCAGTCGGACTGCCAAGGTAAAACAAACTTATTTAGAACTTGGGTTCAGAAGCTAAGTGCCTAGATTATCCTCCCAATATCTCATTTTTGAGCGGCGAGCTTCAACTATTTTCCAAAAATAAAGGTTTTTCAGTAGCCGAAAAAAAAGAACCCTCGGCCTGAGACCGAGGGTCCTCCTATGGAATGCGATTAGTGCAGACGCATACCCGGCTTAGCACCCGGGAAGGGTTCAAGCAGGTAAAGGCCGGAAGGTGTATCGGCTCCGTCGGAAGCGGAAAGCAGCATGCCCTGGGAGAAGCTTCCCATCATCTTGCGCGGTTCCAGGTTCGCGACAACCGCGGTGAGTTTGCCGATCAGATCTTCCGGTTTGTAGTAAGCAGCAATGCCGGAGAAGATGTTGCGCGGTTCTTTTTCACCGACATCAATCGTGAGCTGAAGCAGTTTGCGGCTCTTTTCGACTTTCTTGCAGTCCAGGATCTTGCCGATTCTGAGGTCGACCTTGGCGAAGTCGTCAAAAGTGATATTCGGAGCCAGGGGTTCGAAGACGAATTCTTCGGATTCGGCTTCTGCCTTCTTCTCTTCTTTGGCAGGCTCGGAAGCAGCCTTCGCTGCCTTAGAGCTCAGTTCGAAGAGCTGCTGAACTTGTTTTTCATCAACACGCTTCATGAGGTGCTTGAAGGGGTTGATCGGTTTGTCGGAAGATAAAGCGTTGTCAACAGAGTTCCATGTCAGCTCGCCGCAGTTGAGGAACGTTTCGACGTTTTCTGCGGTGCGGGGAAGAACCGGCTTCAGGAACAGCGTCAGCAGACGGAAGGCTTCAAGCGTCACGGAGCAGACAGCGTGTAGCTCTGCAGCTCTCTCGGGCTGTTTAGCCAATTCCCAAGGCTGTTTTTGGTCGACGTATTCGTTGACTTTGTTGGCAAGCTCCATCACGGCGCGGAGGGCTTTGCCGTATTCACGACCTTCGAAAGAAGCATTGATATCAGGAGCGGCGGCCTTGATTTCGGCAATCAGACTGCTTTCTGCAATGGCCGGATCCGAGACGCGGCCCTCGAAACGCTTGACGAGGAAGCCTGCGGAACGGCTGGCAATGTTGACGTACTTGCCGACTAAGTCGGAGTTGGTACGGGAAATGAAGTCGGCAGAGCTGAAGTCTACGTCTTCGACCTTGGAATTGAGCTTGTAGGCGAAGTAGTAGCGCAGCCACTCCGGATCCATGCCGAGTTCAAGATAAACCAGGGGATCAAGACCAGTGCCGCGGCTCTTGCTCATCTTCTGACCGTCTACGGTAACGAAGCCGTGAGCCCAAACGTGATCCGGCACACGGAAAGGTTTGCCGGAGAAGTGCAGCATGGCAGGCCAGAAAAGCGTATGGAAGTAGGCGATGTCCTTACCGATGATGTGAATCTGCTCGGTTGTAGATGTTTCCAGCAGAGCTTCGAAATTGATGCCCTTGGATTCGCAGTATGCCTTCAGACTGGCGAGGTAGCCGATCGGGGCATCCAGCCAAACGTAGAAGAATTTGCCCGGCTCATCGGGGATTTCAATGCCGAAATAAGGAGCGTCGCGAGAGATGTCCCAGTCGCTCAGATCTCCGTCCTTGCCCAGCCATTCGGCTGTTTTTGCAACGATCTGAGACTGAAGACGAGGCGTGCCGTCGGGGGCAGTACTGCGTGTCCACTGACGCAGGAACTCTACGCAGTTGGGATCGGACAGTTTGAAGAAAAAGTGTTTGGACTTACGCAGTTCAAGCTTGCTTCCGGAGAGTGCGGAGTAGGGATTGATCAGGTCGGTCGGACGATAGACGGAAGCGCAGACTTCGCAGGAATCGCCGTACTGGTCAGGTGCGCCGCACTTGGGGCAGGTGCCTTTGATAAAGCGGTCGGCAAGGAACATCTGACGAACCGGGTCGTAATACTGCTCGATTTCTTTAGAGTAAATCAGACCGGCTTTTTTCAGGCGCTTGTAGATGTCCTGCGCGAGCTCGGTATTCTCTTTACTGTCGGTGGAATGCCAGTGGTCGAAGCGGATAAAGAATCCGTCAAGGTACTTGGCGCGGCCGGCAGAGATTTCGGCGACATATTCCTGGGGCGTGACGCCTTTTTTCTGAGCCGAAATCATAATCGGAGCACCGTGGGCATCGTCTGCACCGACAAAGTGAACGGTTGATCCGCACATCCGCTGATGACGGACCCAAATGTCGGCCTGGATATATTCCATGATGTGTCCGAAATGGAAGTTTCCATTGGCGTACGGCAGTGCCGTCGTCAAGAAGATAGTGCGATTAGTCATGACTTTTTCTAGAATGCTTTTGAAAAGAAATAATTTTAGCGGATCAGGAACTCGTAAGCAGTAGTTACGAACTATCTGATATCCTAGGACGAACTTGGAAAGAGGCTCCCACGCCTGCCGAGTCCAACAGTAAGGAGAACACAATGCAGGAAAAAATCAGAGAGGTTCTCTCTGGCGTCATTGACCCGAATACGGGCAAAGACTTAGTTTCTTCTAAGGCTTTGAAGAAAGTTACTACAGAAGACGGAAAAACAACCGTCCAGATCGAATTAGATTATCCGGCCAAAACACAGGGATCCGTCATTGAAGAGATGGTCCGCGCTAAATTGGTCGAAGCCGGCATCCCCGCCGATGTCAAAATCAGCCAAAACATCATCGCTCACGAAGTACAGAGAGGCGTTAAAGTTTTTGACTCTGTCCGCAACATCATTGCCGTCTCCAGCGGCAAGGGCGGCGTAGGCAAAAGCACTGTGTCTGCGAACTTAGCACTTGCCCTTCAGCAGGAAGGCGCCAAAGTCGGCCTGCTGGATGCCGACGTTTACGGTCCGAGCCAGCCGACTATGCTCGGCATCACTGATAAACCTTACTCCGTTGACGGTAAGACTCTTGAACCGATGGTTGCTCACGGTCTGCAGGTCGCTTCCGTCGGCGTGCTCATCGATCCGGATCAGCCGATGATTTGGAGAGGTCCGCTGGCAGTTTCCGCACTCCAGCAGCTTCTGAAACAGACCAATTGGAAAGACTTGGACTACCTCATCGTTGATATGCCCCCGGGAACCGGCGACATTCAGCTCTCTTTGTCTCAGGAAGTTCCTTTGACAGGCGCCGTAGTGGTAACGACTCCGCAGGACATCGCTCTGATGGACGCTCGTAAGGGTCTCGTGATGTTCGAAAAAGTGAACGTTCCCATCCTCGGCATCATCGAGAATATGGCTACTCATATCTGCTCGAAGTGCGGCCATGAAGAACATATCTTCGGCGAAGGCGGCGCAGCCAAGATGGCTGCGCAGTACGGTGTTGAACTTTTAGGCGAACTCCCGCTCGACATTAACATTCGTCTGAGCATGGACAAGGGCGAACCGATCGTGATCTCTGACCCGGACAGCAAGGTCGCTCAGGCTTACAGAGAAATCGCTCGTAAGTTGGCAGTCGCCGTTTCTAAGAAGAACAAAGACTACAGCGCGAAGATGCCCTCCATTAAGGTATCCGATACCTAAAAGAGATTGAAAAAGGAAATCCGCCGTCAGCTCAAAGCTTTCGGCGGATTTTCCTATCTAGGAACCCGGTAAACCGAGAAATTAGTCAAAGTGCGGTGTTTCAACGCCGAGCACTTTGTGCAGTTTCGGGCTTGTTGTCGTGTACTGCAGGAGAACGCGTTTTTCCGGATACACGTATTCGGAAGCAGCGAAAGCAGCCAGCGCGCATTCATGGAAACCGGACAGGATCAGTTTCTTTTTGCCCGGATAAATGTTGATATCGCCGACGGCAAAAACGCCCGGGATGTTGGTTTCGAAGCGGGCAGTGTCCACAACGATCTGTTTTCTTTCGAGCGTCAGGCCCCAATCCGCAATCGGTCCGAGTTTCGGCTGCAAGCCGAAGAAAACGAGCAGGTGTTCAGCAGGAATGCGGCGAGTGACGCCGTCGGCGCCGGTGACCTTAACTTCGGTCATCTGGCCGTTTTCTTCCGTAAAGCCGGTAACCTGACCGACTTCAAACTGCATTTCCCAGTTGTCGCAAAGCTCTTTCATCTTGCTAACAGAGGCAGGCGCAGCTCTGAAGCCTTCTCTGCGGTGGACCAGTACAACGCTTTCGGCCTTGCTGACGAGGTTTAGACACCAGTCAAGGGCGGAGTCTCCGCCGCCGCAAATAACGATGTTCTTGCCTTCAAAAATCTCAGGATTCTTGACGCGGTAGTGGAGCTGTTTGCCTTCGAACTGTTCAATGTGCGGAACTTTGAGCGTACGGGACTGGAAGCTGCCGACGCCGGCTGCAATGAAGACGGCCTTGGCTAAAAATTCGGTACCCTTAGATGTTTTAACGTAGAGACGTCCGTCGTCAAGCTTCTTAAGAACCTGAGCTTCCTCACCGTAGTGGAAGGTCGGTTTGAACGGTTCAATCTGCTTGAGCAGGTTTTCCGTCAGCTCTTTGGCGGTGCAGACGGGAACTGCCGGAATGTCGTAAATCGGTTTGTCGGGGTAGAGCTCGACGCACTGACCGCCCGGATGGTTTAAAGAATCCAAAACATGGGCTTTCATTTCAAGAAGGCCCAATTCAAAAACTTGGAAAAGTCCGACGGGACCGGCGCCGATGATGACGGCATCAGTTTCAATCGGATTGTTCATCTTTATTTCTTCAGTCAATTTATAACCTTAGATCTCAAAAAGTTAATTCTGACCATTTTCTCACTAAATGAGCGCGCTTTAAGCCCGAAAAAAGTAACTTTTGACAACGATAGTGCAAACGGCCGGCCGCCAGCGTTTGATGCCGGCAATCAGAATGACTAATTGGAATGCTTGCGGTCAAAGTCTTCGTCTCGACGAAGTTCTCTGAGTCGAGCATCAATTTCGCTCATGGTGTAGAAGTCTCCGTCATTGGCCTTTTGGGCAAGCGAAAGCTGCTGAATGGCGGCAACACGCTGACCTTGCAGCGCGTACATTTCACCGATCGCCTGGTGACTCTGGCTTACTTTACCTAGTGCTTCGTAGGCTTGGCCGAGGAAGGACTGGTACTCAACCGTCGACTTTGATAACGCGTGCTGCCGGCGCAAGAAGTTCAGAAGGTCGTTGTATTTCTTATCCCTGAGCAGCAAGTCACCGTAATTGAGAACAAGCATCGTAGATAAAGGCGATTTTTGCTGAGCGCTCTTTGCGAGCTGAAGTCCTCGTGAGCGGTTTTCCGGAGAAGATTCAAACACGAGATTTGAATGCAGCTTGTTGATGATGGCGGAGTTTCCGCCTGCCATCTTCTGAGCGATTTCAATCTGCTTGAGTGCCTCGGCCTTGTTTTTCATTCTTTGGGCGGCCACGGCTAAACCGTAGTGGGCCCCGATCGCCTGATAACCGGTCGCAGTTTTCAGCTCATTTCTGAAATAGTCGGCAGCATCCGACCATCCTTGATAGCGGTTGGACTGGAGAACGCGAAGACGCGCACGGATCAGGAAGAAGTCCAAGGAGTCTTTGTGATTTCTTTTGCCGGCCATGCGCGAGCGGTTCTGAGCTTCGCTCATACGATCAATGGTCAGCGGGTGTGTGCGCAGGTAAGCAGGTGCAGCACGCGAGCCTTCATACGCGCGGTTATTAAAGTCTAGACGTTCGAAGAAGTTTTCCATGCCCTTCGGATCGAATCCAGCACGGACCAAAGAATTAAAGCCCACGCGGTCGGCTTCACGTTCGGCGTCGCGGGAGAACGATAAATAATTCTGTGCCAAGGCTGCCTGAGTGCCGATGACCGAGGCTGCCGCGCCGTCCGCAGAACCGGCTCGGGCAGCCAAAATGGCGACGAGCAGAGAGCCTAAGGTCGCTGCCCAATTGCCTTTTTGGTTTTCAATCATTCGGGCGATATGGCGCTGAGTGACGTGTCCGATTTCGTGAGAAAGGACGGAAGCGAGCTCGCTTTCACTGGAAGCGGCTGTGACAAGACCGGTATGAACGGCAATGAAACCTCCGGGCAGTGCGAACGCATTGATGGAGGGATCGCGGATCGGGAAAAAGAAAAAGGAATAACTGGATCCCGGACCGGCAGACACGAGCTTGTAGCCGAGACGCATCAGATAGTCGATGGTCTCAGGGTCATTCAGATAGGTAGGATCGGAGCGAACTTCGACCATGATCTCCTCTCCGAGCTGACGTTCCTGCATCGGAGATAGGGCCGAACCACCTGCCGCACCGAGATTCGGTAGATTGTAGTTCTGGGCGTACGTTCCTGCGGCCGGCGCTGCGGCTAAAAGGCAGGAGAGGCACAGAGAGAGCAGCGGTTTCAAAGTCATTCCGTTTTTACCCAATAATATTTATCATTCAAAGAGTAAGGAAAAATATAACAGTAATACTGTTTTTTGCTGTAACTAATTCTAAAAAGGTATTTATATGTCCGAGTTGACTCATTTCAACCAGGCGGGCGAAGCCCATATGGTGGATATTGCTGATAAAGATCAGACACACCGCATCGGCATCGCCGAAGGCTGGATCAGCATGCATCCCGAGACTTTTGCTCTGGTGGAAAAGGGAAACGCCAAGAAGGGAGACGTTCTGGCGGTTGCACGTATTGCTGCCATCATGGGCTCGAAGAAGACACCGGATTTGATTCCTCTTTGCCATCCGATCGCCTTAACGCATGTGAATGTTGACTTTGAGCTCTATCCGGAAGAAAGCAAAGTTCGCTGCGTAGCGACGTGTGAAACCAAAGGCAGAACCGGGGTTGAAATGGAAGCCTTAACCGCTGTCCAAGTCGGCCTGCTGACCATCTACGACATGCTTAAAGCAGTGGACCGCGGCATGTGCATGACCGATATCCGCCTGCTGGAAAAGCACGGCGGCAAAAGCGGCGACTGGGTTTTAAAGAAGTAGAAAACCCAATCTAAGAAAAAGCCGAAGGTGCGAGCCTTCGGCTTTTGAATTACATGGCCGGAAGAATTCCGAGCTGGGCGGCTTCGTAAACCGCTTCTCCGCGGGAATGCACCTGCAGCTTGCGGTAAATCTTCTTGATGTGCGCCGTGACCGTGTGGCAGGAGATGTTCAGAACGGAACTGATCTCTGCGAAACTCATGCCTCGGGCAAGAAGATTGAGAACTTCGGTTTCTCTCGGCGACAAGGGATTCGCGACGGCAGGCCGGCTCGCCGCGACGGAAACGACCGGCTTGACAGTCGGCTTCCGACGCAGGGCATCGACTAAGACCCTCGCTGCGGTTGGGCTCATCGGACTTCCGTGTGCACGCAGAATGCGAATGTAGTTCCCGACATCGTGAAGGTCGGAGTCCTGCTTCGTGATATAGCCGACGGCACCGTTTTCAATGGCAGTGGCGATGTCGGCAGCTGAGTTTTTGGAAGTGACGGCAACGATACTTTGAACCGCGAGATCTTCAGAGGCACGGCGGATAAAATCCAAGCCGTCCCCGTCCGGAAGATTGAGTTCCGTGAACAGGATGTCGCAGTTTGTTTGAGCAAGCAGTGCTGTTGCAGAGGCAATGCTTGAACAAATGCCAATCAGTTTAATGTCAGGATCATGAATAAGACGCTGACGATAGACTCGCTGTGTGTCAAGATCCGGCTCCACAACGAGAACGGTTGTCTCCCCAGTGTTCAAAATTACCCTCCCGCCGGCAACTTAATCGTAATCGGCTTGTGTTATTTGCTGCTGTAATGTGTAATCGAATCCGCTGTTTCTATCGAAACAGGGTTTTTCGCAGCTTCTACCTTATTGTAATTATTCTACGGAAAAATAACCATAAGTAATTACTTTATTGATGTTACCCCTTGCAATAACTACGGGATTATTTGTCATTTTTTTTGAAGTCGATATTCTCTTCCCGCTCAATTGCCTTGTCTTCCACCAGTTTCTCAGCGGGGTCGCGCATGTTTCTAACGGAATAACCGATTTTTGCACCGCCTCCGACCATTAAGGCGCCGGTTGCCCAAAAAGCCGAGGCCGCCCCGATCACCGAACCGCCGAAACCGAAGAGCAGGGGCAAAATCGCATGGCTTGCGTTCATCAGCATGGTTCGGATTCCGATGGCTTCACCGACACGTCCGTCAGGCGTTACCTGATGGAGCAGTGAAAGAACGTTCGGCTGAGAAGCTCCTAGAGACGCGCCGAGCCATCCGCAAAGTAGGAAGAGAAGCGTGAGCGATGTCGTAAAAGGAAAAACAATATAAGTCAGACCGGCCGAGATCATTACGAAAATAATGATGGACCATTCCTTGAAAATCTGAGAAAGGATCGGCATGAAAACTCGAACAGCGAACGTACAGATGGAGAAGGTACTCAAGAGCCAGCCGATGGCTACGGCGTCTAATCCGATCTCGGTACCATAAACCGGAATCATGAAGGCCTGTAAATCCCAGGCCATGGAAACGAAGGCAGACGCGAGCAGAACGTTTCTGACTTTCTCATCTTTGAATAATTCAAAGGCACTGTGATGCCGATTATCTTTAGCCTGAGATTTGTTAAAGGCCGAGGGGAGGGCCCGCGCCTGGAACAGAAAGATTCCGCCGCCGAGGAGTGCAAAGGTTAGCGCGCCGCCGAACGCCCAATAGTAACTTCCGTGATCGATCAGATAGCCGGCGACAACTGGTCCGGTTGACCCCGAAATTGAAAAGGCAATGGATTGATAGGTAAAAGCGGTTGCCCGATTTTTATTGTTTGAGAGATGTCCGATTAAGCCCTGGCCGCTGATGAGCGTAAAGACAAATCCTGTGCCCGCAAGTAAAGACGTCACGATGATCGGCCAAAAACCGAACTTCTCATATGGGAAAAGAATCGGCATCAGACATGCCGCCGAGATCATCAGGAAAGAGACTGTGATCGGAATGCGAACTCCGATCTTATCGATGAATTTTCCGACATGAATTGAAATCAGCGCCGGAATCGCTGCATAAGTACTCAAAATCACACCGACCATCCACGCAGGCTGCCCGTAATTCAAGGCATAAAGGGTAGAAATCACGCGCGAAGAAGTAAACCCGCAGTGCAGGAGGGCCATGAAGGCAACGATTTTGAGGATTTTTGTCATTTTTACAATAAGAAAAGGCGCCCCAAAGGACGCCCTTGATTATGTGTGGTTTGTTTTAAACGTCCGTCGGCGTTAGTTTGCCTGAATTACCAACAGAGGTGTGTCGCTGATCGCGGCAATACGCGTAGCGGTCGAACCGAGGACGGCGGCTTTGAATGCTCCGTAACCGCGGGTGCCCATGACGATAAGGTCTAAGCCTTCATTCTTAGCGAAAGCTGCGATTTCGTCGCCGGGGTTGCCGACTAAGCAGATTTCTTCTGTCTTAAAGCCTTTATCTTGGAAAGCCTTACGGCTCGGGCCGACGGCTTCATCAAAAGATTCCTGCTGCATGGCACGAACTTCGGATTCATTCATTGTCGGGAGCGCCATACCGGCCATATCCGGCATAACGACACCGGCGTAGTCACTGACAACGTTCATCAGATAGAACGTCGGATGGTCACCGAAGATATCGTGGTTCTTAAGAATGTGTTCGACAGCGGCTTCACCATACTTGGAGCCGTCGATCGCAACGCCGACTTTCAGAGAGTCATTAGTGGGCGCCGGTTTGTTGCGCAGAATCAGGACGGGTTTGTCGCAGAGCGCTAAAACGGAATTGGTAACCGAACCAAGCAGGAGGCCCTTCAAGGCAGAGCGGCCGTGGGAGCCCATGATGATCAGGTCGGCGCCGGATTCTTCGGCAACCTTTGCGATTGTCGGGGCGGCTTCGCCGACTGCATAGCGAGCCGTTGCTTTGACGCCGGCAGCTTTCAATGCCTCAATGGCAGGCTCGAGAATGACGTTAGCTTCCTCGTCGTAATAACCGCTCAGGGATCCATTGCCGATTAATTTGGAGGCTCTTGCGGGGACGGGGGCCTGAACGCTCAACAGTTCGATTTCAGGGTTGTGCCCTAAGAGCGTTGCGCGTGAAGTGACAAATTCAATTGAGTGTTTACTGAACTCGCTTCCGTCGATGGGAACTAAAATCTTCATTTAACCTCCGATAATCATTGTTAGTAAGCTTGTTTTTCTTTCACGAGCTTTGTTGACATTATGAATTATCCCATCTGTAATTAAAAGAGTTTCGAAGAAACATCGGAGCACAAAGTTTCTTTCGAGGATAGTGTCTGACTAAAAGAAGTTGAAAATGGCTGAAGAGAACAAATATCCGCTCGACTATGAAAGACGCTTCGGCGGCGTTGCGAAGCTTTATACCAAGGACGGTGCCGAACGCTTAAAAAATGCCCATGTCTGCGTAGTCGGTCTCGGAGGCGTCGGCTCTTGGGCGGCCGAAGCTTTAGCGCGCACAGCTGTCGGCCGCATCACGCTGGTGGACTTAGATAACGTTGCAGAGAGCAATACGAACCGCCAACTGCAGGCGATGACCGGGGTTTACGGGAAGCCGAAAGTCGATGCGACGGCAGAAAGGATCCGCGCAATTAATCCGCTCTGTGACTGCAGGAAGATTGAAGATTTCATCGAAGTAGAAACCGCGGAATCGTTTCTGCCGGAAGATGCCATTATTCTTGACTGCATCGACAACGTTAAAGTTAAAGTAGCCATGGCGGCCGTCTGTAAAAAGAGAAAGCAGTTTATGGTTGCGTGCGGTGCGGCCGGAGGCAAGACGAGCGCCATGAACATTATTCACGAAGATTTGGCGCGAACAACCGGAGATCCTCTTTTGTCCCGAATGCGGTACGACCTTCGCAAAAAATACGGGTTCCCTAAATTAAAAGCAGGAAAGAGAGTTGAGAAGTTCGGCATTCCTTGTGTTTACACCGCAGACCCCGTTAAACGCCCGGAGGGAGTGTGTGATGTCGGCACCGGTCTGTCGTGTGCAGGTTACGGGTCTTCCGTCGTGGTGACAGCGGCTTTGGGGCTGGCAGCCGCGTCTGTTGCGATCAACCACATTACGGGAACCGACTCTAAATAAAACTTAACGGAATGTAACAAATCCTATTACACTTATGGCAAATAAAATTCTTAAAAGGACGGTCAGCTATGTATAACCGTATTTTGGTTCCGACAGACGGATCCGAACTCTCTGATAAAGCGCTGGAAGCCGCGGCCGATTTTGCCAAGGCTCTGGGTTCCTCTATTGTCATCATTACCGTTATTGAGCCTTACAGCTATACCAATCTCTCTGAGTACAGACCTGAAAGTATTGATCAATACGATTCCAGAGTTAAAGAAATGGCTCAGGAACGACTGGAAATCGCTCGCGAACTGGTTGAGAAAAAAGACATTAATTGCGAAGTTGTGGCTTTCAAATCCTTCTCTCCGGCCGAAGCGATTATCGATGCCGCCAATGAATACAACTGCGATTTGATTTTCATGGCCTCTCACGGCAGACAGGGCTTTGCCGCGGTGCTTTTAGGCAGTGAAACTCAGAAAGTTCTGACTCATTCCAAGATCCCCGTTATGGTTTACAGATGATTACGGGAAAGAGGCTCTGTTTGAGCCTCTTTGCAAATCCGGAGTCAAATCTCGAGTCAAAATACACAGAACAGAATTTGAGGAGTAATAGATAAATGACTGAAGAAGTTAAGACTGAAGCCGAAAAGGGCCAGGAGCAGATGGACGCGGCCAACCTTTTCCGCGAAGAAATTTACACCGACAGAAAGATCGGTGTGATTCGCTGCCTGGTGCCCGTAACAGCTGAAGGCAAAGTGGACGAAAGCCGTAAGGTTATTTATACCGGCGAAGCCCAAATCATGACTCAGATGGGCGCTCTTCCGATCTCCTTTGATATCGAGGCCGATAACCTCGCAGCCGCTGTCGCAAATTACCGCGAAGCCGCCAAGGCCGGCGTCGAAAAGACCATGAAAGAGCTGCAGGAACTGCGCCGCGCAGCTGCAAGCAAGATTGTAGTTCCGGGTCAGCCCGGCTTTACGCCTCCGGAAGGTGCCGGCGGCAGCGGCTTAGTTATGCCGTAATTTGGTCATGATGTTTAAGACTGCCGGGACTCCCGGCAGTTTTCATCTGGAAAGAAGCTAATGAAAATTCAAAAACTTCTGGAAGCGCTCAACGAACTGTTGGAGCCGGAAAAATTTCGAGACTACTGTCCCAACGGCCTGCAGGTTCAGGGCAAAAAAGAGGTCAAGAACATCGTGTGCGGCGTTTCGGCCTCAGAGGCTCTCATCAATGAGGCTGTGAAGAGGGATGCGGACACAATTATTGTTCACCACGGCTATTTTTGGAAAAACGAAAATCCGAGGATTATCGGCATTAAAAGAACGCGAATTAAGAAGCTGTTAGAGCACGACATTAATCTCATTGCCTATCACTTACCTCTTGATGCGAATGAGAAAGTAGGTAATAACCACGAGCTCGGACGCTTGCTGAAATTAAAAGATGTAACATCCCTTCCGGACGAACCCCTTGTCTTGCAGGGAGAGTTTGACCCACCTGTAACAATTGAAAAACTCACTGACAAACTAACCGAGGTACTCTGGAGGGTACCCTATGTTGTGCCCGTAGACTCTCCCCCTTCTATACGAAGAGTTGCTTTTTGCAGTGGTGCGGCACAAGACTATCTCGAAAAAGCGGCAGACGCAGGCGCTCAGGCCTACCTGAGCGGCGAGATTAGTGAACGCACGGTTCTAGAAGCAAGGGAATTAGGAGTTCCGTATTTCGCGGTCGGCCATCACGCAAGTGAGACATTAGGGATTCGAGCACTATCGCAATGGTTAGCTACTCGTTTTCCACAATTAAATGTCAGCTTTGTGAACATCGACAACCCGATATAGATTGAACGCGGGGCTGACTATATACGGAGCAGCTACATGCCGCGAAAAAATATTTCGGACATGCTGCATCGGTCTGTTGCCGGTGCAGTTCTTTTATCTATTTGCCATTTTGCTGCCGCAGAGGCGGTTAATACTAAGCCCGATAAGTTTAACTTTTGGGAATCGGAAGACTTGACTTGGTGGTCAGAGGAAAGCACTGAGGAGGAGACCGAAAAATTTCTGTCCGCATTTTCACAGGGGACGCCCGTCCTCACAAATGTTGAATGGGATGTTGCAGAGCAACTGATCAACGATCTTCAGGAAGATCTTCCAAAGCTCAAGTACGGTTTTATCAATGAAGGGGTGGAGTCTGCTCTTCTAACATTTAGCTCTCACCATGTCTCAATTTCAAGTTCGGAACCAATTACGATAAATCGAGAACTAGATTTAAAAATATTGGATGTAAACCACGAGGGATCCGCTTCTCGTGTTCTAGGAATCCAGACAATACCTGACAGCCAGTTTCAAGTAAATTTTGAGAAGGCCGTTAATTTAGAAATTCAGAGATTGAACGGCACAGGATTCCTCGCAATAAGTGTGGCAGATGGCACGGAGCTCCACTTTTTGGACAAACTTACTGTCAAAGACTACAGCTCAGCCCCTGCGTTGCTGGTTCAAGTTGGGGAACATACACGGAACTCGGTCAGATCTCTCTTTCAATTGAGTGGCCCTTCTTCGTTCAAGACGCTCGGGACGGCTTTTAATCTCGAATCTTCCGCATGCTTGAAAGCCTCCTCTTCGCTTAATATAGAAGCTGGAAAAGTTTTCACAGGGAATGGAAAGGTCATAGCTGATGGGGCAGAAGTTTATTTAAAAGGGGATCTAGGCGACTTCGGAGGAATCTATCAGCAGATAGGCGGAACTCTTGAAATTGTTTCTGATACGCAGTTGAAACATGAGAGTTGGAATCTTGCAGATGTCCAATTTACTTCAGAGTCGAAAAATATTTTCACGGTGTCGGCCAAGGACTTTGTCTCTGACATGTCTGTGGGCGCGACGCTGTTATTCGGAGAGATTGCTGAAAAATGGTCCAAACCCTTCTCAAAAATTACTCTGACCGATGAAAAAGCTTCTCTTGAATACCTCAACAAAGCCTCCGACGCCTATAAGAAAGCCGAACTGATTTTTACCGGAGAAGTTTTTATCGACGAGAACAGCGGTTACATCCACAAAGTCACTCTTAACAATCACTATGGATTGTTGGATAAGCCGAATATGGCTCTGGCTTCTGTTCGCTTAGATCTGGAAGGAAGCGACAAGCTGACTGGCCAAACAATCCGCATTGGGTCTCTGACGTCTGGCAATACAAATCACTTAAAGCTCAACAACTCCGACATTGCCCTTTACGCTCCGGGTCCGGTTGCTGCAATTGATGAGAAGATCAAGATTGTCGGTTTAACCAATTCTTCGAGCTTAACGATTCACGGAATAACGGAAGAAAGCAGAGGAAAGACCGGAAAAGCGCACTTAACGGCTGCGGTTTACGTTGAGGATGGCAGCAAACTGAATTTTTCGGGTTCTGTTTTAACCTTCGAAAATGCCCTGATCGTTAACGAAGGTGAAACAAACTTCAAAGAGCTTTCCAATACAGAACTGCACGCTTCACTCTATCAAACGGCCGGTAAGTTAGATGTTGGTGCCGGGGCAGAAGTCCTGAGCGATAAATCTGTTGAAGTGACCGGCGGAGGGATGAATGTTGCCGGTGTCCTTACCTCTAACACGCTGGTCGTTCAGAATGCCGAAGCAAATGTGGCCGGTTCTCTGAAGACAGGTACGTTAACTCTTGGAACAAAAAATAAAGGTTTGTCTCAGACAACTCTCAGTCTCACAAAAGGGGGGCAGGCACAATTTGATCAGGCCGAAATTTTTGGTTCCAATATTTCTATTGGAGGTGCCCCTGACTCCGAACAGAAAGCTTCCTTATATCTTAAGAAATGGGAGGGAAGGGATAATCAGATCAAGGTCGCTAACGGAGGCGTGCTGATTCTAGGAGACGATGCATCAGGAGATGGAAACGGCTACGGAGTTCCTGAGACTTTGTCCATTCTGGAGCAATTTGGCAATCCTTCAAAGGCTGTTCTGGTCGTAAATGAAACCCAAGTTCTGGGTAATGGAAACATTATTCGTCTTGGCAATGCAGCTACAAGAGCAGGGGAAACTGGTGTCGTGTTTGGGGGAGGCAGTGCGCTGCTGATGCGCGGTCGAGCAGATGCTCCTGTATTTACTTCTGCCGCAGACGGTTCTCTCTCCTTCCAGCCGAATAGCTCGATCTTTGTGGTGGATCCATTCGGAAGCAATCAGCTGACGGATACGACTGTTTCGGAAATCAACGGAAGATCCGATGTGAACCTCGTGTCGCTTAACCCTAATCTCTCCCTGAAACTGGAAAATGTTGCAGGAGAAGGTTGGTTCATTAAGCACGGAGAAATCAATTCTCAAAACTTTGTCTATCCGGAGCTTCAGGGCTGGCTCTATGACAACCCGGAAGGTTTTACAGTCGACTCTTTGAATGCGGCCCAAAAATTCTTTGCTCGCGTGGACAACGAAGCTTACTTTAACCCTCAGCAGTCTCATAAACTGATTAAGGAAGCGACACAGCTCGGCTCTCTGTTAGGTACTCGATTAAATACGCTCCGTGTTCGCGGAGAAAGTATGAAGAAGACGCTTGGGGAACTTCATACCATCATGGAAAAGAAAGAACCGGGCATTTATATGTTTGGCGACGTTGGAGGCGGTTTATTTTTCTCAAATAACCTCGGAGGCTACCTCGGCTCTTCAAGGTACCGCGCAACCTCTGAAACCGTGCGCATAGGAGCCGCCGGGAAAAATGCGGCCGGTCTAAGCTGGTCTGTATCTCTTGACGGCGGTCATGTTTCCTCGAAGAGCAGACATACGGTCTTGGACGCGTCCGGAAAGCAAAATATTTTCGGCCTTTCTCTCTCCGTTGGTAAGAGATTCGAGAAAATCTCCGCTGCATTGAACGGCAGCGTCGGTCACTCCAAAGGGAAGATCACTTCTTCTTTGCCTGGCTCGATGCAGATGGACAAACTGAAGACGCGCGTCCCTGAGACGTTATTTAACGTCGGAGGAGATGTCGCTTATGCATTGACAGATGAGCTCTCGATCGCAGCCTCTCCCCAACTGTGGGTGTTTCCTAAAGCAACGGAGAAGACATCCATCGGCTCCCAGAATGCCTTTAGACTGAAGAATAAAGCTCAAGTGTTTGCAGAGGTGCCGTTGAGTCTGAGAGGAAGCTGGACGATTCCTTCTGCAGCGGATACAAAAATCCGCCTGAAGGGAGAACTGGGCGGATCGGTCAAAGTCGGGAAGTTGTCGAAGGAGTCTCGCTTGTTTGCGGTTGGAACTGAAGCGAAAGAAGATATATCTCAGAAGAACTTCCGCCGTTGGAACGGTTTCGGAACTATGGCGGTTTCTGTGAAACAAGGACGCTTCGAAGGCGGTCTGGCTGCCTCGGCAGCAACCGGTGACGGCAAGCTCGATGCAGCCTTGACGGCAAGAGCAAACTGGAACTTCTAAAACAAAAGGGAGGCCGCAGCCTCCCTTCCCTCTATAAAGAATTATTTCTTCTTGAGCTCTGCCAAAATTTCTCTTAAGAGAACGATATTTTCCGGAGTCGGAGGAGTGGCTTTTTCGGCTTCAAGCTCCAGCTTCCTGCGCATGGAGGAGAGGGCTTTCAGCATGCAGAAGATAACGAATGCCAGTAAAAGAAAGTTAATAACGGCGGTAAGGAAAGCACCGTAGCCCAATACGTTGGCGCCGGCCTTGGTCAGTGCATCGTAAGTCATAGGACCGGTGTAGTCGGCCGGCATCTTCATGACCCAGAAGAGATTCGTAAAATCAGGCTTGCCGATAAGGGCACCCAGGATCGGATTGATGATGTCTTTTACCAACGAACTGATGATGTTGTTGAAGGCGGCACCGACGATCACCGCGACGGCTAAGTCAACGACATTTCCTTTCGAAATGAAAGCCTGAAATTCTTTAAAGAACGTGGTGGCTTGTTTCTGAACTTTTTCCATAATTTTTCTCTACTGGAGCAACGAAACTTTCTTAATTATGCAATTAAAAAATTCTCTGAAAATAAAGTGAAGGTTTATTTTGGGAGTTCGTTGGGAGACAAGGCCTTACGGGTAAAAATTTGGGATTTTTTCCCTAATCGTTTAGAATCTTAGGGCCTTGACATTTTGATTTATTTATATTTTTTAAGAGAGAACGGCCTATGATGGTTCTTTACTCAGGCAGCACTGATCCTTTTTCTCAGCGTTGCCGTTTTGTGCTTTTCGAAAAAGGAATGGATTTTGAAATCCGTGACATTGATCTCTATCACAAGCCTGAAGACATCAATGTGATGAACCCCTATGGCGAAGTTCCGATCCTGGTTGAAAGAGATCTCGTTCTTTACGAATCAAACATCATCAACGAATACATCGATGAGCGTTTTCCTCATCCTCAGCTGATGCCGCCTGATCCAGTTGAAAGAGCCAGAACTCGTCTTCTGTTGTTCAATCTCGAACGTGAGATCTTCAAGCACGTTCACACTTTGGAAAACAGAGCTAGCTCCGACGAAGCTCGTGTTAAGGCGAGAGAAGCCATCCGAGATCAGCTGACAGGTTTAGCACCGGCTGTTGCAAAAAAGAAATACCTCATGGGAGATGAGTTCTCCATGCTGGATATTGCACTTGCCCCGCTTCTGTGGCGTTTGAACTACTACGGTATCGAACTTCCTCCTGCCGGAATGCCTGTCCAGAAGTACGCCGAAAGAGTTTTCTCTCGTCCTGCCTTCATTGAAGCTCTGACTCCGTCTGAAAGAGTGATGCGCAAGTAGAAGAAAGAGAATGGCCAATTTACCTTCAATGACTCCGTACCTCATTCGCGCTTTTTACGAATGGAGCGTGGACAACGATTTCACTCCCCAGCTTTCTGTTTTAGCTGAGCCGGAGGATTATCGCGTCATTGTGCCGTCCAACTATGTGACGAACAATGAAATCGTCCTTAATATTTCCCCGACTGCGTGCGACAGCCTGCAGCTTGGAAATGACCTGATCACCTTCAAGGCCCGATTTGCCGGCAAGGTTGAGTCCATCTCCATTCCTGTTGATCGAGTTAAGGCGATCTTTATCCGCGAGGAAGGATACGGTATGCGTTTTGATGTTGAACCCATGAAAAAGCCGAAGATGAGCGGGGACCAACCGAAACGCGGGTTTGTGAAAGTAGAGGACTAAAGCCCTCGATTCTTACATCTCTTTACTTCTTTAGGCCTGAGTTCAACACAAATTCAAAAAAATGTGTAGAATTCAGGTTCTCGGTTAGCCCGCTTAGCTCAGTGGTAGAGCAACCGCCTTGTAAGCGGTAGGTCGTCTGTTCAAGTCAGTCAGTGGGCACCAAACGAACATGATAAGCCCTGATATAGCGTGATATATCGGGGCTTTTGCTTTAGTTTCCTGATCTATTCTGATATAACGTGATTTAAATAGCAGATAAATCGCAGATTTAATCGCAGATCGTTTTTAGATGTTGGAGACTAAAAAACAATGGCGACTATCAATAAAAAACCGACCGGCTCGTTTGAAGTTCAGTGGTACGAAAATAAAAAACGTAGATCGAAGTCCTTTAAGACCAAAAAAGAGGCGCGCGAATTCGCATTAGCGATCGAAACAGCACCTAAAAACAAATCATCTACGATTCTATTTAAAACGTTATTAGAGCGTTATAGAGATACTGAGACTATAAAAAAACGTGGCGCACGCGCTGAAACAATACGAATCAATAGATTAATAAATCTGCCATTGTCGCAGCAGACGTTAGCAGATTTAACTGTTAAAGATTTTCAAAATTGGATTGATACGAGATTAGAGCAACCGGCGCCTAGGGGAGGGACGATTTCGCCTGCTACAGTATTACGAGAATACGCGACGATTTCATCAGTCATTAACTACGCGCTTAAGAACGATATTTTAGAAAAGAGTCCGTTAGTCGGATTGAGATTGCCGCGTGAACCTGAGCATAGAGAAAGAATAGCGACGCTTGAAGAACAAGAAGCATTGTGTTTAGCGGCTGGCTGGAATATGAAGTCTGTACCTACAAGTGCTACGCAGTTAACAGCGTTAGCGTTTATTTTTAGTTGTCGTACGGGTATGCGCGCAGGCGAGATTTTAGCGATAGAGCCTAGCTGGATAGAAGGACACGTTATACATTTGCCTAAAGAAATAACGAAAACGGCGAGTAAACGCGACGTGGCTCTAAATAGTGATGCTCTTAGACTATTGAATTTAGCCATCGAGAGCAAAAGAGACAGATCACCGAGGATTTTTAGCGCGCTCGGTGAGCATAATAGAGAAGTGATTTTTAGGCGTATTCGTGAACGTGCTGGATTAGGAGAAGTTACTGATTCGGCAGGTAACGTAATTAAAGAAGCTCTACATTTTCATGATGGGCGCGCCACGTTCGCGACGTGGGCCGCAAGCCCTGACCCTGAAACGGGGGCGCCCCGTTTAGACGTACTCGCGCTAGCACGTCAAACAGGGCACAAAGATTTAAAAATGCTACAACGCTACTATCGCGCTACAGCGTCTGACATTGCTAAGCGACTGGATTAAGCGCGACTCGAGAACGTCGCTCGCGTTCTCGTTCTATCCAGTTCATAACGTCGCGTTTGAACCAACGCCGGCGCCCGTTATCGACTAAAAATGTGGGCGCCGGAAAACTTGGATTTGCAACGACTTGACGCGCCACGACGGAACCAGCCGAGCAACCGAGAATGAAACAAACGTCATCGAACGATAAAAACTCTTTACTCTGCTCGGCTACGATTTCTTGCGCTAGACGTTTGTAATCAATATCGCTCATGACGCACCTCTAAAATTTTAATTTGCTGTTATTGACTACAGAGTCGAAGAACTCGACGTAATACTCTGAATACGATTGTTTGAATCGAACGTGAAAACGAACGAGGCATCTCATGCGCAGTTCGTCAGCTGTCATTCCGAGCGTTTTTGCAAATAGGCTATAAATAGCGTTTAATTTTTCCTCGCTGTATGCCTCGTAGGTATCAGCATAGAGGATGATCGTTTTCGCCCATTCGGGAATTTCGATTTTGTCTGTATTACGTTTGAGAGAAATTTTCAAGCGATTCGTCATTTAAATTTGTCCTTTATTCGTTGTAGTTGTCTTTCAGCTTTTGCGTTCATTATTCTTTCGATGTACTCAGCTAATTTTTCGTCACGGAGCATTAGATATTCAATCTGACGCGCCACTAAAAGCACGTCTGCTAATTCCTCACTGATCGAAAAATCCACATGACCGAACTCACGCAAAGCCCCCTGATAGTCGTATTTTTGTGTGAGCTCGCCGGATTGAATAAGTACGAATTTTTTAGCGATGACGGCTGCTAGCTCGGCTCCTTCTTCGCCTAACTTGCATATCTGTACGTTCATGCCGTAATAATTGGCGATAGCATAAATTTTTTCTTGTAAATTCATTTTGTAATTCCTTCTTTTCGAAGTCTTTCACGTATTTCTTTCTTGAGTTTTTCTGAGCGTTCGTGACGCGCTTGTTTTTCTTCAGGCGTAAGCGTCAATTCTTTGTAGACTGCTTGAATCGCGAGGTCTGCGTTTTCCTCAGAAATCGGAATAGGTTCGTCATTGTTTGAGTGCGCAGTGCTGTGCATAAAATGCACATATGGATACTCATAACTGCCTTCAACGTACTCAGCATCGGCGGCACAGTAATACGAGTTAAACGCCTGCGCCCATCCCATATACGGGCTAAAATAGTTTCGATAATCAACCAGTATTCGATACTGACCTACGATTTTCTCGAAGCTGGCGTAAGTCATTTTGATTTTTTCGCTCATTTATTCCACCTATGAAAAAAGCCGCTGTTACGCGGCCTTCTTGTCTTTTGATTTCGTCATTTAGTGATGTCTAAAACGTATTCACACGCTATGCCGCATTCCGGCATGATTTCCGTCGGATAGTTTCCAGCGTCGGGCGGCAATTCGTCTAAATACATTCGTTTCCCTTGATAATTACATAGTCTCGTGCCTAGTCGTCTCGACTGCTCAGCACGTTTTTGAAACACGTCTGGAAAGTCAACCCGTATTTTATTCCAATAACCCACCCCCCCTTCACACAGCCGATACAGTTGTTATTCTGATAGCCTAATTTGTACATCGCAGGTAATGCGATGTCAGCGCGCTCAAGGATTTCAAGACATTCGGCTTTAGTAAGTCCGAAGTCGATCAGCGGCGCCCAGATTTTTACGTTATTGTTAGCGTCGATAAATCTATCTAAGCGTCGTTTTTCTTCGATTGTGTAGCCGAAAACTTGAGTATCAGTAGGTTTCTCGAAACTTTTACGAACCTCCTTTTTTAATAGACGCGTGCAGGGTGCTCCAGCAATTCCAGCCATATAGCGACACTTTTCAAACGTATTAACGATAGAGCCGTCGTACTTTTCATTACGTAAGACGGTAATCGGCACACCGAACCATTTCTCGCAGTCTTTTAAAAACCGCTTGTTATCGGGGTGCTCTTCTCTGACTTCGGTATACGCGACTACGACTTCATCGAAACGATGCTTTTTCTTGTTAATCTCGATTGCAGTATGCGTCGCTACAGCGCTGGCAGCACCGCAGGAAAACCAGCAAAGTAATCTATTATTTGTCATGTATTAGGGCATTAAAAAAGCCGCTATAAAGCGGCTAACTGGTTAAGAATTTCTTCTCGTTCTATTTTTAAGTCTAAAAGTCTCAAGCGTCGTTCTAACGACTCTTTGAGATCATCGTTTTCGTTAGTTTTAGGTGATGTCGAAACAGCCTCTTTTTTCTCAGAAACCCCAACAGATTCAGGATTTAAGGCCGCTGCCTTAGCTGGAGCCGGTTGCTCGTTTAACGACTCCTTTACTGAGTCTGCGAGAGATTTGAACCTAAACGGGTCAACAATGCTAATGCTTGGCGGTTGTATCGGATAGTCTTTTGTATAGACATTCGGCACTAATTTTCCGTTTACGCATTTTGAATCTTTAACGTTAATTTCTCCGATAGCGTCGTCGCTAATCACGCGCCCATAACGTTTTACTTCTTCACCTCGTTGAAGAATTTCGTCATACGTATAGTACGGCTCAGGAGGCATTTCATAATCAATCAACTCAGGGTCAGTAGCTAAATCCTCGCTATAGTAATAGCCAAGAAAGATATGATTATTACTATAAGTTCGGTACGCTCTAACGCTAGTTTTAAAGATTTTCAAACTAATAGCCGTGCTCCCGCCTAAGCAAAGAGTTACTCGCGTTTCTCTATGCAATTTATCGAGAATGAAGTTTTTGATCGCCTGATCTACTTGTTTCTGTGGGCGTAACGGTATGATTTTTCTTGGCATGATTAAGCCTCATCTATCGCTTTTAACGCTACTTTGTTGTTGATAAAGATTGGCGCCGCTGTAATAACGTTATTAAGTTGATCGCGTAGCCACTTCGCTTTATCGAAATCAAGAATTAACGTAGTCGTATAGAGATTGCTACTTTTGAGATATACGACTACTGCTAAATCATTTTCGGAGCGCGGCACGCCTGTCCATTCGCGCTGGCGTAAAGAAACGCCCTCTAAATAAGAGGGCGGATGATTAACGATGTATCTCATTTTTAATTCGTTCTCCTAACCAACGAATAACCGGTACAGCCCACGAATTTCCTACAGCTTTATAACGAGGGCTGTCAGGACAAAATTCTTTAGATTTTCCTTTGTGACTTATTCGCGTCCAGTCGTCCGGAAAACCTTGTAAACGTTCACATTCAATCGGCGTTAGCTTTCGTACAGATCGCTCAAATAAATACGGTACGTTATTACCGCCTGTACCCATTCGAGCTGTAAGCGTCGGCGACGTATTCTTATATTCGCGAACTACGTCGCTATGGTGTGATATGTCTAGTATTAAAGTCTCTGAGCCGCCACCATTAGAGCCGCCACTAGCTCTAATCGTTCCGGCTAAATCGCATTCGCTGAACGCTCCAAAGCTGCTTTCAACGTAGGCGGCAACGTCTTTCCGCGCATTTTTGCCCGCCTCAGAATCCCCGCGCACGCTTTCGCGCTCAAATAGTATTTTTGAGGGATCGACCCTGTTATCAGCACTTGCGATAACGAACACTCTTTTACGACGCTGGGGGACTCCGAAAAATTGAGCGTCGAGGACACGCCACGCGACGCGCCTTTTTGGGCCGGTAACGATACCTGCGCTTGTCCATTTGCCGCCGTGTACTTCAAGGGGAAACTCTGCGCCACATAAACCAGCCAAGAAGCATCCGAAGGCATTGTCTTTCGTGTTAAGCACTCCGGGGACGTTTTCCCATAAGACAACAGGGGGGGGGTAGTATTCGTTCACTGCGTTTACGTTCGATTTCATTTGCTATCTCACAAAAAGTTAAAGTTAGATTCCCTCGTTGATCGTCGAGACTTAATCTTTTTCCTGCGACTGAAAACGCTTGGCACGGTGTACCGCCACAAAGTAAATCAGGCGCCTCAATTTCTCCGGCTCTAATTCGCTCCGGTAACGTGATCATGTCTCCGAGGTTTTTAACGTTCGGAAAACGTTGTTTAAGTAATTCAGACGGAAAAGAATCGATTTCAGAAAACCACGCTGGCGACCAGCCGAGCGGCTGAAAAGCGACTGAAGCCGCTTCGATACCGGAGCACACCGAGCCGAAGCTAAACGACATTCTTTTGCTCCTTATCGTTACGTCTTTCGACCACCTCCATGAGGCAATAATTAGCTAAGTCGAACAACGTATCGTCGACTTTATCATCCGCGACTTGCAAGCGTTCGCCATTGAGTAACAGCGTTTTAATACGCTCCATTTTGTCCATTAAACGAACGAGAATCGCGTTAGGTACTTCTCTACGTACCTTTGCGAACGAGTCTCCGTAATCAGCATTTTTGCGACTGTAAATGTCGTTTAGTTGGTCACACAGCGTTTTATGAATTTCGATTTTGTTCATCATTAAGCCTTAAATTAAATAAAACTGCATATATATCGCGTTCCATTTTTTTGACGATTGAAATCTCCTCTTCGAGCATCGTTAGAAACGTTTTAGCGATAAATTCATCCTGATTTTTTTCATCTTTCAAGTAAAAAAATGCAGGTCTTATTAGTTCCTGATGATTTTCTAAACGTTGTAACGAAGTACCTAAAGACCACGTCAAATTAATTAGTTTTCTATGAGCGTCTAACTCGGCTTTTAATACGTATTCTTTCTTCACGTTAGGTAATAAAGAAGCCCTCCGTAGAGGGCGCAGACAATAATTATTTGAGAACTACGAGAGTAGCATTGATTGCACCCCTCGCACATTTTTGGCATGGGTAATAGAGGCCCGGGTATCCATCGGAATTGTTTCTACAAGGAACGTATTTCCATAAGCCACTTTTGATTTCTTTAATGTCTTCAGGCTGTATAACTTCATCAAAATAATCTTCAATGGACTTAATCGCTTCGTCAGGTTCAAGCCACCCATAGATCAAAATTTCTCCATCAACGCAGCTAATGACTTCGCCTAGTGAAAACAAGCTTGACATTTATTTGTTCCATAAAAAACCGCCTTTTGGCGGTCATTCAATTCCTCCGGCGTCGGCGGTTCGACGTTAAGCGCTCTAAAAGCTAACACTTCGTATCTAAAGAAAGATTTCCAGTATTCACTTAATCCGTTAATTTCGTATTTATCTACTGTTATAGGAATCTCTCTATCACTGCCTAAGAAAATTAAGTAATAACCTCCTTCAGGTGGAAGAACGTCAGGAAAGGGATTCCAGCCGTTGGGGTTATATTCTTTAACTTCAGCGATTTCTGTTTTAGAAATCGTAGTAGAACTATGATCTAACTCGAAACAAATGTATGACGTTGTATTCGTCATTTGCCTATCGACTTGATCTTCTACGTATTCCTCTTCGTAAATAACATTTAACGCTTGTTCAAGCGCCTTATTTTTGAATCGATATTTTTTCTTTATTCGTTTTCCTCCTTTGCGTCGTAAGGCTCAGGCAATTCGCGAAACGCGATAACGTCGTTTTTCATGTAAAACCCTCCGTACTTATAAGAAGCTATCTGCATAAACCTACAAAAATCGCCGCTGTCTGTTTTCATTAAACGAGTTACTAAGTATTGGCCGGATTGCGACGGTTTGACTTCAGGATAAGGATTCCAGTCGTCCGGCTTGTACTCAGGAACGTTTACAAAACGCTCCTTTTCAAGTCTCAACATAATATTGTCATTATCATCGGACAAAAGGATGAAGCTTGATCCATCATCCATTTGGCGATTACAACGCTTTGCAATTTCATCATCAGAGAGCAACCGAAAGATCTTTTCTTTCACGAATTCGGGGTCTTTAATCTTCCACATCGTTTTTCTCCTTTTCCGGCACTTCTTTGAAGTCTCCTACGTCTAACGCTGTAAGGCCGTGCCCGTTGAAAACGAATACAATCGTTTCGCCTTTTGCTTTCGCCTTAACAACGTTATCGCTTAAATCGACAGGAGCGATAAAACGATAAATTTTGTTCTGCTTAGCTTTACTTTTGAGAATCCACATCGCTTTTCTCCTTATTTTTAAGCTGAAGTTCTATGCCTTTCGTAATCAACTTCCATGCCTCGAGGCTCATTCCAATTTCAGCTACTTTTCTTTCAGGAATCGTTCTAAAAATTAAAGTCACATACCCATCATCTGCTTTCAACTTAATGCCGTTTATAGCTGTATCCCTTGTTATGTTTTCGCCATTGAGATCAAACGCTCTGACGTATCCGAAAAAAGACGTTTTAATAGGCATTATTTATGCTCCTTTTTCCCGTTGATATCTACATCCATCTTGCATAACAAAATCGTTACAAAAGCAGAACAATCAGAGCTAACGCCAGTAAGTTTCAGAGGGCTAGTTTTCTCGTTTTCAGGCGGAAAAAATTCAAAGTTGATTACATAATCTTTTGCTATCTTTTCAACGATTTTCACGAATTCAGATTGAAACCAGCAAAACCGGCTATCCTCGTAAGACGTTTCTTTTTTAGGAAATACAACTCTAAAATCAGGATATTTTCCTTTAATCGGCTTATATTTAATCGTTAAATCGCCAATAGAAAACTCTGAGTTTGTAATGTAGACATTTGCGTTAGGATCGCAAACGCTACTGGCTGCTTCTATAACATTCCTCGGTATGATTGCTTCACCAGTTCCGTCAATATTCAATTCTTCAAGGTTTTGAAGTAAGACCAAAATATGACCGTCAGTTGCTGCAATTTCTCTATAGTCAAAATTTACATACAGTCCATTAAGAAAATATCGTATGTTATTTTTCGGGATTACTTTAAGTAACGATCTAAGATGTTTTCCTTGCATTGTTATTTCTCGATATGTGGAATTTTCTTGCTTAAAATTTCATGAACTTGAGAAAAATCTTTAATCCATTTTTTCATCTCAAAATACCATTCGGGATTAAAACCTTGCTTTATGTCCTCGTTTAAATCCTGAATTTGTCTCTTGAGGAAACGAATAATGAATTGATGATTATCTTGACCGATCAGGACGCTCTCTCCATCTTTAACCTTTCCTAATTCTTCTTCGAGCAGTTTTAAAATTCCAAGCCCTGCAATTAAGATCGATGCCGGTGTAGCGTCGTGATCTGCGTAAATTTCAAAAAACGCATGTCGAATATTGTTGTAATCGTCGAGCGAGTATTCGTAATATTGGTATTTCGTAATCGTGTAGCTGGTCATTTTTCTTCCTTTAGGTATTTTTGAATCTCACGCAAAACCTGCTTGAAAAATTTTCGTTCAGTCATGAATAATTTGAATTGGCAGTAATCCACGATGACATGAAAAAGATCAACATCAACGCAGATGTCATCTCCCCATGGCTGAAAACACCAAAAGGCGTAATTGTCGATTCTCTTTTTAATCAACTGCCCGTATGGTGTTTCATCAATCAAAAGAATTCGCGTTCTGGGGGTATGAAGTACAAGCTCGATATTCATTTTTCCTCCAATAAAAAAGCCTTTTAATGAAAAGGCTTTTTGTTTACTAATCTTTTGTAGAGAGGTTTTAAAAGAGAAACCCAATTTAAAAAGGTTTTCTCTAAATATTCGCATTCTTCAAACAAGGCTTTACGTTCTAAGCGGATTATTTGCTCGTTCAAAAAGTTAACGATAAAACCGTGAGTTTCTTCGTCCACCAGCGCAGAACCTTCAGGAACCGAGAACTTATCGTACATACCGTCGGAAGCATCGAATATAAGAACGATAAGTGTTACGATTCCGAATGCGTCTATCTTTACGGAGATTGGTGTATTAAAGTTATCAAAAACGTCATGTAATATGATTTCGATTTCACGTTTATCGCTCGGACTGTACAAAAAATCGGGATACTCGCTCATGTTTCCTCCAAAAGAAAACCCGCTTTATTCAGCGGGTTTATTGTCATATGCGACTAGTTTCTGCTTGATCTTTAAGTGCTTTTAAGCATTTCACTTATCGCCATAACGGATGAAGTAACGTAGTTAATACGTTTACGAAAATTTATAAATTTGCAATCGAATTTATTTATGCGAATGCGTATAAATCTTTTTGCGTCATTTAAAGAAGAAAATTCTTGATTAGATAACTCTGGATTAAAAATTTTTATTAAGGGATTTATGGTTATAACCTTCCAGCCTTTTCGTTCTTTATTAACGTAGCCGACTACTATGTTTCTATACCAAACGATATAGCCTAAAAAACAAATATCAAATCTGATTGTCTGCATTATCCGCACCATCCCTTGAGCTTTTTAGAAATCTCGCGCTTAGCGATAATCAGTTTTTCGTAGTAAGCCGACGGGAACGAGGCTTTTAAAAAAGAATTTAATTCGTCATCTTTAACTTCGAACGGTTTAAACGTCCAGTAGTCCTCAAACGTTTTAAATAACATTCCTACTGTCTCGAAATTCAGCTTAACGAAGTAACATTCATGATCGTACCAATCGTAACTAACACGCATAGCACATCTCCCACGTGTCCACGGCCTCTCGAACGAGCTCTTTGATTCTGTCGATATCACGTCGACAAGTAAATCCGTAGTCGTCTAGCCAATTGCTAATGAAATCGTCGAGCGTTTCGTCATCAAACGATTTGCCTTCCCATTCAGCAACATACGTCCAGCCCTTGTTAGGTAAATATTTCAGCGTTCCGATACGCTTGTCGTTACGCATAACGATGTAATAACCGTTAATCACGTACAAAAAATTTACATTTACTTTCATGCAAAAAGAGCGCCCGTTATTAGCGAGCGCCCTGTAATTCGTTTAGAAGGGGATTTCGTCCGGTGAGAAATCGCCACCCGGCGCCGCTGGAGGAACTTGCGCCGGAGCCGCCGCGTAACTGTTTCTAGGCGCTGGTGCGCTTTCGAATCCGTTAGACGATTGAGCTGCTAGTTTTTTAAGAGGCTTGTCCTTCAGGTTCTTGAGCTTAGCGTCTACTGCTTTCGCTTCGGCTTGGTCGAGGATTTCGGCTGCATTCTGTCGTGTGCGAGCGTCAAACGGTGTAAGAAGATTCAAACGAATCATTGTTTTAATTTCGCCGTTAATGTCGTATTCTTCCGGCGCCGCCTGAATGAGCATTCCTAACGGCTTGCCCATAAGATCAACAAAGAAATATCCGACTTGTTCTGTGCCTTGACGATCTTTAAAACGACGTTGCTCAGCCTTGAGACTGCGTACACGGCAAACAGTCATCAGGCTGTCAAGAATAGCTCTAGAGAAAGTCGCTTTACCCGATTTGTCATAAATACACATGCTCATGTGAGCGCGTTCGAGATCAAGCGTTTCGAAATCGATATCGAGCATTTCGGCGCCGGATTTCGATTCGTAAATACGTGCGGCAGTGATAATACCTGTGTAGGCGCCGGAAGTTGTGATAAAAGAAGTGCCGCCGACTGTGCGCGCAGCTTTAACGTCTAAGGTCATTTCAGTATGTAGCATTTTCTACCATCCTGTTGTTAGTAAGTGAAGTGTGAGAAGGGGAAGACTCAAGGCCGTAGAAGTCGCAGATAGTGCGGTCTACTGCGGCCAAATCGTTATCTATGAGTTGTTCGTTAAACATCCCCATAGGCGATTTAACGGTGTCTGAGCCGCTGTTTTGCGTTGAAAAGAGATAATTACCGTTTTCAACGTGAGTACGTAGTACGGTCGTAAACATACCTTCGACGACGATTTTGTCGTCTAACAGCTTGCCCAACGTCTTAATGCGAACGCGGCCAAATTCATCAGTCTGCGTATGCGCTAACACGTAAACGCGTTTATTCTCATCAAGCTCGGAGGCTGTCTTAGCAACGTCGAAACCTACGCCGCCGATATCCGTAAATTTATCGAACGACTTTTCGTTACGACGCGCCATAAATTGATTAGCGAGAATGTACTGCCAGTCGTCAACGATGATGATGTCTGCGTGTGTACGACGCATAGCTGTGAGGATGTATGACGGGTTAGACGTTACATAGACGTTCCCGTTCGGATTCTCACGCGTTTTTTCTTTCCAGCCGTTATTACGAAACGGCAGGGGTTTACGAAGCGGCTGTATCAAAAGACATTTAGCCGGATCGAAGTTTCTAAGCGAGCAGGTTTTACCCGTCCCGCTATCTCCTAAAACTAGGCAGGCATAACTCATTGTGCTATCCTTTTATTTAACAAATTCTCATGTAGAAAACGCCTCGGTCGTTACAGCGATTGAGGCGTTTATTTCATTAATGAGGCGATTAGCTCAGGCATACAGAACGCTAAAACTATCGCGCCGAAAAAACATACGGCGCCGGCTAAATCCTTAACGTCATCGCTGCTTACGTTATTAACGAGCTGACGAACTAATCGAACGAGACACGTAAGAAGAAGCACCCATGCGCCTGTAACGATTACTAGGTGGGCGCCGTTCATGCCTTTGAAAAACATGATGTTTCTCCTTTTCTATGTAATAAAGACCACATAAAAAATCCCTCGTCGCCGTAAAAAACTGGAATTAACAGTTAAATAAGAAAACGACGCGGGGACTTGTTTATGTGAACTATTAGTAAATTCCTAATAGTTCGAAGGTTGATTAAGCTGGACGTTCGCCGGCTTCGTACGCGGAGAGAACGTTTTCTAAATGCTGGATTGCGTCTTCTTTTTTCTTAAAGGTTTCCCAGCTAGTCTTGTTGTAAAGAAACATTTGAAGACCTTCGAGTTTGTCGCAACTCTGAAATGCCGAAAACGCCCATTCGTGACATCCTATTTTTAATAGATCACAAACGTATTCCCCTTTGTAAAACACTCTAAATTCATTTTTAAAAGATGAGTACTCAGTAACTTTTTTACGTTCATACGTGGCTAACATGTTTTTCCTCCAACAAAAAAACACAGGGTTAAAAAACAGAAGCGCGCCGAAGGACGCTAACGAGAAATCCTCCGAAACACGTTAGCCGACGCGCTTTTGTTTACGCTCTGCTGCTGTTCTTGCGAGAGCGTGTAACTCAACTAGCTTTTATGTATGCTGGTAACTAGTAACCTCGTAAGACTTTCTGTTCTTGGCTGTCTTAATTCACCTCAGCGCATGTTTTCTACTCATACGCGTATCAATCACTTAGTATTTAAGAGGGGGTCTATGGCGCCCAAGGACGGCTTTACAGACCGTCAGGCCTCTTTGTCGTTCGGCGACTTTCGCCTCAGACACCGCCCGTAATCGGCGGCTGGCATTTTTTCGTTCATCGTCTTTCGACTTCACGGCAGGTTAGTTCGATTTAACCAGTCCCCACTGCCCTAAATTGTCGGTTTCAAACTATGTTTCTTTATCTCTCCGTTCGGAAATCCAAACGTTATTCATTTGGATTTCTGAATAGAATAATAAAGAAACTAACCGACAATATCAAGTTTTCTAAACACTATTTTTTGCAAAACTAGGGAAATTACTAATGTTTGGGCATAAAAAAAAGCGCTCCGAAAATGGAGCGCTTAGAATTAAATGATTAGTTATTCTTCTTTCTGACCTAATCCAGTATCACCTGCTTCAATTTTTTGGAAAATCTCGATTATCTGATCTTTGTAGTTGTATAAGTTTTCGACTGATTCGATAGGGAAAGGAGGTTCAACTCTCAAGAATCCATAAAGGTCTAGCTTAAGCCGTTCAGGATTCTTAAAGTAGAAACGAACAATCGTCTTTCTATTGTTATCGTCAAGCAATAAAGCACAATAACTCTTAGAAGGACGAAGGCTTAATCTGCCTACATCGCAAACGTCAGACAAAATAGCTTTAACGATATTCAATCCCATAATGTCCAACTCATTAGCAGCAGGCTCATTACTTTCTTCTGCTGGGGCGACTGGTTCGGTCTCTTTAACTTTAGATTCTTCGTTTTCGATAGCTTTTCTCAAGCGTGCGTTTACTCTTTCTTCAGTCCACTGTCTAAAAGACTCTTTTAATAAAGGAGTGAGCTTGTCTTTAACGTTCTGAGTAATTTTGCCATTCCATACTTTTTTAGCAAAAAACAGAACAAAATCCTCTTCCGGTTGCTCAAGTTGTTTAGAAAGAATTAACTTAAATTGCTTCGTAAATTTGAGTTGCTCCGCCTGCCTTATTGTGTTTTCGTCGTTGTATTTGTCTTTAGCAAGAAGCAACAACTTGTCTAACGTATCTTCGTCTAGGTTATCGAGACTAATTTCTAAGTATGGGCTATCGTCCATAACGTTATCAGCCTCTAGATCAGTAAAGAAACGGTATCTATTACCGTCTGTAAGAATGCCTACTCGAGCCGTTTTTACGAACGGGAAATAACGCTTTAATTGATCTAATTGATCTTTATCAAGTGGTGCTCCGTACGCCTTAGCCTCAATCAAAATAACTGGGTTCCCGTCCTTACATAAGGCGTAATCAACCCGCTGATCTTTCTTGACGCCAGCTTGGGCTTGGAATTCAGGAATAACTTCAGACGGATCAAAAACATCATATCCCAGTAACTGAATGAACGGCATGATTAACGCAGTTTTGGTTATTTCTTCGTTAATCAACGATGGGCCAGATTTAACCGCTTTTTGACCTAACAATTTGAATTTATCTATCAACTCCATGAGACTTCTCCTAGTAACCTACGGTTTTAAAGGACTTTATGACACGTCCGATAGTGAAAAATTCGACTTGAGAGTCGCTTTCTATTTCTATATCACGATATTTTTGATTCTCAGAAATTAAGATTAGTTTCTTTCCGATAGATCGCTGCACACGCTTAATAAAGTATTGACCGTCCAAGTACAAGAAATAGATACCGTCACGGTCGCATACGCGAGATTTAGTATCAACGAAAACAAGGTCACCTTCGCTTATCAACGGTTCCATGCTATCGCCAGTCGCGGTAACGATATTCACATCTTCAGGTGCATAGTGGGGAAAATTATTAAAAAACCACTTGGCACCTGCTTGTATCGTATCGACCAATTCCGATTCGTCAGAGAATTCAACCGGAGCAGTTACTTGCGGATACTTTCCGCAAAGACCTTGTAGATTTACTTTCCTAATAGTTACAGTATTTGGATTGTCTTCCGTGAGCTCTGGCCCATTTCCGGACATCAGCCAATCTACATTAACTCCGAAAAACTTAGCTAAACCGACGGCATCGTCATATTTAAGTTGAAGTGTCTTTCCGTCAACCCACCATTTAACCGTTGCTTTAGCGGCGCCGGTTGCCCTTGATACGTCTCCGATTGAAAGATTCCGCTCCTTCATCAGTTTTTGTAAACGCGTTGCGAAACTCATAACAACTCCTTTCACTTTTGCTTGATATTAAGAAAACTAAACACAAAAGTAAATAAACGTGAACGGAATATTTAGATTTACAAACGTTTAGAAAACTATATAATGAATAGTTGAAAAACTAAACTATTTGGTCGGATTATGAATCAGGACGATTTTAGAAAGGAAGCATTTAGAGAGGTGCTTTCCAGATATGAAGGAAAGTTCTCTAGAGACAAGGGACGCCAAGCTGCTATCGCTCGAGAGTTGGGAATAACGCCGTGCGCGGTTTCATTGTGGCGCGTTACAGGCATTCCTAAAAGCCGTATTCCGTATTTCAAATTAGCGTTTCCGGACTTGGCGATTTGGAAAAAAGCTCACTGAGGTGTCGTTATGAGTTTCTTACTCTCTCGTAACGCGGCTAAATGTACGCTCGGCAGTCCGAGCGCTAAAGCAGTTTTACGCTGTCTTTGCGACTATGCGGATGATGACGGTACAAACTGCCGCCCATCTACTGAAACGATCTCGCTAGAAACAGAATTAGACCGAAGAACCGTGTTTAAAGCAGTATCGTTTTTATCATCTAACGAATGGTTAAAAGTTTTTAACGCTGGACGCGGCTCACGTAATTTTTACGTCTTAAACGTACAAAAGATAAATAACGGTTTCGAGCAAGCGAAAGTTACTAAAGAAGTTTTCAAGTCTGAAAGCGGTATCAAATTTGATACTAGTAACGAAAATGCTACTAGTGACAAAAAAGACACTAAAAGCAGTGGCAAAAACGATACTAGATACAAAAATGATACTAGTAACAATAACGTAACTAGAAGTAGTAACAAAAATGTCACTAGTAACGAAAATGCTACTAGTGACAAAAACGTTAGTGGAGTGGTTACATTTTTGCAGGAAAGTGGTAGCAAAAATGACACTCAACTATATCAAGACTATACCAATACTAAATCAAATATAGATGCACGCTCTGAACCGGTAGAAGATGAACTACCACTCGTCGAGGTGTCCGAGGTCGTAGAAACCGCACCTGCTTCTTCTAAACCAAAAACGGAGGAAAAACATCAGTCTTGTGGGACGGCTACAAAAACGCAAGCGAGCGTTACTAAGCCTGACGACGTAAGCGCTGATCTGTGGGCGGATTTCTTGGCTCACAAAAAACACAAAAAGGCGCCGGTAACGAATCGAGTAATCACGCTCATACGTAATGAAGCGAAGAAAGCAGGTTGGACGCTAGAAGAAGCGTTAAATGAAGTCATTTTGCGCAACTGGGTTGGATTCAAAGCCGAATGGGTTGAAGCTAAAGACCCTAACGCGGTGTGGGTGAGAGCTGAGGATTATCAGCCTGAATTACCGCCAGTTGAATACGCTCCGAGCGCTCGCGAATGTTTCGACAGAATCATGGCGAAATCTACGTATGCGTATGACATCAAAGACCTGTCACAGCTCGAAAGAGTCGTTAAGAAGGAGGCTAAATGATGTTTAGCGCTGCCGCGATGGTACGAGATAACGAAGGACGCACGTTTTATGAGTATCCCGAGGCGTTCACGACTTCTCAGCTCGTATTTTTCCCTGTACTCACAGAGGATGAATTACGACTCTATCAAGCTGACGCGATAGTTCGCGAGGGGATTGAAGAATTGCCTGAGCGACGCCCACACGTGCCTACAGTCCTTTTTTCATTCTCCGATGACCCTATGAAGCTCAAAGCTCATTTTATCGAGGGGAAAAACGTACTGATCGATTTTCTCGACGTTGACGATACACCTCAACTGCGTGAGACGTTGACACGCTGGATGCGTGCAATACCTGTGCTTAGACCTCAATCAGTCGTCGTTACGGTCATGTTCAAAAACAGACAACTAATAGCTTGGAAATATGATGATGTCAACAAAAAATATTACAGATTCGCCTGAGTTTTGGGCCGACCCGCTCGGCGGCCAGCAGATTACAACGTCACTCGCAGAATATACCGAGCTGGCGAGTCGTCCTGATGAATTTTACGTAACGAAAGACATTCAAGAATTTCGTAACGATTTTCAGGTTTATCTTGAGGAGAAAAAACACCACGTCGCTAAGTACGTACTGCCGTTTAAACAAACGACACTCGACGGAAAAGAAAAAGCTATCGATTTCGAGTTTCGTCCGGGCGAGTTGACTGTTTTAGCTGGCGAAAACGGCTCAGGTAAATCGCTTTTACTCGGACAAATTGGCTTGCACCTGTTAGCGGCTGGGGCCTCGCTTTACATCGCTTCCTTTGAGATGGCGCCGGTTAGGACGATTGAACGAATGCTTACGCAGGTCGTTTGCTCACGTGATAAACGCGTTATCGAACAAAATGACATCGAACTCTTTTTCAACGAATACGCAACGCGCCTACACATTTGTGATTTACAGCGAAAAGTCGACCCGGACGAACTCATTCGATTGCTCGAAGCAGCAGTCAAGTATTACAAGTCTGACATCCTCTTTGTTGACTCGTTAATGATGTGCGTACGTGACGACATCGATAAAGAAGAAACTGATTACGTAATGAGCCAGCTCGTTGATTTCGCACGCGCTAATAACGTTCATATCGTTGTAGTCGCTCATTGTCGTAAGCGTTCGGATTCAAGCTCTAAATCGTTCAACGTATTCGACGCCGCTACGAAAGACTCGATTAAAGGCTCGTCAAACATTACAAACATCGCCTGTAACGTTTTCGTACTCGCTCGCGATTACTCGAAAGTTCAAAAACGAGCGGAGGGTAAAGACGTAGACGACAGTAAGCCGGATTTCGTACTCAATCTCTGCAAACAACGCCACGGCGGATATGAAGGTTTTATCAAGCTATGGCGCGATAACGCATCGCTCAATTTCTGCACGTCGATGTTACGTATCCCCGTTCGTCCAGCGCTCACAAAAGACATTCCGGCGCCGGACGAAGAAAAAGTAATCGAACCGTATTTCTAAGGAGACCACCGTATGACTTGGAAATTCTACGTATTGATGACGATTTTCTTAGGCCCCGTCTTTTTCATTAACGGATACGTACTCACGAAGCTGGCGATTTGGATGTTTACGAACAAGGGAAAGACTAATGATTTTTAGTTTTAATAAGTTTATCGAGATTCTTGGGGTTACTGGCGGTTTGGCTTTGTTTATAAGGCTTTTCGTTCTCGTGTTTAAAAGCAGAGATCGAATCGGCATAGCGATGTTAACCGCGGTGATAACAATAGCGGCCCTTAGCTCTTTTGTAAGCGAGGCGTAAATGAAGATCATTCGTTGGATTGAAAAATTCTTGATCGTAATTGGAATCTACGGGGGCTGTATTTCTTTCGGCGCTACGTTCGCTAAGTCAATCGGCAGAGAACCCGCGGTTTTGGGCGAATGGAATATGTACACAGCGCTCGTACTCGCCTTTTTCGGAGCTTTCTTCGACTGGAGGAATTTCAGATGAACGGCGGTTGCTGTCTTTACTGCGCTCACGCCGCTTCGTATTGGATCGATAACGAAGGCAAGAAGCGCGTACCTCCTAAAACCTCATTCGGCGACATGAATATCTTTTGTCTGCACGAATCACGCGCTCCGGGTGAATGCTATCCGATTAGTTTTGCTCGTTGTACACGTTTCAAACGTGCGCAAGATGACCAAATCAAGCGCAGGCGCGATTTTTATTCGCAGTTTGAGCGTTGGCACACTCACGCTCAGATGATCGCTCAGAGACGCTAAAAACCGCATTACCGAGGAGATTAAAAACATGAGCTTTGAAAACGATCGCTTCGTTAAAAGTATGGATTTCTCAGACTACTGCTTTGAAGTTGTACGTCTAGCGTCATTGAATAAAACACCTAAAGAAATTGAGGAAATTTTAGGTCTGGAGCATTACTCGATTCATAAGAAATTTCATGCGTATCTGATGATGGGTTATCAGCAGTACTTCGAAACACATGAATGGAACGCAAACCTTACAGAAGAACGCCGCGCCTTAATTTGGCGCGTTTTCGGTCGTTTATACAAAGTAATTGGGAAGAAAAATGAACAAGTATTTGCAAGCTAAGGGGCGTTTACGCGCTGGCGAAATGAATAAGACTGAAACCGCGTTTGCAGCCATGCTAGAAACTCGTAAACGAAGCGGCGAAATTGTCGATTACTGGTTTGAAGCGGTCTCGTTTAAGATCGCTGAGAACCAGTGCAGATATACGCCTGATTTCCTCGTACTGCTCAATGACATGAGTCTCGTTGTTTTCGAGGTCAAGGGCTCGTTCCGAATCATCGCAGATGACGCTAAAGTCAAATGCAAAGTTTTCAGCTCTAAATACCCGCTTCAACTCTACATAGTTGCGCCTAGACCTAAAAAAGCCGGCGCCGGCTGGGAATGTCTCAGCTACACAGACGAACAACCGCCTATCAATCTCAACTAACAATAATCAGGAGGGTTAATGTACGATAAAGAAAAACAGCTAATCGACGAATTACGACCGCGCTTAGATAACTGGCGCCGCGCGTATCGCGATAAAGTCATAAAAAATATTTCGATTACCTACGCAGTTCAAAAGGCTCTAGCGTTGACGCGTGATAAAACTGATTTCTCCGAAGATTACACGGGGCCTGAGGATAGATCAGACGACTACGGAATCGAGGTAGATCAGAAAGACGCTGACTTGCTAAATACGGTTTGGCAGCATATGAGCACGCCGGATACCGAAATGCTTACTATCGGCACTCACGGATTAAACGTGCGTACAGCTAAGCTGATCGTGTTGCTTTACGTATTCGGTTCGGAAAACTCTCTCAACCGTGCCGGACGTAAAATTTGGCGCATAAAACAGCGTGAATTAGATCATTGGACGACTGACGCGCTTACATTTTTCGCTATGCGTATTCGTGTTTACACCATCTATTGCACAAATAAAAAATAACGTGTAGTGTCGTAGGTGACAATTTAAAGCCTGTGTTAATCAGGCGGCCGACTTGCCTTAATTAGAGACGTTTCCTTGCGGAGGCGGCGCCGTGCTCGAAAGAGAACGGCAAAAAAGGCGATTCAGCTAAAAAGAATTCGCCCGCTCGCTTTTATGAGTAACTCCAACTTCTCATGATTCCGCGAGCGGTCTTTCGTTTTTACGGTAACCAATATACAAATCTGTCATAGAGCGACTTTTGGGGACTCCTAGTCAAGTAAACCGTAAACGAAAGCCGTCCTACCTTGTATATGTAGAACGGCACCTCTTAAGCCTCTCGGCGGGCTTCGTTCACCGAGCCAGTTAACTCGGTTGTACGAAATCAACGTACAACTTATTTATAAGGATTAAGCTCAAGGCTGAGATAGTATCCGAGCGCTTTAAATGCCTCGTAATACATATCGAAGCTAACAGGGCCGCTTCCATCGACGAGGCGTTGTGCCTGCTGTCTAGACATATCGAGAAGGCGTGCAAGTTCAGATGTGCTCATGTGTTTTTCTCTGAGCAGATTCCATAAACGAATACGCGCTTCGAGTTTCAACGGCACAACTAAGATACCGTCGTGATCTTTAGGTGCAGACGGTTCGGGAATTGGCTTCCGCTGCTTGCGGAATGTTTCTTCGATAAAGTTTTCGACCTTATCGGAAAGAATGTCTAAAGCTCGCTCAAGCGAATCAGCTTCGCAAGTTAGGCCAAGATCGCAAACGCTAAAAACGTTGTGTTTGATTTCAGAAACCGGATAAAACATTTAAAATGCTCCTTTGGTGAGTATGTGGATTTCCCCCTCTTTCGAGGGGGACGGTAGTTAGTCTCTAACTAGCACGATTTTTATGAATATCAGGTTAATTGTGATTTCCTTTACTTTCCACTTAACCTTGATTTCACGAATCAATCGGTTTCTTAAATCCACATTTCTCACCTCCTTTCATGTTTAACTACCATGTTTATAATTATACATAAAATGTATAATTTGTCAACCGTTTCAGGTTAAAAAGAGAAAAAATGGCCACTTCAACAAAAAACAAAGTCGGCCGTCCTTCTTCGTATACGCAGGAATTAGCCGATGAAATTATCGAGTTGATTCGTAACGGATACTCAGAGCGCGAAATTTGCAGAAAACGCGGCATGCCGTCGCTTAAAACGCTGTGGAATTGGAAAGATCAGCATCCTGAATTTTTACGACAATCCGCGCGCGCGAGAGCTGACAGCGCGATGATTTTCGATGACCTTCGGATGAAAGAGGTTACGAAGTTAAAGCGTTTAGCTGAGAATCGTTTAGATTTAGGGCTCGAATTGCCGCGCACATACATTGAAGCGAAGAAAATCATTATTCAAGAATTTGCGCGGTCAGCTGCTTTAAGAGACGATTCAAAATTTGGTGACAGGAAACAAGTCGCATTAACCGGCGCCGATGGAGGCGCTGTAAAGGTTGAAACTAAACAGGAATACGACTTATCGAAATTAAGCGTAAGTCAGCTAGAGGCGCTGGAGGCTATTTTGCATGATTCGGACACTTCCAAGCCTAGCGGAGATACGACTATGGAAAGCTCGTAAGTCTCTCGCTTACTTCACCACGTACACGAAGCCCGATTACTTGATGGGCTGGGTTCATCGTGAGATATGCGCAGAGCTTGATGATTTTTTACAAGCTGTAGCGGATAAAAAATCGCCACGGTTGATTATTACGATGCCGCCGCGTTCAGGTAAATCCGAGCTGGTTTCGCGTCGCTTTCCTGCGTACGCGTTAGGTCGAAATCCTGACCTGAGCATTATCGCTACATCGTATTCCGCCGATTTATCTCAGCGTTTTAATCGCGATGTTCAGCGTGTAATAGACGATGAACCGTACTATGCTTTGTTTCCGAATACGAAACTTAATGGGTCGAGAGTAAAGACAGATAGTAGAGGCGCCTACATTCGCACGTCTGATTTATTCGAGGTCGTGGGACACGTTGGTTCATATCGTTCATGTGGTGTAGGCGGTGGCATTACGGGTCAAGGTGCAGACATTTTGATTATCGATGACCCGATTAAAGATCGTGCTGACGCTAATAGTTCAACCATCAGGCAATCTATTTGGGATTGGTACACGTCTACAGCGTATACACGTTTATCGCCCGGTGGCGGCGTTATCGTCATGGCTACACGCTGGCACGTTGACGATCTGATCGGACGATTGATTAACGCGATGAATGCAGACAGCGCAGCCGATCAGTTCAAAATCGTGAATTATCCGGCTATTGCAGAGCATGATGAATTACATCGTAAAACAGGCGAAGCGTTACATCCTGAGCGCTACAACCTCAAGCAATTAACGCAGATTAAAAACACGGTCGGTTCTCGCGATTGGAATGCGTTGTACCAGCAGCACCCGATTATCGAAGGCGGCGGCCTCATTCGTACCGAATGGTTTAAACGTTATCGCATACCGCCGAAACTGAGCTATCGAATTATCGCGTCCGATACAGCATTAAAAACACGCGAGTACAACGACTACAGTGTTTTCGGCATAGCAGGATTAGGTGAGGATGGGAATCTTTACATCCTCGACATTCTGCGCGGTAAGTGGGAATCGCCGGACTTACTCAAACGAGCGTCAGACTTTTGGAATAAACACGTAACTTTAGACAGCTCAAAGATAAGAGGTTTTTACATCGAGGATAAAGCCAGCGGGACGGGACTCGTTCAAACGTTACAGCGAAGCCGTGATCCGGTTATTCCTGTCTTACCGGTTGAACGAACGATAGACAAGTTAACGCGTTATCAAGACGTTTTACCGTTTATCGAATCAGGTCGCGTATATATCCCTGAGTCCGCTCAGTGGATTAACGATTTCTTGCGCGAATGCGAGGAAATTCAGCCGGACATGAAACATCGACATGATGACCAAATCGACGTACTCGCTGATCTCATAAATTTGACGTTGCAGAAAAACTCTAATTTCTCATGGCAAAGAATCTTCAATTAAAAAACGCAGGACGTACGAAACACGACAGCGCGACCGCATACGTAAGTTCCGTATGCACAGGCGAGCTAATTACGAACGTCGCAAACGAAATAAGTTTTTCGTTACCGGACGAACTGAAGGGCCGACTCTTTTCGTCGAACTGGGTAGCTCGGCGTATGGCTGAGTCAATCGCCAGCGACATGACCTCTAAGGGGGTTAATTGGCGCCTTGACGCCGATACGTCTGCGTTCCTAGAGAAAGAGTTTCGTCGCCTGAATGTATGGCGTCTATTGACTGACGCGATTACGTACGCACGCGTCTACGGCGGCTCGCTCGTAATGATCGACATGGGCGACGGGGCGCCGGAGAGCGTTTTAAATCCTAACGGTACGTTACTCGGCTTTCGTGTATTCGATAAAACCGAAATCACGCCGAGTACGACTGTAAAAAACTATGGCGCTGAGGCTGGATTACCTGTTAAATACAGTATTCAGCCAGCCTACGGTACGTTATCGACGTTCGACGCTGACGCAAGCCGCGTTATCCGTTTCGACGGAATACGTTCAACGCATCGTAAGCTCAACGTAAACCAAGGGTGGGGTGAGTCCGTTTATGACGTAGCCAACTCAGCTGTTAACGCATACGGAGCCTCGTTAGATAGCTGTCTCGAATTGCTTAAGCGTTGTTACATACGCTATTTAGGTATCGAGAATTTTTGGCAGGGCTTGCAGGATGACGAACGCGCCTCCTTCATGGGACGCGCTGTAAAAATGATTAACGACGTTCAAAATAACTCGTCGTTAACCGTTTCTGACAACAAAGATACTTTTCAGTCTCAGTCGTACTCATTCGGCGGCATTCGTGACGTGCTGATCACGTTCTCAGAACAAATCGCCGGCGCCGCGGAAATACCGTTAGTCAAGTTGTTCGGTATGTCGCCCGCAGGATTCTCGACCGGAGACGCTGATCTAGCGAATTACTACGATACGGTCTCACGCTTGCAAGAGGATAAATTACGCGAACCGATTTCACGTATTGCGTCACTAATCCTCACCAGCTCAGGCCGCGAAGTAGGCGAGATCGATTTTGACTTCGTGCCGCTGAAACAGGAAACTACGAGCGAACGTATTACTAACGCTCAGAACGCTGTTAATACGATTCTCAGCGTCCAAGCAGCAGGGCTAATTTCAGACAAGCGAGCGCTCGAAGAAATTGCCGCGCTATCTGAAAAGACGGGTATTTTCTCGACGGTTACGCCGCAAGACATTGAGGCGCTTAACGAAGTGGAGCCGCCGCCAATTCCTAACGAAACAGGGCAGTACGTTAACGCTGGCCTGCCGAATATCGGTGTGGTTGTTAACCCTAACGAAAAGCCTAATTTCGGAGCGTTTAACTTAAATTAAATGTCAACGTTTAATCACGAAAAAACGTATCGAGCGCGTGTGTGGCGTTATTACCGTCAAGTCGCTCGTAACATTCAGGCGATTATTAACATGAACCTGAATCCGAACGGCACGATTAAAGATTTCGGAATACTTCAAGCTCAGCTCGATAATTACGCGAATTCGTTACCGGCGCCTACTGCATCGCTTTGGTCAAAGATCATTAGCAATAACGCTGTACTGCTTGCACGTGATTTCAAAAAGGCGGCGGGTTTACGTATTGATACGCAATCACCGCAAATGATCGCGCTAGTAAATAAGCTCGTACAGGAAAAAGTAGACCTAATTAAAACGTTACCGAATAACGCCGCGTTAGAAGCGCAGAAACTCAGCTCTCAGATAGCTTTAGAGACTGGCGCACGTCACGAAACGCTAGTCGCGAAAATCCAAGGGATGACACCCGGATATCCTGAGTACGCGGCACGACGTATCGCACGTACTGAGGTAGCGCGTACGCAGTCAACGCTCGTACAGGCTCAGGCGCAGTCCGTTGGTATCGATCAATACGTATGGCATACGGTCGAGGATGAATCAGTACGCGCTTCTCATCAGGCGATGGACGGTAAAGTTTGCTCGTTCTCAAATCCGCCTGAAGTTGAACCCGGTAAATACTATAACCCCGGGGGTACTTACAACTGTAGGTGTTTTGCTGTACCCCTCCTGCCTAATAACGCTTAGGAGTCTAAATGTATGACTTGAGCTATCCAATTTCACCGAATAAAGCCCTTACGAAAGAGGGTTTTTTAATTTGTCGTAATGCCGTCATCGCGTCGATTGGCGCACGTGAATACGCTCTTTCTGAAACCAACGAGGTTAAGCCGAATGCCGAAGGGAAAGTGTTCATTATGCGTCCTAGCGATGTGCTGTTCTCAGACGACACTATCAACTCATTAGAAGGAAAGCCTGTAACTCTCGGACATCCGCCAGTCGATAGCGTGACAGGTGACAACTGGAAACAGTACGCAGTTGGCAGTATTTCGCACGTTCGTAAAGGCGAAGGACAGACAGCAGGGTGTCTCGTAGCTGATCTAATGATTTTTGAACCTAAGGCGATAGAGGCCGTTTTTAACGGTGTCGCTAAGGAGTTGTCATGCGGCTTTAAATCGAATGTTATCGATCAAGGCGGTGGAATCGGCATTGAAACAAACTTCATAGGTAATCACGTTGCTTTAGTACCTCAAGGAAAAGGCGGAGCGACGTGCTCTCTAAAAGATTCTGTAATTACTAAAGAGGATACAGACATGGCATTTTTCAAGAAAGACGCAGCACCTGCTGACGTTAACGCTCAGATTCTCCAACAGCTCCAAGCTATGAGCGAACGATTAGCCGCGCTCGAAAAATCTGCGCAAGTTCAATCTCCGGCGCCGGCTACTAACGCTGATGAAGCTAAACAGCCTGAGACAAACGAAGCTCAGACTCAGACGCAAGCACCGGAAAACAAAGCCGCAGAAACTCCGGCGCCTAAACCTGACGAAAAGAAAGCCGACGACGATATGCCGCCAGTCGCTCCTAATCCGTTCGCTGGCATTGACCCTGCCGTATTAGGCGCCGCTATCCTGCAAGCGTTGACTGACGCTAAAGCAGATAAGAAAGCCGACGCTAAGCCGGACGATAAAGCGGACGCCTGCAAAAAGGACGCTAAGCCTCAAACTAAGCTCGACGTAGCGATGATTCGTGACGCCGCCGATATTGCCCCTTCTTTAGCGCCTACTACGCCGAATTTGCCGTATGCCGCGATTCTCGAATTTGCTAAATCTCAGCAGGGTAAGTCATTCGTCGATTCTTTCGGCGACTTATCTAAATGTGATCACGCGATGGTTTTACGCGCCTGCGCAAATTTCAAGCGTTCTATGACTCAGGCGACGCTCGCAACAGTTAAACACGATGAAGCGCCGAAGAAAGCGAAGTCTTTTGTCGAGCAAAGCGCAGAACTTTGGAATAAAGCGAAATAACTTATCGGAGATAAAAAAATGCAGACTGGATACATTGAACAAAACATGATCGCGGGTTTCGTAACTCGCGGTGGCGCGGACATTAAGTCCATTACAGCAACCGCAGCTATCGACGCCGGATTGCCTGTTAAACAGGATTCTGACGGCAATGCTACGTTGCTGGAATCTACCGACGGACTCGACGCGATGATCGGCGTTGTTGTTCGTTTTCACGACGGCTGGACATTGCAGGTGTTTCCGCAGGAAATCGGTGTACTTAGCACTGGTTACATTCAGGTGCCTGCTGCCGCGTCCATTACGCCTAAACGAAATCAGGCCGTCTATTACGACGCGACAAACAAAGTCTTTACGACTGACAACACGAAAGTACCGATTCGCGCAGTTTTCGCCGCTAATGGAATTGCTGACGGATGCGCCGAAATTCAGGTAACTCAGCAGGTTGTAATCCCTGTTAAGTCTTCGTCTTAATTCAAATCCTTTTTCTTAACTAACTAAGCCTCGTTCGTTCACTCGGACGGGGCTTTTTTTATGGACAAATAAAATGGCAATTTCAGCAGATCAAGTAAAAGCGCTGTGGAATTCTCGACTCGCACAGCTTGAGCCGGAAATTATCCGTCCGCTCACAAATTACTATTTCACTCGCGACATCCCTATCATCGAAGACCTCGATAAAGTCTCTAATGTCGTCGCTCTCCGTAACATCAAAGGTATCGGACAGGGCACTAAAGATGCAAGCGGCATGAGCTGGCTTGGGAAAGGGGCTAACGATCTTCGTGGCGTTGATTACGAAATGAACGCTACTGCCGTAGCCGTTTATACCGCTGGCCGCGAAATCTCCGTAACTTCTATGGAGCTTGAGGCCGCTCAGAAAGCTGAGGATATCAACGTTAACGCCGAGCAGGTTGAACTCGTTAACGATAAATTCCTGCAAGAAGCGCATCAGGTGGGTTATTTAGGAGACGACAGTTTAGGATTTAAAGGATTTCTGAACAATGCAGGAATCAAGAAAGGTACGACCTCCGGCGCCCTTTCTGCAACGTCTCCGACATGGGACGATACGGCTAAAGCAATCGATGACTACTTCAATCAGGCATATCAGGCTACTAACGGCGTCATCATGCCAAACACTATGCTCCTTACGCCTGCTCAGTACGTCAAGCTCTTTAGCATGAAGGCTCCCGACGACCGTCACTTCTCTATGATCGATTACATCGAGAAAGAGTCTCTCGGTCGCAAGGTTGCCGGCTCTATGACTGTTAATCAGGTCAACGAACTCAGCAAACTTGGCGCTTCTTCTAAAGATCGTATGGTTCTTTATACGAAAGATAAGAACTACGTTCGTTACCATATGCGTCCGGTATGGCGTGAAAAGACCTACGACAAGGGCCTCGACTACTGCGCCGCTTACTTGTGGCGTTTGGCTGAAGTTCAGTTCCGCCGTCCTGAGACCGTGATGTACTTCGACGGTATCTAAGCCTCGCACCTCACGAGGTTTTTTTATGCCTGCTGGTTCACGCCAGCGGGCGTAATTACGTTTGAATCAAAATGACTTACAACGATTTCATACAGATTTTTCCCGAGTTTTCAGAGTTTCCGAAGGTACGCATCGAGTTCTATTTGTCTGAAGCAGACAATCAGATTAGCGAAAATAGATTCGGGAAAAGCACCGAGTTCGGTAAAGCTCTGTTTACCGCTCATTACCTAGCGTCGCTTGATAACGGACAGCGTACGGGCGCCGGTGGCGAAGCCTCGAAAGGAAACATTAGCAACGGTGCTCATGGCGCAGTCGCTTCTAAAACGGTTGGTTCCGTTTCCGTTTCTTACGATACTGCATCCACGTCGTTCGCTGACGCTGGCTATTGGAATTCGACGCCTTACGGGAAACAGTTTTTTGACCTTTTAAAACGTTATCGGCGTATGCCGTTCGCTGTTACGGGACGTGCGACATGGCCTTAACGATGAAAGTAGAAGGAGCGGACGCGCTCAAGTCAGACATCTTTCACTTAAAGAAACGTTTCGAGCGTTTTAATAAACAAGGCGTTTCTATTGGCTATATCGAAGCAAAAAGTTTGAAGCGCAAGGATACGCCGATTACTAATCTCAAAATAGCGACGTGGCAGACTTACGGGACGCATACGATACCGCCTAGACCTTATTTAAAACCAGCGCTTTTAACTAACGAAAAACGGATACACGAAATCCTTGAGCAGGCGTTAGTAGACGAAGGATTAAGCGGTAAGACCGGCGCCGTAAACAAAGCGCTGAACGTCGTCGGTATGCTCGTTCGCGATACGGCCAAACAAAATATCGTCGATCAACGAAACTTCGTGCCGTTGGCGCCGGCAACGATCGCGGCCCGTAAGCGTCAGGACTTTAAAGGTACGAAAGCACTTATCCGCACTGGCGCGCTTCTTAACGCTATTCAATACGTCGTAGATAAAAAATGATTGATGTCTCAGAAATCGTTAGAGACCCTGATTTCACGGTCTCATGCGTACTCATTCGTCAGCAGGCTAAACCGATCGGAAACGGACGCGACGAAATTACGAAAATCCGTAAGCCGATACAGGCGGTTCTACAGCCGTTAACGGATGCGCAGTTAGTAAATATCGTGTACGCCGACGGTTCCCCTGTAACGTGCGGCCTCACGTACTACGGCGTCGAGCGCGTATCGCTCGCAGACGACGGCTTTATTAACGATCAAATCGAATTCAACGGCGTTCTGTACGACGTTATGTCTATCGCCAATTACAACCCGAACGGTGCCTACTATCAGGCAACGCTCGCAAGGAGCAAACAAGCATGAGTTACGTAGACTCTACGCAAGCAGGCGTGCTCGCAAGTACTGCTACATACGTTTATTCAAAGGAATTCGACGACAAATTTCAGACGTGGTTAGCTAACGCGCTCGGATGTTTTCCGATCCACGTCAAACCTATGTTTCGAGAATTTGAAACAGCGATTAGTACGAACGTTCTAAACGTATTTTTCGAGTTCTATCAAATTGAGTTCATCGGCACGCCTTACGACGTTGAGGAAACCGACGATCATTTAGATCAGGCTTACAAAGGTATGGCGCACTGCCGAGTAAAGCTCATCGGTGAAAACAGTCGAGAGAAGGCGTTTTTACTACACGACCTGATTTACTTATCTCAGAACGTTGACGCGCTACAAAAATTCGGCCTCAGCATTAACGAAGTTCAGATTATTGAGATTGACCGATTAGCCGAGGGCCACGCTCGAACGCCTATGAGCACCGTCGACCTAACGCTCGATTATTCATACGTCCGACGCTGGGCGATTAAATCAATAGTTTCAGCTCCTACCCGTATTCAAAACTCCTAACGAGGATTTTTAAAATGGCACTTTCTTTAAACAATATCGTTAATGTCGATATGGTGTTTAGTCCGAAGGCCGCTCAGACTCGCGGATTCGGAATTCTTTGTATCCTCGGAGATACAAAAAACGTTATCACTGCTGGAGAGGGTTATCGCACGTATACAAGCTCTGATGACGTTGCTACCGATTTCGGCGATGACGCTCCGGAAACGTTAGCAGCGATGGCGTATTTTTCTCAGTCTCCGAAACCGCAGACTTTGATTATCGCCGAGCCGTGGGACTCTACAACCGATACCGCTATCAGTACACGCGTTAGCAAGTTATTTGCAGACTATGGCAGAAATTTCTACGGATTTATTACAGCCACCAGCGCTACAGTCTCAGACGATGAAATTCTTAAAATCGCTCAGATCGTTGAATCGTCCGCAGATTCACATATTTACGGTATTACGCTCACAGATTTGACGTGTGCTAATTCTGTTTATACCGACGAATCTACAGACCTGCCGTCTAAGCTCAAACGCGGCCAATTTACGCGCACTATCGTATTCGCCTCTGAATACGATGCTAACGATTCCGCTTACAGACTGAATAAATATCTCGTTGCGTCGGCGTTAGGTCGTATGTTTAGCGTTAATTTCAGCGGTTCGATGACAACGATCACGCTGAAATTCAAGCAAGCTCCTAGCCTCCAGCCGACTAATTTAACTCAGTCTCAGGATACGAATCTCTCGGCACGTAACGTTAATAAATATGCGATTTTCTCGAATGACACCTACATTATCGAAGAAGGCGTCATGTCGTCCGGCATGTGGGCTGATGAACGTCATGGGTCTGACTGGTTGCAGGATTTAATTCAGACTACCGTTTACAACGTTCTCTATCAGTCCAAAACGAAAATCCCACAGATTGATGACGGAGTGGCGCGACTTATGGCTGCTGTTGCTAACGCTATCGATCAGGCCGTTATTAACGGATTTGTGGCGCCGGGCGTGTGGAATAGTGACCCGTTCGGAGACTTAGAATCCGGTGCCTACCTTGAAAAGGGTTATTACCTGTACGCACCGTCTGTTAACGATCAGTTGCAGAACGAACGCGAGGCCCGCAAGTCTCCGGTTATTCAGGCCGGTATCAAACTCGCTGGCGCTATTCATAGCGTGCCGATTATTGTCAATATCAATCGTTAATCAAGTCATTTTCTAAACAAGCCCTGCAACAAACGCAGGGCTTTTTTAATGGGAATTCAAAATGAAAAAACCGACATACAGCATCGCTCGAGCAAGCGCCGCATACGCCGTTTTTGGTGGCGTCTCGTTCGATTTGAAGCAGGGTTTGACCGATAACGGAATCACGATCAATCTCGACGAGGATTTCGGCGAACGTAATAAAGCTATTGACGGCTCAAGCATTTGGAGCGAATTCGAAACGAGCGCAGGTACGATCGTTCTTGAATATTTGCCCTCTTCTCCGTGCGTGCCGTTTTTCATAACTTTGCACGCTACTCAACGCGGCACCGGTTCTACCGGTTCGGACACTGTAACGGTTATTGACCGAGACATGAAACTCACGTTCACAGGCTCTCAAGTCGCTATCCAGTCAATTACCGGACACAACGTTAAAAAATCAAAAGGAGATTCCATCGTCGTAACGCTTAATTGCGGACAAATTACCTCTATCGGAGCTTAATCGAATGACTAAATATCAGGACATTACTGTTAACGGCGTTACCGTTCGTTTATATCGTTTGTCTGCTAAGCAACAGCATGACATCGTTAATCAATATTTTTTCCCGATTACGACTCAGGCGGGAGAGCTAGTAAACGTAATCGTTAGAAATCCGCAAAATCAAATCGCCATTGCTTCTGCTATCGCTGAGGCTGTAAATAAATTCATGCCGGCTAATAAACGCGATGAATTGATATTCAAACATTTAATGCCGTCCGTTAAGGTCGTGGCGGCAGGGATGGAGATTGAATACTGCTCTCATAAGGGTGAAATTACGTGCGAAGAACTTAACAACATTAAATCGTTGTACAAAATCACATACGAAGCGCTTAAATACAACTTTGAAGATTTTTTTACAGACTGGCTCAACGAAAACAAGTTGAGCTAACGTCGCCCGAATGGCGTGATTCTGTACGCCTTTTAGATATTCCTGAGTCCTTCCTAATGCGCCCCGTTCTGCGGGGCTTTCTTTCTTTTGAGTCTCTTTTCGATTCGTCCGTTTCGTTAGGCGATTTAGTTCTTTTAAATGACGCTATCGACGCGAACGACGAAAACGAGAAACGCGTCTATCAGTATTACGAGCGTAAAAATGGCCGAAACTAAAAACGATGTTAATTTGCGAGTAGGCGCATTAGTCGATTTTGCGTCATTATCTGTCGCAGAAAAAGCAGTAGGCTCGTTTTCTGACAAAATCATTAGCTTAGCTAAATGGGCTGGCGCCGCTATTGCGGCTGGTTCCGTGGCTGTAGCTATCCAGCGTACAGCAGACAAATTTAATGACCTCGGCGATGTCGTTTCTCGTGTCGGAAACGCTACTGTTAAAGAACTCGACAGGCTTGGTTACGTCGCTGACCTGACAGGGTCAGACGCCGCAACTGCGACAGCCTCGTTTGAAAACCTTTCTCGAACGATAGGCGAAGCCGCTCAGGGTATCGGACGCGGTGCAGTTGTATTTGAAAAACTCGGCTTATCTGCAAAAGATGCGCAAGGAAACGTCAAAACAACGACTCAAGTTTTAGACGAAATCAAAGTCAAAATTAAAGACCTGAGTAAAGCGGAGCAATCTGCGTACATTCAGCGTCTCGGACTTGATCGTTCGATGATCGGAATGCTCACGTCTGATACGACTGAGATTATCGATCAATACAACAAACGTACCGAGGCTCTCGGAATAAATGTAGACGAAGCAGCAGAGCTAGGCGCTAAATACAACGACGCTATTAAAGTTACTAAGCGCGGTTTTGACGACATCATTACCGCGTTTGTTTTACGTGTCCTACCGTCCATCACGACAGCGATAGAACGCGTTTCTAAGCTAATCGATGAAAACGCAGGACTAATTAAAAGCTACGTTGATCCTATCTCCGCCGCTGTATCAATCGGCGCCGACCTTGTTACCGGTTTTATAACCGGAGTCGGAAAACTATTTAAAGTTCTAGGAAAATGGCCTGTTTACATCGGCGCTGTAACTGTCGCATGGAAACTATTAAACGCTGTATTTAAAGCGTCTCCGATTGGACGCATTATTACTCTCGTCATGGGATTAGTAACTGCGATAGGTTTGCTAATCGATGATTACGAGACGTGGAAAGAGGGCGGGAAATCGTTCTTTGACTGGTCAGCGGCTCAGGTGTGGTTTGACAACATGAGCCGAATTTTTGACGGTCTAAAAACAATCGTCGGTAATTTCTTTAGCGCTGACTGGTGGAAATCTAAGGCTGAAACAATCTCGAATGAGATGTCGTTATTAGGCGAAAGAATCAAAAACTTCTTATCTGATAGCTGGAATAACGCCATTACTGAGGCCTCTAACAAATGGGATGAGCTAAAAAATACCGTTTCTCAAAAAGCTCAAGGGGTTTACGACGGGATTATTTCTACATTCGTCGGTTTGAGCACGTGGTTTAGTGACCTGTGGAACTCTATCGGCGATGGAGCTATGAAAGCGCTTACCAATATCGGTAAGGCCTTTACGCAGTGGTGGAACGACCTTTTAGATTCGATTAAGAATTTCGGAAAAAAAGCCACTGAAAAGGTCGAGAATGCCGCTTCTGACGCATTAACTTCGACTATTGATTTCTTTAAAGGACTAAATCCTTTCGGCGGTAAAGACGAAAGTAAAACCGTATCCAGTCTACCGCCGTCAACGACTAACAATAATCAGCGCTCTAGCATCACGTATAACAACAACGCTCAGGTACATCAAACAATTACCGTCAGTAGCGTAAAAGAGGCTAAAGAAATCGCCGGCTCAACTAACCGAGCATATCTACAGCAAGGTGGCTAACAATGTCTTTCTTAGAAACGCAGGTACTAGGATTAGCCGGTACAGCAGTCGGAAAATTGCTTCAAATTAAACCTGCTCGGAGATTTGAGGCATTTTCCGATTTTTGTTCTATTACTGAAACGCACAATATCGCTGTAACTGCAACCCAATACCCTATCGAGGACGGCAATCAGGGTACTGATCACATCGTTAGAGAACCTAAAAATATTACATGGGATGTCATTTTTGGCGAACGCTCCGACCCGCAGGGAACGTATCAGCGTTTACTTGATTTGATGTATAGCGGTGTACCGTTTACGGCAGTCACGGGACTGAGACGTTACGACAATATGCTTTTAGTGTCTGTAGCAGCTAATCAGGATACGCATTCAGCGCGCATCCTGAAGTGCACGCTGACAATGCAAGAGGTTTTAATAACCTTTCCTCTCGCTACGAATATGCCGCCGAGGTCTCAGCAGGCGAATCCGAACGTAACCGCTAAAACCGCACAAACAGGTACGAAACAGCTTCAAGAAAAGCCCGTAAAAGTGTCGTCTATGGAGGATGGTTATCAGAACCTCAAGAAAATCTTTTAACGGTTTCTTTTATAAAAGATGAAAACATACGAAATACCGCTCAATTCTTTTGCAGAAGAATTTAACGTCGAGATACAAGGCGTTAATTACCTTTTGCGGACGAAATGGAATGAGCCGCTTCAAGCGTGGACGCTCGATATCGGACGTTCTGAGAACGACTGGCTAATACGTAATCTCGCGCTGGTCACTGGCGAAAATCTCCTACAGCAATACGGACATCTTAAGTTAGGTTTCGGCCTAATCGTGACGACGGACGGAGACGAAAATGCCGACCCTACAGAAAACAACTTAGGTACTGACTCTCATTTAATCGTTGTGACGAATGATTAACTTTTGGCGAAAAATTACGCTTCTTGTCGGAGACAAGGACGGTAACGGCTTAGACCTGTCCGGCTTTAGAGTCTCGTTCGACGTAGAAAAAACAGCACTCCAAGACCCGAATACAGCGAAAATCGACATCTATAACTTGTCTAAAACGACGGTAGCGCGTATCGCGGACGGTGATTTAAAACGTATCGTTTTACAAGCTGGTTACGAGTCGCATAACGCTGTAATTTTCGACGGAAACATCATTAGTACGTCTCAGGTTCGTAACGGAGCCGATACGATTCTCAGCATTGACGCTGGTGACGGTCAATCCGGCTATTCATACGCGCTCGTTAATGAGACAGTCGGCGCCGGATACTCTAATGGCGATATCGCTAAAAAATCGTTTAACGCGATGAAAGAGCGCGGCGTTAAAAACGATGATCTTAAAGCGGTAAGTAACGAGACTAAGTATCCGAGAGGCCGCGTACTTTTCGGTGCGGCGCGTAATTATTCGCGTGAAGTCTCTAAAAACAGTGATACGCAGTGGTCTGTACAGGATGGACATTTAGTCTATTGCAAGAAAAACGCTACACGCGATGACCGTAAAGCGTTCATTTTGCGACCTGATACCGGAATGATCGGTAGCCCAAAGAAAGACAAGGATGGCGTTACCGTTTCATGCTGTCTGAACGCGCTTTTACGTATCTACGACCCGATACGCATTGAGTCCGAGTTTCTTACGGGTGACTTCAAAATTCTTTCGCTTAAACACTCAGGTGATACCCACGGAAACGAATGGAGCACAGAAATTAAAGCGTGCTCGTTAGACCCGTCAACAAAGAAAACCACGAAAAAATGAATCAGTTAGAACGTATTGCGACGCCTGAAGAAATCGAGCGTCAAAAATCCGAGGATTTAAAAGCGGCTATTCGTGTCTCCATACCAGCAATCGTTACAGCCGTTGATTTAGATCGTCAGGTTGTATCCGTTCGACCTGCGATTATGGGAAAACTCAGGGGATATGAGGGGAACGTAACCGAGACTCAGTATCCGATACTTACTGAGGTGCCTATAGCGTTCCCACGCGCTGGTGGCCTTTGTATTACGTATCCTGTAGCTGTTAATGACGAATGCTTAGTCGTATTCGCTGACGCCTGTATCGATTTTTGGTGGCAGTCAGGCGGCATCCAGTCTCCTAAAGACTCAAGGTCGCATGACCTGTCCGACGCTATAGCGATTTTCGGCCTCACGTCTCAGCCGCGAAAACTTCCGAACGTGTCCGCTGACGCTATCGAGATACGTACAGATTCGCGGTCAGACTACATAAGCCTCACGGCTGGAAGGCTCGATATTCAAATCAACGGTGAAACTAACGTAACGGCGAATAAATCTACAGTCGTATGTCCTGACAACACGATACAAGGCCCGCTAACCGTAACAGGGTTAATTACCGGAAAAGGCGGCCTAACCGTTAGCGGCGGTAACGGCGCTTCTGTTACAGGGACGATTCACGCGACTGGCGATATTTCGTCCGGCACGGTTTCGCTTCAAAACCACACTCACAATCACGGCCCGGCGCCGGATAAATAAACATGAAATATCGAAAACTAGACGAAAACGGCGATATGACGTTCGGCGCCGGACTCGATAACTATTTCATAGACAGCGCCGAGGCTGTAGCGCAGTCAGTATTAACGCGACTTAGGATGTGGCTGCGTGAATGGTATCTCGACACAAACGACGGTACGCCTTACTACCAGCAGGTTCTAGGAAAACATACGCAAACTGAGGCTGTGCAGGCGATTTATCAGCGTATCCGAGAAACCGCGGGCGTCAATCGAATTACAGAGTTTTCTACAGCGTTCGACCCCGATACGCGTCGACTGCGTATTGAGGTAACACTAGATACTATTTATGGTGAGGTGAGAGTAAATGCCTGATCTCAAATCATTAGCGTACGTAGACGCATCAGGATTCTATGTTGCCGATTTCGAGGATTTTCTTGAGTACAACAAAGAAGCGATGCGTTCTATCTACGGCTCAGATATCAATCTCGACGCTGACTCGCAGGATGGACAATTAGTCGCGCATTTTGCTCAGTCTCAATACGATTTAGCGCTCCTATGCGCAGAAGTTTTTAATAACTATTCACCTGCAACAGCACGAGGGGACGCTCTAAGCCGTGAGGTAAAAATTAACGGCATAGCGCGTCAAGCGTCTACACATTCAAGCGTTGACGTAATTATTACAGGGGACGCAGGCACGACGATCACGAACGGACAAGTTCGCGATACGTCGAAAGATACTCATGTATGGAATTTACCGCCGGAGGTCGTAATACCGACAAGTGGTTCTATAACAGTGACTGCGACATGTGATGACGCAGGAGATATTCGAGCCGGCGCCGGTACTGTGACTCGTATCGCTACGCCGACTGAAGGATGGATTTCAGTAACGAATAACTCCGAAGCGGCCCCCGGACGTGATACGGAAACCGACGCGGAATTACGCGTTAGACAAACGTACTCGACTGCTCAGCCGTCTCAGACTGTTCTAAAAGGCATTCTTGGAGGGATTCTCGACGTTGACGGCGTAACGCGTGCAATCGTTTACGAAAACGATACGAGCGCTACAGACGACAACGGCATACCTAGTCACTCGATAGCAGTCGTAGTCGAGGGCGGGGACGCTCAAGCTATTGGCGACGTTATCAAGCTGAGAAAAACGGCAGGCACAGGCACCTACGGTACTACGAGCGTAACAGTTAAAGATTCCGAAGAAGTGCCGATGATCATTAACTTCTTTAGACCTACGGTTGTTCATGTAAAAGTAAAGATCACGCTCGAGCCTCTTACTGGCTTTACTACTGAGTTTTACAACTCGATTAAATCTCAGGTTGTTGACTACATTAACTCGTTAACTTTCGGTCAAACGGTGCGTATTTCTAAGTTGTACGTTCCTGCGAATCTCGAAAACGACAACAGCGATATTTCTTACGACATCACGTCTATTCAGATAGCGAAAAACTCAGGTTCCTTTGCGTCATCAAATATCGCAATAGGCTTTAACGAAGTCGCTCACTGCGACATCGCCGATGTCGAGGTAATTACGAATGACTGATTTCAATACGTATCTAAAGCGCGTACCGTCGGAGCATAGGGATAAACCGAAATTCGTTGAAACATTGCGTTCACTCTTAGGCCCTGTACTTGAGCTACAGGCGCTCATGGAGCGCGTACCGTTTGATTATGACTTAGATTCAGCCGTCGGAAAACAGCTTGACGTAGTGGGCGAATGGGTCGGACGTAATCGTTACGTATCTATTCCGATTGAGGGCGTATTTTTCACGTTCGACGATACAGAGATTACTGGTTTCGATCGCGGTGTTTGGTGCGGAGAATATGACGCTACGAGCGGAATGACGAAGCTAGACGATGACTCGTATCGTTTCCTTCTCAAGTTACAAATTCTCGCTAACGTTTGGGATGGTACGCCGGAAAAGTTTTACGACGGCGTTCGTTCGCTTTTTAACGGTACGTTGAGCGTCGTCATCGAAGATCATCAGGATATGACGATATCGATAGGTGTCGTAGGTAAAGCGTTATCTAGCGCTCAGCGCGCTCTATTCCTTCAGCAGATAGCACCTTTTAAGCCTGCTGGCGTACGAATTAACGTTTTCATGCTTACTCAGTATGACGACGTGCCGCTTTTCGCCTTCGACATGAATACGCTTCTACTTCAAGGTTTCGACACCTCCGGATGGGCGGAAATCATCGCTAATTAAATCTCAAATTTCTCTCAAACAAGCCTCGCAATTTTGCGGGGCTTTTTTTATGGGTCAAACAAATGGCTACTAATAACATCCTCGGGTTTTGCACCGGCGCCAATCCTAACGTATTAACTCCTACTGTTTGGCAAACGACGCCAGCACGCTCAAGCGGTTTTGTTTCAGGTATCGCACTTTCTTCTCACGTTAATACGGCAGTTGTAGGCGGCGCAAACATCGCTCACGCGGTCGGTGAATTTATCAAAAATCAGTTAAATGAGGATGTAAATCCAACCGACGAAGCGGAGCTCGTTAGTCAGTTTTTACGAGCTCTACAAATTTTCATTCAGCGCGGTGGCGCTTGTCCGATCGGTTCGATTATTCCTTACCTCGGCGGCGATGTGCCTTACGGCTGGTTATTAGCGAACGGAGCCTCTGTGCTCAGGTCGCAGTACAACAAGCTATTCGCCCTAATAGGTACTAAGTTCGGCGCGGTTGACGAGGCACATTTTAATCTGCCGAATCTGCATCATAGGTTTATCGAAGGCACCACCTCACTTAGCGAGGTGGGAAGCTACGTCGAGGCGGGCTTACCGAATACCGCAGGTATAGCAGCCCATACGTTCTACTTAAACGCTCAGGATGACTTCGAGGGGGTATTTAATGGAACTG